>Ga0315294_10003649_pt1 | contig 16784 bp, 12 predicted proteins | sample YL17G13_40_MG_FD_203626 | JGI IMG/M metagenome (GOLD analysis project Ga0315294, IMG submission 203626) | Sediment microbial communities from Yellowstone Lake, YNP, Wyoming, USA - YL17G13_40 | ecosystem: Environmental > Aquatic > Freshwater > Lake > Sediment | place: USA: Wyoming | collected... | reverse complement strand
CCCCTGCGCCCTGGAAAAGAGTGAGGCCCCTTGCGGGGCCTCCTCCGCTTCACTCGAGTGCCTGTAGGAGGTCGAGGAGCTCCGTTTTCTCCAACTCTTCTTGCGACTTCCCGCTTCGGGGCGCGGCCTGCGCCACCCCACCGCGCGGAGAGTGGACTAGCGAATCACCAGCCGGAAGGTGTAGTGCTTGACCGTACGGGCGCCGCAGTCACTCCCCTTTTCAATCGCGAATACGACGAGGAAAGGCGCCTTGTCCAGAACCCCTGTCGTCGTGGTGTAGCTCGACACGCACGTGTCAGGGCTCGAGCTGCAATCCGTCCACTTCACCTCGGAGACGGGGATGAGCGTCGAGAACAGATCCCCGCAGGGCGCGATGGACAGCGGAGTCGAACTTGAGACGTAGTACGTGCTGTTCATCTGGTCGTCGGTTGTCACGTTCACCGTGTTGCCAGCCGGAAGCTGGACCGAGCAGCGATCCCAGATGACACTGACCACGTCCTTCGACACGTTGTGGAGCCAGAACGGGATCCTGCTCTCCACGCCGTCCTTCGTCTGCGAGGCCTTGAACGAGAGGCGAATCGTGTCGTCTTCGAAAACCGCTTTCTCCGAATACGCCGGGTCGAGCATTTCCATGGATACCTGCGGCAGAACCACCGTCTCTCTCACTGCCACGGGCGTCGTCTCCGTCACGGTGGCCACAGAAGCCGCCGGCGCCGGTCTCAGCGCCAAGCCTCCCACAAACAACGCCACGAATACCGCGGCGATGATTCCAATCTTGACGAGGTCGGTCACGTTCTCACCCCTTCTTGCGTCTCGTGCGTAGCCGGCAAGGCTCGCCTCATGATGCGCCAGGGACGTCACGCGGGGTGGGCAACCTGGCCGCTTGAGACGGGAAGCCCGTCACCTCCCTGCAAGGCAGGGTGCATCCCGACACGCCGCCCGGATGCCGGTCGCGCCTAGTGGCAGCCGCACCCGCAGCCCAGATTGACAAGGAGCGACACGGAGCACCCGCAGTCCGACGACCTGTCGCGCTCGATCGCCACGTAGGGCGTTCCGCAGGCTGGGCTGCAGACGCGCGAGCACAGACGCATGGGTGAACATGAGAAGAGGCCCGGTCTCTCGACGATCTGCACGTACCCTACGAACTCACCGGCGGAGGTGGTCCGGACGACGACGCGGTAGTAGCCTGGGGATACGGGATTCCAAGAAGAGTCCCTCTGGTTCCAGGACATCTGGTACCACGCCCCGAGCGGCACGCTGGGAAAGAGATCCTGGAAGACAAGAGTTCCGTCGAGCTTCTCGATCCGCCAGCCCGTGATGAGCGGCGAAGGCGAGATCCCCGGGCTAACGAGAAACTCCCCGGGGACGACCAACCTGAAGAACACCGTCTCGCACGTAAAGAAGGCCGTATAACACAGAGGAGCCGCAGGGTCCTGCGCCGAGCAGTTGCAGTCGCCCCGAGCCAAGACTCCCACCAGTCCGACGAGGACCAAGACCAACAGGAACAACCGTCTCATCCCCACCACCTCCACACCCGGCGATCTTACCACACCGCGTGTGAAGGCGGCCCAATCCGCGATCTCGCGAGAGGCCAACCTTGGCCCGACTGAGGACGCTCCGTACAATCGGTCCAAGCCTGGCGAAAGAGCTTGGGCCTAGACACTGTTCGATGAGGGGGAAGCCATGCCACAGAGGACCAGGCGCGCCATGACGGCGGAGGATCTCTATCGATTCGAGCTCATCTCAGAACCCCACATCTCCCCGAACGGGGAGGCGGCCGTCTACGCCCTCCACCGCGTAGACCGCAAGACCGAGAGGAAGTACTCGAACCTGTGGCTGGTTCCAACGCGCAGAGGCCGCCCTCGTCCCTTCACGCAGGGAGATCAATCCGATCAGCGCCCTCGTTTCTCCCCGGACGGGAGTCTCGTAGCCTTCCTGTCCAACCGCGCTGATGAGAAGCAGCCACAGATCTTCTTGATCCCGCTTGAGGGCGGAGAGGCCAGGCAGCTCACGCACGTCTCCGGATCGATCGAGGCGTTCGAGTGGTCGCCTGACGGAAAGCGGCTTGTGATTCAGCTCCGCAAGAAGGACGCCGAGGAGGCGGAACGAGAGAAGGACGAGGAGAAGAAGAGGCTGGGCATCGTGTCGCGCCGGATCACTCGTGTCTTCTTCAAGCTCGACGGAGTCGGCTTCCTGCCTCAAGAACGCTGGCACCTGTGGACCGTCGAGATCTCAGACGGCAAGGCGCGGACCCTGACAAGCGGTGATGTCTACGACGAGTGGGCTCCGGCGTGGTCTCCCGACGGCAAGGAGATCGTCTTCTGCTCGAACCGGTCCGCTGACCCGGATCTCGATCCGGACGCGGATGACCTGTTCGTAGTCTCCCTGAAGAGCCACTCGACACGCAGGATTGCGACACCCGTCGGGCCGAAAGGGAGTCCACGCTTCTCGCCGGACGGAAAGTGGATCGCCTACTACGGACACGAAGGGAAGGGGCAAGCCTGGAGGCAAACGCGATTGTGGATCGTCCCTGCGGTCGCGCGCGGCAAGGCGGTCTGCCTGACCGAGGAGTTCGACTTCAACGTCTCTCCTTCGACGATCGCCGATATGGGAGCTCTCCCTCAAGTCCCGCCCACTTGGTCGCGCGATGGGAAGCGCATCTTCTTCCAGGTGGCCCACCACGGAGGCACAACCCTCAAGTCGGTAGAGGTCAACCCAACGCCCAAGGTCTCCGAGGTCATCACAGGTCCCGGAGCCGTGGGGGCCTTCGGATTCGATCGGGACGAGAAGACGCTTCTCTACTTCCACGGTGACCTCCGCGACCCGGGCCAAGTCTGGGTGCGCGACATGGCCTCCGGCCGCTCCCGCGCTCTGACCAACGTGAACGCCCGGCTCCTTGGCTTGATCGACCTCGGGGAGACCGAGGAGGTGTGGTTTGAGGGCAAGTCCCACAACGAGCTTCAGGGCTGGATCCTGACCCCGCCAGGATTCGATCGCAGGCGGAAGTATCCCTCGATTCTCGAGATCCACGGGGGCCCGATGACCCAGTACGGCCAGCTCTTCATGCACGAGTTCTACTACCTCGCCGCGCAGGGCTACGTCGTTTACTACTCGAATCCCCGAGGCAGCCAAGGCTACGGTGAAGCCCACACCAAGGCGATCTGGAACGCGTGGGGAACCGTGGACTACGAGGACCTCATGGCGTGGGTCGATCTGGTGGAGAAGCGGCCGTACGTCGACAAGAAGAGGATGGGGGTCACCGGCGGAAGCTACGGCGGCTACATGACGAACTGGATCATCGGCCACACCCACCGCTTCCAGGCGGCGGTGACGCAACGCTGCGTGTCGAACTTCATCAGCATGTACGGGTCGAGCGACTTCAACTGGACCTTCCAGCACGAGCTCGGGGACAGGCCGCCCTGGGAGGCGCTCGAGGACTACTGGCGTCAATCGCCGATCGCCCATATCGGGAAGGCCACGACGCCGACCTTGGTCATCCACAACGAAGACGACCACCGCTGTGAGATTGAGCAGGGGGAGCAGGTCTTCGTCGCACTGAAGCGCCTAGGTGTCCCTACGGAGATGGTGCGCTTCCCCGGCGAGCCTCACGGGCTGTCCCGCACGGGGCGGACCGATCGCCGGATCGTCCGCTTGAAGGCGATATCCGGTTGGTTCGACCGCCATCTGAAGCCGGACGGTCGCTGACCACGCCTCCACGGGCGCGTTCTTGGATCGAGTAGCGGACAGAGAAGTCTCTCTTCCGCACGCGGTTTCAACAAAGGGAAGGTTGGGGGCAACCCGGAGCGTGGGAGGGGTTGACGCGCCCGTCCCGGCTTCCTAGAATGGAGGGCCGCGACTGACTGTCGCGCTTTACACGACTGAGGAGGGTGCTCCGTGACGGCATCGTGCTCCCGGATCCTGGAACGAGGCCTCGAGATACTGGAGCACGTGGCTCGCTCGCGGAACGGCCTGTCTGCAGACGAGCTCGCGACGGCGGTCGGGCTTCACCGAAGCTCTGTCTACCGTTATCTCAATAGCCTCTCCGAGAAGAGGTATCTCAGGAAGACCAGTCAGGGAGTCTTCACGTGCGGACCCGGCGTCCTGGAGTTGGCAGGAGTCGTGCTCGAACGCATGGAACTCCGAAGCGTTGCCAAGCCGTTTCTCGTGGAACTCTGCGAGCGAACCGACGCCACCGTGCATCTGTGCCGGCTGGACGGTCCCGACGTCGTATACCTGGACAAGATCGAGACGGAACGATCGCTTCCGATTCATTCGCGCATCGGCGGCCGGGCCCCGGCGTACTGCACTGGTGTCGGAAAGGCGCTTCTCGGTTTCTCAAGCCCCGAGCGAGTCACCCGAGTGCTCGCGCAGACGAGCTTCCAGGCCTTCACGCCCAACACGGTGCGCGACGTGGGAAGCCTACGACAGCAACTCCTGGAGGCGCGGGAGCGCGGCTATGCGTTGGATCAGGGCGAGCATGAAGAGGGGATTCACTGCGTCGCGGTCCCGGTGTTCGACTTCTACGGACAGCCGATCGCAGCGGTGAGCGTGACCGACGTGCCCCGCCGCATTGGGGGCCGCATCAGGGAGCTGGTCCGACAGTTGGAACGTGCGGCAGGACAGATCTCCTCTGAGCTGGGCCAATCGGAACGAACCTCGGCCGGGTAGACCTGCGCGGGCAGGGAGGAGGAAGGTTGACGAACGACGGGGGCGGGCCAAGATCAAGAACGGCGGATCCCGTACTCGAGCAGATCCTCGACACGGGTATCGTTGCCATCGCGCGACTGCCGTCCGCTGATCAAGCGGCTGGCATCGCCAGAGCCCTTCAGGCAGGCGGCGTGTCCTGCCTCGAGATCACGCTGAACACGCCTGGAGCCTTGCACGGGATCGCCCAGATCGCAAAGCTCGGCGAGAAGTTCGTGGTCGGTGCCGGGACGATCCTCGACGAGACGTCTGCGCGCCAGGCGATCCTGGCTGGCGCGCGTTTCCTGGTGACCCCATGCGTGACGCCAGCCGTGGCTCGCGCGGCCAAACGCTACGGATGCGTCGCCCTCATCGGCGCCCTCACTCCGACGGAGATCCTATCTGCATGGGAAGCCGGGGCCGACCTAGTGAAAGTCTTCCCGGCCTCTGTGTTCGGACCGGAGTACATCCGAGCCGTTCGTGGACCACTCCCGCAGGTGCGACTTGCCCCAACCGGGGGGATCGACGTGGAGAACGCAGCGGAATTCATCCGTGCCGGGGCCGATGTCCTGTGCGTGGGCGGAACACTGATCGACAGCCAGGCTGTTGCGACGGGTCGGTGGGATGTGCTCGAGGCTCGGGCACGCGAGTTCACGGCGCGCGTGTTGCAGGGGCGCGCGGACAGGGCGAAGTAGGCGGATGCGACCGCAAAAAAGCTCCCAGAGAAGGGAGCCGTGATGATGGGGACGTCGAGGCGACATCCGGGTAGACTGGCCGCGTGTCCCCAGGACCACGAGATCGGGGCTCGCTCGTAGGCGGGCGTGGCACAAAGCGAGAGTCACTGGGAGGTCGAGTGGTAGGTCGATCATCAGGCCAATGGAGTTCGTGAGGATCCAAGAGACAGAGGAACGCTCCGGGCCATGCCCTGAGAAGGAGGGAACAAGATGAGCGGATTTCATAGATACGCAGCGCTTGCATTGGCGCTGGTCACGTTGGTTGGCGGAGCCTTTGGCACGTTCGGACAGGCCCAGGCGGGCTCGGGAACGTTCGTGGCGCTGCTCGAGTACGAGCCGATCACGCTCGATCCGAGCATCGCGTACGATGTCGCGGCATGGAACATCTTCACGCAGGTGTACGAGGGGTTGGTCAAGCCCCTGCCCGGGACGACCGACGTCGGCCCTGGGCTCGCCCTCTCCTGGTCCACCTCGGTAGACGGCTTGACCTGGACCTTCAACCTTCGCCACGGAGTGGTCTTCCACGATGGCACGCCGCTCACGGCGTCCGCAGTGAAGTTCTCGTTTGAGCGTCTACTCAGCATCAACCAAGGCCCGGCGTGGATGTTCTCGGCGATCAGCGCTGTCAACGTCGTCGACGAGTTCACGGTGCAGATCGTCCTGAGCTACCCGTATGCGCCGTTCCTCGCCGCCCTGTCGCAGCCGATGGCAGCCATGATCGTCTCCCCAGGGATCCTTTCGCATGAGACGGCGGGCGACCAGGCCCAGGGGTGGATTTACGACCACGACGCCGGGACCGGCCCCTACAAGCTCGATCGCTGGTTGCACGGACAAGAACTGGTTCTGGTCCAGTTCGACGGCTACTGGAAGGGATGGCAAGGCGACCACTTCGACTCGATCATCTACCGGCTCGTGCCGGAACACGCCTCACAACAGCTGCTCTTGGAGCAGGGCGTGGCGCACGCGTCGAACACTCGCGACGGACTGCCCTTGGAGTCGCTCACGCAGCTTGGCCAATCGGGCAAGGTCGTCATCTACAGCACGGCAGGCGAGAACGTCGACATGATCGGGCTCAACGCCTCGCGGGGCCCCTGCGCGAACCCCTTGGTGCGCCAGGCCATAAGCTACGCCATGGACCGCGCTGGGGTGGCCACTAGTCTCTACTTCGGCCACGCGACGCAGGCGGCGGGCCCAGTGCCTCCGACGTTCTGGGGATTCGACGGAAGCGCACACGTGTACAGCTACGATCTCATCAAGGCGAAGCAACTCCTGATCCAGGCCGGGTACGCCAGCGGTCTCACGCTCCAGGCGATCACCGATGAGAACGCACTGCGGCAGAGGGAGATGCAGGCTCTGGCCAGCGCCCTCGACGAGATCGGAGTGAAGGTCAACATCGTGACCATGACCTGGCCCACGGAGTACGAGAAGCTCACCAACCTTGACACGGCACCCGACCTGTACTCGTTCACCTGGTACTCGGACTACGCCGACCCCGACGACGTGATCTTTCCGCTCTACCATTCCAGCCAGAAGGGCTCGGCCGGCTTCAACCTCGGTTGGTACGGCAACGGCACGGTAGATCAGATGCTGGACAAGGCGCGGAATGAGACGGACCGCGCCCTGCGCGTGAAGGACTACGCGCAGATTCAGAAGCTGATCATCGAGGACGCGGCCGCGATCTGGGTCGTGAACCCGGACACCGTGTTCGCCGTGAGCGCCAAGATCGGAGGGTTCATCTACACACCATTCTGGAGCTACAACGTCTACGACATGTTCCTCCAGAAGTAGGCGCGGGCTTCGCGGGCTCCCGCCGCGGCGTCGCCGCGGCGGGGCCCCTTCTCTCCAGGCAGCGGCCGCGTGATGAGGCGCCACCACGGGAGGCAGGGTACCGATGATCGGGTACGTGCTCAGGCGCCTTGGCTACACCGTGCTCGTCGTGTTCGCTGCAGTCTCCGTTGTCTTTCTGATCAGCCACCTCATTCCTGCGGATCCGGTGCGCGCGATCGCCGGTCCACACGCGGGACCAGAACAAGTGAAGGCCCTGCGGAGCGAATGGGGGCTCGACAAGCCTTTGTACCAGCAGTACTACGTTTACTTCCGAGAGCTCCTGCACGGGAATCTCGGTCGTTCGCTCTTGACACGCCGTCCCGTCCTGGACGACCTAATCGATTACTTTCCAGCCACCGTTGAGCTGACCCTCGTGGCCATCATTCTCGCTCTGTCGATCGGGTTGCCGCTTGGCCTCCTCAGCGCGTCGCAGAAGGACCGCTGGGTTGACCACCTGACGCGGTTTGGCTCAATCACGGCCGTTTCCATGCCCTCCTTCTGGCTGGGCATCATGCTGCAGATACTCTTCTTCAAGGTCCTGGGGCTTCTGCCGATCGGAGGGCGACTCGGGATCGGCGAGATCCCCCCGAACCACCTGACGGGGCTGTACGTTCTGGATGGGATGCTCACTGCAAACGGCAGGGCTCTCTCTAGCGCAGTCCTGCACCTCATCCTGCCGGCGCTCACCGTCGCCGCGAGCTTCCTGGCAGTCGTCACGAGGATGGTCCGTTCGAGCGTGGTCGAGGTTCTCGAGGAGGACTACATCCGGACCGCCGCCTCAAAGGGGCTGCCGTTTGGCCGCGTGCTGGTCAAGCACGCGCTGCGGAATGCCCTCATTCCTGTCGTGACCGTCGTCGGGCTCCAAATCGGTTTTCTCTTAGGCAACTCGTTTGTCACGGAGATCGTCTTCAGTTGGCCCGGCACGGGGCTGTACGGAGGACGGGCGGTCCTGAGCCTCGATTTTCCAGCGATCATGGGCGTCGTGCTGTTGACAACCCTGGCCTACAGCCTCATCAACCTGGCCGTGGATCTCCTGTACACGGCGATCGATCCTCGGATCCGGTACCAGTAGGGAGGCCTCTCTATGCCGAGACCCAGCAAAGGCGAGCCGTCCGAGGCACGGGCGGGGGCCCGCGGCTGGCCACGGCCGCTGCGCGTCCTGGCGCGGAACCGGCTCACGGTGGTGGGAGCCGTCATTGTCGCTGTGTTTCTTCTCTGCGCGGCTCTGGCTCCTGTCCTTGCGCCGCACAACCCGACGCGAGCGTCTCTGTCGGCCACTCTCGGTGCCCCCAGCGCCCAGCACTGGCTCGGGACCGATGATCTGGGCCGCGACATCTTGAGCAGAGTCCTCTACGGTTCACGCTTGGCACTCATCGAGGTGATCCTCGTTCTAGCCATCAGCGCGAGCATCGGGATCCCCATCGGGCTGGTCGCCGGATACACCGGCGGAAAAACGGACAACCTCCTGATGCGGGTGGTTGACCTCTTTCTTTCGTTCCCCACATTCATCCTAGCACTCGCCATCGCGTCCGCCCTGGGTCCGAGTCTCCAAAACGCGATGATCGCCCTGGGGATAAGTTGGTGGCCTTGGTACGCGCGCATCGCGCGCGGCCAGGCTCGCTTCGTGAAGGAACTGGCCTACGTCGAGGCGGCACGCTCGCTGGGGGCGCCCCGGATGTACATCATGGCACGGCACGTGTTCCCCAATTCGTTGACTCCCATTCTGGTGCAACTCAGCTTGGACGCCGGATACGTCATCCTCACCGCTGCGGCGCTCAGCTTCGTCGGGCTGGGCGCCCAGCCGCCCACTCCAGACTGGGGTCTCATGGTCGCTACAGGGCGCGACTTCACGCTCTCAGCGTGGTGGCTCGCGGCGTTCCCAGGGATCGCGATCTCGCTCGTCACGCTGGCATTCAACCTGCTGGGAGACGGCGTGCGGGACGTGCTGGACCCGCGCACGAGCCGGAAGGCGACTAGAGGGTAGAAAGGGAGGGACTGTGGACAGAGCGCTCTTCTCACCAATCAAGATCGGCAACCTCACCGTGAAGAACCGAGTGGTGCTCGCTCCGATGGACACGGAGCTGACTGCGCCCGACGGCGGCGTCACGGACCGCTACGTAGCCTTCCTGCGCGAGCGCGCGGTAGGAGGAGCGGGGCTCGTTCTCACGGAGTTCAGTGCGGTGGACGAGGCGCAGATGATGTCGTCACTCGGCTCTTACTCCGGGCGCTTGGTAGCGGGCCTGAATCGACTCGTCGAGGCCATCGAACCGTTTGGGTCGCGCATCTTCCTGCAGCTTGCCCACCACGGAGGGCAAGCCTTAACATCCATGACCGGAAAGCGACCTGTCGCGCCCTCCGAGATCGATAGCCCCATCTATACCCACCGCCCGCGCGCGCTGGAACGCGACGAGGTGCTTGCCCTGATCGGCCGGTTCGTGGAGGCCGCGCAGCGCGCTCAGCAAGCGGGATTCCATGGCGTGGAGGTCCACGCAGCGTACGACTACCTCATCGGCCAATTCGTGTCGCCGCACTGCAATCGCCGCCAGGACGATTTCGGTCGTAGCTTCGATGGACGCATGCGCTTTCCGGGCGCCGTCATCGAGGGGATTCGCCGCGCCTGTGGGGCCGAGTATCCAATCGGCTTCAAGTTCAGCGCCTGTGAGGCTCTCCCGGGCGGCTTGACCCTGGAAGAGGGCCAGCGAGTAGCCACCTGGGCAGAGTCGCAAGGGGTAGCCTACGTCCACGTGGCGGTCACGTCGTCGCGCGTCGAACTCACGAACCTCTCGACCCTGTACTCGACGAGCGCACAGCACGAGGAGATCGGACGCACGATACGGGAAACCGTGAAGGTCCCGGTGATCCTCACCGCGTGCTGCCGCACGCCGGATGAGGCGGAGCGCCTTCTGGAGGCGGGGATGTGCGATCTGGTTGCCGTGGGCCGCCCCTTCCTCGCGGATCCACACTGGGCGCGCAAGGCGCAGGCACGACAGCTCGAGCGGCCGTGCATCCTGTGCAACCGGTGCCATCAGCGGATCATGACCTCCCGCGAGATCCGCTGCACGGTGAATCCCTCATTGGGAACCGACGAAGGCCGTCCCGCACGGCTCGCCCCGAAGGCCAAGCAGGTCGTCATCGTAGGAGCCGGCCCTGCCGGCATGTCCGCAGCGCTGGCCGCCGCCGAAAGAGGTCACCACGTGGCGTTGTTTGAGCAACGAGACACGGTTGGAGGGAACCTCGCGCTCGCGGCCTCGCACGACTTCAAGCAGCCCGTCAAGGAGCTGCTGGCGTACTTCCAGGAGCGGCTTGGCGCAGCGCCGATTGATGTGCACTTGGGAACGGCCTTCACGGCCGATCGGCTGAAGGAACCGCCGGACGTGCTGGTGATCGCAGTGGGGGCAACCCCGATCGTCCCCCAGATCCCAGGCATCCCGGCCGCGCATGCGGCGCAGGCCACCGACAGGGCGATCCTGGAGGCGTCTCTCTCCGGCCCGGTCGTGGTGGCGGGCGCCGGCTTGGTTGGGCTGGAGACAGCCCTGCACCTCGCACGCAACGGTCTGTCCGTGTCGGTGATCGAGAAGAGGGATCGGGAAGCTGCGTTTCGCGGCGAGGCGACCTACATCCGCGACCACCTCTTTGCCCGCCTGGAGGCGCTGGGGGTGTCTCTTCTCTTTGAACACGAGTTGGCGAGGGTCGAACGGGACACGATTCTCTGCCGAGTCGGGGACGGGGCCAAGTGCAAAGCTTTGCCCTGCAGGGCTCTGGTTCTGGCCCTGGGGTCTGCCCCCAGTCGCACCCTTCTGGAAGAGGTGGCGCCGCACGCTCGGGATGTCGAGGTGCTGGCCGTGGGGGACTGCTCGCAGACGGGCAACCTGTACACGGCGATCCATGATGGCCACGAGATGGGATCGCGGATCTAGTGCCACAGAGAGAGGAGGGAGCGCCGATGGTGAACTGGCGGATTCGTCCGATCGTTCGAGGAGAAATTCTGGGAGAGAAGTCCGAGTTGCTGGCGTTCCAGGACGCGGGCGCGAAACTGTGGGTTCCCAGTCTCGTCTGGTACCTTACCGACGCCACGCATCACGTGTTGGTGGACACCGGTTTTCCCGATCCCTCCGCTCATGAGACGGCGATGGCAGGATACTCGGTGAGATCGACGGGATCGCTCAAGCAGATCCTCGAACAGGCCGCATGTCCCGTCGGCGCCGTCGAGGCCATCGTCTTCACCCACCTCCACTGGGATCACTGCGAGAACCTGGCCCTCTTTCCCGGGGCGCGGCTGCTCGTCCAACGAGAGGAGATGGCCTATGCCATCGCGCCGCTTGACTTCGACGCGGAATCCTACAACAGCCCGGCCGCCGGCCGGACACCTGGATGGCTTGGTAGGCGATTCTCTTTCCTTGACGGCGAGGCGGAGATCCTCCCGGGTCTCGAGGTCCTCCCCACTCCGGGTCACACGCCAGGTCACCAGTCTGTACTCGTGACGACCCGCGGCGGGACCTACGGAATCGCCGGCGATCTCCTTCCTACCTTCGCCAACATGCATCACCCCAGGAGCGGCGGCTTCCATCCGCCCGCCTGCCTCGACTACCGGAGCTGGTGGACCTCCGTGCAGGCCTTGGCACGCCGGTGTGACACGTTGCTGCCCTCGCATGATCCCACACTCGAACCGACGTGGATCCCGGCAGAGTCGTCGTGAGGTAGAGACGAACGACTCTCTAAGCCCCAGAAGATGAGGGCGTGGGTCAAGCTCCATCTCCATTCCTGTCGAGCGATGCAGGCGCTGCTGCCTAACCTCGTGGAACTGGGAGTCGGCGGGATCAACGCCATACCGGTGCCCGCCAAAGGGATGGCCCCGCCGGCGCTCTCTGGGCAGTTCGAAGGGTAGCTCCGGTTCTCAAGAAGGACTGATGCCCATAACGTAGAGCGAAGCGGTCCCCCCACTGAGGTCCGGGAGAAGGTCCGTCGCGCAATGAGAACGCTGTGCCCGCATGGAGGATTCATCCCTTCCGGGCTCCGGAGAATGGGAACGCCCTGATGAGTTGTAAGGCCAAACAGAAGGGAACTACAGGCGCTGGCTCCCCGTACTAGACAAGCTTCGAACCCTCACCGAGCTCGACCCGAGATCGTGGAGGTCCTCTCTCTGAGGCGCCCGGCGAGACTAGACGTCTTGCTGGGCAGGAGTACAGCGTGGCCCCGATGCCGGCCGCTCCGCCCACGTGCCCGAGGCTCTGGCCTCCGTCGCCGGAGGTCGGTTAGACTAGCGCAACGAGCGAGCCGCCCAGCGCGGGCGGGTCAGGGTGTTCACGAGGAGGCGCGATGAACTACCGAAGAAGAGCGGCTGCGGTCGTGGGCTGGGCGCTGGGTTTCCTGTGCGTCCTCGGATTCGCCCTCTGGGGGACTCCCTATGCCCCGGTTGGCTCGATCGTCGTCCAGAGCGGGAGCGTGCGCGCCGTTGCGGAGAAAGACAACTTCGCCTACGTCCTCACTCGTGAGGGAGGCCTCTACACCTTCGACATCTCAGACTTGGCCATCCAGTCCGCCTCCGTCGTGTACGCCGCTCCCGTGAGCGAGATAGCGCTCGCCGTCGGAGGCCGCGGCCTCCTCTGCACTTCCGATGCGCTGTACGTCGCTGCCGCCAGCGGTCTGGTTGTGCTCGACGTGTCGGTACCGGGCCAACCCGCGCAGGTCGGCGTGTGGAGCGACTTCATCGCCTGCAACCTCTCCCAGAGCGAGCACCTCCTCGTTGCCTGCGGGAAGGGCCAAGTCGGCCTCTACTCCGTGGAAACCCCGCTCAGCCCCCAGTCCCTCGCGATCTTTGAAGTCCCTGCAGATCGGTGGGTCTTTTCGGCCGCGATCGTCGGGCACACGCTCTACCTCTCCGAGCTCTCAACCGGCACCCCAACCGCGTCCGCTCTTCGGATCATCGACATCTCGGACCCCACGAGCCCGGCGTTGGTCAAGGTCATCGACAGGCCTGATACGGCCTACCAGCTGCGGGGGATCGGCCAGAGCTTGGTGGAGGCGACCTCGAAGTCCATCAGTCTCTGGGATGTCTCGACGCCCACGGATCCGCTCTTGAAGAGCACTCAGGCTGCTAACGCGCGCTTCTGCGCGGTGGACGGGGAGAACCTCGTCGTCAGCGGGGCTGTGTTCCGGATCCACGAAGGTCAGCTCGAACCCGTGGCCGACTTCACTCGCCTTGGCGGGACGAGGGACGGCTGGCCGTACGGGAGCGCGGTCACGCCGCAATGGGTCTTCCTGGCCTACTCCGAAGGCGTGCAGATCCTAACGGCCGCGGTCCAGGACGAGGTGGAGCTCGCCCATGACGACGGCACCGCAGAGACTGGCCGTGGGGTTGCTGTCTCCGGGGCGGGCTACGCCGTCCGCTTCACCCCTCCGGCAGGCGGGGCCAACCTCCTACGGGCCAGGATCTACATTGAGGGTTTCTGGGGCGGCTCGGCGCCGATCGAGATTCACGTGTGGGACCTGGACCACAAGGATCTGATCGCCCCGTCGCAGGTCACCCCAACGGGCACAGGGTGGTTCGACGTGGACCTCTCCGGTCACAGCCTGAGACTGACGACCGACTTCTTCATCGGGTACTTGCAGACTCAAGCGGATGTCTACCCCTGGATCGGCTTCGACACGACCACCCCCGGCGACCGGGGCTACTCCGTGCCCGGATGGTCCCACGTGCTGCCGGCGGGGAGCAACGTGATGATCCGGGTCATCGTGGGACGAAACTGAGATGGACGCAGAGACGAGATGGAAGGTGGTGGTGTGCTACTCGCGATCTAGGAGCTGACCTGGTTCCAAGGAACTGGCCCATGGGAAAGGTGGCCAACCCGACTTCCGGACTGACCGTTCACCGGGGCGGGTCGCTCCGGGCGAGCGCCGTTCTACCTTCGCCGTCGGCAGGCGGGCTCACGGGTAGACTGGTTCGCGTAGAGAAGTGGAGCATACGCCGTACGCAGTCCGCTCTCGGTCGGATTCTTGGCGGGTATGCTGGTGTCAGAGGAACCAGGAGGAGCCGGTGACAGACTACCGCGTGTACCTGAGGAACCAGTCCCTGCCGGGCATGGGTGAGATGGAGACTGGACAGCAAAGAGGCGATCCGCCGCCACCCATCGAAAGGCCCGTCCCGGAGGGCGCCGCGTTGATCGACCTCACGCCTCTCAAGACCTGGCAGGTCAAGGAAATGCCGCTCGTCGAGGCACTTCGCCGACGCAGAAGCCGCCGGTCGTTCACGAGCGCTCCCTTGTCAGCCGACGAACTCTCGTTTCTCCTCTGGGCGACGCAGGGCGTCGAGGAGACCGCTCGCGAGGGGCGGATCACGCTTCGAACGGTCCCCTCCGGTGGCGCGATGCACCCGTTCGAGACGTATCTGGCCATCCGCCGCGTCGCGCAGTTCCTCCCGGGGCGCTATCGATTCGTGGCCACCCGACACGCGCTGCTCCCCCTTGGGGGCGAGGAGACCGCGCGGCAGCCGGCGCTTGCCGAGATCTGCAACGGACAGCGGTTTGTCGACGACGCAGCGGTGGTCTTCATCTGGGCCGTCCGCCCCGCACGCACGCAGTACCGCTACGGGAGTGATTCCCTGAAGGATATCCTAATCAGCGTCGGACACATCTGCGAGAACCTCTACCTCGCGTGCGAAGCGATCGGCGTGGGAACCTGCGCCGTCGTATCGTACCAGCAGGTCTTGCTCGACGCCTATCTCGGGCTCGATGGCCATGACGAGATCCCCCTCTACCTCGCTCCCGTCGGGAGGGTCTGAACGCCGCGGAACCATGGCGGGACCGAAGCGGTTGCCTGTTCCTCGCAGACTGGTTCACGGATCAGGCAGATCCTTGCCTTGGCCGGGGGCTCGAAGGAGCGAGACACTGCGCAGTCGGGCGAGAGAGGGCGGGCACGGAGTCCGAGCCCCGCGCACATCGCGTTGGGGACAATCCCAATGGCAGGGCCTTCAATACCTTGCTCACCGTAGTGGACGACCTTCGAACTCTCAGCGAGCTCGACCCGGAGACCTTGGAGGCTCTGTCTCTTTGAAGTGCCCGTCCCCTGTGAGGAACAGCCCCCAATCCATCATGGTCCGCTGGCAATCCGTTTGTCACATAACCAATGCACTCCCATCTGTCAAGTGGCAACTCCTTCCATCTACAGGGGGTGGACACCTGTTCAGTCTCATTTCAGCTGTAGGATGAGCTCATCAAGGCATTCTTTGCTGCTAGCTTTTCTTTGGCCTTCTACTTCTTCTCTTGGGGTTGCTGGGAATCCGCAATCCTCGTAGGAGGGTTGTCGATGGCGAATGTGGGAGGCTCGTAGGCCAGTGGGTGCTGGTCGGTCCTCTAAAATTGACAAGAGTAGGCCTTTCGGCGCTCGAGCTCCGCGCGAGCGGGCGCTGGGCAACGCCGGTGCGTTCGAGGAGGTACTCGCTGTGACGATGAAGAAACTACTCCTTGCGATCAGCCTGGTCAGTCTGTTGGGATTCGGGGGCCTCGCGGGCGGAACCCACACTATTACGCCCAGCCAAGTGGGGCCTGGTATTGTCGAACCCTATGGCGTGTCGACGGTGACCGACGGAGCGAACCTGACGTACACAATCATTCCGGGGGGGCAACACCACATAGTGGACGTTCTGGTGGACGGCAGCTCAGTTGGACCCGTCACAAGCTATACGTTCACGAATGTCACGTCAGATCACACGATCCACGCGATCTTCGAGATCGACACATACCCATGCACTGCGAGCGCAGGGCCGCACGGGACGATCAGCCCGAGCGGGACAGTTATGGTCAACTCTGGAGCGGACTTCTGCTACACGATCACGCCAGATCTTGGCTACCACATTCAGGCTGTAGTGCAGGACGGGTATACGGTCTTGCCCCGGCAATGCGATGAAGTATGGACGAATTGCATCCCCCGCGTGTACGAACCCCACACTGTCTCAGTCACTTTCCAGGCCTGCATACTCACGATCACGGCGACCTGCGGCACCTATGGATCGATCAACCCCAGCTACTACGTGTCCGTGAACTATGGAGCGAGCCAGGCGTTCACCATCACCCCGAATGATCACTATCACGTGGCGACGCTGACGGTGGACGGATCGTCGGTGACGCCTGCGACGAGCTACACGTTCGCGAACGTCACGAGGGACCACACGATCTCCGCGGGCTTCGCCGTCGATACGTACACCATCTCGGCGTCAGCGGGAGCCAATGGCTCCATTACCCCGAGCGGCAGCGTGTCCGTGAACTCCGGACAGAACCAGACATTCACCATCACGCCGAATGCCCACTACCACGTGGCGACGCTGACGGTGGATGGATCGCCGGTGACGCCAGTGACAAGCTTTACCTTCACGCACGTCACGACGTCCCACACGATCTCCGCGACCTTCGCCATTGATACGAACACCATCGCGGCGTCGGCTGGGGCCAACGGTTCCATCAGCCCGAGCGGCAGCGTGTCCGTGAACTACGGGGCGAGCCAGGCGTTCACCATCACTCCGACAGCTCACTACCACGTGGCGGACGT
>Ga0315294_10003648_pt1 | contig 16791 bp, 23 predicted proteins | sample YL17G13_40_MG_FD_203626 | JGI IMG/M metagenome (GOLD analysis project Ga0315294, IMG submission 203626) | Sediment microbial communities from Yellowstone Lake, YNP, Wyoming, USA - YL17G13_40 | ecosystem: Environmental > Aquatic > Freshwater > Lake > Sediment | place: USA: Wyoming | collected... | reverse complement strand
ATCTCTCTCATTCATTCTTATATCAGCATCCTTTAAACACCGTTCATAATCGTTCAATTTTTCTTTATTGCCTGATGATAATACAGAACAAAGTTTTTCAATAAATTCTTTTTTGTTCATCTTTAAAATTGTCTTATATGATTTCTCAGCTTCTTTTATTTGCCTCAACAAAAGCCTAGTGTTCCCCATAGCTTTAACAGGGAATCCGCAAAAACCACAGTAAGATGCTGATTTGTTAACAATTGTTCCACATTTTGGGCATAATATTTCATTTTCCCCTAAAGGAAGAATGTTACCACAGTTGTCACACCTACTTTTTGATGTAAGATTCTCATGTCCACATCTTGGACATTTTTTCCTATCCATTATTATAATTATATAAAATCCCCGATAAAAAGTCATTTCTGCTTACGAGCTATAACTCGTATGACCTCTCATACCCGTATTCAGGCAGGCTCTCCTTCAGGACCTTTGCATGTCCGTCTCCTATTATCACCATGTCGGGCATATATCTCCTGATTTTCTCGAGCACGTATGCCTCGCGCTTCTTGTTTGAGCCTTTCCAAAGTTCCATTACATCCTCTAGTCCCTGAGTGCTTTTCAGGATATCAAGGATGTTTTTGTACCTGCTAGCCAGGAATTCAATATCCTTTACCATTTCAGGGGACATGTATGGGGTGATTTTCGTGTTCCTTACTTCTGCTTCTTCGGCCTCCACTTGCTTTCTCGGAATTTTCCCTTCCCATACAGATTTAGCCACCTCTATTGCATAATGGTAATCGATTATAGCAGAATCTTCCAACGGAATAACCTTCGCACCTTTGTCTTTGAGGTATGAAGCAATATCGCTGAAGAAAAAGGTTGTATAACTAACATCCTCCTTTTCCAGATAATCTTCCGGCAATTCTATGCCAGCTTCGGACGGACAATAGATATCAATCCTGCTCTTTACCTTGTGGAGTTCCTGTTCATCCTTATGTCCTACTCCCAATATAATTTTATTCATATTAACTATCTAGAAGTAACAATTATATAAAGATTTCATGGAGTAGCCTTTACGAAGATATGTCCTTTTCCTCTTCCTTCTTTTCGTCCGCCAAGAACAGCCACCTATATATCTATTTCTCTCCCGTTCTATAAATTAATGAAGGGATTCTGCTGAATTTCCTCCGGCCTCCTGCCAGGACGGCAGAAACAGAAATGAACCAGAAGCCAATCGTTAGACCAGCATACCTTTCGCCCAGTCCATGAACCTTCTCGCTTTTAGCAGGAGTATATTCGCCTCATTTTCCGTGCTTTCCGCTTCCGTGTAGCCGGATTTTGTCCTCTTGTTCAGGGCTTCCTCCAGCACGTCCTTCTTATGCGGGGCTCCTTTAAGGGCTTCCACATGCATCCTTATAGCCTCGCGATGGTCTTTGCTGGGCCTTTCTCCAAGGGCGAATATGCACAGGGCGTCATTCGCCAGGATTATTGCCTGGCTGGAATCGAAAGCAGAGGCGTTGAAGCGCCTTTTCTGGTAATTGTCAGTGGCTGAGCCATAGAATTCCTCGGATTTCCGCATATACCTTTCAGCCTCTTCCTTTCTCACCTCTTTGGCCATACCAGTCCCTCCAAATCCTTTCCGTAAACAAGCCTATGCGTGGCTATGACGTTGAGGACAAACCCCTCTGCGCGTTTTGCTTTGCCTCTGAATTCCTCCAGTTCCATAAGAATCACGGAAATATGGAAACCGAAATCTATCGTCAGGTCCGAGCTTATTTTATGAACCTCATCTTCATCTATTCTGTCCTTGTAAATAAGCAGGAAATCCACATCGCTCCCTATTTTCAATCCCTGCAGGGCAGACCCGAAGAGGACTAGGCTTATGGGATGCAGTTTTCTTATCCTGGCCGCAAGCGCCCTTTCTATCTCCGGGACTATCATAATATTCTGGGTTAAGGACCTCTTGACAATCTGGGCGGCGCTTCCGGAAGACAGTGAATATATGGCATTCCTTCCTACGTCTCTTCTGTCAAGCACGCCCTTCTTGTTCAAATCCCTCAGGCATTCGCTTGCCCTGGATTTCGAGATTTTCAGCTCTCGTGAAACGTCTGAAACAGTCAGGGGCTGGTCCTTGGTGACGAAAAGCTCGGCTATCTTCATCTTTATCCTGGTATCAAGTATTTCTCCTAGCATATTTCTAATATAGGAAAGCGTATTTAAATATTTTATTTATCGAACATATGTTCGATTTATAGAACAGATTACCTCTCCATAAGAATCCTGACTTCCCCGACCTCCCACCCTCCCGTCCCTGAGAACTTGAGGGTATTCTGGCCTTCCTGACACCTCATTATACATTAGTGGAACAAATTCCACTAAAAGTTTAAATATTAGTGGAAATAATTACTATTATGTGAAAATATGGACGCAAGCGAGCTTTACAAGTTCAATGAATGGTGGGATACAGGGAAGGTAAACGAGAACAACCTCGAAAAATACAAGAGGTACCTATTTAGCAGGATACAGAAGTTTATGGATGACAAGCAGATTATACTCATTACTGGTCTCAGAAGAGTAGGTAAAACCAGGCTCATGTACCAGATTGTGAACCACCTTTTAGAGAAGGGCGCGGACAAAAGAAAGATATTCTTTTTCTCGTTTGACGAGAAAGGCGCTGACCTGAAGGATGTACTTGAAACATACAAAAGGGAGGTTCTGAGAAAGAATTTCAGGGATGCGGGGAGAGTTTACATGTTTCTGGACGAGATACAGAAGGTTGATGACTGGGAGAACAAGATAAAAGTATATTATGATCTGAACCCGAACATCAAGTTCTTCCTTTCGGGCTCGGCCTCGCTTATCCTTTCAAGGAAGTCCAAGGAGAGTCTGGCTGGCAGGATATACGAATTCGTACTCAAGCCCCTGACTTTTAAGGAATTTCTTGACATCAAGGGAGTTAAAATAAGCTTCAGCGATGCAAAGCTTCTGAACGAAAAGATACTGCCGCACTTTTCGGATTTCCTCATAAAGGCTGGTTTTCCGGAAATAATACAGGAGGAGAATGAGGAGAAAATAAAGAGCTACATAAAGCTTTCCGTTATCGACAGGATAATATACAAAGACGTGCCAAGCCAGTTCGGGAGGACGGACGTAGAGCTGCTGGAGAAGCTTGTTGACATTTTCCTCAAAAACCCCGGATCCGTTCTTAATTTTGATAACCTTGCAAAGGATCTCGGGAGGGATAAGAAAACCCTAATTAACTATGTTTATTACCTGAGATTCTCTTTGCTCCTGAATTTTGTTTCAAACTATAGAATAAGCATTCTGGCTGCCTCAAGGAAAAACAAGAAGATATATCCGGCTGCAAGCTCTCTTGCTTTTGCTTTATATGGAAATTTCGATTCCCAAATAATGGGGAGTATGATGGAAGCAGCATTCTGCCATGAAACTGATGCCAGATACTATTTTAGAAAGGGGACAAAGGAGATAGACTTCCTCATAATGAGAAAGAACAAAATAATCCCTGTGGAAATAAAATCGGGGGATTATCAGAAAGAGCTTGTAGGTTATGCTTCTGTCATGAATGGATTGGACCTCAAGAAGGGAATAATGCTTACCACAGATAAATTTGGGGAATTCTCAAAAAATGGCATTAAGATTCTGCTTTATCCGTTATGGGTTTTTGTTGTTTTTATGGAAGAGATTTTGGCTAATCTCATGGAAAAGGGGGGATAAGATGCACATCTATAACATAGGATACGGCACACGTGAAGAAAGCGATTACTTTCAGCTTCACCACAAGCAAAAGTTCAGCAAGAGCGAATTTGAAATGATAGTTGCGGCCGCAGTCACAAAACTTCTCAAAGTAATGAAACCAAAGGAAAGAGAAAGAGCAACCTTCCAGAAAATACTTTATGCTGTTACAGATGAGCTTGCAAAAAATGGATTCACAAGGATCAAATTCGACGCAGAATTCGATGTTTTCGGCTGGGCCAGAATCCTGGATGAAAAGGATTGGGATATTGACAGGGATGAACAGCTGAATTTCCTGACAAGAACTGTTTCAAAAGAATTGAAAAATAAATAATGGCTTACCTCTCCATCAGTATGCGAACCTCTCCAACATCCCACCCTCCTGTTCCTGAGAACTTGAGTGTGTTTGAGCCTTCTGTGGCTTCCTTGTCCGTGAAGAGGATGATATTCGTGCCTTTCTCTATGGAAGGGACGCTCAGGTCCTTGTCATTCAGCCTTATGCTCATGCTCCCCTGTCTGGTTATCCTTGTCACCTCGAGCTCTATCTTGCCCCTGTAGCCTTGGATGAAGAGGTCATACTTGTCCTTCGGGATGGTTATGGTCCTCTCCTTGATTATGTTGTCCGTGGAAAGGAATATCTTGAGAATCACATTCTGAAGAGAGACAGGGTCTCCCTGGACGGACATGGTTATCATGTTGTTCCCGGGGTTTATTCCGGAATTGAAAAGGTCGAACTTTATGGATTCAGAGGCTCCGGGAGTGGTGGAGAAGACCTGCACACCATTAACCTTCACTGTGAGCTTCCCTGTCCCTGAAGAGGAGAAATCAAGCGCCCCGTTCTTGAAGGTCTCAAGCTCTTTGGAGCCCATGACGAACGGGAGCAGCTTCATGGTCCCATAGTCCAGCTTGACCGTGAAGTCTCTGAGTATGTATGCTGTGGAAGCCCAGAAGTATGCGCCAGGCCCGTCGCATGAGATTTCCAGGTTGTTTATCTCCTTTATGTACTGGCGCTCTATGTGGAGGGTGTAAACCCCTTTTGAGGCTCCGTTCTTGTAAAGCTCCAGGCCGTTCCACTTGATTATGAGGTTGCCGTAAGTGGGAGTGGAATCATGCACGCGGAAGGTTATGGTGGCCTCCCTGGCAAGCGGCACGTAAGCGTTCAGGATGCGAATCTCCTCCTTGTCACTGCTGCCGCCCAGATAGCTTGAGGAAACCTGGATCTGGGGAATGCTCTTCAGGGTTTCTGTGTTCACATCCCCCACCCGGAAGTTCCCGTAAGAAAGGGAATCCATGTTCTCCCCTGTGAACCCTACCCCTCCCAGGGTGAAGTTCTCTATGCTTGTTACGATTCCTATCCCTCCGGGAGGAATAAGCGCGAAAATCGCCAGCAGCACAGCGATTATAATGACAGCCGCGACCAGAACATAGGCAAAATCATCCACTTTCGCTCGCATGGCAGACCACTTACTTTCGGCTCTTGCTATATTATTGGCTGGGAATACATAAATATAGTATGCTATTTGGCGTTGACACAAGCGGCAAAATAGGCGAAGGGAACATATACATTGCTGTTGTGGAACACAGAAACTCAAACTTCCTGCCACTTCTGAGAGATGTTGTAAGGAAAAGGCACAGGGCTCTTGCATCCAGAAAGAGGGTAAAGGGTTCTGAGCTGACGGAGAAGGAGCTTGATTGGATAGTAAAGAATTTTGATTCAAGGTTTTCAGCATCTTTTATAGGCATAAACGCCTTTTCAAATTTAAGGGATAATTTATTGGCTACTAAAGATTGGAAGCTCAAAATATTGGCATCAGCTATATTCTTAACTTCCAAGAATGCTGTTAATTCAGATGATGTAATCCTTGTGGACAGGGATTATTCCGAGGATGTGATGGAACGCCTTTTCAGTTATTTGAAGATGCTTTTCAAAATTAATGGAAAGAATCCCATATTCGAAACCGGAACATCATTTAATGATGCCATAACCAAAGCAGACCTTATAGCAAGATGTGCCAGAAAGGGAAAAATAAAAATGCGGGAATTCAAGCAAGTGGAAATCATTAGATTGGTCAGGATGTTATGAAAAATGAGACTCGCGGGGCGGCCCATCCTGGATGGGTAGACATCCCCGCAAGTTTAGTGTTATTAAATAATATTTAAAAAGGTATTTAAATACAAAATGCACGTCAATCGTGCAACGATTTTATAGAAAATGCGCTCTTTTCAGGCCTCCTAAAAGACATTTTGGGGCCTTTCTGAAGCCCGTTTTCGCTATCTAGCGACCCGCAGTTAGCTTTATAAGTAGATATATGTCACTATTAATAAGTGACAAATAGTCATGAGGTGGAATATGTTATACGATGCGAAAGGGAATACCATGGAGAAAGTAGAAAGTGGATGGATAGACCAAGTCCTTAGCTCAGGCGCTTTCCAGGATTATGAAGGGGTGTCTTTAGAAGATTTAAGAAACAGGGGAATTGAAACAAGGTTTGTCATCAAATACTTCCAAGGAGGAAGGGTTGAACCTTTCGGATTCACAGAAGGAGATGAACGTTCTGTAAACGGATTGTTCCCACATGACGGAGACAGGCTTGTTCATATCCATTATCATCCTTCAGGAAACGTTTTGCCTGCAAGAAAGGATATTCACAGATCTGACCAGGATGCCGCTCTTTTGAAACGTTTCAGCAAAAACATTGAAGTACCACCTGTTTATATGATAGGTGCTGATGTGGATAACGAAACATTTTACCTTGCTAGACTGAGAAAGGATTTCCCGAAAGGTCCCGAAAGGTACCTTTTAGGTCCCAATAGCGCCATCAAACCCGAGTGGTGGGAACCTATCCGCTGGAACCGATTCGAATATGAATGGCAAAAAGCCTTTGCAGAGATGGTTATAGAGTGCATGGGGCCTGAAGCGGAGAAACAAGTGAGAGGAAAAGATTTCGACGAAGTTGTTGGCTTGGTAGGAGGCTACAAAAAGCTGGCGGAAATAGGAGCGAAATCTCTTGGTAAGGCGTTTGGATATAAAACCGGTGTAGTCGAAACCACCGGCAGAAAGCCCAAATGGATTTACGGAAAAGCGGAGCTTTTCCGCTAACTTATTCTTTCTTAATTCATAAATCCGAACATATATTATTCATAATTAATAATTGAGCAGCTCCCACACCCTTTCATTGGGTAGTTCGGTAGGGTCGTGGAAGCGGTAGCTCCTGTGACCCTGCGAATGCAAGTCCTGAAGACAGACCTCCGCCACGGGATTATTCGCCTCAAGACTGAGAATCCGGATGACCTGTGGCACCTGGAGAAGATACTGGAGAAAGGGGATTTGGTTACTGCAAGGACTCTCAGGAAGACCACCATAAAGAGAGGAAGCGAGCTGGATTCGGGCGAGAGAAGGCCTGTAAACCTTACCATAAAGCTGGAGAAGGTGGAGTACCACAAGGACATACATGTCCTGAGGCTGGGCGGGCAAATAACAGAGGGGCCTGAGGACGTGCAGTTAAGCTCATACCACACGCTTTCTGTGGATACGGATACTGTCCTGACAATCCATAAGGTGAGGTGGAAGGCTTTCCACTTAGACAGGCTCAAGAAAGCCAGGCAGAGGAGACCTCTGCTGTTTATCTGCTCCCTGGACAGGGAGGAGGCGGATTTTGCGGGGCTGAGGGAGTCAGGAATAGAGTGGTCAGGCTCTGTGCGCGCCAAGAAATCCGGCCAGCGCACAGGCAAGCAGGAGCGCGGGACCGAGTACTACCAGGAGATTCTCGGGATTCTGGAGAAGAACCAGGGTTTTGAGGCGATTGTGCTGGCAGGCCCTGGATTCGAGAAGGATAATCTGCTCAAGTTTATCCAGGAGAAGAACCCTTCCCTTGTGAGAAAAATAATCCCCGAGAAGACCTCTTCCGCTGGTCGCCGCGGAATCCAGGAGGTAATCCAGACCTCCGCAAACCGGCTGCTGAAGGAAACCCGGGTCGCGAAGGAGACTGAGCTTGTGGAAAACCTGCTCATGGAGGCCTCAAGGGACGGGCCTGTGGTTTACGGGAAAAAAGAGACGGAACACGCACTTGGTATGGGCGCGGTTGAGAGGCTCCTGGTCTCGGAGGAGAAGATACACGATTACGAAGGGATTCTGGACGAGGCGGAGAAGCTAAGGACAGAGATTGTGGTAATATCCAGCGAGCATGAAAGCGGGGAGAAGTTCCTGGGCATAGGAGGGATTGGGGGGTTTCTCCGCTTTAAAATCAGGGACTAGTTCTTACCCTTAAGACTACCGAAAGCTTTATAAATACATAATTGTCACTATTTAGTAGTTACTATTATTGAGGTGGCTGAATGGAAAAAACAGAATACAGATCATGCAGAAGATGCAGGAAACCGTTGAGCGTATACAACCCCAGGAAAGAGTGCTTCCACCATTTTGTGGATCCAGATGAGAGAAACCTCCCAGAAAATTGGCCAGTGATAGGCAGCTCTACTGGTCGGGGAGCAAGAATTGTCCAGGAACAATATCAAGGTCGCCCTGAGGAATAGGTTTCTTTATTTCTGATTGGGTTAACTAATTGTTTATCGTTATCTCCCCTTTGCAGAGCTCACAGTAATAAAAACTCGGCTCCTCGGGGTCTCCGAAGTCCCATATCTTCCCTTCGCCCGCGCACCTGGGGCAGCGGTTTATCGAGAGGCTGGGTTTTTTCATTTTCTCACTTCCTATAGATTTTATTATTATTCGCATATTCCATTTATGTGCTTTATGGAAGGGACGGCCGCTTACCAGACCTTCTGTAAAGCATGTCCAGGATGCTTTCCTGTGTTTCCTCTCCAATTCCAACAAATCTTATCTTCTTTGGCTCGGGCATTTCACCGAAAAACCCGATTACATCGCTCCTCATTCCGAAGAGATTGCCATTATCGTAAACCCTGAACTGGCTGTAGTAGCCCGAATCCATGAAAAGGCTTATTCCGGATGCGGGTTTGAACCTCTCCTTGTAGGATATCTGTATTATCTCTTTTTTCATTGTTTTCGCTCCTGATTATCCAATGGGCAATTCTTTGAAGGTTAGGCTTTTAATCCTTTCTGGCAATAATCTGTAATGGCCACTCAAAAAGATATCAATGAATACTGTCCAGTCTGCAGAAAATATCAATATGAGCTCTCTGAATCACGAGAAATGCTAAGAAAGGGTAACTATCAGGGTCTCGGAAAGGCAATAGATACGCTGGAAAAAATGCTTGAAGAATCTGCACATATCAGTGACGAGGCAAGGAAGTATTTGGACTGTATAGGATTGTGTGTTAACTGCCATAATCTAAGCCTGTACAACTGGGATAAAATTGACAGACTTCATGTACAAGAAACATTCCTCCATGAATTCCTCAAAGACAGGGATGAGAGACAGGTAAGTAAGGTCCTCCGGACGCTGTATTCAGCAGAAAACCCTGAAGATTTGGATTTCGATGATATTGTTTCTCTTGGGAAGAGCTTGAGAAAATAGCAAGAATCTGACGAACTTACTCTTGCAAAAACATATATTTACACGCGACAATTTATTTTCATGGACCGCCCTTTGTATTTGCTGAATCCCTACCTGAAGGAGTTTGAGGCGACCGTGACGAAAGCGGACAGGACATACGTGACCCTGGACCAGACCGCTTTCTATCCGAACGCAGGGGGCCAGCCATTTGACAAGGGGATTATGGAGAGGCTCTCAGACCATAAGGTTTTCGGTGTGGTTTATGTGGGGAAGTTTGACGGGACTATCTCGCATGAGGTTGACCAGATTGGGCTGCAGGTCGGGGACAAGGTTAAATGCAGGATAGACTGGAGTCGAAGGTACCTGTTCATGCGCTATCACACGGCCTCGCACATACTCTCGCATGTGATACACAAGGAGACAGGAGCCCTTATAACAGGGAGCCAGATAGCAGAGGACAAGTGCAGGAATGACTTCTCTCTCGAACAGTTCGACAGGGAGCAGATCTACTCGTTCTCGGACAAGGCGAATGAGATAGTGCGAAAGGGCCTGAATGTGAAATTATATTTCCTCTCGCGGGAAGAGGTGGTGAAAGACCCTTCCCTCATAATGCTTGCAAAGGGAATGTCCCCGGACATAAAGGAGTTCAGGATTGTGGAGATAGAAGGATTTGACAGGCAGGCTTGTGGGGGCTGCCACGTGAGGAACACCTCAGAAATCGGGAAAATCCACATAAAGGAGATAGAGAACAAGGGAAAGAATAACCGCAGAATCTACTTCACTGTTGGTTAAAATACTGTTTTATTTTCTCTGGATTTCTGGGCATTACTCTCCATTTATATTTATCGCCAACTTCAATTATGCAGAACTCATATTTGCAATCTATAATCTTAAGATCAGGTCCTATATGCTCTCCTGCAATGCGGGTTCCCTTTTCGCTTTTCAAAACATGCATAAGTAAAGCTCCACTGGGGTGCATGAAAATGTATGCACTGTCACCTGGACCATCTTTCTTAAAATCCTCTTCGCCTAAAATCAGCCTGTTGCCTTTCTCTTTTCGCAGGTCATACAATTCACCGGTCTGCATATCCATCATCTGCAGGTAGCATCTCTGATGATGGGTTGTTTTTCTTTGGGTATATTCCGGTAATTCAAATTTGATTTCTGGATATTTAGGATCCAACAGAACTTTCTTCTTCAGAACCTCTCTTTTTATGTCCATATTCATCCCGAGAATTAGATATCCTGTTATCCTTTTTAAGCTTTTCTTTTCCTTACGTCAAAATCAGAAGACCGTGAGCGATTGCAGAAAGAACAGCATGCAATTGTGCCAAATTTTATTATGGGCAGAACCAATATTTACCTATATGATTGAAAAAATCATCGCGCTCACCATATTCATAGCGTGCTATTACCTTGCGATCTCAAGGAGGATAAAGCTGGCATACGCCTCCCTCGGCGCAGCGGGGCTGCTCATTCTTTTCGGTATAGTGTCGCCGCAGGCCGCGGTCTTCAGCGCGATAAAGTGGGACGTCCTGGGGATTTACTGGGGCTTCATGATGGTCTCCATGATTTTCACTGAAAGCGGAATCCCCTCCCTGATTGCCAGCAAGATTGTAAGGCATGCGAAAAAAGAGAAATTCGCTATCGTCTACATTTGCGCGATAACTGCCTTCCTATCCTCCTTCATGGAGAACGTGGGAACTGTGCTGATGGTAGCGCCCATAGCCATAGAACTGTCAAAGAAGCTCAAATCCAGCCTTTTCCCCTACCTGGTCTCCATTGCCATAAGCGCGAATATAGTCACCACAGTCACCATGATATCAGACCCGCCTGCGCTCATACTGGCCATACAGACAGGCATGAAATTCTTTGACTTCTACTGGTTCCAGAACAGGCTTAGCCTCGGGGTGATAACCCTTTTCGGTGTTGCGGCCGCACTCGCGAGCCTGCTGGTCATTTTCAGGCACATGAACAAACCCGTGAGTATAAAGGAGGAGAAAATAAAGGTAGATTACATTCCCCTGGTTGTTTTCATTGCAGGTGTGCTTGCCTTGGCTTTCGGGCCTTACTTCGGTTTAAGCCCCGGGCCTGTCGGGCTGGCTGCCGGGTTTGCCTCCCTTATAGTAGCAAGGAAAAAGGCAAAAAGCATGATAAAGGATTTTGACTGGAACTCCTTCCTCTTCATAACAGGCATATTTGTCGTGATAGGCTCCCTGGAGATCACAGGACTTTTGACAGATTTCGTTAACGGCGTGGGAGGACTTGGGATAAACAGCCCGGCCATAATACTCGCGATAGTAATATGGGTTTCCGTGGCAGCCTCCTCCTTCATGGACAATGTCCCCTATACTATCCTTATGATACCCGTGTGCAACCAGCTCGCCAGCCTCATGAATATCAATCCGTTCCCCCTGCTCTTCGGGATGCTCATAGGGACGGGAATAGGCGGCAACATAACGCCTGTGGGCGCAACCGCGAATGTGTTCGCGTGCGGAATGCTTGAGAAGCGCGGCTACAAGATAAAGCTAAAGGATTACATGAGGATAAGCCTGCCTTTCAGCATAACCGCCGTAATTGTCTGCCACATACTGCTCCAGCTCCTGTGGCTTTAAGTAGTGTAAATTTCTGCCGCAAAGGCTGTCAATCCCTTCTGAACTCCCTTTCTAGAGCCTTGATAACAGTAAGATAATCCACCGGCTTATTAGTTAGCTGTGTTATCTCAGAGTCCCATCTTGAGTAAACTTTTTGCGCGTTTCTGAATATCCTCTCCGTTTCAAATTCCTGGCCGGCTTCCCTCAGCTTCTTTTTCACCAGAGGAAAATCTATCTTGAATCCCTTCTCCAGCATAACATAAACGTCAAAATAGTCCCTTGGCTGGTTTCTCATGATAAGCGCCCTGATTTTCTCCGCTATAAGTTCATTCTTGTTCAGGGTAAGAATTCTGAATTTTGCTATCTCCTCATAGAAATGGGGAACGTCCTGCTTTTCAGGAGGCAGAACTACTGACGCTTTTCCATTTACATCCAGTATAACGTAATCCGCCTTTGAGAAAAAGCCGCTGTAGAAAATTTTCAGCCTGAAAAACTTGCTAGTTTCATTTTCAAACTTCCATCTTGGAAAGAATTCCCTGTTGTTCTCAAGTATTTTCAGCACCTCGGTCTTGACTGCAGAAACATTCTTCTGGCAGGCAAAATCCAAGTCCTCGCTCAGTCTTGTATGGTTCAGGAATATCTTGTTAAGCGCAGTGCCGCCCTTGAAAATCAGCCCTTCCGTGTCTTTCAATAGATAAAGCAGAATAGTGAGAAAGTAGTCCTTCTCCAGATAGATAAGATTGAACCCTTTCAAGCCGGCCAGATACCTCAGCCTGTTCTCCGAAATCGGTCTTATTTCATCCACATTCTCGCCTTATTTTTGGACGCTATGTAAAACCCATGCCTGCCTATCTTCCTGTTCACAAAACCCTCCAGCTTCCTGACCCTTCTGAAAACTATAGAGAAGCCGAATATCCTTACTGTTCCGTATTTCCTGCCGTTGTAAACTTCAATCTGTGCGGGTATCTGCTCTATCAGACCCCAATAATGCGCTGCTGCAGCCCCACCTATGTAGTAATCCCTTCCCTCCATAATTTCATCCACTATAACAAATGGGTGCTCGGACCAGTGCCCCTTGAAGGCCCTTACAGGTATAAGATAGTATTTGGCCTTGCTGAGCCTGACTATTCTGCCCTTCTTCTTAAGGTTATGGAGATAGACTGCCATCTCGTTCTCGTTCCTGAAGAATCTCTCCACATCCTTCCTCGTGAAGAAGAACTTTTCATTAAGCTCAAGGAAGGATATCATCTCCATCTCCTTTCCTGAAATCCCCTTCATATGTTCACCAATATTAATGATTTATTAATATTAATGAACATTTTATATATAAATAGCTTACTCCCCCACAATCTGCACCACAATATCACGGGAGCGGGCAGGCACATCAAAATCGAACAGTGCGATTTGCTGCCAGGTCCCGAGAAGCAGCTTCTTCTCCTTGAAAGGAACAGTTAGAGAGGGACCCATGAGAGTGGCCCGCACATGCGATTTGCCGTTATCATCTCCCCAGGTTTCTGTGTGCCGGTATTTTATTTTGGACGGAGCAATCCTCTCCATAGCGTCCTTGAAGTCCTGAACAAGATTCGGCTCGAACTCTATTGTGCTCACGCTAGCTGTGGAGCCCTGGACGAAAATCGTGACTGTCCCGCTTTTGATTTTCGAGGAAGAAACAGCCTTCTGGACCTCCTGGGTTATGTCTATAAGATCCATCTCTTCTACACTCTTAACTGTAATAATTTTCGTTTCAACTGACATAGTTATCATTTGCAAACGGTTTCTGCTCTACAGCTCTTTGCAGAAGGCGGGAGCCTCTAAAGAGCTGTACTGTTCTGCTCTTCACTGTGAGGGTGTGGGTTTCGACTGGCATGTATTTAGATTGGGGAGGAGGTTAAAAAGGGAATTTTGACTGTTGACAATAGAAACTTTTTGGAAGATACAAACTGATTTCTCTATGTAAATCTATAAGCTTTTCTGGATTTATTCCGAGACCGTCAATATGTTCTATCGCATTCCATATTCTATCAGCTTCATCCTTGGGTTTCAAAAGGGAATATTCCCGGTTTCTTAGCTCTTTATCCATCTTGAGCCCAAGAAGAAACTCCTGAACACAGCCATCGGAATATTCATATCTTTTATCGGTATTGAAGCAGATTCCTTTGACATATGGTTTTCTTATTACATGTTCGAAAAATGACATATAGTGTTTCCCTTTCCAGCCATTTACGTGAAGCTTGCTGGCATTTATCACGTATTTGTATCCCCTGTCGGGACCTTTCCTCTTCAATTCGCCTACAAAATCCTTTCCGTCCTCAACGTTAGGCACCCATACCTCCTCGATAAAGATATTCGGGTCTTTCTTGTTGAGCTCATCTATGCTTTTGACTCCATGCTTCCCAAAGGTCTCGAAAAGCCTCGGACCTGTTGTTGTGGGTGTGCTTCCGTAAATCACACCCTCTTTTATAAGCTCTTCCCGGTCAAGAATGATTTCAGGAATATCCACACAGGTAGCAATTTCATGAATTAGCCATCTCTCCAGTTTAAGCTGGTCTTCCGGAGACATAATAAGGATTTGACCGTAAAGAATTTTAAGCCATCAGAAGCAAAACTCCACCGGGATTTTATTCTCTTTAGCGGCTTTTTCTATTTGAGGCTTGAGGTTCCTGTAGTATTGGGAATCCCCGCCCCTTATAAACAGCTCCTGGTATCTGGGGAGCAGCCCCGGATAGTGCTCTTTAATTGCCTTTAGAATCGGCTGCAGATTTCCGCACTTTATATTAAGCCTGTCCACTGTCATACCTTTCACGCCTGCTTCCCTGAATTTTGCGAAAAGCTCCAGTAGGTTTCTGGTGGTTATTTCCGGGAGAATGGGTCCTAAGAAAGCATACGCAGGAACTCCTGCTTCTGAGAAGAGCTTCAGGGTTTTCAGCCTCTCCTCTATTGGGGAAGCGTTTGGCTCCAGGATTCTCCTGTCCTTTTCAAGCAGGGAAATGGAAGCCCAGAATTCCGCATCCTTTATCTGGGAAATGATTTTCAGGTCCCTCTGAGCCAAGGAGGACTTGGTGAATAGAGAAACCGGATAGTTAAAGTCTTTTATGGCTTGGAGAATTTTCTGCGTGAGAAGATATCTGGACTCCAGAGGCTGGTAAGGGTCTGTCACGGAGCTCAGGAAAATCCTTCCCTTCTGGTTTTTGGAAAGGTCTTTTCTCGAGACTTGGGGGGAGTTTATTTTCACGTCCACGAAGGAGCCCCATGGCTCTCCAAGGTGTCCGCCATATCTGCACATGAATCTGGCGTAACAGTAAATGCAGCCGTGCGCACAGCCTGTATAAGGGTTTATGGAGTACGAAAATTCCTCAAGGCCGCACGAGCTGAGAATGCTCTTGCACTGGATTTCCTTGACTTTGAGCATATCATAGAATTGTGAATGAAAAATAAAAAGAAGGGGGAAATATCCCCGTTAAGCGCCGTATATTCTTTGCAAGCCTGTTATGTCCGGATGTTCAAGCGTCCTCTTCTGGGTTTCCCCGTAGTTGGAGTAGCCGTACATTGTTACTGCTGAACAGGCTGATGTGTAAATGTCGCTAAGCCCCACACCATGGCCCAGTTCGTGCGTGGCTATGTTCTGCAGGTCCATCTTGCCGGGGTCTGCTGCTCCGTCTCCCCAGGAAAACCTTGTGTTGAACAGCATGTCGAACTCCACTATCTGCCTTGTGAAGCGGTTGTACCAGACTGAAGTCACTGCTATAACTCCGCTGTTCGGGTAATCCCCAAATGCTATGGAGTTTTTGTAGTCCTGCACACCATACTGTGCAGCAGAATCTACTGCGTATGCATTATTGAACAGCTCTTTTGATGTTGCTGAATCCCATGTCTCCGCTGATGTTGAAATTGCACTGGTTACAAAACCTTGGTTCAATCCCTGTGGATTGGTTGGGTTAATCGCATAACTTACGGGCAAGGCGTTCCATTTTATGCCCATGAGCTTGTAGCAGATATCGAATCTTGCAGCCTTGGCGTTATTTTGGGATTTTGCATAGTGTATGAAAACCGCCTTTTCGAATATCCCGTGCTGGGTTATTATGGGAGAATTCTCCAGGGCTTCCAGCTTTTCTTCCAGCTTGTCCCTGATTTCTCTGATTTTTTCCGCAGGAGAAGCAGAAACTGCTACTGAAAATACTAAAACCGTCACTATCATAACAGAAGCAAACCATTTCATCCTCATAATCTACCTCCCATTATATTTAATAATTCTGTAATGCTTATATGCTTATTATGGCCTCTCTCGGGTTGTGGCTCGCGCAGTTCTCCGCATGGGCCCTCGCTTTTGTCCAGGCCTACGGGTATTTCGGGGTCTTTGCTATAAATCTTATAGCCTCTGCAACAATATTTTTCCCGCTGCCTGCCTTTGCGCTCACATTCGCGTTGGGAGCCGTGCTTAATCCCTGGCTGCTTGGCCTGTCCGCGGGACTGGGCTCTGCTATAGGGGAGTTAACAGGCTACCTGCTTGGTTACGGGGGGCAGGAAGCCTTCAAGAAGAGATACAAGAAATGGCTGGATAGCGCGAGCAGGTTCGCGGAGAAGAGGGGGATGTTCATGGCTGTTCTTGTGATAGCTGCTTCTCCCATACCCACGGATATTGTGGGAATACTTGCGGGAGTCGCGAAATACAGACCGTGGAAGTTCTTTGTGGCAATGGTCATCGGGAAAGTGATAAAATACACCCTGATCGCGTGGGCCGGATTCTATGGATTGAGCTGGATTGCCGGGATTTTCGGGTTGGGCTAACCTGAAGCTTTTTTAAGCCCCCAAGCCAAATCTTATTCATGAAAATTGGATTGCTCGGGATTTTTGCACTGTTTTTTGTAATGCTTGTTTCGGGATGCTCCACGCAGGTTGCCTGCAATCCGCCTTACATAGTGAAAGGGAGCGGCTGCTGCCTGGACCAGAACTATAACAGGATATGTGACAGTGATGAGACAGGACCAGGAGTC
>Ga0315294_10003647_pt1 | contig 16793 bp, 15 predicted proteins | sample YL17G13_40_MG_FD_203626 | JGI IMG/M metagenome (GOLD analysis project Ga0315294, IMG submission 203626) | Sediment microbial communities from Yellowstone Lake, YNP, Wyoming, USA - YL17G13_40 | ecosystem: Environmental > Aquatic > Freshwater > Lake > Sediment | place: USA: Wyoming | collected... | reverse complement strand
CTGTGCGAAGGAGTTCGAAGAGGACCTGGCGGTGGTCGCTTTTGCGGTCAGGGAATTCGGCCTGCCCGAGAATCTCAAGCTCAGCATTCACTCCGGCAGTGACAAGTTCTCAATTTACGCACCTATTGCCGAGGCATTGAAGAAATTCGATGCCGGGCTGCACGTCAAGACGGCCGGCACAACTTGGCTGGAAGAGCTTATCGGCCTGGCCATGGCCGGTGGCGACGGCTTGTCAATCGCAAAAGAAGTCTACGCCAAAGCACTGCTGCGGTTCGGCGAGCTTTGCGGGCCGTATGCCGCCGTCATCGATATCGACACGGCAGAGCTGCCCACTGCAGAAGAGGTAGACAAATGGGAGGGGCAGAGTTTCGCCTCGGCGCTGAGGCACGACCAATCGTGCGAGCAGTATAATCCCAACTTCCGTCAGCTTCTGCACGTCGCGTACAAGATCGCCGCGGAGATGGGGACTCGCTTCACAAATGCGCTTCACAGGTACGAGGCCGTTATCGCCCGGAATGTATCGGAGAATATTTACGAAAGACACATAAAACCTGTCTTTATTGGATCCCCTTGAGCCAGTTGTCGGCGAGGATTTCGAGGTCGGTAAAACCGACTGAGCCGGAGTTATCGAAGTCTGTGCCCTCACAGAAATAATTAGCTGCGTTGCACATATCATCCAGCCAATGTGAGGCAAAAAAGGCAAAATCGATGAAATCGACACCATCTGGACAGAGAAAATCGGCAGCAGGAATCTGCCACATCAGCACGGGATAATTGGTCCCCTCGCAGATCGTCCAGAAATCCCTGAAGTCCCAGGCGACATCTGTAAAAGTAGTGATTGTCTGCATTTCGACGGTTGTCTTGCCCGTCCCGCCGGCACTGGTTGACCAGCCGCTGGTCTGGGTATCCCAAAAGCAGTGTGTGGTCGAACCCAGAACCCTTATATATCCGGTGAAGCCGCCGACGTACTGATTGCCCGAGACTTCGCCTGTTGAATAGCACCTGTAGGCACTGCCTCGCTCCACTTGTCCGACCAGTCCGCCTGCGTAGGTACCTCCCTTGACACTGCCGGTGGCATAGGAGTTGCTAATCACGCTTGCTTCGTTGCTTGTCATGCCCGCGAGGCCGCCGACTTCCAGATTGCCTGTGACGTTTGCCCTGGAATAACATGCGTTCACCGTCGCATCGCCGACGAATCCGACCAATCCGCCGACGTAAGTATTGCCGGAGACAGTGCCGGTGGAATAGCAATATACGATCCTGCCGGAAGTCGAGCCCACTAATCCGCCGATATAGGTGTCACCTGATATACTTGCCCCCTCGACATAGCAGCTCGTGACCGAGCCCCCTTCCAGACCGCCGACAAGTGAGCCGACCTTGCCTCCCTGGGCGAAGACGTCGGGATCGATCAATCCCAGATTCTTGATCTGTCCGCTCACGCATCCGAACAATCCCGTGTACCACTGGCGTGTCGTTCTCAGGCTGAGATTCGAAATCGTATGGTCGTTGCCGTCGAAAACGCCGCCGAACAACCGATCCGTATCGGTTCCGATGATGTTGTACGCGGTCCCGGTATACTCGCCCAGGTCGATATCAGCCCTGAGCTGGAAGTGCTTGTACCAATCACCCGGTGCGGCACCAATGGCGTTCATCTGCTCGGCGGTGCGAATCAGATACGGATCGCCCTGCGTTCCGGCACCGCCACCATATTGGGCCTGAGCCGGTAAGTAAAAAAAGCAAAGAGCGAACAATACGAAGTACGGCATCTTTCCCTTACCGTTCGGTTTGCACGACCTGGGCTGGCCGAGAATATCACGTAAATTGCACATATTTTGCCCTCCTTCTTCAAAACGAACTGGCTAATTTATGCTACTTTTTAAACAATGAGTATATCATCTAAATTAGCCTTCGTCAAGCATTTTTTGGGACCAAGTCACTCGCCGGCGACAATTTCCTCATGCGGCTCGATTTAAACACTGCGCTACTATATCAGTGTTCGTTCGCTATGGAGACAGATTTCGCCGGAGCTTGCCGGTCATTTGGTCACCACGTTCTGCGGGGAACCGTTGCTACCTCTTTTTCAGGCCAAACTTTTTCGTTTCAATAATGAACGATGAACCACGAACACTATTATTGTTTCAAACCAGTTGCGTCTTACCCGGAATTGCCACCGGCCCCATCTCCAAATCACCGAACTCATACTTCGACGGGCTCAGGTCCAGCTTGGAAGCGTTCATCGCCCAGTCCCACTTAAGGGCGCGTCCTGTATAGGCACTCATCCGGCCCATAATTGCTGTCAGCGTACTTTCAGCAATGCGCTTACCTTCATTCAACCGTTTACCTTCACGAATAGCGGCAATCTGGTCCGCATGTTGCTTTATGCATGGATCAATATTATCCCATGCGTATTCGGCTTTGTTGGAACCTTCAATTACAACCCTGCCAAAGTCCGTATAGGCCCGACCCTTCGTCCCCACAATCCTCTGGTCGTTACGATTTGTGCAGCCGTCAATCTGGCTGCCCATATACTCGATTCGCACGCCGTTGGGATACTCATACTCGACGGCAAAATGGTCGTAACAGTTGCCGTACTCCGGACCGGTTCGGACCTGCCGGCCGCCCATGCCGATGCACTGCACCGGATGCGCATTCAACGCCCAGTTCATTACGTCCAGGTTATGCACGTGCATCTCAACTATAAAGTCTCCGGAGAGCCATGTGATAAACAGCCACCGGCGAATCTGCCATTCCATATCCGACCATTCCGGCTGGCGCTGCTTCGGTCCCCAGTCCATCATGCCGTCGCCGAGCCTGACACACTGGCCGCCCACAAGTTCACCTATAGCACCGTCATGGATACTCTTAATGCCTTCCACTAAATGTGATATACGCCGCATTTGCGTGCCGGCTACGATCGTCAGATTCTTTTGATCCGCCAGTTCCGAGGACGCTATCACCGAGCGTACGCCGACCGGGTCCACCGCTACGGGCTTTTCCACGAAGACATGCTTGCCTGCTTCGATAGCGGCCTTCAGTTGCATGGGACGCCAGTGCGGTGTAGTCGTCAGGATGACCATGTCCACATCGCACGCCAGCACATTTTTATAGGCGTCAAAGCCCGAAAAGCAGGTGTCATCCGTCACTTTGACTTTCTCGCCCAGGTCTTCCTTGAGCCTCTGCCGGCAGCTTTCCAGCCGATCCCTGAAGGTGTCACCCATCGCCACGAGTTCAACGTTCTCTGAAGAGTTCAGGCACTTTGTTGCATCATGCGTGCCCCGTCCGCCGCAGCCTATCAGGCCGATACGGACCTTGTCGGAACCGGCGGCGAACATCCTTCCCGTCCCCGAAGCCAAAGTCGCCGCACCCAATGCCGCTGAGGTCTTGATGAAATCTCTTCGCGACAAGTCCGGCGTTGTTTGCATTGCTTTGTTTTTCATTGCTTATCCTTTCAATAAACGGTTATCGACCTATGTTCATTAAACGAGCGGTGTCTTGCCTGGCATCGGAACCGGCGCTACGGGTAAGTCGCCTAACTCATATTTGGGCGGCGTCATGTCCAGTTTCGAAGCGTTCATCGCCCAGTCCCATTTCAGCGCCCGGCCGGTATACGCACTCATCCGGCCTATAATCGCCGTCATTGTGCTTTCCGCTACCTGCACACCTTCGTTCAGTGCGTCACCATCGCGAATGCTCTTAACCAAATCGACGTGCTCCTGCACATACGGGTTCGGCGAACCGGGCGGTTCGTACGGATTCTCACCCCTGATGTAACCGGTCGCGCTGTCGATATAAGCAAAACCTTTCGTGCCGACGATTCTTTCCGAGACGCGGTCGGTACAGCCGGGAATCTGCCGGCACATGCTCAGAACGCGCACGCCCTCGGGGTACTCGAATTCTATAGCGAAATGGTCCCAGATGTTGCCGCCCGTGCGGACCTCCCGGCCTCCCATGCCCATGCACTGAACCGGATGGGCCTGCAGCGCCCAGTTCATAACGTCGATATTGTGAACGTGCTGCTCGACGATATGGTCGCCGCAAATCCAGCAGAAGTAATACCAGCGGCGAACCTGCCATTCCATGTCACTCATGCCTTCGGGCTTTTCGCCCCTCAGCGAGCCGCCGCCGCCGTTCCAGTAGCACTGTGCCGCAACAATCTTACCAATAGCTCCATCGTGAATCCGGTTGATGATCTCGAGGTAGTGCCGTTGATGACGCCGCTGCGTCCCGGCCACTACCGACAGGCGTTTTTCCTTCGCCACCTTCGCCGCGGCGATGACTTTCCGAATACCAGCCGGGTCCACCGCTACGGGCTTTTCCATAAACACGTGCTTGCCTGCCTTAACCGCGGCCTCGAAATGCTCGGGCCGAAAGTGAGGCGGCGTCGCCAGTATTACCATATCCACGCCGCTGTCGAGCAGCTTGCTATACGCGTCGAAGCCGACGAACTTCCGCTGTTCGGGAACGTCCATCTGGTCGGCCAGGCCGTCGAAGTCCACCCGGTCGTACCGGCCTTTTGCACCTTTGCTGAGCATGTCGTAAGAAACGTCGAGCTTGTCACGGAACAAATCCGCCATCGCCCAGAGTTTAACCGACTTGTCAACACCCATTAGCGCCTGGGTCGCAGCGCCGGTGCCGCGTCCACCGCATCCGATTAATCCCACCTTCAGCGTACCTGAACCGGCGGCATGGAGCCTGCTCGTTAATGCCGGGACCAACGAAGCCGCCGCCGCTGCTTTTACAAATTCTCTGCGTGAAAATCTCTTGTCCATTCGCTTTGTCTCCTCTTGATCGATTAGATTAACGGCGTCTTGCCCGGCACCGCGACCGGCCTGACGGGCAGATCGCCCCATTCGTATTTCGCCGGCGCAAGGTCCAGCTTCGAGGCGTTCATCGCCCAGTCCCATTTCAAGGCCCGGCCGGTATAAGCGCTCATCCGGCCCATGATGGCATTCATCGTGCTCTCGGCGACGTTTTTAGCCTCGTTGATGGGCTTGTCGTCGCGAATGCTCTGAATCAGGTCGGCCATTTCCTGTACGTAATGGTCCGGGTCGGGCCCTTCGTACCTGAAGGATTTTTCGCCTTTAATCACGCCTTGATCGACGTCGGCGACGCCCTTTGTGCCGACTACGCGCTCGGCGATTCTGTCTGTGCAGCCGTTAATCTGCCGGCACATGCTCTCGACGCGAACGCCGTTCGGATACTCATACTCGACGGTGAAGTGGTCGTAAATATTGCCCAGGTCGCGCACGGCCCGGCCGCCCATGCCGATGCACTGCACCGGATGAGCCTGCAGCGCCCAGTTGAGAACATCAAGATTGTGGACGTGCTGCTCGACGATATGGTCGCCGCTGGTCCATGTGAACCAGGGCCAGCTCCGGCACTGCCATTCCATATCGGAGAGGCCTTCTTTCTCGTACCACTTCCAGTAGCCGAGCATGTCACCGCCGTTCCAGTAGCCCTGGCCGGCGACGATTTCTCCTATCTGTCCGTCATGAATCCGCCGGATTATTTCCTGGTATTTTTTGCTGTGCCGCCTCTGCGTGCCCGCGACTACCGAGAGCCGCTTTTGCCCGGCGAGTTCCGCCGTCTCAATCATCGAACGGATAGCCTTCGGATCCACGCCCGCGGGCTTTTCAATGAAAACGTTTTTGCCCGCCTCTACGGCGGCCCGGAAGTGCTGCGCACGCCAGTGGGGCGGCGTTGTCAAAACTACCATGTGCACGTCGCACTGTAATACTTTCCTGTACGCATCAAAGCCCACAAAACGCTTGTCCGGCGTAACTTTCAGAGCATCCGGCACGTCTTTTTTGAGCTTATCGAGCGACTCTTTCAGGCGGTCTTCGAACAAGTCGCCCATTGCCGTGATTTCCACGCCAGGCGAGCTTTTCACGCAACTGACGAGGTCCCGCGTGCCCTGCCCGCCGCAGCCGATTATACCGATGCGAATCGTGTCCGAGCCCGCCGCATAAATATTACTCGTTCCCGATGCCAGGACCGCCGCACCGGCAACAGCGGAAGTTTTAATAAAATCCCTGCGGGTAAGGACTTTACTATTTGAAATTGTCTGGTTTTCCATCAATATCCCTTTCAATCGTTTAAATTTGCGTTGTCACCCTTCGACTTCGCTCAGGGTGAAGAGAGCCTTCATACCGAGCGAAGCCTACTTCTTCATGCCGAGCGAAGACGAGGCATGGCCACCATGAAGGTACTTTTAATCAAACATATGGTCAAGCAGAATCTGGCCATTAACTTCTGCTTTCTCATGCTGTAATGATATTTCCTTGACAGCCAGTCACCAAAGGAGATCTTACTTGACGAAATGGTGGTCGATTTGGTACAAATTTAATCAGCGAAGATTATGCCTGCTTGGACGTATCGAATCGCGGGCATCATGCCCGCGATTCGAGGGCGGGACGCCCTCGACACGTAAGAAGCCTTCGACACAGCTTTGATAGAAAGGGGGATGATTGTGGACAGAAAGGGGATTTATTTAGCGGCTATTATTTCAGTTTTCATGTTATTAGGCTCAATATGCCTGGGCCAGGAGAATCAAATCATCAACGGCGAATTCGACGCCGGCATCGAGCCCTGGCAGAGATCGCCCGGAGACGGCTACACTATCAATGTGGTTCAGGATGCTGGTCTATCGGGAACCAACGCACTTAAGATAGATGTTCTTGATGCTACTGCACAAGAATCTATCATGATTTCTCAAGGTAGCTTTGCCCTTGATCTGGGAGCCAAATGTCATATCGGCTTTACGGCCAAAGCCGACGCAGACAGGCAAATAGGCGTGCTACTCGAACAGGATGGTAGCTGGGCATACGCCTGGCACGAATGGATAGACCTGACAATATTACCAAAAACGTTTGCCTTTGAATTTGTACACGATCGTAGAAATACAGAAAATATAGTACTATATTTTATTTTAAAGCACTCATGGTTCCCTTTGCTAAATGAAGATGAGAATATAGATGTTTATATCGATAACGTATATGTAGTTCAGGAACCGCCTGCCGATCCTAACCTTGCGCATTACCCCTGGCCTCCTGATGGAGCTATGCACGAAGATACTTGGTCGACACTTGCTTGGTCACCGGGACGCTTTGCGGTTTCACATGATGTTTATTTCGGTTCGAATTTTGATGATGTGAACGACGGTAACGAAGATACATTCCGAGGAAATATATTAGCAACTTATGATATTGTCGGCTTTGGCACATATGCTGACATGAGTGGTTTGGAACCTGGTACAACGTATTACTGGCGAGTCGACGAGGTCAATGACCTGCACCCGGACAGCCCCTGGAAAGGCGATGTCTGGAGCTTGACGATTGCACCCGAGACTGCCTATGATCCAGTTCCAACGAGTGGCGCCGAATCTGTGGATCGAAACGTTTCGCTTAGCTGGAAGGCTGGCCTTTATGCGAAGTCGCATACCGTGTACTTCGGCGATAACTTTGACGATGTGAACTGTGCGACGGGAGAATTCCCACAGCAAAGCACAACCTATAGCCCTGGCCCTCTCGAATTCGACAAAACGTACTACTGGCGTGTCGATGAATATGACGGGCACACCACAAATAAAGGCGAAATCTGGAGTTTTACGACAGTATCTACTGCACTTGTACATCATGGAAATCGCTCGGTCGGCGGAATTTAGTCAATAATCGTACGGTTTTTTGCCCTGTTTGATTCGGCTTTCGTTTTGCATCTGGCGCAGAGTCTTTGTTAAGACATCGGCAAGTTTCTCATTGCCCATATTCTTCGCCTGCTCGGCGGGTATGGCTTTGCCGTAGCTGACCACAATCGAGCCGTGTGAAAACAGCTTCTTATACCTGGGCCAGCATTCGAAGGCGCCGTCAATCATGACCGGCACAACCGCTGCGTTTCCCCGCCTGCAAAGCATGCCGAAACCCGGCTTGAACGGCGTGATTTTCCCGTCCAACGAGCGGGTCCCTTCCGGAAAGAGACAGACTCCCCTGCCTTGCTTGAGTATGTTGATGATCTTCCTCATCGCAGATATGTCCGCTTCGCCCAGCCTGACCGGTATTGTCCCGACCGAAGAAATCATCCTGCCGAATAACCAGTGTTTAAAAAGTGACTCACGGGCAAGAAAGCTCACTCGCCTCTGAATGAGCCCGCCGCAGAGCATCGGGTCGAGATAGCTCTGGTGGTTACTGATCAGCACAAAAGCCCCTTTCTTGGGGATATTATCTCTGCCGTAACTACGCACGCGAAAAAACAACATGCAAAATAATCTGCACATCCAGCGTGCAAACCAGAACCATTTCGCTTTTATGTTTTCCTTGAGCATTTTTTCTTCACATGACAAGCAAGCGTTTCCACAACCTGTTCTATGCTCATATTAGTGGTGTCGACGATAATCGCATCTTCGGCCGGCTTCAACGGCCCGACGGCTCTGCTCTCGTCGCTTTTGTCGCGCTGCTCGATGGCCTTTTGTATCTGCTCGAGACTGCCGGCGCCGCCTTTTGCCCGCAACTCCGCCAGTCTTCTTCTTGCCCTCTCGGCCGAATCGGCCGTCAGATAAAATTTAATATCGGCATCGTCGAACGCGACCGTTCCCTGGTCTCGTCCTTCTGTGACGATTCTATGCCGGTCCGCGGCGAACTGCCTTTGCATTTGAACCAGTTTCTCCCGCACTCCCGGCGCAATGGCGATATACCGGGCATTGGCGGTTACCTCGGGACTGCGTATCTGCTCGGTGACATCGGTATTGTCGATGCGGACGGTCATTTTGCCGGCCTTAATGGAGAACTGAAATTCGCATGTCTGCGTAATATCGAGCAGCTTCTGTTCATCGTTCAAATCGACGCCGGCCCGCATCGCAGCTAACGTGACCGCTCGATACATCGCACCGGTATCGAGAAAGCTCGCGCCGAGCTTACGCGCCAAAAGCCGGGCCACAGTACTCTTTCCGCTGGCTGCGGGACCGTCAATCGTAATAATCAAATCCGCCATTGGATGAAAATTCAAAGATTAAAAATAAAAAATCAAAACGCCACTTTTTAGGCGTTCTGAGCGAAACGAAGAATCTCACATTGCCGCCGGCCAGATCCTTCGGCTTCGCCTCAGGATGACACTTATGTGTCACTTTGCTCTTTACACTTTTATTTTTGATTTTTTTTAATCACTTTGGCCACAACTATACTCGTATCATCGATTTGCCTGGCAAGCCCCACGAACCGCCTTCTGTAGCCGAGAATATTCTTTATCATCTGCTCCGCCGACTCCGTGGCGAATTTCTTCGCCGTGGCGAGCAGATTTTCTCTGCCCCATAATTCGTTATCGAAGTTGACCGCGTCGGTCAGCCCATCGGTATAAAACAGCAGACAATCGTTGTTTGTCAACTTGACAGTTCCGATCTCATATTCCGCCTGTGCATCGACTCCAAGCACAAGCCCGCCTTTGTCAAGGTCGATAATCTTTCCATTCCTTATCAGGACCGTCGGCTCATGCCCGCAATTGCAATATGTCACCGTCATCTGGGCGACGTCGATCATCGCATAGAACAAAGTCACGAATTCACCGTCCTTGCACTCATCACACGCCATACGGTTGAAGTTCTTTATCACGGTACGTGTCCGGTTGATCAGCCTGACGCTGTCTCCGGCGTTCTCGGCGAAGTAGCCGTCGTCCCCCTTGCACTCCGAGCACTCCATACAACCTTCGGCGTAGGCCCTGGCCGCCCCGCGGAACCAGCTCATCATCATGGCTGCCGGCATCCCTTTGCCCATAATGTCGGCAATCGTGATAAGAATCTGTGTCTCGCTTATCCGGCGAAAATCGTAAGCATCCCCTCCGACATCGAAGCACGGGATATAGGTCGCCGCGATGTCCAGACCGCGTATTGCAGGGGCTTTTTCCGGAATCATTCTCCGCTGGATCAGCCCTGCAAGCCGCATCTGCTCGGTAATCCGGGCACCTTCGATAGCCTTTGCATAGAGGCGGGCGTTCGTAATGGCCACCGCGCACTGTGAAGCGACCGCCCTGGCAAGATTAATATCATCTTCGTCAAATCGCTTTGATTCCGGACTGTAAAGCCTAAGCACGCCGATCGCCTTGCCTTTAAAGTGCATCGCGACGGTAAGCTGGCTGACCAGACCTTCTGTGATTGTCGCCTCTTTGTATTTGACCCTGCCGTCGACGCGCATATCGTCCAGTACCACAGCTTCGCCCGCGAAGGCCGCTTTGATCACCGGATCGTTTTTTGAAACTACGCCCTTGTTGCGGTATTCCTCGCTGAGTCCGTAGGTGCTTCGCATTTTCAAATCGCCGGCGTCTTCATCCAGCAGCCTGATCGAGCAGGCCTTGACACCGACGGTCTTAACCGCCGCTTCGGCCAGTTGATCCAGCACCTCCTGAAGCGAAAACTCCCCCGCCACCAGCGTGGTAAGCTGATAAATCTGTTCGTCTCTTTCTATTTGTTGCTTTGTCTTTTCGGGCATAATCAATAACTTTTTCGAAAAACTGGATTATACTTCACTTCCTGCTCTCGGTGAACCTTAATTTATTCTATTACTGCCAATTGCCGGATTTGTTCACTTGCAGCAGAGGAATGTAGCGATTAATATATCACGATTGTAAACCGTGAGTCAATAACCAATATTAAATATTCGATCAGAAATGGCTGCAAGGCATGTGATTTTTATCGGCCGAGTTCAGGGCGTCGGCTTTCGCTATACCGTCCACAGGATGGCCCATCGCCACCAGCTCACCGGTCTCGTCCGCAACCTGCCGGACGGCACCGTCGAGATGCTCGCCCAGGGACCCGCTGGAGACATCGATGATTGCATAAAGGACATAAAGGATTATTTCGGCGACTACTTAAGAGAGACAAGAATCCATGAAATTCCGACCAATCCGAAATACAAGGATTTTAGAATCACCTTCTAATCAACAGCACCCGATATGCTCGCGTTTTGAATCTACAAGGACACTAAGTTTTTTTTCCGATACCAATATTATTCCCCAAAATGTCGGATGAGGCCGTATTTGCGGGGTACAACGAGGTCCGCCGTCCTGGCCGGCAGGCCAAGCTTCGAGGCGTAATTGACGTCCATAATTTCGACAAACTCTGCTGTGTACTCTTTTAGCACGCCGCAGTATTCAAATACCTTGTCGCCCTTAATCATCTCGAGCACGACCTTGTGACCGATATATCTTTCCAATAAAGGCTCAAAGGAAGTCCCCGCCGAGGCCATCAGTTCCTGTTTCATTTGCGAGACGTACTTATCCTGAGAACTCAGCACCTTGCCCGCGGGTGTGGCTTTTTTGGCCTAGCTGTTGAGCAGGTTGATAATCTCCACGACCGAATCTCTGACGGTTCGAAATACATTCAGGATTCGCCTTTTGAACCTGCGCCACGGACCGGGATGATACGTCCTTTTCAACTCTTTTTCTCTCGCCCTCTTATGGGGTTCACTTAGCTCATCGTGAAAGCGAATCACTGCGGCAATATCCGGATACTCGTATTTGTATAAAATGTAGCTGGTTTCATCATGCCCTTCCTGGTCTTTGTGTTTTTCGGAATATACAAATTCCAGCCCGGTATTTTCGACCCTTAACTTGCCCCAGATTGTCTTGCCGGATGTCTGTTCCAGCGTCACCATGTTCCGCTCGAAATCCCGAAGGCACTTGTCCCTGCTTCTTTTTCTGACAAAAGCACCGATACCCGCTGCGAAGATGATAAAAAGTATTGTTAAAGCTGTCGCACTATCAGCAAACATAGTATTTATTTGACCCCTAAATTTATTTAAGCGCGTTTGTCAAATCTGAGCCAATATTACGGTGAAATTCTTGCCGTAAAACTCGGCGCATTTCGGGCAGGTCGTATAGAAAAAGTACATCTTCTTAATCTCTTTGGTCTTCGATTTTACGCAGGTCTTCATTTCCTGCGCCCACTTGCCGGCGTCTTTGTACGGCCCCTCGAAAACCTTTGTCAAAAAAGTACCGGAAATTCTCGCCATCGTTGCTCCCGGCACATCCCTGGCGACCGCGATATAGAGATCGCTGCCCCAGAGAGACTTCTCGTCCGAGAGCATCACGGGCGTCGGCACAAGAGCATCGGCCTGCTGAATCTTCTCCATGTTTCTGACCATCACCTTCCCGAAGTTCAGAGGGATGTGAAAGAAACTCCTGACGTGATCTTTGACAAATAATTTATCCTGAAACGTCACTTCTTTTTCATCCCACGGCTCAGGATTGAATCTCGGGCAACAGCCGGTCTCCGAATCTTCATACAGCTTGTCCATAACTATCACCTCACTTTCTTCAATAATTTCATCCCTAATAGTTTTTTATACTTGTCAGACTTGCTCTGTAGAAGACATCAGGCCATAGTTTGTCATTGCGAGCGGAGCGAAGCAATCTCAAAAGCAACGATGGTATTTGTGCTTATGATGCAAGAGATTGCCACGGCCCTTCGGGACTCGCAATGACATTTTGTTAAGGTTTTCTACAAAGCATGTCCGACTCTCATCATTGCACGAATTAGCGATCGGAACTTTCAACTGCTTCCTCGTACCGGCCGCCCAGGTGCTTTGCCAGGAATTTTTCCGCAGCGGCAAAAAACTTCAGCCTGTTCTCCGGTCTGGCGAATCCGTGCCCTTCGTCTTCGAACAGCAGGTATTCGTACGCGAGGCCTTTCTTCTTCATCGCTTCTACGATCTGCTCGGATTCGGCCTGTTTGACCCGCGGATCGTTGGCCCCTTGCCCTATCAGAATCGGAATCTCAATTTGGTCCACCTTGAACAAAGGCGAGCGCGACTTCAAAAACTCTTCTTCCGTATCGGGATTGCCCACACGCTTGTGAAACATCGCCAGCATCGTCGACCAGTAAGGTGGAATGGATTTGAGCAGCGTCACTAAATTGCTCGGTCCCACGATGTCCACTGCACAGCAAAAAACATCGGGCGTAAAAGTCGCTCCGACCAGAGCGGCGTATCCTCCGTACGAACCGCCGAATATGGCCACTTTATTGGGATCGGCATAGCCTTTTTCCACGGCCCAGCCAACGCCATCCACCAAATCATCGTGCATTTTAGCAGCCCACTCTCTATCGCCGGCGTTTACGAAATCCTTGCCGTAGCCGGTGGATCCGCGGAAATTGACCTGGAGACATGCATAGCCGCGATTGGCAAACCACTGGGTCTCGGAATCGTACCCCCAGGCATCCCGGCCCCATGGACCGCCGTGCACGCTGAGCACCATCGGCAAATTCTTTTTCTCTTTCCAGGCGGGAAACGTCATATAGCCGTGAATCGTCAATCCATCCCGCGCCGTGTAGCTAATCGGCTCCATGCAAGTCAACGCGTATTTGTTCAGTTCCGGCATGTGATCGAACAGAAAAGTCCCTTTCTTTTTCTCATGCTGATATGCATAGTAGGACACGGGGCCGTTATCCTTTGTGAAACTGATCAGCCACATCCGGTCCGCATTGTCCCGATTGGACACATAGAAGTCACCGTGGTCCAGCCGTGCGATGGCCTTGAAATCATCTTCAATCGATTTATCCAGAACTACCCACTCAGTCCGCGCCCGGGTAAACGCCACGGCCTGCACCTCGTATGAATCCGGATGAATCATCACGTTGCCGACATCGTACTGCGGATCTTCGGCAATCACTTTAATTTCCCCGGTCTTTATCTGCAACCTGACCAGGCGGCCTGTATTGGCGTTTCTCGAATCGATCAGGTACAGGGCATCTCCGTCTTTGGTAAAACTGACGGGCCCGCTGGCCATGCTGTCTTCGGAATCCCATGTCAGCAGCTTCTCCCAGTCCGCCTGCTCGCTGTCGCGAACCATCAGTTCGAGTCCACCGTCAGCCGTCGAAGCTAAAGCACAACGAACCTTCATATCGGCATCGGCAAGCCAGAAGGTAACATTGCCGGGATTTTTGGCGACCAGCTTCAGCTCACCGGTAGTAAGGTTGAGCTTATAAACATCGTGCACCTGCGGATTGTCCTTATTCATTCCAATGAGCAGCTCGTTGGGGTAATGCTTGTCGCTGCGTAAGATCTGAACCTGGACTTCCTCATATGGAGTTAAATCCTTAACTTCATCTGTTTTCTGATTGACGCCGTACAGGCGCCAGTTTTCATCTCCACCCACGTCCTGCAGATACATGATATGCTCGCTGTCCTCGGCCCAGAAGTACCGGCGTATCCCGCGGATTTTATCCTTCGTCACGGCCCTGTCATCCGCTTTGCCGATAGTTTTCACCCAAACGTTCAATACATTATTCACTGGAGCCAGATAAGCCATCATTTTGCCGTCCGGAGATATCTCAGGGCTCGACTTGACCGGATTGCCGAAGAGCACTGCTCTTGGTATCAGCTTGGGCTCAGTCGCAGCACAGCCCGCAATGCAAAAAACTGCTGCACTCCAAAGCACGAACACGGCAAGAATTGAGATTGATTTTGAACGTTTCATAGTATTTCATCCTTTCTGCTTAAATTACCGACAACTCGTGACAACTGTGTCGAGGGCGTCCCGCCCTCGGATCGCGGGCAAGATGTCCGCGACACACTGCATATTTGGATTCTAATTCTTATTTGGTTTGAACGTCAAATCTAATCCGTAGAAAACGCAGTCGATAAACCATGCCTGGACTTTGCTTTCGTGTTAAAACCGGTCTATTTGTTTTCTGCCAAGACTCTTTTTATAACCTTCGCCAGTCGCTTTATCCCTTCCTCAATCTTCTCCTGGTCCGAATTCGAAAAGTTAAGTCTCAACGTATTATCCCCGCCGCCATCGACATAAAATGCTCTCCCTGGCACGAAAGCAACACTTTCTTCCATTGCAAGCTCCAATAAATGTAACGATGAAAGATTATCCGGAAGTGTCACCCATAAGAACATGCCCCCCTCAGGCTTCGTACAATTTATCTCCTCCGGAAAATGCTCCTCTATCATCGAAACCATCAAATCTCTCTGCCTTTTATAAACCTTTTTTATGCTAAGAATATGCTCGTCGAGGTCATGGTCAATCAGATACTGATGGACGGCCCTCTGCGAGAGATAATTCGAGTGCAGGTCGGATGACTGCTTTGCCACAACGATCTTTTCCATTACATCCGTAGCCGCACATATCCATCCGAGCCTCAGTCCCGGTGTCACCACTTTCGAAAATGAGCCTAAAACAACCGCGCCGTTTCCGAGGTAACTCTTCATCGAAGGCAAATCCTCCCCAATAAACCTCAACTCGCCGTAAGGATTATCCTCAACCAAAACCATATTGTGAGCTTTGATTATATCGGCAAGCTTTTCTCTTCTCTGCCGTGAATAGGTAACGCCTGAGGGGTTCTGGAAATTGATAACCGTATGGAACAGTTTTGCCTGATTTGCATTTAAAGCTTTTTCGAGCAGACTGGTATCTATGCCGTCATCGAGCAAAGGTATGGGCACAAACTCCGGTTCATATATACCGAATGCCTGTATGGCGCCCAGATAGCCCGGCCGTTCGATTATAACCCGGTCTCCTTTATTCAGGAACACTTTGCCGACTAAATCGAGACCCTGTTGCGAACCGTTCGTGATCAATATCTCATCCGGGCTTACCTGCAAACCCTTTTTTACGAAATATCGCTCAGCAATATATTCTCTCAAAGGCAAATAGCCCTCGGTCGTACTGTACTGAAGAACATTTTCGCCGTCTTCCTGCAAGACTTTCAGACATGCATCGGCAAGCTCTTTGACCGGGAACAGCTTAGGATTCGGCAAACCACCGGCGAATGATATGACATTGCTGTCCTGGGTAACCTTCAAAATTTCTCTGATGAACGACTTGTGAGTTGTGGCCATCCTGTCTGCAAACAGATTATTCATTCTTACTGACTTTCCAATTTAAGCCCTGCCTTTTCCAGCGCCGCAAGCGCTTGTTTATGGCCTTCCTCGTAACCGTACCAGGCATCGACAATCTTCCCTTCACGGTCGATAATGTAATTCAGCGGCACACCGCTCATTTGATAGCCGTTAAATCCGATCTTCACTGCGGCGTCGGAGGAATCCAGAATACTCGGAAACGTCGCGGAATTATCCCGCATAAAATCCAGTGCAATCTGCTTGTCATCCGAACAGTTGAAGCCAAGAATCACCAAACCTTTGTCTTTATACTTTTCAGAGAGTGTTTGGAGATGACGCATCTCCTCCCGGCAGGCCGGTCACCCCGCCCGCCAGATATAGAACCAGACGACTTTGCCGCGATAGTCCGACAGCTTGGCCTTGGTTTCGTCGGCCAGGAGCAGTTCGAAATCGGGCGCTTCCCGGCCCGGCTTGAGAAGTTTTTCGTCCAGATCGGGCGGCGTCCATTGCTGCCAGCCGGCCGGTGGCGTCCAGACGAATTTCTCATCCGCAATCTCGGCATTGATCCGCACATCCGACCAGTATTCATACCCGACGATCGGACGAGCCACGCGTACGACCTCTTTTAATTTCCGCGGAAGATGGTCCTGTTTGGAAAGCCAAAGATACCAGATCCGCTGACGCTTCATAAAGCTAATCTCGATCACATCACACTCCTGGCCGGCGACGGTTTCCGTGTACCAGCCCCTGGCGCCGTCCAGATAGGGCTGAAGGGAATCCGTATAGCCGTGGAAAGTGCTTGGATCGATTATCGTCATACCCATCCCCGCCCTGAGCCAGCCCACCTCATGTCCGATAGAGTGCCTTCCTATTGGAGTGATTTTTTTCATATAGACGTTCGCCTGTGTTTGTGCATCGCCATCCGTTTCATTCGAAGCAGGCGAATTTCCCTCCGGCCAATAGATCCAG
>Ga0315294_10003644_pt1 | contig 16796 bp, 11 predicted proteins | sample YL17G13_40_MG_FD_203626 | JGI IMG/M metagenome (GOLD analysis project Ga0315294, IMG submission 203626) | Sediment microbial communities from Yellowstone Lake, YNP, Wyoming, USA - YL17G13_40 | ecosystem: Environmental > Aquatic > Freshwater > Lake > Sediment | place: USA: Wyoming | collected... | reverse complement strand
CTGCGGCAGCGACGACTATCAGATCTATGCCCCAATGGACGGCGCTTTCCTGCGCAGCGTGAGTCTCCGGAAGCAGTACACACGGCACCTCGGCGGCGTGAACGTGGGCTACGCTGACGGGCACGCAAGCTGGATGCTGTCCGAGTCCCTGCTCGCCAAGTACAAGGAAGGCGAGGTCGAGATGCACGGAATGTGGGGGCCGCCCGGCTGGTGTGGTAACTTCGACTCCCACCACCCGGAGGAGCTCAAGGCGTTGCTTGCAGAGTGGAGGGACGCCTCCGGCGGGCAGCCAACGCTGTTCGACTAGCGACCGCAGGCCGGTTTTCGAGGAACTAGCGTGCGTAACTGGGCGGAGCGCCCAAGAGGGCGCTCCGCCTTGCTCACTGCCAGGAGTAACTCTCGTTCCATGTTCCCCACAACGCGCCGCACGTGTGGATAGATGATCGGGGTTGGAGGCATGGAAGCCTCTATCCGGCGAAGGACCGATCGCTAGTGCCTGAAGCAGTGGTTCATCAGCGCGAGCCGGGCGGCGGGGTGACGCGGCGGTCCGTCCTTGTGGCGGCTGCCATCCTGCTGGTCTTCGCGGTGGCGGCTACCTACCACGAAGTGGTGTGGGAGGCGGGCGTGGTCGTTGCGGGAGCCCCTGCTCCCTGGCCACTGGCCACGCTGCTGCTGCTCGCCGCGGCGATGGCGCTGCCTCGCCTCCGAAAGCGCGGGCTGACGCGGCGCGAACTGCTCGTGGTCTACGTGCTGGTGCTCGTCGCCGCGCCGCTGTTCAGCCGGGGGGTCCTGTTCTTCGCGCTCCCTAAGACCATCATCTACTACCACATGGCGAGGGCGAACCCGGCCTGGGAGACGATCTTCTTGCAGCACATCCCCACCTGGTTCGCTCCCACCGAGAGCTGGGTACGGAACGGGTTCTTCGAAGGAAACGCAGCGGTGCCATGGCGGGAATGGGCCGTTCCCGTCGCCGTCTGGTTCTCGTTCATGCTTGCCTACTTCGGCGCCTTCTTCTCCGCCCTCGCCCTGGTGCAGCGCCAGTGGATCACCAACGAGCGGCTCTCCTTCCCTCTCGCTGAGATTCCCCAGCAGCTTCTAGGCGGTCCGGCGGGCCGAGACGCGGGCGAGCCAGTCCGCGTCGGCCGCCTTACCGCGAACCGCATCCTCTGGGCAGGTGTCCTCATCTCGTTCGCCCTCAACTTCCTGAACGGTCTCGCAAGGCGCTACCCTTCCCTCCCCACTGTACCATTGGGTCCGGTCGTCATCATGCCATGGCTCAAGGTCGGACCCCTGGCCGGGCTGGGGGCCTTCTACTTCACGCTCTGGCCGTGGCTTGTGGCCATCGCCTACATCATCCCGAAGGAGATCTCGTTCTCCTGCTGGTTCTTCTGGCTCGTGCGGATGGCGCTGCATGTTACCGGCATCGCCCTGGGCGGGACGCCGCAGTTGCCAGAGGAGGTCTGGGGAAGCGAGTTCCCCGCCCCCTACTACCAGGCTACCGGCGCGGTGCTGGCGCTCGGGATCTGGGCGATGTGGGTTGCGCGCAGCTACCTGGCGCGAGCCCTGCGGATAGCGTTTTCCTCCCTCAGCGGAGGCGCTGATTCGGATGAGCCCATGGCATATCGCTGGGCACTGGTGGTGTTCGTCCTCTGCACGGTCTGGCTCACCGGCTTCCTCTATCTCGCTGGCTGCCGCCTGCTCTTTGCACTTGCCACCGTCGGGCTGCTGGTCGGCCTCGCCGTCATATGGGCTCGGATCAGAGCGGAGACCGCGTTGACGGCATCCATTCTCGACGGCTATGCGATCACTATGACGCCGTTCGGCACCGCGGGACTCAGACCCCAGGAGATCGTCAGCACCATCACGCTGCGCTGGGCAACCTTCCCCTCCCCCGACGGCGTCTTCATGGTCTGCGCCCAGAATGCACTGGAGGGCTTCAAGATCGCCGATTCCGCTGGCGTCAACAACCGTCGTCTTGCCCTCGCCCTGATCGTCTGCTTCGCCTTCGCCCTCGCAGTGGGAATCCCGGCGCTGCTCGCCGTCGTCTACCACTACGGCTACTTCGGCACGAGAGCCGGCTCAGCCCCCTACTGGCCTTCCATGCAGAGCCGAACCGATGGCGACATCATCTTCAACGCCATTGCCACGCCCGGCCCCACCGACTATCGCGGGCTCGCCGCGATACTGGCCGGAGGTTCGATCTGTGTGCTGCTGGGTGCCGCCCGCCTCCGCTTCTGGTGGTGGCCGTTCCACCCGGTGGGCTACATCATAGGAAACAGCTGGGGCATGCACTGGTATCTGGTACCGTTCCTCGTCGGCTGGGGCGCGAAGCTCCTTGTGATCCGCTACGGCGGGTTGAGGCTCTACCGGAAGACCATTCCTCTGGCAATGGGCCTGATCATGGGGGATGTGGCCAACACCGCCGCCTGGTCCGTGGTGGCCTTCGCTACCGGTGGCGCCGTTCCGTCCGCCGTGGGGTAGACTCGCGGGTCGCAGCCCCTGGTGTCCGGCCCTGGCGGCCTGGGAGTCTCTCCACAGTCAGACCTGTCCGGTGCAGGCTTGGTGTGATCTCAGCGCGCTGCCGATAGACCGCCGGGGTGATGCCGTAGTGCTTCCGGAACGTCCTCTGCAGGTGGCTCCCGTCCGCAAACCCGGCCTTCTCTGCGATGTCCTCTATCGAAGTGTGGGTGGTCAGCAGCATGTCCGCCGCTTTCGCCAGGCGACACCGGAGGCGGAACTGCCCGAACCCCATTGCCATCGTCTGGCGGAACGCGTGCCTGAACCGCGACAGGCTCAGTCCGCAGGCGGCGGCCGCCGCCTCCGGTGATACATCGGCGCTCATGTCCGACTGGGCCAGCAGCACGGCCGGCATGAGCTGAGCAAGAAGAGTGGCGGACGGCGAGATAGCCCGGCCAGTCTCGTAGTCAGTGTCAGCCTCCCAGCCGCGCCATACGGTGATGAGCAGTCTTGCCAGGTCCGCCCGCACGACGGCCTCCCACCCGGGCGTCTGGAATCCCGCCTCCTCATAGAGTTCATCCGCTATCGCCAACGTTATCCGGCGCAGCTTCGCGGTCCCTATTGTAGGCCGCTCTTCGGGAGACACCGCGAACATCCGCAGCCAGCTCGGGTCGTGTCTGAAGATCGGGTCTATGACCTCAGGAAGGAAAACCACCACCACGTCGGCAGTTTGCGGCTTAGTGATCCGCCACAGGTGAGGTTCCCACATTGGCGATAGCCAGACGTCACCCGGCTCCAGCGAGATGACGTGATCTCCGCGCCGGAGTTCCATGCCGCCGCGAAGCAACACCCCCACTTCCATGCCTTGGTGCCGATGCGTTTCCAGCGGAGTAGGCTCCGCGTACGTGCCCCGGCCGATCCAGATCGGCATCTGCGTGGTCAGGTGATGGTCATACGGCTCGGCCAGCGCGGCCCAGTCCAGCATCGTCTCCCCGCGTCGGGCAGGATCAGCCATATCGGACTCACCGGTGAGGAACTGTCATCCGCCAGTTGCTCCGGGCGGTACTCCGTGCGCAGCCGAGAATCGCCGGCGGCTTCGACTCTCGGCGGCATCGGGTGAGCCATGCCGGGGCAGGAGGAACGGCCGCCACCGCATTATACCAGACCACAGCAGGAACGTGCATCGCGTTGCCATCGCCGACTTCCGGGCCGGGGGCCGCGCTTCCCCGGCGGCTCGTAACAGCCTACCCGCTGAGCCCCTGAGTGCACGAGACGCCTAGCAGCGGGCACCAACGCCAGGACGAAGTCGCGCACATGATCGGTGTGCGCTGTGAGCAACGGAAGAAGGGAGCGCCCCTGGATCGGCGCTTCCTTGCGGTCGCTCCCGAGGAGGTCGCCCTTGTCGCGGATTCCCTCACTCTGGCCGTCTACGCGTACAGACATACAGCACTCCTGTTCAGTGACGTGATCTCACCGGCGGGCTACTGTGATAGACCGTTGCCGGACCGGGATGCTGAGAGTGCAAGAGACATCGCCATCGCACGGGCTGCGTGCTGGTAACTGCTGCCGAGCGTTGCTCTGGATGTTAGCGGCAGCCGCGGCCCTCGCCGCGCCGACCATTGTGAGGTGCGCGATAGCGAGCGGCACGCCGAAGTGTGAGGAAGAAGACATGGGCAAGAAGATCATCGAGATCGGGCAGGACATTCCGTCGCCGGACTATGTGAAGGCCAACATCCGCGATATGGAGCAGAGGCCGTTCGACGGTGTGGCGATGCAACTGCCGGGTGACGTGGGCGCCGGGATGATCTTCGATGTGAAGGCGTGGGACGCAGCCGCTGAAGGGCGGGCAGAGAAGCAGCGGCGCGAGCTGGCGACGCTGTCGTCCATCGCGTGGGGCGAGCGCTTCACGGACAACTTCGTGATGGTATACGCGCGGTCCACCATGGACTGGTTCAGCGACGCGGACTGGGCGAAGGTGCTGGAGAACGTCCGGTTCTGCGCGCGAGCGGCGAAGGCGGGGCACTGCAAGGGAATCCTATGGGACCCCGAGCCATATGGAGCGATCAACCCTTGGGTCCATCGGCAGCAGCCTGGGCACGAGACGCGGACCTTCGCCGATTATGCGAGCATCGTGCGGAGACGAGGCGCCGAGTTCATGGGGGCGCTGCAGGAGGAGTTCCCGGGGCTGGAGGTGCTATCAATGCGCATCCTGAGCGACTTCGCCGAGGGCTCCCCGTTCACCAAGCCACTCCTTGACATCCGGGATCCGGAGGCGCGCACGGAGCGCCTGTCTCACACCTACTATGGCTTACACCCCGCGTTCTTCAACGGGATGCTCGATGCGGCCGCGCCCGACGTTACCATCACCGACGCGAATGAGGACGCCTACTACTACACGTCGGCAATCGAGTACTACCGGACATACAAGGTCTTACGCCAGGATGCCTTGGCGTTGGTCGCGCCTGAGAACCACGACAAGTACCGGGCGCAGGCGCGCGTCGGGCACGCCGTCTCCGTGGACTACGTGGTAGGAAGGTGGGCCGGCGCACTGGGGAGCTTCCCTCGGGCCTTGACTTACCAGGGGATGGAGCTAACACCGGAGCAACGCGCACAATGGTTTGAGCATAACGTCTACTACGCTCTGGATACCGCGGACAGGTATGTGTGGGTATGGACCGAGAAGCCGCTGAACTGGTGGACAGGAGACGGAATCCCGCCCGGAATAGAGGAAGCGATGCGATCCGCGAGGCGCAAGCACGAGCAGGGCGATCCGCTTGGCTTCGCCGTGGAGACGATGCTCAAGCAGGCAAGGGAGCGGGCGGGGAAGGGAGAATGACGGCGTCACCGCTGAGATGGCGGGGACGCGTGCTGTGGTGCCCGGTCGTCAGCCTGACAGCAGGCTTGGGCTGACGTCCGCCGAGGGGCGCGCGGCCTCCGATAACGCGGTCATCCGGACCGATTCCGGCGAAGAGGTAACCAAGCTGCTGGACCACCTGAGAGAAGAAGCGAACGGACTGGGAAAGCCAACCTGGCGGCCGCTGCTGTCGTATGTGGCCGAACTGCACGAGCGGAGCATCAAGCCGCCGGCCTACCCGTTCCCGTATCCCTGGGAGGAGATCGGGCCCGGCTACTGGGGCGCCCCCGCCTTCGGACACTGGGACATCGTCCACCAGATCATTGATACCCTACCGGCCGAGCCGGAACACGCCAGGAGCCAACTACTCAACAACCTCGCCGGGCAGGAGGAGGACGGACTGGTGCCCGGCGTGGTCTGGATGCGCTCTGGTACGGGTGAGTGGAGCCGCGAGACGGGGCATCCGCCGGTGTGGCCGGTAGCGGTACAGGACTACTCCGATCTCCACGGCTCGGCCGAGCTGATCGCCGCCTGCTTCGAGCCGCTGACACGCCAGATAGGGTGGTTCGAGCGGTTGCGGCGAGCCGAGGACGGGGGGTTCTTCTACACCGATATCCTGAACCACTCATGGGAGAGCGGCGTGGACGAGGGCGTTCGGTTCGACGACATCGCCACTGGACCATACGCCTGCGTTGACGCGACGGCGCACGTCTACTGGCTCTATGAGTACGGGGCGAGGTGGGCGACGGCCCTCGGCAAGGGTGCGAGTGAGTTCAACGATAGGGCGGACGAGCTTAGGCGGTTCATGCAAGAGAAGCTGTATGCTGAAGGAACCGGGTTCTTCCACGACATCTGGGCGGTAGCGAGCCCCGCGCACCGGCGCCTCGCCTACGAGGGCATGTGGCCGATGGTGGCGGGCGCGGCAACACACACGCAGGCGCAGCGGGTCATTGATGAAAACCTGCTGAGCCCTGACAGGTTCCTCACCCATCACCCCATCTCCACCGTGGGAGTGTCGGACCCGAAGTTCGAGCTGCGGATGTGGCGGGGGCCGGCGTGGAACAGCATGACCTACTGGGCAGCGCGGGGATGTCTGGGGTATGGGCGCGCCCATGCAGCGAAGGTGCTGCTGGAAAAGGCGCTCGACAACACCGCCGCGCAGTTCGAGCGTACCGGCCAGCTCTTCGAGTTCTACGATCCGTTCGGCGGCGACCCGGCAAAGGTGCAGCGCAAGCCAGACACGCCGCACAACGAGCCCAGCCGCGACTACCTCGGGCACAATCCTGTGATGGCGATGGCGCGGATGTGGCAGACACTCAGCCGGTAGAAGCAACCCTCCCGCAACCCGCCTCGTGATTGCCATTGCCGGACGGCGAGGGTCATGCTGCGACTTCAGCTCTGGCGATCTCCACAAGGGCATCGGGCCGGGAGAGCACCTTCTCGAACGCGGCGACGTAGCGCCTCATGAGAGCCAGGTCATTGGGCGGGTAGACACCCCGGAGACAGGTATGGCCCTTTAGGAACTCAAGGGTTCGCGGGTAGTCCTCAGCACGATACTCCACCGGGCGCGAGAACCGACATGACCACGGGCAGCCCCTACCGTATCCGGTCTTGCTCTGGAACACATCCTGGGCAGGGACGGGCATGAACTGCCACTGCCCGATACCCATCCCCTCAGCTCTCAGCGCCTGCTCGGCCGCTGTGCGGAAGGCCTCCGCCGGCAGGTCAAGCCCGAGCTGGTCCGGGCGGAACTCGAGGTTGTAGGTCCAGTAGACTGGCCTGCGATCAGGCGGACATGCCACCGGTTCGACGCCCGGGATCTGCCTAAGAGATCCGCTCAGGTACTCGGCCATCTGGATGCGCTGGGCGTTGTACTGATCGAGGCGCTTGAGCTGGCTGCGGCCGAAGGCATTGGCAAACTCGATGGAGCGGTACATCCAGCCCAGGGTGTAGGCGTTGTACTCGCGCTTCTCCCCGGGGATGATGACCTCGCCGAACTCGCGCATCATCTTGGCGTAGTCGTGGTAGAGGTCGTTGTTCGTGGTGTAGAGCCCCCCCTCGCACGAGGTGAGGTTCTTCGAGCGATTGAGGCTGAAGCCAGCTGCGTCGCCGAGGCCGCCTACCTTCTTGCCCTTGTACTCGGCGCCCTGCGCCTGGGCCGCGTCCTCGATCACGACCAGGCCATGCTTCTTGGCGATCGCGTTGATCCGGTCCATGTCGGCCGGCATCCCGGCGATGTGCACGGGCATGACCGCACGCGTGTGATCGGTGATTCTCTCCTCGATCAGTGCCGGGTCGATGCAGAACGTCTCCAGTTCGATGTCGACGAAGACCGGGATGGCGTTGTGGTGCAGTACCGCGGCCGCCGATGCCCAGTAGGTGTAGGCCGGGACCAGTACCTCGTCGCCCGGCTGGATGCCGGCGGCGGCCACTGCCATGTGGAGCGCCGAGGTTCCGCTGTTGGTGACGAGACAGTGTTTCACGCCGACGTATTCGGCCCACTCCCTTTGCAGAGCTCGTGCCTGTGGCGCGCCGGTACCGTGCAGGTAACCGGAGTCCAGCACCGAGACGACGGCCTGTCTATCCTCATCGGTGATCGGTGGCCAGTCCTTGACCATGCCATCCCCGACTGCTTTGGGACCACCCTTGATTGCCAACTCCTCAGCCACGGCAACGGCCTCCTCATCACTGCTGGCGCGAGCTCGGAGTGGCCTCGCCAGCATGCGCATCATAGCCGGCCGGCCCTGTCCGTGTCACTGGACGCAGCTACTGGAGTCCTGAACGATCTGACGAATGCGACTGGCCGACGCCAGCACCTTCCCAGGTCCTGGCAGATGACTCGGCCGGTTGTACGCCAGCCGGCAACGCGGTGCCTTGTTGCACACCGGTGGGACGCCCCAGAGGCCTTCTGAGGTTGTGTCACGGCAAGGACCAGGGCATCATCCGAGACTACTTGCGGTGGTCACGGACGGTGTACCGCGTCGCTGGAAGCTGTTCGGTTCGTACTTGTCTGCTCTCCTGAGGTTATCCTCCGAGACGCTCTCCGTCCCGACAGCCGAGCGCGTCGGGTCGGCCTCCTCGAACACAACCTGGCCTTCGGTCCCGGCTCCTTCTGAGTCAGTCGAGGGTGAGAACACCGAATATCCCCGGCTCGATCCGGGCTTTGTCGAAGCGTGGAAAAACGTTGTCCCAGCACATGGCGGGCGACCAGGACATCTTCTCGCATTGCCTGCCCTGGGACCGGTAACGCGTAAGGTTGATGCGGATCTGCGTCCCAGGCTGGGGTACCGCCATCCCCAAAGCCGTCCAGGGGATGGCCATCTCCGCGCTCCAGGAGTCGCTGTCGACGCGAGCCGCCGCCTGCCATTCCGGATCGTAGGACGAGTCCGGCTCTCTGTCGTCCGTGTAGATCGCGTCCCATGTGGCGCCCCTGGCGTTAACCACGAACCGGTACACCGGAAACTCCGCGCCCGGCGCGGAGATAACGGCTTCCACGTTGTCGTCATGAACTATCCAGGGCCGGTCCCGCTCTGTGACACCGACGTACATCTTCTCAGGGCCCGGCTCGATGCACTTGAACGCGATGTAGAGCGCGCGGTCGTCATTGCGGACTTTCGCCTCGGTAGCCGGCATGCGCTCGTTGCAGTCGAGCATGTTTCCAAACGCAAGGGGCTGCGCTTGCTGCCACACGGCGTCGTCGAGCACGCCGTCGATGACCGGCGCGGCCGCGCTGCCGCCGATCTTCGCCGCCCGCGCCGACGCCTGCTTCGCGCGCGCCCTCTGCTTCATCGCTTCGAAGATGGGCGCCATGTCGAACCCGAGCGGTTCGCCGGACTCAACCTTGCGCCGCGCCGAGCGCACTGCCTCCTCGTAGCCGGGCTCCAGTTCGTTCTGCCACCAGTCCATCCGCTCCAGCCACTCCCAGACGTACTCGTCACTGGTGCTCAGCGCCCAGTAGACATTGTGCTCCAGCCACTTCGCCTTCTCGGCGTCGGTAAGGTTCGGCGCGGGTGTGTGGCGGAAGTGCCCGTAGCAGTACCCGTTGTAGTAGGACGAGCCCGTCTGCACCTGGGTATGATACTTGTCACGAAGGTCTGCCTCAACGTAGGCCTGCGGCAGGAGCTGCTTGGAGAACCGCGCAAACCCCAGATACTCCTCCTTGCTCTCGTAGTAGTAGGCCCCCTCGTTGCCATCAACGATCACGGTCGTTGGCGCCGCCGCCCGTAGCATCCCGTCCATGAACGCCGGCACCAACCCGTATCCCTGGCCCCGCAATCCCGCCCGTGCCTGGTCGGGGGCCATCTTGCCGGACCACAGTGCTCTATCATCACCGGATACGAACGCACCGGTGTACCATAGGTCGAGGATGCGCGCGTTCGGCAGTTCCTCTTGCACGGCGCGGATCCACTCTTCCCCGCAATGCTTGAGCCGCGCTTCGTACTCCTCGAAGGACTTGGTCTGCCGGTGTTTCGCGCGGCGATACGAGAAAACCGGGTGCCCATAGTCCTCGGGGTCGAAGACGATGCCCGCGCAGCGGCCGAAGAGAGCGGCCTTTGCGAAGATGCGCGTGTTGTGCAGGACAGCCTGCCACTGCTCCTCATCGAACCAATCGAGGTCGGCGTTGCAGACCGTCCAGATGAAGTTGTCAGTGAACTTGCCCCACTCGATCGCTGCGAGATTCTCATACTCCTGAAGGAACTCGGCCTCATCGAAGGGCGTGGAGTTGAAGATCGCCCGCTCACGCAGGTGTATGATGGTCCCGTCGAAGGGTTTCTGTTCCATTAGTCTGATGTTCTCCCGCACATAGGCAGGCGACGGAACACGCCCGTTGATCTGGATCAGCTTCTTCCTTTTCGGGAAGACCAGGCTCGCCCGTTCGGCCCGCATCTTCTGTGCAAGTGTGTCCAGCCGCTCCCTGCGCTCCATTCCACCAACCTCCGATTGTGTTGCCGCGCTGGCGCGCGGGGCCGATGCTATCAGATAGCTCGCGGTGATGACGCCGACGAGCAACACAGCCTGTACCAAGCGTCCACCGTTCGGGGTGAACAGTACTGCTCTGCGTCCGGTCAGACCCGGCATCAGATCCTCCCCTGCGAGACGAGCCCGATGACCGACCAGATGGTCGCGTTCAGCAGGTCCCCCACAATGACGCCGATCGCCAACGGAACGGTCCATCGGTATAGACGCAGGCCTCCGTACCGGATGACGAGTGCCTTCGCTGCCCACCCGAAGAAGAACGGGAAGGTGTACTGCGACTGACCCCATCCCATCGCGACGATGTAGCCCACTGGGTGAAGCGGCCACCACCAGAACCGCAGCCGCAGCACTCCGAGGGCCACGCACACGACAGCGCCGGCGATGAACCCCAGTATCCCGTGCACATCCGGGCCGCTGGGGTTGGTGATGAGGTACTGGATCGCGTTGCCATCGTGCCTGCTCATGAGTGAGGGCCAGTAGGGAGCCGTGCCCGATCCAGTGTTGAAGAACCCGTAGTGGTAGAGGCCGGTCATCATGACGAAGACGCCGACACCCAGCGACACGGCGAACCCTCCCAGCATCGCGTAGGTGAGGCGCCGGAGGTTGATCTGGGCAGCGTCGGCGATCTTGAAAGAGGTGAGCGCGTTGATCGAGCAGACGCTGAAGACACTCTCCGGGACGGGGAACGTGAGCCAGCACATGGTGATCAGCGAGATGACCTCTCGCGGCTGGAGCGCCCGACTACCGATCGGGGTGAGCAAGGCATCGTGCAGGTGCCAGGTGATGGGGTTGAGCGCCGTGTCGGCCTGGACGCGCGCGTAGACCAGGTAGGCTCCAACGACAAGGGCAACGAAGGCGAGCCCGAAGACCATGCGGCAGCCTGCCAGCATGAAGAAGACCACGAGCCACGCGAAGCAGCAGACGAAGCCGATGACTGCCCAACGATAGGGCAGTGCCTCGCCTGCGTCATCCGACTCCCCGCCCCACCGCACGGCGGCCTTCAGGACATGAGCGATATGCCGACGGGCAATCCAGAACCCCCACAGTCCCAGGGCCACCAGCGCGCCGAAGGCCTGGTGGTAGGGCGCGGGGAAGTCGCTGCGCCACCAGTCCTCTGGCAACTGAGGCGTCGCTCCTGCGGCGATGGCCACGACCGTCAGCAGGATACGAACAATCCACAGGAACCAGACCGAGAATGAAAGCTCCTTCGGGATGATGTAGGCGAGGGCGACGAGCCAGGGCAATATCAGCAACTCGATGCGCCCCAGCCCTGCGAGGGGGCCGACGCCCTGCCACTCCATGATCGGCACCGCGCTTGGGATGGCAGGGAGCGCTGGGATCCTACGCGAGAGGCCGCTGACGAAGCTGAAGGCTAGCGATCCGATGAACCCGGCCCAAAACGGCCACGCCACTGGCAGCCCTCCCGCGGCCCCTGTGGCGGGTTCGCGCACTGTCTCAAGCGGTATCTGCGCAAGCGGGAAGGCCAGCCGCTCGTTCGTCACCCATTGGCGCTGGAGGATCGCGACAAGGCAGAGACTAGCACCGAAGAGCGCCACCATGAACGAGCCCCACATCGCCAGCGGCACCGCCCACAGCGACCACGGGACCCGGGCCTGGCCCAGGCCGAAGGCTTCGATAGCCGCCGCAGAGGATGGAGCGAACCACGAAGGGACCAGTGTCAGCCACGTTGTCTCCCAGATGGGGTATGCCCGAGCCATGTAGTAGTAGAGGACGACCTTCGGGAGCACGTAGAACAGGACCGTGCGGCTGGTCAGTGGCGTGGCGACGATGACGACCGAGTAGACGGTTAGCAGCTCGCGTCGCGTAAAGCGCATCCGGCGCAGAACAGGCAGGGCCATCGCCGCGGTCATCAGGAAAAGGAGTGAGACCGGCCAGGGCCCCGGTGCGCCAGTGCCCCATGCTGCCTCCACGCTGCCGCCCCAGACGATCTCGCCGTAGAACGCGGCTGGGGAGGTCAGCACGATGATGATGATTGCCGCGAACACGGCGCGCCAGGTGACGCCGCCGGCACGCTCGCTGCTACCCATCGCCTCTCCGCGCTCGCTGTCAGAGGGACGGAGCGCCCGGCAGGGCGCTCCGTCCTAGGTGTGCTCAACCGGGGCACACTGCATACGTCAGCCCGGCTCAGAAGAGCATCGGAACTCCGGGATGCTGCTGCTCGAAGCCGCACCCCGAGTACGGCATCGACCAGTTGTCATAGCCCTGTAGTGAGAGCACGATTCCGCCCTGCTGATGAGTCAGGTTGTCCTTGACCCTCTGGAGGAACTGCTCTGACTGAATCCAGGTCGCGTGGCCATCGGCAAACCCGACGTTGATGCCGCCCAGGTGCCGGGCGGACTGATGGCGGAGGCTGGGGTTCGTGAGATAGGAGCCGTCGGCCGGCCAGTAGACGTAGAGGCCGCAGTCGGCGCCGGAGGCGACGCAGCCCGGGTCGTCCCAGTCCACCCAGCCACACACGCTATTGGCGCAGATGGTCGCACAGGCGTCGGGGTAGGCGTTCCCGGTGAAGACCTGATCTGGTATGGAGCCACCATCGGCGACCACCCCGACATTGGTCACATCGTCGAACGCCACAAGCTTGCGATCGGACATCTCCACGGTGTTCGGGACGATGGACATCGTGAACGCCTTGTTAGCCGCACTACCGGCGCTGTTGGAGCCGGTCACGTCGGGCACTGCGGTCCTGCCCTGCAGCATGGAGTCGGTGACCTCGCCGCCCCAGCCGGTGGGCCAGGCGTAGTTGCAGGGGCCAAGCCCGTTGCCGTTTGCGCCCCAGACGCCTTCGTTCGACTGCCAGTAGTGGAGAAGGTTGCCGGGGCTGTTGACGATGAACCCGCCTCCACCGACCAGCTTCGCGCTTGGGCAACGCCACACATCGCGGTTCTTGATGTACTCGTCCAGCACGACCGGCCACCGAAGATACGGGTTGAACGTGTTCCACCAGACGCAGAACGTGCCCTCGCGGCCGCCGCCTGGATGCATTCCGATGTAGTCACTCAGGGCCTGCTCGTGCTCCAGCGGCGGGAACGTGTCGTTGTTGTCCCCCAGATACATCTGCATAGCAAGGGCGATGTTCTTCACATTCGACAGACACACCGCCTTGCGGGCCGATTCGCGCGCCCTCGCAAACACAGGGAAGACCATCGCGGCCAGAATCCCGATGATCGCGATGACCACCAGCAGTTCGATCAGGGTAAATCCCTTGCGCCTCATCATCTTGATCTCACCTCCAGGTTTCCAACTGCACTCGCGAGAACTGAACTATCATAGGCTACCGCGCAGACGTTGGTCTCAGCCTCACCTCCCTTCGCTGTGACTCGGTACCGAGCACACTCCTCGCTCCGCACCGGACACCGATCTGTCGAACACGCCGGACGTTAGGCAGACCAGCGACTCCGCCAAGCCACAAATCTGTGTGAATTCTACGCCGCGTGCGGCCCGCCGTCACTGGACTTCACTGGGGGATTCCTGTAGAATCTTCGGAAAGAGGAGCATACCTGAGTGAGGCCGGACCCCGCAACCGAACCGTCTTCGCTGTCAGCAGCCATCAGGGAACCTCTTCCACTGCTGCAGACCGACCCCGTTGAGATCGTCTACGGCGTTGTCGCTCACGAGGGAGTGGACATGCACCACGCCTTCGAGGTTGACATCATGCTCGCGGGGACCGAGGTGCACGCCTTTGAGGGCACCGAGATCACGGCGAGCTCCGGAGATGTGGTGCTCATACCCGCTTGGGAACCTCACGGGTGGCGAACGATTGGCGATCTGCGAGAGGAGTGTGTAGTACACTTCCTGTCGGAGTTCCTCGGCGAGGAGGAGTTTGATGGCCTGTCGTGGCTGAGCCTGTTCGCAGCGCGACCGCCGGACCGCCCGCAGACGCGGTCTGCCGCGGCGCGCACCGAGGCGGTGGCCATCGGGCGACGCATTGTGGATGAATACGCAGAGCGGGGGTTCGCATGGCGGGACATGATCCGGCTGGAACTGGCAAGGCTGTTGGCACTACTGGCGCGGGAGTGGCAGCCAGCACTCCGCGACCTGACGCGCTCGACAAAGGCCAGTCTCTCTCGCATTGTGCCGGCGGTGGAGATGGTCCAGGGTGATACCTCTCGACGCATCAGCCTGGAAGAGGCCGCCGAAGCGTGTGGCTTCAGCCCCGCCCATTTCCACGAGGTCTTCCGGAACACCATGGGGGTAACGTTCGGTCGTTTCGCCCTACGGGCCCGACTCCACCAGGCAGCACACCTTCTCCTGCACACCGGGATCCCCATCGACACGATTGCAAAGGACACCGGCTTCGCCGACGGCAGCCATCTCCATCGAGCGTTCGTCAGAACCTACGATTGCACACCCGCCCAGTACCGGAAGCGGCGGCGCACCACGCGCATCTAAAGCGACCGTGACACGCTGATCGAGCCGTTGGTGGTCTGGATGGGAGCTCACGGCCAGCGTTCTTCGGGACTCTGAGACAGCCCGTTAGAGGGTACTTATCGCGACCCCCTGAACTGTCCTGTCAGAGGTGCTCACTCCAGCGCGCTATCGCAAGGCGCTGCGCAACGTCACCCCGGACGATGTCCACTTCGGCCGCAGGGAAGGAATCCTTGCTCGGCGAAGGGCGCTGCCGATCAGGGCCCTGGTCGCGCGGCGGGAGCGCTACCGGGCCCGGGTGAGGAATCCAGTGAGTCAGGTCAGTAGGGAGTCAGGGACGCCCGAGGTGTAGCTTCGTGGAAGGGCGGTTTCGTCTCGCTGATGCTGACACTCCACAATCGTATCACTAGCGAAGCTCGCATATCTGTGGCGATGGAGGTGAGTCCTGATGCGACGCCGCATTCCTCTGGTCGCGTCTTTGGTCGCGTTGCTGCCCTGCGGAATGATGGCCTCTTGTGGTAGCACCGATGCCGCAGAGAATCTTGGAGAGAGCAGAATGGCGGAGGCAGTCAGCGCCGGTAGCCGTCTCGGCGAGATGGTAGCCATCGCGGCTGGGAGTTTCCTGATGGGCAGTAAGGAGGGAGATCCGTATGCCAGCCCGGACGAGTCCCCTCAACACTCCGTCTATCTTCCCAGCTACCAGATAGGAAAGCACGAGGTCACCCGTGGTGAGTACCGTAGGTTCATCGAGGCTGGCGGCTACGAGGACCCCGGCTACTGGTCTGCTGATGGGTGGCGATGGAAAGAGAGTGACCGCGTCGACTACGCGGGAATGGGTGGGTCGGTCGTCCACACGGTGAGGCCGAATCCCGAGCGACCGCGCCGCGAACCAGAACACTGGGCCGTCGAACAGGACTGGGGAACCGGCCCATTCCTCCAGACGGACAGACATCCGGTGGTGGGCGTCACCTACTATGAAGCAGAAGCCTACTGCAAGTGGGCCGGCGGCAGGTTGCCCACAGAAGCGGAATGGGAGAAAGCGGCCCGGTGGACGGGAACCCGCTCCCGCATCTGGCCCTGGGGCGATACATGGGATCCCGAGAAGTGCAACAACCTCGACGATCACAGCGCTGCCAGCGGCGGATACCAGAAGCAGCAGAGCGCGCCGGTCGGCAGTTACCCGGGCGGAGCCAGCCCGTATGGCTGTCTGGATATGGTAGGTAACGCCTACGAATGGGTTGCTGATTGGCATAGACCCCACCCAGGCAGTCCTAACCCCTTTGATCACGCCAATGCCTATCGCTTCGTGAAGGGCGGGTGCTGGGATGACGGACCCCTCAGCAACCGCTGCGCCTACCGGGGCTGGTACCTCCCCCCGAGCAGCGGAGGCACCGGGCCGGGCGACTGCGACTACATCGGTTTCCGTGTGGCCCGCTAAGATTGGCCTCCCTGCAGGGCATGGGGCCTGCGGTTAGCACCACGAAGCAGGTCGCCTCGATCGACCTGCAGCTTAGGCAGTCGGAATGCCCCCGCCGAGTCCACCACTGCCCACCTACGGACTGCCGCCGCGCGTCCCTGGCAACCGCCCGTGGTGTCTATGCCAAGTCAGGCTGAGACACCAAGTATGCCGCCCAGAGCAGAGGCATGACCCGGTGATCGGCACCGCGCCTGGAAGCGTGGTCACAGAGAACGGGACACGAATGGGCGGCCGGATCATCCGGGGCTAGGGAGCGAGGGAGCGAAGGCGCGACTATGTGCACTCGATGCGGGACCGAAGCGAACTCGGTCGGGCGGATGGACTAGGCGGCGAGACGGTACGCGGTGATCCGGTGCATCATGCTTTCATGTTAGCTCCTAGGAGTCCAGCCTATACACGGCCACGTCGTCATACCAGCGCTGGTCGGCCTCACTAACCTGGCTGCTGACCGCGTCCTGTCCAAAAACACATCTGGCTTCCAGGATGCTCGTGCAGCCTCTCTCGTGGTATCCTCGGCACTTGCTGATACCCCTTGCCTGTGTCGGGGCCCTATGATACCGCCACGCCAGGCGTGTCCTCAAGTGCCCATGCCGTAGCCTTTCCTCAGGCAGCCAGCTCATAGACGGTGATCCGCTGCTCACGGAA
>Ga0315294_10003642_pt1 | contig 16797 bp, 22 predicted proteins | sample YL17G13_40_MG_FD_203626 | JGI IMG/M metagenome (GOLD analysis project Ga0315294, IMG submission 203626) | Sediment microbial communities from Yellowstone Lake, YNP, Wyoming, USA - YL17G13_40 | ecosystem: Environmental > Aquatic > Freshwater > Lake > Sediment | place: USA: Wyoming | collected... | reverse complement strand
GGCCGCGGGGAGCGTCGAGACCGCGGGGGATTCGCCCCGGACGGGCGATAGCCCGACGCTCCTTTTGGGCGGGCCGGCGGCCAATGCCGTCGACGAGCCGATGCCCGACTTCACGGATGACGAAGCGGAGCGGGCCGCGGCGCCCGGAAAGCCCTTGAACGCCGGCGCAGAATATGGTACCAATAAGGCTACATCGGCCGGGCCCAGTCCGGCCGCGAATACGCGACAGGAGGAAGCGAAGATGGAAACGGGAACACAGATGACACCGGGAACGGCGCCCGCGGCCGTCCCGCCTCCCACCAAGCCCGGGAACGGGAACGGCGCGGAGGACCTCTCGAAGGCACGAGTTACGAGATCGAACATCCCGGGCATGATCGGGATCGCTCCGGCCAGGAAGTCCCGCGGCTTCCTGAAGGTCGCGATGATCGCCGTCTCGCACGGCGGGAAGACGTACTCCGCGCTTCAGATGGCGCGGGGGATCGTCGAGGGGCTCGGGAAGACGGTCGCCCGGCGGGGAGCCGGGTTCGAGGGCTGGCGGTACGACGCGCATCCGGAGGGCCCGGCGCGCGTGCTCGTGATCGACACGGAGCAGAGCGCGAACGACTACGACCACTTGTACCCGTTCGACGTCTGCGAGATCGCTCCCCCGTACACGTTCCCCCGGTACCGGGAGGCGTACGACCAGGGGATCGCGTTCAAGTACGACGCGATCATCGTCGACTCGGGCTCGCATCTGTGGAGCGGAGAAGGCGGGATACTCCAGATGGTCGACGCGATGGGCGGCGACAAGCGGCAAGCCTGGGCGAAGGCCAACCCGTCGTGGGAAGGGTTCAAGACGGGGATTATCCTTCAGACCCGGGCGCACCTGATCGTGACCTTCCGGGCGACGGCCGACATTCAGGTCGTCAACGGGAAGCGGGTCAAGGTCGGGATCGACGCGGTCGCGCGGAAGGAAATCGAGTTCGAGTTCAACGCGGCATTCGAGCTCGAGCACGGAACCCACCTGGCGTCGATCGAGAAGGATCGGACCGAAGTCTTCAAGGATCGGCCCCCGTTCCTGATCTCGCACGAGACGGGGCGCGAGCTGATCGCGTGGCGGATGAGCGGGGTCGAGGAAGGCCCTCGCGAGCTGTCGGCGGTTCAGACGAAGAAGAAGCCGACCGCGGCGCCCGCTCCGGCGGGCGATACTCAGGGGTCGACGTCGGCGGCGCCGGTTGGCGACAAGCCAACGGCGGATCAGTGGGCCCGGCTGGGTCCGCTCTGCCGGAAGGCGAAGACGACGCTCTCGAAGGCGCGGGAGGCGTGCGGGTTCTCGGGTACGAGCCAGATCACCGCGAGCGAGCTCGAGGCCGTGCTCGGATATCTCGAAGCTCAGTCCGTGCCGGACGCAGAGGTCGCTTCGTGACGGCCGCGGGAAAGCTCCCGAAGATCACGATCGAGAAGGTTCCGGGCCTCACCTACGAGCCGAAGCGTCACCGGTACGCGATCGACGGACTGTGGGTCCCGGGCGTGACGACCATTCTCGGGATTCTCGATAAGCCCGCCCTGAAACAGTGGGCGGCGGACATGGCGTGCGAGCACATTCGCTCCGTCTGGCGACCCGATGTATCGTCGAGCGCGGCCGAGATCGAGTCCCATCTGATCGCGGCGCGAACGGCTCACTGTCGGCGGGCGCAAGCGGCGAAGGATGCAGGATCGGCGGCGCATCTCTGGCTTCAGGGACACGTCTACGGCGTCAGGCTCCCGACGCCGATCGAGATCCGGGACGGCCTGAAGCCCGGATCGGCCTTGCCCCCGGCGCTGAAGGACGCCGGGTTCGATTCCCTTGACCTCGAAGGAAGGCCCGACGAGTGGTGGGAAGCGTTCGCCTCGAGCGTGAACGCCTTCCTGACGTGGGAGCACTCGCACGAGATCGAGTACCTCGAGGTCGAACTCAGCATCGGCGACCTGGTCAACGGCTACGCCGGGACGATGGACTTCCTCGCGTGGGTCGACCGGGAGCTTACTCTCGGCGACTTCAAGACGTCGAAGGGCGTCTACCCCGAGTTCTGGCTTCAGCTCGCGGCGTACGCGCATGCGGTGATCGAGCGGATGGTCGGGGGCCTGCCCGTGGAGCGGAAGAAGCTGAAGCGGCTCGTGCTTCAGATTCCGAAGGACGGAGGCGGATGCAACCCGGTTGCGGCGCCGGCCGATCAGACTCAGGACGAGGACTTCGCGGCGTTCCTGGCGGCGAAAACCGGCTGGGAGTGGAACCGGAAACACGGGGGGGGGCGCTGATGCTTCTGTTCCTGGCCTTCCTCGCGGGCGTGTTCATCGGGGCTCTCGTGTTCTACATCGGCTGGTCGGCCGGGTTCGCGAAGGGCCGCGCGGTCGGCGCTCGGGAGGTCGCCAAGATCGCGATAGACGGCATGTCGGATATCGCCGGGCTCGTCAACAGGAAGATTGCGGTCAGCGTCGCTGGCCGCAATATCGAAGCCGGGTCGGCCGTGGTCAATCTTCCGGATGGTACGGTCGGACCCGCGTCGGCGCCCGCGGCCGAGCACAGGAGTTAGATCAGTGGTTCCGGCTTCGGCTACTCCCCGACGGGAAGGATGGATCGGCGCTTGCGGCCGGGCGTCCGACTCGCAGGGCTCCGGGTCGAGTGAGGGCCGCCCGGCCCGATCTTCGCGCCCGTCCCTGGCCGGACGGTTTCATCCGACCCGGGCTAAAGCTGGCGGGGTAACCCGCCAGGGCGACGGGGGAACTCCGCGATGCTCGACGGCTGACGAGGTTGAAGCCCAGCCGAGGGCCGGAGTCGCCTTCGCACCGGGTCCTGGTTTCATGTCATGAGCCGCGAGCGGAAGCTCGAACGCCCGGGCCCCGTCCACTTCGAGGCGATCCGCTGGTTGAAGATGCACGCGCCGGGCCATCGTAACGCCCGGCCTCATAGGGAACTCGTCGCCCACCTGAAGAAGTGGTGCAACGACTGCGGGATCACGTTCGCGAGCGAGTACGCGCGGAACGCCGAGGAGCGGGGATCCGGAGACTTCGACCGCGAGGTCCGGGCGCTCGTGAAGGAATGCCTCGCGCTCGGGTACCCATGCCTGTACTCCGGTCGCGGCTACTTCTACGCTCCGCCCGACGACGTCGAGGGCTACCGGCTCTGCCGGGAGCAGATTCGGTCACGGATGAAGGCGCTTCACCGGGTCGCGAAGCGGCTGAGCTGGGCCCGGGAGGCGGAGGCCCGTCGGCTCGCCGGCGAGAGTCAGCCGGTTCAGCGGCGGCTTCCGGAGGAGTGCTCCCAGCGGTTCGTCCGGAGCGGGAACGGATGGCGGGAGAAGCCGCCCGATCCGCGTGGGCCTTTGCTGTGAAGACCGTTAAAACACTCAGGAGAGGAGAGACCATGCCGAAGATTCTGAACGAGTACAAGGTTAGGGCGACGCACGCCGACGAGGGCGGATCGGAGCGGCTCGACGCCGACGTCACGGACCTGAGCGTCTGCGAGATGAAGCCCGACCAGATCGAGAAGGCCGAGGACCCGAAGCAGACGAAGATTCCGGGAACCGACTCGTGAGCCCGATTCGGGTCGTGTCTATTCGGAACACCTGTCCGAGCTGTCCGTCCCAGTGGCAGGGCGTCGACCGGAGGGGCCGCGTCGTGTACGTCCGGTACCGGTACGGGTCCCTGACGATCGGGATCGGGCCGTCCCTGAATACCGCCGTCGCGAATGGAGTCGGCGCGACTGCCGTACTCCGGCGCAAGGTCGGGGGCCCCTGGGACGGCACGATGACGTTCGCCCGGCTCCGGCGCTTCGGCCGCGGCCGGATCGTCTGGCCGAAGACGGCCGCGGGTTGGACCTGATGCCTCGCCCGCCGGTCGACGTCGGGAAGTACCTTCAAGGCAAGTTCGGAGACTGGTTGCGGATGACGGGGAACGTCCTGACCGAGCACGCGAACTTCGGGTTGAACGTGTTCCCGCTTCTCGAAGCGGCGCTCTCGGATCTGAAGAAGCGTGCGGGCCCGACGCTCGCCACACTGAAGGCGATCGGTCCGAAGCCCGCCGACGACGAGCTCGCCGGCACGTCGGTACGGGCGAAGTCGAAGATCATCCTTCCGGGGTCGGGATCGTGAGCGTCTGCCGTGGTTGCGGCGCTCGGGTCGTCTGGGGGAAGACGCCGGAGGGGAAGACGATTCCGCTCGATCCGAAGCCTCCGATCTACGTCGTCGAGAACGTGGTTCAGGATCCGGCCGACGCGACGAATCTGAAAGTCACGGTCTCGCGCGCGAACGGGACGGAGATCGTTCCGGGGGTTCGGAGGTTCATGGTCTCGCACTTCGCGACATGTCCGGAGGCTGGGACGTTCACGGGACGGACGGCGAAGCCGGAGGAGCCGAAGTCATGAGCCAGGGGCCGATCCGCGTCAAGATCAAGGGCGAAGGCTTGAACCCGTGGCTCTGGAAGATCACGGATCAGGAGGGCCGAAGCCTTCCAGTGACCAGGCTCGAGCTGGCAGTCGGGGCGAATCCGCCAAGCGCGCGACTCCGGATCGAGGTTCTCGACTTCGAGATAGAGGCCGACACGGGGGCGGAGGTCGTGAAGATATGCCCGATATGCCGAAAGCCGATCGAGGAGCCGAAGTCGTGATGCCCCATCGTCCGCTCACCGGAGCAGGCCGCCTGGGCGGGCCGTCCCGCGTGCGGTTGTTCATCGATCCGAGGCTCGCGATCGCGCCAGGCGATCTCGTGTTCGCGACGAAGAAGGCTCGAGGAGTGAGGATCGGCCGCGTCTTCCTCGGAGTCGCGATCGCGGGGTATCCCCCCGGACCGGAGCGAACGATCGACGTCCGCTCTCGGGGGGTGTTCTCGTTCAAGTGTAGCCCCGAGCACGAGTTCCGGCACGGGGAGCCCGTTCAGGCGGCGGCCGGTCGCTCGAATGCCGTGTCGCCGCTCTCGTCGATCGGAATCACAGTCGGCTACGTCTGGGCGCCGAGCGCCGACACGGTTCGCGGGACCTCGATCGACGTAGCGATCTTCGGGCGTCGAGGCCGTGGTCCCGAGTATTACATGGGGCAGACGTGACCCGAGTCGAGCTCGCCGGCCGCGTTCGCGACGTCTGCGCGTCGATCCTGTTCCGGAAGGGCGAGGTCGAGGCGGCGCACGCGCTTTTCTGGCAACCCGCCCCGCTCCTGTTCCGGGCCGCGAGCTACCGGCGACCGACGCCGGCTCGCCGGCCGGACGCGGAGAGACAAGTCAAGATGCTGATCGACGAACTGAAGCGGCTCGAGAAGGCGAAAGGGGGATCGTGAATATATACGTCGCGTCGTCATGGAGGAATGCCTACCAGCCTGCCGTGGTCGAGGTCCTCAGGGATTGCGGTCACGAAGTCTATGACTTCCGCAACCCAGCGGACGGCGACCGCGGGTTCGCCTGGTCCGCCCTGGATCCCGCATGGCAGGAATGGACGCCCGAGCAGTACATCGGGTTCCTTGACGATCACCGGGCCGTCGATGGATTCCTGAAGGACTATCGCGCGATGGACGGGGCCGACGTCTGCGTGCTTGTCCTGCCGTGCGGTCGGAGCGCCCACATCGAGGCTGGGTGGTTCGTGGGCGCGCGGAAGCCGCTCCTGATCTTCTACCCGGAGATCCTGCGACTCGAGCCGGAGCTGATGTATAAGCTCGCGCACGGAGTTGTGACCACTAGCCACGCTCTCGTCATGAGGCTCGTGGAGATCGAGCGAGCGTGGGGCGGCGATGAGGTCCCGCATCTCTGCGTGACGTGCGGCGCGGCGTCGCCCGAGTGCCTCGCGACGTGCGTCGACATGAAGAACTGGGTGCCGAAATGAGCCCCGCCGAGCTCACGTTGCGGTTCTTCGCGAGGGAAGGGTACACGATCGCGGTCGTCGAAAAGACGGTCAACGTGCCGCAGCCCGGCGGCCGGCGGCTGATCTTCAAGCAGGACCTGTGGGGCTTCGCTGACGGTCTCGCGTTCAGGCCGGGAAACACGACGACCTTCGCCGTTCAGTGGACGGTCGGCGCCCGGTTCGCCGAGCACGTCGCGAAGTGCGCGATGCGCGATCGCGAAGTAGGCTGGACCCTGACGGCGACGGATCAGATGCCTCGCCGACTCCTGGTGTTCGGATGGCGCCAGGTGGGCGATCATGGCAAGAGGAAGGTGCAACAGGCCCGGGTCGTCGAGATCCGGGCGGGAGTTGCCCTGCCTGAAGTCGACGGACCCGACGACGCGGTCGCTCATGCCCTCGGCCTGATCCCGTGCTGGATGCCCGGGACCTGATCCGGTGACGACTGATCGGGAGCTCCTGAACGCATTCCTCCTCGGACTCCTGTTCGGCTGGGGCCTGCATATCCTGGTCGGATGATAGAGACCTGGGAGATCCGGCAGGGCGACGCCCTCGCCGAGCTCCGGAAGCTCCCGGACGAGTTCGCTCAGGTGGTCGTCACCAGCCCGCCTTCGGCGGTTCCTCGGAATCGAGCTGAACCCCGAATACTGCGCGATGGCGCGCGAGCGCGTGGGCGGGGTTGCCCCGCTCCTAGAACACGCGGGCGTGTGGTGACCGGCTAGAATGAGGCCATGAACCGCGAAGAACGCCTGCCCCTCGACGCCCTCAAACCCAACCCGAAGAACCCGAAAGGCCACGACCTCGGCGCGATCATCATCAGCCTCCGCGCGCACGGGTTCGTCGACGCCCCGATCCTGGACGACCGGACCGGACTGCTCCTCGGCGGACATGGACGCGTCGAGGCCCTGCTCGCGATGCAGAAGGCGGGAGACAAGCCGCCGGCCGGCGTCGAGGTCCGCGGCGGGAAGTGGTGCATCCGCGTCCAGCACGCGCGATCGCGCAACGACGGTCAGGCGAACGCCCTCATGCTCGCGCTCAATCGCACGGTCGAGAAGGGCGGGAGCGACGACGAACGGCTCGCCGCGCTCCTGAAGGAACTGCACGGATCTGGCGACCTGGACACGTCCGGATACGATGGGGATGACCTGGATGATCTGCTCAAGCAGCTCGGCAAGGATGACGAGGAAGAAGACGAGATCCCGGATCCGCCGAAGAAGCCGGTGACCAGGAGGGGAGACCTCTGGACGCTGGGCGACCATCGGCTCCTGTGCGGCGACTCGACGAAGCCCGAAGACGTGTCGCGGACAATGGGGAAGGACCGCGCAATGTTGATGGCGACGGACCCGCCGTACATGGTCGAGTATGGCGGATGGCATAGTGCCGCGGCTCGCAAGAGTTCCGACAAGATCGAAAAGAAGGACTGGACGGAGACATATAAAGAGGTGACCCCGGAGCAACTCAAGGCGGCACTGGGGAACGGAGTCAACGTGAGCGCCGAGGGTGTGGCGATCTACGTCTGGCACTCAGACAGCCGGGCCGCAGAGCTCCGGACGATCCTTGACGATCTGGGCGTACTCTGGCACCAGACGATTATCTGGACGAAGCCGTCGGGGATACCAACTCACTGCGTCTACATGCAACAGCATGAGCCGTGCGCTTTCGGCTGGATGAAGGGAACGCGGGCAAGGATGGCGCGTGGAGGGCAAGGAACCGCCGGCGCCGGGTACAACTGGACGACGGTGTGGGCCATTGACTGGGACGGGGCCGCGAAGCCCCCGGGGGAGCGTGGTCATCCGACCATGAAGCCTACGGAAATATCCATCAGGCCAATGCAACTGCACACGAAGCCCGGGGATGTCGTCTACGAGCCATTCTCGGGATCCGGGACGCAGATCATCGCAGCGGAGAAGACGGGGCGGAGGTGCCGGGCAATCGAGATCGAGCCGGCCTATGTGGACGTGGCCGTCCAGCGGTGGGAGCAGTTCACGAAGAAGAAGGCCACCAGACAGAAAGCTTGAGCCGCGTGGTACCCTGAACTCATGAGCCGCAAGCGCAAGCAGCGCGCACCCCAGGCCTGGCGGCCCGAGAAGGTCGCCCGAGCCGCGGGGCTCTCCATGCAGGAGCTCATCGACAACGTCGTCGACGCCCGGGGCCCGGGGCTCCAGTCCCACGAGGAGGTATGCGCGAACGTGCTCGGAGGCGTCAACCCCGAGACGTGGCGGATCTACCGGGAAGCCGAGCCCGACTCCGCGATCTCCGTCGCTTACGCGCGCGCGAGGTTCAAGCGCACGGCCTTGATGAAAGGCAAGGCCTCGAAGATCGCGAACGACGACAAGCACCCCCGGCAGATGGACGCCCTGAAGTTCCTGCTCACACACCTGGGCGGCGATGAGTTCGCTGAGAAGGTCACGGCTGAAATGACGGGTCCGAATGGCGGTCCTCTGAACGTCAAGATGCCTAGCGTCGCGCAGTTCCTGAGCGCCGTTGCCAAAGCGCGGAAGAAGCATCCAGCCTAAGCCGGCGGGGATCCCACACCCGAGCCAGCGCGAGGCGCTCGGCTCGTGCCTCATGTTCGCGTACCGGTACCTCCCGAAGCTGTTCCCGCTCCCGCCGGCCCCGATGCATGTCGAGTGGGACGCGATCGCGCTCGATCCCGATCTCCTGCTCGCGAATCTTCAGGCTCACCGCGAGAGCGGGAAGACGACCTTCTGGGCGATCGCCTACCCGCTCTGGCGGATCTGCCTCTGGCTCTGGCTCCGGAAGCAGGGGGAGCCCCAGGACGACGAGCACGGAGCCATCTTCTGCAACGATAAGAGCGACGCCCGCGCGCGGCTCCGCCAGGTACGTCAGGAGCTCGAGACGAACGAGCTGATCCGGCGCGACTTCGGCCCGATCGTCGTCGGCCCGAAGTGGGCCGCGAACGAGTTCGTGATACAGGGAGCCCGCGACGTGAAGAACCCGACGCTGTTCGCCGAAGGCGTGGGCGGGGTACCGGGGGCCCGGTTGACGTTCGCCGTCCTGGACGATACGACTCATCCGCTCCACGTTCAGTCGAAGGCTCAGCGGGACAAGCAGTCCGCATGGTTGAACGAGGTCGTCCTCCCGATGATGAAAGCGGGCGCTCCCGTGCGGGCGATTCACACGACGTTCCACAACGACGATCTACCCGCCCGGCTGAAGAAGGCGGGATGGTTCTCGCGGAAGTGGCCGCTCGTGATCGACGATGCGAAGCGGGTCGTTCAGTGGCCGGAGGCGTGGCCGTGGGAGCGCGTCGAAGCCTGGAAGAAGATGCCGCTCGTCTTCGCGCGCCAGTATCAGCTCCGGGAAGTGCTCGTCGAGGAACGGCTCCTCCCGATGCCCGAAGGCCTGTTCTACGACCAGCGCATCCTAGAGTTCCGGGCCGGAGGTTGGCTCGTGTCGGGCGAGCGCGTGCGGCTCGCGACCGGCGTCGACCCGGCGGCGACCGAGTCTGAGCTGAAGGATGGAAGCCGGACCGCGATCGTGACCGCCGGCATCACGAGCAAGATGGATAAGTTCGTCGTCGAAGTGAAGGCCGGCCGATGGGGCCCGGATCGCGTGCTCTCCGAGATCAAAGCGACCTGGGAAGACTGGCGCCCGAACGAGGTATTCATCGAGGAGGTCAACTTCTCGAAGATCTACGGGGATCTCCTCCGGAAGAACACGGCCGTACCCGCGAAGGCTTCGCCGGCGCACGGTGACAAGATACAGCGGATCGTGGGAACATTGAACCCAGAGATGACGAACCGGAAGATCAGGATCCCGGACCCGAACCAAGTCGCGGACCTCCCCGAGCCGCTCTCGGCCGTGCCGGCGCGCGAGGGCGTGGCGCTCCTCGTTCAGGAGATAACCGACTTCCCCGGGGAGACGAAGGACACGCTCGACGCTCTCGAGCATCTGATCCGTAACGCGAACTCGTCGCGCGTATTCGCCGCGGCCGGCGACAAGCTGATCTCGAACGCGCGCCGGGTCGTGGGCGGGCGCGGATCGAGCTGGATCGCGGGGCGGGGGTACGGGGACTGATGAACGCGCGGGACCTCGTCGAGCTCGAGCCCCGATGGCTCCACAACCGCGACGGAGAGATCATCGGCATCGTGTTCGACTGTCCGGCGTGCCGACCGGATCTCCCCCCGCACTCGATCCGCGTCGCGTGGAAGGCGACGGTCGAGGGCCCCGATCCGTCGTGGACGGTGACGACTCCGTTCGACTTCGGGGCGCTGACGATCGTGCCGTCGATCAACTGTACCAGCTCGCGCCCGGGCTCGTGCCGGTTCCACGGATGGATCACCGCGGGCCGGGTGACGTGGTGATGGCCTGATGGCGTACGCCCAGCAGGCGACCGTCTCGAGGCGTCTCGCGATGGACGCCCACAAGATGCTCCGCGATCGAGTCGAGAAGCCGGCGGCCGAGCTCGTGCGCGATCGCTGGCGCGCTCTCCTCGACGACGTCGCGGCGCACGTTCGCGGCGTCTGGGCCCAGGAGGACGCGGAGTCGGGGATTCACGACGCGACGCGGGCGCTCACGCGGATCGACTCGTACCTCGACCGCGAGCTGAAGGGCTTCCGGCACGAAGCGATCGAGCTCGTGAACGCGGCGATGCGGCAATCGTACCAGCTCGAGTATATGTCCCAGACCTGGATACTCGACCAGATCACCCCGCCGAACGTGAAGGTCCGGCCGAAGCGCGACTCGAACGCCGACTACAACCCGACCGCGCGCCCGAGACGGAAGATGGGCTTCCGCGAGTCGTGGTTCACGGAGCCCCCGCAAGGCACGCCGCAACCTGGCGAGCAGGGAGCCGAGCCTTCCCACGAACACCGGATCGACGCCTGGTTGAAGGCGTGGGCGGCGACGGCCGCGGCGGGGCTCATGCTCGGGGGAGTTCAGGGCGATACGCCGACCGACGCGGCCGACCGGATCGCCGGGGCGACGGCCGCCGGGCCATCGGTCGAGAACGTCCTGAGCCGGATCGTGCAGGCACAGGTCGAGGTCGCCGCGGCCGATGCGGGCGATGACTTCTGGACGGATCAGGAGAACCTTCTCGTCCGTCGCGTGTGGACGACGATGGACGACGAAGATGTATGTGAGGATTGCGCGAGTCAGGAAGGGCTGACGTACGAGGAGACCGACGCAGACATACCGCGTCATCCTCACTGTCGCTGCTGGTGGCGCCAAGTGGCCCTCGCGTACCAAGAGATTGCCGGAGACCTCGCGGCGCCCGGCGTCGTCCGAACGAGCATGGCCTTCCGGGATCCAGAAACCGGCGAGATTGCAGGTGCGGTCGTCATCGAGTTTGACACATGGGCGCAGGCTTTGTTACCCTGAGGCCGTGGCCGATCCACCTAAGCTGATTCAGAACAGGCGCGACGGAATCCACGTCGGCCCTTCGAGCGTGGCCGAGTTCGCGAAACCCCGGACGCTCGAGATGAGTCCCGAAGCCTTCCGGAAGGTCCTCGAGATGTATAACCCTGAGGAGGATCCCGCCGTCAAGGTGAAAACACTCTCGGCCCAACAGCTCTATGAAGCGGCGAGGGTTCCCAGGCTGGGCGAGGATAAAAAGCCGACCACGGTTTCGGCGCGCCTCGTTCTCCCGGCCGCGAACCGGAAGGGCTACCGCGAAGCGAGGGCGCGCGGCTGGGATCAGCTCGATAGCGTGACGAAGTCGTCCGACTGGGCGGTCGCCAAGATTCGGGAGGCGCATGGACTGTCGAGGCGCGAGACGCGGGCGCTCCTCCGCGAGTCGAAGCATCTGGCCGAGTCGGACAGGTCTCGGCTGAACGAACAGTTCGGCGTCGATCTGTTCTCCCTCGGGGCCCCCGACGGTACGGCGACGGGCAACCCGCCGAACGATGAGTTCCGCCCGATCATGCTTGGGCCGTTCAACCGTCAACTTTACCTCTACGACATGCTCGACATGCAGTCGAAGGCCTTCGAGGCGTGGAATCACAACCCGATCGCGAAGGCGATCGTGAACCTGATGCTCTACTTCACGCTCGGCGACGGCTCCCGCGTTCACTGGCGCGCGGGCCAGCTCGGGGACACCTGGGGAAAGTGGGCGGAGGCTACGAAGTGGGACGAGAAGACGCGGCTATGGTTCCGCGACGCGAGCATCCTCGGCGAAGCGTTCCTGCATGACCCGGGATCGAAGCTCGGCTCGCCTTCGTTCGACCTGATCGACGCCTCGACCGTGTGGGAGATCGTGACGAATCCACGCCAGATCGAGGATGTCCTGTATCTCCATCGGCAGTTCCCGACCCAGTGGCAAGTCCCGTACTCGGCGGTCGAGAAGCCCGTCCTCGATCCCGGCCAGATGGTTCCAGTCTCGGAGTATGTGATCGAGCAGTTCCCGCCGGACGAATGGCTTCAGATCAAGTTGAACGCGACGATTGGGGAGAAGCGCGGACGCTCGGACCTGTTCGCCGTGCTCGGCTGGCTGAAGCGGTTCAAGGATTGGTTCAATGCCGCGGTCGTTCGCGGACAGATCTCAAATGCGTTTGTCGTCTGGTGGGAGATCAACGGGAGCGACGCGGACGTTCAGACGTTGAAGAACAACGCGGATTTCCAAACGATGCCCCCGCCCGGGTCGGCGTGGTTCACGAACCAAGCCGTAGTCCCGCATCTCCTCACGGCCGAAGGCGGGCTCTCGGCATCGGACAAGACGGGCGAACAGCTACTCGCGATCATAGCGACGAGCCTGAACCTTCCTCCCGAGTACCTGGGGGTCGCTGGATCGTCTCCGCGCGCGACGGCGCTCACGCGGGCGGAGCCCGCGGCGAAGACGTTCGAGAACCGCCAGAAGGTCGTCCGCGAGGCGATCTCGTGGCAGGCTCGCCGGTTCGCGGCGACCATGCTCGTCACGGGCGCGGTAGAGTCGACGGTCGTCTCGAAGGCGACGCGCGATCGCGTTATGAGTCTCCTCCGCGGGGGCAAGGATCAGGAAGCGAAGCAGATGATCGACGCGATGCTCGCCGACCAGGCGATCCGGGAGCCGATCGATGAGACGTACGACGTGATCATGCCGCCGATGCAACCGGACGACCGCTCCGCACGGATGAAGGACCTCGCGACCGCGCGGATGACGGGCGTCGTCTCTCAGGAGACCTATGCGACCCAGGTCGCCGAAGTCCTCGACCTGAAGCACTACGACTTCGACCACGAGCAGTCGATCATGGACGACGAGAAGGCCAGGGGGATCACGGTCCCGGTCATGCCGAGGACCGGCGCCGGCGGACTCAGCACGCCCGGCAATGGCGGGGCCGAGAAGCCGAAGATCGGAAGCGCGGAGGATAACAACCGCTACCGCGCGAACACTCAGGAGCGTCCGCCATCGTGACCGAGTCCGCGCTTCCGGTTCCCGCGATCGAGACGGAGACGCCGGACGTCTTCGATGGCATCCCCGACCTCGTGAACATCTTCAACGGGATCGCCGACTACCTTAGCCTTTGGTGCTCCATGTACGGGCTTCGCGAGGACCGGATCCGGTACCGCGACCTTCAGTGGTCGACGGCTGAGATACTCACCTTCCGGATCTCGCATCAGGACGGCTCGCCGATCTCGCCGATCCGGTACGACCCGCGTCTCCCCGAGATCCCTGGCGTGTTCGTCGCGAGGGCGCTCCGGATGCGCCGGTTCATAGCGGGGCAAGAGCGATTCCGCCGGCTCCTCTACGAGTGCGAGTGGGCCGTCCGGAGCTTCCTCGCGATCCGCGGGATGACGCGCGCGGATATCGAGCTCACGAGCCGATGGACCTCGAGCGGGAGGGTCGTCCTGAAGATGATCCCGAAGTCCCGCGAGCCGAACTCCCGGCGGTACGAGACGCATCGGAAGTATGAATCCTGACCGTCCGGACTCCTCCCGGGGCCTTCCGAGCTCTCCCGCGCTCGACGACGAGCTCGCGTCCGTGATCGCGCAGTTCGCGGGAGCAGGGCCCGACGCCGAACTCTCGATCGTGCGGCGCGACGGGAAGGTCGTCAACGCCTCGATCACGAGGAATCTCCGGAAGGATATCGAGCGCGGTCGCCAGGGAGAACCCCGGCGCGACAAGCTGGTCGAATGAGCGCGCTCGCGTGGTTTCTCGCCGGCGGCGCCGTCACGATCTGCCTGGTCGTCGTCTACGCGACCGCGAACGGCGTGAGGCTGATCCGCGTCCGCCGTGCGGAGCGGGTCGTTCAGGTCACGCTGTTCAGCGGAGAGTGGGCGCTGATCCACGCCGGCCGCGTGAACGAGTGGCGGGTTCGATGAGCCGGCGCCTGGCGACGCGGTTCGAGCACGCCTACTTCCCGCCCGTCCGCGTCGCCGAACTCAGGTGTCAGACGTGCGAGCATTGGTTCGGGAATGAGAACCGATGCGGGCTGATCCGCGCGGAGTGCGGCGAGGTCCGGGCCGAAGGTTGCTGTCGAATGTGGTTCGGCGGAGACGTACTCGAGGACCTGTACGGCGTCCACACGAAGAAGCGTCCGAAGGCGATGAGGGCCCCCGATCTCGGACGGCTGATGACGAAGGGCGAGACGGCGTTCGTCGACAACGTCGACGCGATCGATGGCTGTCGCGACTGCGTGTACTTCACCCCGCCTGGAACGTGCTCGACTATGGGCGCGGGGCTGGTCGATCCGCGGGGCGCGTGCCGCTGGTGGAGGAACCCCACGATCGAAGCCGAGGACGACCGCTTCTTCAATGAAATCAAGGCTCCCCCGCCCGAAGCCGACCGCTCGTGGGTCTCGTCGCTCCGGGCGATCCTGGCGCGTTTCCTCGGGGGCGCTTGACACCCCGCCCGGAGGGGTGATAGCAGTAGAGCCAGAGCCGGGCCAGGGCCGGACACAACCGAGGCGGGGCCGCCGTGCCTAAGAGGCGAGGCGCTGACGAAGGTCGGCGGTCTCGCCTTCGACGTTTAGGAGGCACAGTGGCGGGAGTCGCGGCGGCGAAAAAGCGGGAGAACGGCCCCTTTACGCAGACGGGCGGAACCCACAACGACGTCTTTAACGTGGACCTGAGCGGCGGCGAGCAGGAGAGCGAGGGCGAACGCCCGATCCCGAGCGGAGTCGGCTGGGACACATGCCTCGACAAGATGGCCGACGTCGCCGACGATCCCGAAGCCCTCTGTGCCTGGATGTGGGATCAGGACTCCGGCTTCTTTGCGAGCGAGAGCCGGGAGGCGGACGAGTGCGATGAGGCTTGCACTCAGGCGGCGGAGAAGTGGCGCGGGATGGACGAGGACGAGCGCGAGGGGATCCGCGCTCGCTACTCCAAGCGCGGCGGGACGGAAGCGGTCTCGACGACGGCCGCCGGCCAGCTCGTCCGGGGCCGGAAGAAGGTCGAGAGCATGGTCCCGCTCCACGAGGCGTTCAAGATCTCGGAGGACCTCCGGGAAGTCCGATGCGTCGTCCTAAAGGAAGGCCTCGGCAACGCGCGCGACAAGCACTTCTACGGGCCCGAGTCGCTCGATGACGTCGCCGACCTGATCAACGGCGGCGGGGTCCGATGCTTCACGAACCACGCGACGGAGTCCGAGTACCGACAGAGGCCGGAAGGCGATCTCCGGCTGATGGCGGGGTATTGGAAGGACGCCGAGGTTCGCGTACTCGAGGGTGGGCGCCGCGGCGTTGTCGCGACTCTCGTCCTCGACGAAAGCGAGGCCGGCCGGGACGTGCTCGCGAAGACGGCCGCGGCCCTCAAGTTCTCCCAGGACTTCCCCGGGCTCCGCGAGGTCTACGCGGGCCTCTCGATCAACGGCGACGGCGACGTCGATCCGCGTGAGCTCGAGTGGGAAGGGCAGACCGTTCGGGCGAACTACGTCGAGCATGTGACGGCGCTCCCCTCGATCGATGCCGTCACTCGGCCGGCTCGGGAAGGTCAGTTTCTCCGCTTGATCGAATCGATTCAGAACGCAACCACAACCCAGGAGGTCAGGGCCATGACGAAGAAGGCGCTGAAGGAATCCGCGGCTCGCGTCAGGGAAGCCGCGGACAAGCTCGCGAAGGGCGAGCTCGACCTCGAGCAGTACCGGAAGGTACTCGAGGCCGAGGCGAAGCGAATGGCCGCGGTGAAGACCGCGGGGAAAAAGGAAGGCGAGTCCGAAGCCGAGGCGGAAGCGCGCCGGGCCGAAGCGAAGAAGGCCGGCGAAGCCGAAGGCGAGGGCGAAGCCGAGGAGGAAGCCGAAGAGGAAGGCGAAGCGAAGAAGGGCGGCGAAGCCGAGGGCGAGGGCGAAGCCGAAGGCGAGGAGGGCGACGACCTCGAGGACGAAGACGAGGACGAGGAGGAGCCCGGCGCCGAGAAGGCGGGCGGGACGACCCACGTCAAGATCAAGCACGAGGAGACGATGACGAAGAAGGAAGCCGTCGCTCTCGCTCGTGACTTCGAGAAGCGTCTCGAGGAATCCGAGAAGGCGCGGAAGACGCTCGAGGCCAAGATGGCTGAGGCGCGCATCTCGCGTCAGCTCGAGTCCGCCGGCCTGACCGAGGTCGCGGGGCTCTCGGCGAAGGACTTGGCGGGACTTCCGCTTCCGGTCCGGCGCGCGTTCGTGAGCATGGGCAAGGCGATGAAGGAGTCGGCCTTCGGCGGGGCCTCGACCCGCGGCGCCGGTTCCGGGACTTCCAACACGGGAACTGCTTTCGCGAAGCTCTGCGAAGCGAAGCGGTAGGAGGAAACCATCATGGCAGACGTACAGCGTTTTCTCCGCCCTGTGAGTCCGGAGCGGTACCGGATCGACCAGACGGGCACGAACCCGATCTCGTTCGGCGACCTCCTGTCGTGGGACACGGTCAACCGGTTCCTGATCCGGCTCGCGGGCGGGGCGGGTCTGAAGTTCGTCGGGGTCGCGATGGGCCGGATCCCGATCGCCTCGAACATCGACAACGTGACGACGATCCTCGAGACCGACGTCAACGTGTTCGACCGGGGCATCTTCTTTTTCAAGACGACCGCGGCGGAAAGCTACGAGCACGG
>Ga0315294_10003639_pt1 | contig 16812 bp, 1 predicted proteins | sample YL17G13_40_MG_FD_203626 | JGI IMG/M metagenome (GOLD analysis project Ga0315294, IMG submission 203626) | Sediment microbial communities from Yellowstone Lake, YNP, Wyoming, USA - YL17G13_40 | ecosystem: Environmental > Aquatic > Freshwater > Lake > Sediment | place: USA: Wyoming | collected... | reverse complement strand
GACGGTGGGAGTCGTTTGCGCGCCTGCGGCGATGTCGAACACGGCATATGCCGAGGGTGTGGTCGGGTGCGGGACGGTGCCCGGATTCGGGAGCGCGCCGGGGAACGTGGTTCAGCCCGCGACGTCGTCGCTCGCCATGGTCCGGTCCCGCGTGCCGGCATCTCCCCAGCCGGGCGGCGCCGTGAGCTACCGCCTGCTCGTGGTCAACACGGGGACGGCGACGCTGACGAGTCTCACGATAACGGACACGCTGGCGGCGGGGGTGACCTACGGCTCCCAGGCCTCCGACCCCGTGCTCGTCCACTCGTCCGCAGGACCTGTTCACGCCTGGGCGGGGCTTCTCACGATGGACCCGGGGATGACGGTTACGGTGACGTTGGACGGTACGCTCGCGTGCGCGGGCGGCCCGGTGTCCAATGAAGCGGGGGTATATGGCGGGAGCCCGTGCGGCACGCCGCAGGCGTTCCCGGCGCCGGACAGCTTCGTGGCACCTGCGCCTGCGTTCCTCGCAGGCGCAGGTGGGGCGACTGCCGCGCTCACGGTCGGCGGGACGATCACGGTGAGCCTGACGGTGACCAACACGGGCGGCATCGGCATCGCCTCGGTGGCGCCCGCGATCGCGGTCGCGCCGGGGGCCGGGCTGGTCACCCCCATGACATCGCCCGCGGGGCCGGTGGCGGTGGGGGCTGGCGGCTTCGCCACGTTCGTCTGGACCTACCTGGCGAACTTGGCCGGTGTCGTCACCTTCACGGTAACGGCTGATGGCGGGGCAGGATGCGGCGGGGCCCCCCTGTTGGCCTCGGCCGTCCTCTCCACGACCATCCAGGCCCTGCCGGCGTCGCTGGACGCCAGCATTGCGACATCGCTGAGCGTGATCTCGGTGGGGCAATCCGTGACCGTCTACCTGACCGTCACGAACACGGGCGGCGGCGCGGCGACGAACGTGAGTGCGACGATCTGGCGGTCGTCGGGGACGGCTTCGTGGGCGGTGACCGGGCCGGTGCCGGCGTCCGTGCCCAGCCTGGCGTCGGGGGCCGCGCAGACGTTCGCGTTCGTGGTGACGGGGCTGTCGTTCGGGCCGCTGGCGTTCACCGGGGCGGGTTCTGGTGACGCGGGAGCGGTTTCGCCGGCCGTCACGGCACCCGGGATCACGGTCCAGACCGCGGCGATCCTGACCGCGGTCGTAACCGCGTCGCCGGCGACCGTGTGTGTGGGGCAGTCAATCTTCGTGAGCGCGAGGGTGACAAACGCGGGACAGGCGAGCGCGACCGTCACCTCCGTCCCGGTCCAGCCGGGAGGCGCGGCGGTCTCTCTGTCTGCGGGACCGTCGCCTGCCTTGCCGGTCGTGCTCGGGAACGCGGGTTCGGTGACGTTCACGTGGACGTATACGGCGATGGCTTCAGGGGTTGTGGCTTTCACGGCTACGGCGATGGGCAGGGACGTCAACTCGGGAGCCGTGGTGTCGTCGGGCCCCGCAACGTCGGGCGGCGTGAGCGTGACCCCGCCGGCCGCGCTCGTGGCGTCCCTGGCGGCGCCGGCGACGGTGTCGGTCGGGCAGCCGTTCACGGTGACACTGTGGGCTGACAACACTGCCGGCGGCTCATCGGTCACTTCGGTATCGGTTTCGGCCACATCGACGGGCGCTGGGACGCAGGGCGCGGTTTTGCCGGCGACCCAGACTGTCGGAACGGCCGCGGCTCAGCCCTTCACGTGGGTGGTCACCCGCTCAGCCTCCGGCCCCGTCGTGCTGTCTGCGACCGCAGTGGGATTCAACTGCGGCGGAAGCGTTTCGGCCGTCGCGGGGGTCGCGGTCAGCGTGGACGCCGGCGCGGCGCTGTCCGGTTCCTTGATCGTTACGCCGACGGGGCCGGTCACGGTCGGCCAGCTCCTGATCGTGTCGGTCACGGTCAGCAATACGGGCGGCACCGGGGCCAATGCCGTCACGCCCGCGGTCACGTCTTCGGGCGCGACCGGTGTGCTGGCCGGGCCGGTGCCGGCTGCGGGAGGATCGATCGCCGCCGGCGGCGGTCGGACCTACTTCTGGACCTACACGGTGACCGGCGCGGGGGACGCGGTCTTCACCGCCAACGCGTCAGGCACGGACGCGAACAGCGGAGGCCCGGTAGCAATGCCGGCCGTCTCCTCTCCCGCGACGGTAGTGCTGGTGCCCGCCGGGTTGGCCGTGGACTCGATCGTGCTGACGCCCGGGCCGAACGTGCAGTTCACGGCGACGCTCACGGCGACCATCGTGGTCAGGAACACGGGGACGGAATCCGTCAACGTTACCGCGCTCGCGCGGGCGGCGACCGATCCGGGCATTCTCATACTGCCGTCCGCTGCATCGGGCGGACCGCCGTTCGTCCTGGCCGGCGGGGGGACGCAGGCGATCACGTGGACGTATCTGACGGCGGGAGCCTGCGGGTACTCTGGCTTCACGGCGACGGTGACTGGGACAGGGCCGGTCAGTAAGAGCCCGGTCGGTGCGGGTGCTACCAGTAACGCCGTGGGGGTAGCTGGTCTGCCGGCATCGGTGGCGGCGGCGCCGGCGGTGCCGGGGGTCGAGATCCGGGGGAACACGTCGGTGACGGTGACGGTGCGCGACGGGTGCGGGGTGCCGGTTCCGGGGGCGCCCGTGAACGTGGTAGTCATCTCGGATACGGGCGGGGCTTCGGTGTCGCCCGTGTCCGGCGTGACTGACGTGAGCGGACAGCTCGTGCTCGACTTCCGCGTCGGGGCCCTCCCGGGCGAGAACGCGATCCGGATCGACGTGCCGTCGGGAACGAATCCGTCGGCGACGGTCAGCGTGCAGGCACTGCCTCCGCCGAGGCCCACGACGTACCTCTCGGTTAACACGTTCAACCCCGACCAGGGGGGCCTGGTCAGGATCCGGATCATGGAGCCGGCGGCGTGCCGGCTCGCGGTGCGCATCTACAACATTGCGGGCGAGCTGGTGCGGGTCGTCGGCGAGGCGGAGGTGCAGCCGGGACTTACAGTCTGGGAGTGGGACGGCCGAACCGGCGGCGGGGGCCCCGCGGCGAACGGCATGTACTTCATCCAGATCCAGAGCGGTCAAACGGTCGAAATCAGGCGCGTGATCGTCCTCAGGTAGTCACGAAACCCTAGCTGGCTCAGGGCTTGGGAGTCACTTGTGACAGGCGGCACAACCGCGCTTTTCTGCCAGCACCCCCGCAGAAAGCCTTGTTCCCGGCCTCGTTTTGCGGGACACTAGGCGTCGAAGAGCGGTGAGGGGAGGGACTGCGCGGGCGAAACAGGGGGACGAGGGATTCCATGACGAACTGGTCAAAGGAGGCAACATGGCGGTCATCGACAGTTTGACCCCTGAGAAGGGGAAGGTCGGCCACACGGGGGTCGTGCATGGAACGGGGTTCAAGGGCAACAACGCGTCGGTCACGTTCGGAACGGCGAACAAGCCGGCGGACTCCGTCCAGATCACGAGCGATGAAGTCGTCAAGTTCAAGGTGCCGGCGACGGACGTCGCGGACCGGGAGCCCTGGGACCGGACGAAGTGTATCGTGAACGTCTCCGTCGGGGCGGCGTCCAAGTCGTTCATCTTCCAGTTCGACCCGCCCGGCACGCCGCCGGTCCTCACCAGCCTGGACCCGGCCAACATTCCGTCCAGCCCGACGATCTCTACTACCGCCCGAGGCGCGGATTTCACCAACAACCTGGGCCGGGTGCCGGACGCGGTGTATCTCGTCGAGGCGGGCCTGTCGGGCGATATCCATGCCGAAACAATCAGCGCGCAGTCGTTTTCGGTGACCTTCACGACCGGGGACGAGCGCAAGTCCATTCCCCCCTTGGATGTGCCCTACACGGTGCTCGTCGGATTCAACGACGGTTCTTCCGTGACCGGTCAGTTGACGGTTTCTTAGGGCGGAGGAAAGGGGCGACGGCCCCGGTGCAGGGGGAAGGCGGGACGGGGGAGGGCTCATCGACAGGATGAGTCTTTCCCTTCGTGCCCTGGCTCTGATCCGGGCGCTCTTGCTGGCCTCTTCGGTGCTCGTGCCGGCTGCGGCCCTCGCGGCCGAGGGGACGATACTCTGCACCTCCAGTTATCAGGGGACGCCCGGCCCGGGCAACGGCGAGGAGGCGGCGGCGGTCGCGGCGGTGTCTGACAACATCGTCGTGATCGTAGGCACGGTCACGTCCACGGGCCAGGGGACCAACGGCTTCGTCAGAAAGGTGGACTTCTCTGCCTGCCCGCCGACGCTGGTCTGGGACCGGCAGATCAACCAGGCGGGCGTGAACGGCCATGACAAGGCTTTTGCGGTCGCGGTCGGTCCAGGGGGGGAAGTCTACGTCGGGGGCTGTCTCGCCGATTCGCCCGCCACCCCTTCGACGGCGAACCGCCCGTTCGTCTGCAAGTACGACTCGTCCGGCACGCTGGTGTGGACCTGGAGCGTGGTGGGTTCGGGGACGAGTACCGGCCAGTTGATCCGGGGACTTGCGTTCGACGCGGGGTCGGGCGACGTGTTCGGCACCGGCGGGATCTTCAACACGACCGTTGACATCTACGTGGTCCGCCTCTCGGGCCCGGCTGGGGCGGTGGTGGCCGGCTGGCCCAAGGTCGTCAACGGGGCGCAGAACGCCAACGAATCCGGGTACGGAATCACGGCCGGGGGCGGGTTCGTCGTCGTTACCGGCGGCATCACGGAGGTGGCGGGCCAGGCGACCGACGTCTGGGTCAACAAGTACGCGGTTGACGGCGCCCAGCAGGCTGGCTTCCCGGTGTTATCCGGAGGTGTCGGGCTCGACCAGGGCTGGTCGGTGGCGGTCCGGAGCGACGGGGACATCATCGTCGGCGGGGAGTTCACCCAGGCCTCGGCGGACTTCTATCTCGCCCGGCTGCCCGCGGCGGGAGGCTCGTTCACGTGGGAGCGGAAGTGGGACGGCGGGTGGGGGTACACGGACCGCGTGAGATCGGTGGCGCTGACCGACGCGGGTGACATCCTGGTCGCAGGCATGATCGGCGGATCGGTGAGCGACGACGTCTGGGTCGCCAAGTATTCCGCCGACGGGCTGACGAAGCTCTGGGCCGACAACGATCCCAACGGCGTGGACGGCGGCGTGTCGGCGAATGCCGAGGAGGGCGAGGGCGTCGCCTGGACTCCCACCCGGTTCTACGCCGCGGCGAAGATCTTCGCGGTGGCGGGCGACAGCCAGCCGTGGGTCCGCCAGTACGACGCAGCCGTGTCGAGTCTGCCAAACCTTGCGCTCCACGAGGAGAACCCGGAGCCGCTGTACGTGAGCGAAGGGGAGAACAGCATCTATCAGATCTCGTTCAGCAACTACACGGCGGTCTCCGCGTGGAACGTGATCATCACGACCGGTGCCGGATCCTTCGTGGATCGCACGGCCGGCGCGGGGCTGCCCGGGTCGGTGTGGGTCCAGGGCGGCTACGGCTCGGTCAGCCCGCAGTGGGCGACGAGCCTGGGCGGGCCCTGGAACGGCACCTCGTGGGCGGGACAGACGGATCCCCTCTATCTTCGCTGGCTTCTGGGACGGGTTGGGACGCAGAAGAGCGGGTACGTCCGCTACCAGGCCACCGCCAACACGGGACCTGAGAAGCCGCTCCCGGCGTTCGCGTCAGCGATCATGGACACCGGCTCGCCGGATTTCCTCCCGTCGCAGGTGCCGTATTCGGCCACCACGACCGGTAAGCGCATCGTCCCGCCGCTGATGGCGCTGAAGACCTGGAACGGGCCGGGAAACGGTAGCGACTACGGGTATGCAACGGCCACGGACGACGCGGGGAACGTCGTCGTCGTCGGGACCGAACAGGGGAGCATGGGAGGGCTGAACTGGCGCATCCGCAGATACGACGCCACGTTGAAGACGCTTCTGGCCAGCACCAGCTACAACGGGCCCGGGAACAGCAACGACGAGGCGTTCGCCGTGGCGACGGATGGTGCCGGGAATGTCTACGTGGCGGGATACGAGTGGAAGGCTGTGGGCGGGTACAACTGGCGGATCAACATGTACGACCCGGCGCTGTCCGGCATCCTGGCGTGGGCGGAGTACAACGGCCCGGGGAACGGCACCGACTACGCCTACGCCCTGGCCATCGACGGCGCCGGGAACGTGATCGTGGCGGGATTCGAGACGGCAGCAGGCGCAAACCGCAACTGGCGAATTCGAAAGTACGACGCGAATCTCTCGGCGGTTCTGGGAAGCATCGACTATGACGGCCCGGGAATCGGCCCCGACGCCGCCTACGCGGTGACGACCGACCCGGACGGGAACGTGTTGGTGGCAGGAGACGAGGACTCCGACCCGACGGCCTCCGTGAGCCTGGACTGGCGGGTGCGCAAGTACGACCCCGCCCTCTCGGTCCTGATCTCGACCGCCGGTTACAACGGCCCCGGGAACAACTCCGACACCGCGCACGGGATCGCCGTGGACAAGGACGGACAGGTCTTTGTGGCCGGCCAGGAGACGGGGTCCGCCGGGGGGTGGAACTGGCGGGTCCGCAGGTACGACGCCTCGCTGTCGAGCCTCCTGGCGAACATGGACTACAACAGCGGGGGAGGAGTCACCACCGACGAGGCCCGCGGGATCGCGCTGGATACGCGCGGGAACGTGGTCGTGACGGGATACGAGACGCCTCCCGCCGGGACCGCGAACTGGCACATTCGAAAGTATGACAACGCTCTGAACCTCGTGGGCGCATGCGCGCATGACGGCATCCTCGCCGGCGCGGACCACCTTTACGCGATCGCGGCGCGCGGGACGAGCAGCGTCTACGTGGCCGGGAGCGAGGCGGTCAGCGGTAACGGCGATGACTTGGGCGTTGCCCGCTACGAACTGGCCGAGTTCGTGCCGCCGTCCGCGCCTTCCGGGCTCACGGCGACCGGCTATCCGACCTACGTTGGATTGGAGTGGACGCCCTCCGGGGCGGGCACCCGTGCGATCTCGGGATACCGGATCTTTCGGGCGACGTACCCGGGGGTGACGGAGGGGAATCTCCTGGTCCAGGTTGACGGGGCGACGGTTTCGATATTCAACGACTCGGGCGCGACCGCGGGCCTTGCCTGCTTCTACCGCGTCCTGGCCGCGGACGTGGCCGGTGCCGAGTCCGGGCTGACCGAAGAGCGGGTCGCCATGATCGGCCCACCCGGCGCGCCGGCGTTCCTGACCGTGCGCGGCCAGAACCAGCAGGTCTATCTCAACTGGTCCCCGGCCCTGCCGGGCAGTTACCCGGTCACGGCCTACGAGGTCCAGCGGGCCGCCATCGAAACGGGTCCGTACGCGCCGGTGGCCGTCGTCTCGTCCGGGACCACGGCGTTCACGGACGGCGGGCTGATCAACGGTTCTCGATACTGGTACCGGATCGTGGCCATTGACCTCCTCCCCCAGCTCGGGCCGCCGAGCGCGACGCAGATGGGAGAGCCGCTCTCGTCGAATCTGAATCCGCCCGCGTGCATTCTCGCGACGCAGTTGGGGAACAGCAACAAGGTCAGGGTCTCCTGGTGCTTCGCGCCGCCCGGCGACCACCCGGCCACCGGGTACGCGGTCTACCGAAGCACCTATGCGGGATTCCCCATCGTGCCCGGCGCCGTCGCGGTCGTCGACGCGGGCACGACCGTGTTCCAGGACCTGGTGCCGGCGACCGGGACGTACCGGTATCACGTCAGGGCGGTGGGGTCGCTGTCCGATCCGAGTCCTCTCTCCCCGCCGATCATCATCAGCGGCACGCCGCCGGGGACGCCGGGAAGCCTCGCGGCGACGGGCATCCCGGCGGCGGTCCACCTGAACTGGTTGCCATCGGCCGCGGGAACGTTCAACGTGTCCGGGTACTACGTCTACCGGGGGCTCTTGCCGGGCGGGGAGTCGCCCGTCCCGATCGCCAAGCTCTTCGGCTGGTACGCGACCGCGTACACGGACTCCTCCGTCTTCCTCGGGATCACGTACTTCTACACGGTCAACGCATTCGACGACCTGACGCCGGTTCCCAACGAGTCGGGCGCGTCGAACGAAGCCAGCGCGATGCCGGTTTCCGTCATGACGGGCGAGGATCTCTGGACCCGCACGCATGCCGGCGACGCCGCGCAGGCCAACGCCACCCCGAACGCCGCCTACGCCGTGGCGCTCGCACCCGGCGGGGACGTGGTGGTGGCGGGCACTCTGAGTTCCACCGGGCAGGGCCTCGACGCCTGGGTGGCGCGGTACCGCCCCAACGGCTTCCTGGTCTGGTCCAGGACGATCAAGGGGGGCGACCTGCCCCCGTTCCTCGCCCAGGAGGGCAACGAGCGCTTCTTCGGCGTCGCCGTCGATGCTTTGGACAACATATACATTGCCGGGGACTTCCTGGGCGTCGGAGCCCAGGGCACGAACTCCTTCCTCGCGAAGATGTCGGGGAACGGCGACTGGCCGCCGCTGTGGACGAGGACCATGAACGGAGGGGCGGGCGGGGCGGACGTCTACAACGCCGTCGCGATCGACCGGTTCCTGGGACAGGAGGCGGTCGTCGTCGTCGGCAGCGAGTCCCGCGCCTCGATGGACGCCGTGGTCCGCAAGTACATGGCCGACGGGACGCCGCGCTGGGAGCGGTTCGTGGACTACGCCGGGCTCGCGGACGAGGGGCGCGGCGTGGCCGTGGACGCCTCCGGTAACGTCTACGTGGCCGGGTTGATGACCTTCGCCGTGGGGGACAGCCGCGGTTTCCTGTCCAGGTACGACGCGGCGGGAGCGCTCCAGTGGACCAGGACTTTCGAGGGTGACAACAAGACGGGGAGCACGGCGGCAAACGCGGTGGCGGTGGACGTCTACGACGGCAGGATCGCGGTCGCCGGCATCGTGAACAACCTCGGGTTCGGATTCGACGGGTACGTCGCGAAGTTCAACGCCGACGGCACGCTGGCCTGGAGCCGGACCCACAACCCCGACGGGTTCGCCGGCATGGACGCCGCCCGCGCGGTGGCGGCGGTGGGCGGGACCGTGTTCGTGGCAGGCTACGAAACGCGGTCCACGGGGAACGACATCTGGTGGGCGAAGATCTCGGCGGACGGCCGGACGGTCATGCTGACCCGGACGCTCGACGGCTCCGCCCGCGCCGTCGACACCGCCCGGGGCATCGCGGTCCGGCCGGACGAGACGGTCTACGCGTGCGGGTTCGTGGACGGGACGTCCGCGACGGAGACGTCCAAGGCGTGGCTCCGCAAGTACTTCGGCACCGGCGGGCCGCCCGTGCTGCCCGCGTGTTCCCCGTCGCTCGCCCTCCGGGCGCGCAATCCGGAGCCGCTGTACGCGGCGGCCGGGGGACAGCAACTGTGGCGGTTCTCGTTCAGCAACTCGGGCCCCGACCCGGCCTTCGACGTCAAGATCACGGTGTCCGTGACCGGGGGGGGCGGGGCGAGGGAATACGTCGCGGACTCGCTCTCCTCGACGGTCTTCGGCGGCGGGGCCGTGTCCGCGGTGGCGTACTCGACGGACGGCATCGGCGGCCCGTGGACGGGGGGCGAACCGCCTCCCGGCACGATCGAGGACTTCTGGCTGAAGTGGACGGTCTCGGCGCTCGCGGCCGGGTCGAGCGGCGAGATCTCGTACCGGACGAGGCTCGCCGCCGGCCCCGAGCGGTTGTTGCCGGTCGCGGCCACGGCGGGCCTTTCCTGCGACGCCGGCCTGCTCAGCGCGGCGCGGCTCGAGTACTCGACAACCACCGCCGGCATGCGCATCGTCCCACCGCTGATGTGGATCCGGCAGCACGCGAGTCCTCGATCCGGTGAGGACTTCGCATCCGCCATCGCGGCCCTCGGCACGGGTGGAGTGGTTGTGGCCGGCAGTGAGGATCGGATGGATCTCTCGCAGTGGTGGAACTGGAGTGTGCGCAAGTATGATGCCGCCGGCGCGCTCGAGTGGAGCGTGTCCTACGACGGCGTGGCGCACGACGACGATCAGGCGTCGGCCGTCGCGGTGGATGCATCGGGCAACGTCGTGGTCGGCGGGTCCGAGCTGAGGAGCGACCTCGGACAGTGGGAGAACTGGCTTGTGCGCAAGTACGATTCCGCAGGAGCCCTGCTGTGGAGCGTGACCTACAACAGCCCCGACAACTCCTCGGATGGGGTGGGGGGAGTGTGCTTCGATCCGGCCGGAAATGTCATCGTCGCGGGGTGTGAGAACCGGACTGACCTGGCGCAGTGGCTCAACTGGCGGGTTCGCAAGTATGATGCTGCGGGGGCGCTGGTCTGGTCGGTCAGCTACACGAGTTCGGGCAACAAGCGGGACCGTGCGTACGCGGTGGCCGCGGACCCCGCGGGAGCCGTGGTTGTGGCGGGATACGAGACCGGCTCCGGGGGAGACAACTGGCTTGTCAGGAAGTACGACTCCGGCGGTTCTCTCGTGTGGAGCCGTTCGTACAACAGCCCGGCGAATGCGTCTGATATGGCCTTGGGAGCGGCCACGGACGGGTCCGGAAACGTCGTGGTGTGCGGGTTTGAGACGCGCACCGACCTCGGCGAGGGGGAGAACTGGCTCGTGCGGAAGTACGATCCGGCCGGGAACCTCATGTGGAGCCGGAGCTTCAATGGCCCCGCCAGCGGCTCCGACCGGGCGAGCGCGGTCGCCGTGGACTCCGCCGGAAGCGTCGTCGTCGCAGGCCGGGTGAGTCGGAGCGACATCGGCGAGTCCGACAACTGGCTGGTGATCAAGTGGGACAACGCGGGCAACCTGATTGACCTCCGCATGCACGATGGTGTCGCGCACGGCGCGGATGTTCTGGGCGGCGTGGCGGCCTTCGGCACCGGCACGGCGTACGTGGCCGGGTCGGAAGACGTCAGGGACGAGGGCCGCGATTTCATGACGGCCCGGTACGATCTGGCGGAGTTCGCGCCCCCGTCCGCGCCCTCGGGGCTCACGACAACGGGGTATCCCGGGTACGTCGGCCTCCAGTGGACGCCGGCGACGGCCGGGGACCGGACTGTCTCCGGGTACCGCATCTTCCGGGCCACCTACGCCGGCGTGACGCAGGGGAACCTGCTGGTGGACGCGGCGGGCGACACCACGAGCACCTACCTCGATTCGTCCGGAACCCCCGGCACGACCTACTTCTACCGCGTCTTCGCCGTGGACGTGGCGGGCGCCGAGTCCGGGCTGACGGAAGAGCGGAGCGCGATGCCGGCGGCGAACTGGGTGTCGCTGTACGTGCGGAACCCCGATCCCCTGTACGTCATCAACGCGGGGGAAGTCCAGCAGTGGCGGTTCTCGTTCAGCAACTTCGGGACGGGAACGGCGTACAACGCGACGATCACGACGATCGCGGGGTCCTTCGGCGACCGGACGTACGCGGGCCCGTCGTTCAGCGTGACGGTGGCGGGGCTGGGCGTCGCGGTCACGCCGTCATGGGCGGCGGACCTGGCGGGTCCGTGGACAGACGGGGAGCCGGCGGACGGGACTCCGGCGCCCTTGTTCCTGCGGTGGGCGGTGAGCCAGCTGGGCGCCGGCCGGAGCGGTGTGATCGGGTATCGCGTTCACACGCAGGGCCCGGGCCCGGAGGTGATGCTGGATGCGGGCGTCTCGGCGACGATGTCGAACGACCCCGCGCTTCTCAGCAACTGCCTCTCCCTGACGGCTACGGCGGGTGGCAAGCGCATCGTCGCGCCGCTGATGGCGCTCAGGCTCTACAACGGGCTGGCCAACGGCATGGACTACGCCTACAGCGTGGCGGTGGATGGGGACGGGAACGTGGTGGTGGCAGGGCGTGAGGCGGGAACAGGGGGGGGGACCAACTGGCGGGTGCGCAGGTACGATCCGACACTGGCGACGCTCCTGTCCTCGACCGACTACAACGGCCCGGCCGGCGGGGTCGACTTCGCCTACGCCGTCGCGGTGGATGGGAGTGGGAACGTGGTGGTGGCGGGGAACGAGGTGGGACTCGTGGGTGGGACCAACTGGCGAGTGCGCAGGTACGATTCGACACTGACGACGCTCCTGTCCTCGACCGACTACAACGGCCCGGCCAGCGTCACCGACACGGCCTACGGCATCGCTGTAGACGGGGACGGAAATGTGGTGGTGGCGGGATTCGAGAACGGAACTGTGGGCGGGACCAACTGGCGGGTGCGGAAGTACGACCCGACGCTGACGACGCTGCTCTCCTCGACCGCATTCGACAGCCCGGCCAGCGGCAATGACATCGCCTACGACGTGGCGGTGGACAGGACCGGGAACGTTGTCGTGGTGGGGTATGAGGCAGGACTCGTGGGTGGGAACAACTGGCGGGCGCGCAGGTACGATTCGACACTGACGACGCTCCTGTCCTCGACCGACTACAACGGCCCGGCTGGCGGCGCCGACTATGCCTACGGCGTTGCCGTGGATGGCGATGGGAACGTGGTAGTGGCAGGATACGAGACGGGAAGCGTGGGTGGATCCAACTGGCGTGTGCGGAGGTATGACCCCGGGTTCACCAGGCTTCTCTCCACGGCTGAATACGACGGTCCGGCCACTGGCGCCGACATCGCCTACGGCGTTGCCGTGGATGGCGATGGGAACGTGGTGGTGGCGGGGTACGAGACGGGAAGCGCGGGCGGGAGCAACTGGCTGGTGCGCAAGTACGACAACGCCTTCAACCTACTCGACTCGAACGTTCATGACGGCGTCCAGGGAAGCGTGGACATACAGTGGTACGGCATCGCAGCTTGGGGGAGCGCCACGGTCTATGTCCCGGCCGAAGAAGCCGTACGCGGCCAGGGATCAGATTTCGCGGTGGCCAGGTACGAGCTATCGGCTTTCTCGCCGCCCTCCACGCCTTCCGGGCTGACCGCGTCCGCCTACGCGGGCCAGGTCAGGCTCCAGTGGACGCCGGCCGCGGCCGGCGACCGGGCGGTCTCCGGGTACCGGATCTATCGCCAGATGGTCCCGGGCGTGACGGAGGCGTCTCCTCTCGCGCAGGTGGACTACATGACGGTCACCTGGTACACGGACGGCTACGTCGACGTCGCGGTCGTGCCGGGACAGGTCTACTTCTACCGCATTCTCGCCGTGGACACGGCCGGCGCGGAATCGGCCCTCTCGATGGAGGCCGCCGCGACCGGATGCGGGACGGTGGCCGTCTCGGTCGTGGACACGCAGAGCCCGGCCAGCCCGGGCATCGGCGATCCGGTGACGTACCGGATCGTGGTCACCAATACCGGGACGACAACGCTCACGGCGCTCGAGGTCGTGGACACCGTCTCCGCCGTGGTCACGGGGGCGGCCATGGCGGTGCCCCCGGGCCAGATCGCGATCGCCGAGGACGCGGGAGCGAGCGGGACGCGGTTCCGGACGCTGGGCGTACCGGTCGGGCCGATGGGGCCGGGGACGTCGTTCACGTACACGATCACGGGGCGCGTCGGGGCCGTCTGCGCGCCCACCCCGGTCCTGAACGAGGCGTCCGTGACTGCGGGGGGAGCGTGCGGCTCGGCCGGGGCCGTCGCGAGTGCGGCCGGGTTCACGGTGAACCCGCCGGTCGCGTCCATGACGGTCGTGAAGACGCAGACGCCGGCCAGCCCGGCGGCGGGCCAGGCCGTGACCTACGCGATCACGGTGGCCAACACGGGGACCGCAACCATCGCTGATCTGCTCGTGACCGATACGACGGTGCCGGTGCTGGTGGTGCAGGACACAAGCCAGCCCTCCGCGTTCGATCCGCCGGTCGTCACGCCGTCTGCGGGGGGAACCTTGTTCGTGTGGAGCGGTGGATCGCTGGGATGGAGAGGCCGGGCTCCCATGGCTGCGGCGCGCTACAGCCTGGCGAGCGCCGTCCTGGACGGCCATCTGTTCGCGGTGGGGGGAAGCAACGGAATGCCGCTGGACACGCTGGAGGAGTACGATCCGGTCGCCGACTCCTGGATACCCCGGATGCCCATGCCCACCGCGCGTCTCGGCCTGGGCGCGGCCGCCGTGGCCGGGAAGGTGTATGCGGTTGGCGGACGGAACGCCCTACCGGAGCTGAGCCTGGTCGAGGTGTATGACCCAGGGACCGGCCTCTGGAGCGCGAAGACCCCCTTGACCACCGCCCGGGCTCAGTTCGGTCTGGAGGCCGTGAACGGGAAGCTGTATGCCATCGGAGGCTCCGGTCCGGCATTCCCGTTGGACAGCGTCGAGGAATACGATCCGCTCCTCGACACCTGGACGCCCCGCACGGCGATGCCGACAGCCCGGTACGCACTCGCGACGGCGGTGGTCGACGGCAAGATCTACGCCATTGGCGGGTGCGACGGTCCGGGCTACCTGACCACGGTCGAAGTCTACGACCCGGGCACGAACACCTGGTCGACGAAGACCGGCATGCCGGCCGGGCGTCGCGCGATGACGGCTACGGTGCGCGACGGGAAGATCTACGTATCGGGCGGCGACAACGGCACCTCGCTGGCCACGGTGGAGGTCTATGACCCGGCCACGGACCAGTGGACCAGGATGCCGTCGCTGCCCGCGCCGCGGCAGTCCATGGCGGGCGGCAGCATTGATGGCCGCATGTTCATCGTGGGCGGCATCTCTGGAGGGGGGGAGGCTTCGCTCCTGGAGGGTATCTTCGGGTTGGCGCCCGGCGCGTCCTTCACCTTCACGATCACGGGACGGGTCGGGGTCCTGTGTGCGCCCGCGGCTGTCTCGAACACGGCATTCGTCCTGGCCCGCGGACCGTGCGGAACGATGCAGGCGAGCGCCCAAGCGGCGGGCTTCACGGTGTCGGAGGCGGCGGAGTTGGTGAACGTCCTCGAGGAGCAGGTGCCCGCGAGCCCGGGCTTCGGCGACCTCGTCACGTACCGGATCGTCGTCGAGAATGCGGGGGCGGCCACCGTCACGGGCCTCCTCGTGGTGGACACGGTTTCACCTGTGATCACGGGCATCGCGACCACCCAGCCTCCCGGGTTCGGGGTGCCCGTGGTCGTGGACGCGCCGGGCGGGGGGACCCGGTACGAGTGGGCGCGGACGATGCCGGATCTCCTGCCGCCGGGGGCGGTCTTCACGTTCACGATCACGGGCTACGTCGGGTCGGTCTGCGCCCCGGAGCGGGTTTCGAATACGGCCTACGTGGCCGCCGAGAGCGCGTGCCACATGATGGATGGCCTCACGACTCCCGTGGTCTTCGACGCGGACCCGCCGGCGGCGGCCGTAAGCGCCCTGCTGGAGCAGATTCCCGCGACTCCCGCGGTCGGGGACGTGATGACCTATCGACTCGTCGTGACGAACACGGGTGAGGCCACGGTCTCGGAGCTGATCGTCGTGGACACGGTTTCGCCCGAGCTCTTCGGCGTCACGGCGGACCAGCCTCCCGGGTTCGGGGCGCCCGTGGTCGTGGACGCGCCGGGCGGCGGGACCCGGTACGAATGGGCGCGGACGATGCCGGATCTCCTGCCGCCGGGGGCGGCCTTCACCTTCACGATCACGGGCTGGGTTCGCGAGGTGTGTGCGCCGACCGGGATCACGAATACCGCGTTCGTCTCGGCCAGTTCGGGTTGCATCTCGACGATGGCGTTCTCCAACGCGGTGGCGAGCGTCGTCCCGCCGAAGGCGCTCGCGATCGTGGTCGAGCAGGAGCCGGCGGTGCTGAACACGGGCGACCAGATGCGGTACCGGATCGTGGTGACGAACGTGGGCACGGGGACGGTCAACATGCTGTCGGTGGTGGACACGGTGAACCCGATCCTGTGCGGCATGGGGACGCCCTGGACGCCGCTGGCGATGGACCAGCCGCCGCTGGCCTGGATGACGACGGTGACGAGTGTGCCGGGAGCCGGGACGCGATACGAGTGGTCGACATTCACGGCGGGAATGGCGCCCGGGATGACCTATACCTTCACGTTGACTGGTTTCGTACTCGTCGCTTGCGCACCAACGATGGTGACCACGACCGCGTTCGCCCAGGCAGGGAGCTGCTCGGTCGGCGCGCCGGCTTCGGTGGGGAACCTCGTGACGCCGAGGAGTATCGCGGTCACGCTGGAGCAGGAGCCGGCGGTATTCAACACGGGCGATCAGATGCGGTACCGGATCGTGGTGGAGAACACGGGCACGGCGACGATCCAGTCGCTGGTGGTGGTGGACACGGTGAGCCCGATCCTGCGCGGGTCGGGGATGCCATGGAGTCCACTGACGATGGACCAGCCGCCGCTGGCGTGGACGACGATGGTAACGAGCGAGCCGGGCGTGGGCACCCGGTACGAGTGGTCGACGGTCACGGCGAACATGGCGCCGGGCGCGGTTTACATCTTCACTCTTTCGGGGTGGGTGGGTGAAATATGCGCATCCACGCTCGTGACGAACACGGCGTATGCGGCGCCGGTTGTGTGCGGCGGCGTACTGTCGAACGTAGTGGGTGGCCCGCTTCAACCCCCCGCCATGAGCGTAGTTCAGGAGCAGGAGCCGGCGGTGCTGAGCGTGGGGGATTTGTTCCGGTACCGGCTGGTGGTGACGAACGTGGGTACGGCGACGGTGTGGGGCGGGAACTGGCTGGAACCGTTCCTCGTGGACACGGTCTCGCCGGTTCTGCATGGGGCGGGGATGCCTTGGAGCCCGCTGGGGTTGGACGCTCCGACAACGGGGGGCTCGTGGTCGCTGGGGTGGATGGATGCGCCGGGGAGCGGGACGCAGTATGCCGTGCTGGATGGGACAGGGAACTCGTACCTGGCGCCGGGGGCTGTGTGGACATTCACGCTGACGGGCATCGTGGGAGAGGTCTGCGTGCCGACGCTGGTTACGACTACGGCGCTGGTGGCGAGCGGGTGTGCGCGGGCGACAAGCCCGGCAGTCGGGAACGAGGTGATGCCGCGGTCTCTGTCGGTAGTGATGACGCAGGAGCCGGCTGTGCTGAGCGTG
>Ga0315294_10003638_pt1 | contig 16813 bp, 11 predicted proteins | sample YL17G13_40_MG_FD_203626 | JGI IMG/M metagenome (GOLD analysis project Ga0315294, IMG submission 203626) | Sediment microbial communities from Yellowstone Lake, YNP, Wyoming, USA - YL17G13_40 | ecosystem: Environmental > Aquatic > Freshwater > Lake > Sediment | place: USA: Wyoming | collected... | reverse complement strand
GCTTGAGGTCGGCTATGTTCCCATCGTAACGCGCCAAGAAATAGCCCCTAATTAGTTCGGGCACTCATAGACCTAAGAATAATGCGATTCTATGAATGAGTATATAAGCTACGGAGACATCGGTACCGAAACCGTGGGGACAGTTTATTGAGACCCGCTTTGCTCGATTTCAGGGGGATGTACAGCAAGGCGCGGATTGTTTGCCGTCAGCAAAAATGGCACAGGTTAGGGATTTTGGTTAGTGGAGACCTTCAAGTAGATGTTCTCTGTGTTGCTAATAGCTTTTTTTGCATTTTTTAACAGGTTTTCTCACGATTCATTTCAATGTGTGAAAGCAAGTGATCCTGCATCCAAAGCGTCACAACATACCGGTTGGTTTTCCGTTGACCACCTACCCACCCAAAGACCGCCTGCAGTTTATGAGGGCGATCTTCAAAATTAACTGATGAATTATGAATACTTTGATTCTACTGGTGAAAACCATAAATTAGAAACCATAGCAGAGCAGGATGGATCTGAACCCTCGATACCTTTTGGGCACAGGATTTTCCGAACAGATTCTAAAGGCTTGAAATCGTTTTAGCATCTACAACCCGACTACAACCCTAAGACCCGTTATCTACCAATTTTATAAAAATCCTTGTTCTATAAGTCTTTCTTCATCAATGAGTTATTAAAAATATTAAAAACGCAACCATTTTATATATCCATTGAACTTTGGCATAGCTAAACAATAGTAAGTAGAACGGTGGGGGGTAGGTAAATTATGTAGAATGTAATACTGTATGTCGGCTCTTTCTCCATACTCAAAGAATCTGGTAATATCGAGAGGCGCACCTCGATCGAAGTCCCCCTCCCATTTCGCGGGCGCATGGGGCGATCCAAGGCTCCTGCATGAACTATTTGAGACCCGCTTCAACCGCGAGCAGAAGCGTCGTCAAGTGCTTGTCATAATCCGCTCCACCACGCCGTCTGGATTGGGAAATCACGAGTTCATGGTCCAGATCCACGCGCAGGATGGCTGAGGTCGCCGAGCCATGACCGATGACGTTTCGGCTCAACACAGTTCCGTCTTTAGGGATGCCGTTCATTCCCGCCTGGGGATGCGGCTGACGCATCCAGGTGATGCCGATTCCCCAGTCTTGTTTGATGGCCGGGTAAAACCGACTCAACGGTTGAGGCAGGAGGCTTTCGAACGTTTGTGGCGAGAAGAATCTGAATTCGCCGTAAGCGCCCTTGTTGAGCAGCAGTTGGCCGAGCTTCGCGAAGTCCGCCGCGGTGCTGAAGCAACTGAATCCCAAGTCCTCCTCCAGCGTGGTGTGGGACATTTTCAACGGATCGAAGAGGTTCTCGCGCATCAGTCGGAAGATGCTCTTGCCACTGACGATCTCCATGACCTTTCCCGCGAGGTCATAGCCCATGCCGTTGTAGTTATGGACCTGGCCGGGCCGCAGATACTCACTGGCATTGGCGATGACATTCTCCAGCCAGGGATTATGCATCCCGCCCCATTCTTCGTGGCCATAGAGTGCGGTGGCATGTGTGAAGCAGTGGCGCAGCGTGAGGACGTTGTCGCCGGTGATCGGGAAATCCGGAAAATACTTGCCCGCCGGATCATCGATTCCGATGAGACCTTGGTCCACAAACTGGGCGAACAATACCCCGGTGACCAGCTTGGTCAGGGAAGCCATCTCGGTGGGCGTCTCCCGGGTCATCTCGCCCCAGCTCCAGTTTCCGAATGACTCATCAAGGACCACCACGCCACGACGTGCCACCACCAGGTTGAATGGCTCACGGCTTTGCTCAAACCACACCCGGCAGATCTCACGGAGTTTCGCCGCTGTGCCGGGTTTGAAACCCGCGTCCGTTTCAGTGCCCTCGCGAAGGACAGGCGCGGGTTTCCCATCGGTTCGTCGGGGATGCCGAAGCGATGGAAACTTCTTCTCCGCGTCCAAAATCTTCCGCTTCAGCGCCAGATGATATTCGTGGTCGCGAATCATCGGTGTGTCGGTCAACGCCGGTTTGGCACCAGTGCTCTTCATTTCGTGAAGGTAGGACATCAGCACGGCACCCTCGCGTTGCCGCAGGATGGAAAGCAAGACGGTTCTGCCGGCGAATCCGGCAATGGCCTCCCGGTGCTCATCCCAGGCCGACTTGGCGAGGTCGTCCACAGGCAGAAAATCCAGGTATGCCTTCGGTTTCTCGCTCCAGCCTTCCCAGTCCTTGGGACGACAGTAGAGCGTAGTGGCGCGCCGGATGGTCTTGCCGCTGGTGGTTGTTCCCTCCGCATAAAAGGCGTATCGACCGGGCTGGTCAGGCGACGTCACCTCACGCCCATCGCCGTCGAACCACCGAACTTTCAGCAGGAACGAACCCATGACCTTCTCGACCACTTCGGGACGATCCCACTCGATGCGGGGAAACTTGCCAGGTGCGAAGGTGTAATCCCAGGCATTGCCGAGTCTGGGGATGAGCTGGCAGTTGAGGAATTCTCGCAGTTCCGTCTGGTCGGAGAGCGATCTGGGCGCTTGCTCGGATGATGGGGCGGCGGCGGCCTCGTGCCCGAACCAACCGAGGATGAAGCTCAGGCTCAGCAGGAGCAGATACCGATTCAGTGCCCACGCCAAAGCCAGGCGCCTCAATGGAGCCGGTGGAACGTGGAGCCTGCCCGGTCTCTTGGTGGCGGTGCACGGCTGGCAGTCCAAACTGATAGGAACATGCTTTGTTGACGTTCGGCGTTTCACGTAGAATTTCATTTCTGCACGGTCAGTTACTGTTTTTCTTTATGAATCGGAGCAGCAGCGGGTGAGCCGGTTCAGGCATCTGCCCGTGGTCGAAGCGTAGAGTTCCCCACGCATTTCACTCACCCAAGCCATATAAATGACCCGCTGTCCGCAAGTATATCCTGTTTTCGACAACCGCCGGAGTGGCAAAGATCTTCTCTCTGAAATTGTTCCTCGCCAGGACTTTCAGCTCGTCATCAACCTGGATGACCGTGACGACGCCGGGGACAGAGGCAACGATAACCTTGTCGCCCGCGACAATGGGTGAAGCGATGTATTGACCCGGCGCCCCGATTTGTTCTCGGAAGAGTTCTGTGCCGGTCGAGGCCTCTAGGCAGGTTAGCAGGCCGCCGTCTCGCAAGAGGTAGAGTTTTCCCCGACAATAGAGCAGCGAGGGCGTCTCGGGAATGCCACGTCGAATTTCCCAGGCCACATGCGATTTACGGGCATCCTTTGTCGCTCCGGGACGAATTGCCACCAGGCTTGGTTGGCTATGGGCGGCGAAGCCTGACATTGTTTGCATCCATTCCTCTTCACTGATGACCCCGTTCTTGTCATGGTCGAAGATTCTCAGGAGAGTGTCCATGTCCTTGACCGGCAACCCATAACCGGGATTGTCTTTGGGCAACTCCGGTCGCTGTATGAAAGCAAAGCCTTCCGTCATTTCGTCGCGCTGTATTTGATTGTCGTGATTCCGGTCGAACTCCTCGACGGTGATCTTCCAGGTTCCAGCCGCATCCAACTTATCATCTCCGCGTCCACCCAGGGCCGCGGCGCCGGCAAACAGGAGCCCATCACCGGTTACGGGGATACCGACTGTTTCGTCCGAAAAACCACCGGCCCACCATATCTCCTCGCCGGTGGACGGATCGTAGGAGGTCAGCCGTTTGGAACCCAACACGACAAGCTCTTCCACCTCGCCATGACGGAAGATCATGGGCGTTGACCAGCCGGCCTTGAACAACGATCTCGGCTGTTCCCAGACCGTCTCACCGGTGTCTCTATGGACCGCCAGCAAACGGGAGGAACCGCCGTCGCCGTCCAAAACCAGGATCACTGTGTCCCCATACAATATGGGCGAGGTCGCCATTCCATATTTGCTTTCCGGCGTGTCGATTCTACGCTGCCAGACCTTGTTTCCCGAATGGTCGTAACAAAGCAGCCCGTAGGTCCCGAAATAGACATAAACATGCTTATCGTCCGCGGCCGGCGTGGAAGATGCGGGATTATTCAGTGGATGAAAACTTACTTGTGTTTCGGCCTGAACAACCTGTCGCCATAGGATTCTGCCCTCTTCACGACCGATGGCTAACGTAATAAGTTCCTTTTTGTTGGCTGGTTCACTGGCGGTAAGAAAGATGTGATTGTTCCAGATGACGGGAGACGAGTGACCCGCGGGAACTACGGTTTTCCACAAAACGTTCGCTTCCGGACTGAAATGAACAGGAATGCGATCTGCTTGCGCCACACCTTGTCCATTGGGGCCGCGAAATTGATTCCAGTTGACTTTTCCCTGCTGGCCGCTTGCTACCAAGTTGAACAGAAGGATAATAGTCACATAGATACCCCCGTGTGCCATTAAGCTGTGTTTACATTTGAATAGCATAAACTCTCCTACACTCTGTGGTGCGCTTGCTTATGCTGCATTTCATATGTATCTTGATGGACACTATTCTTGCATGCTATGCCAAACCATCGCACGTGAACGGCCTGCTTCCTTTCAATTTGGATTATGGATTGCGAAGGCCTACTTTTTCTGGCGTTTATTTTGCAGCAGCCACTCAAAAAACTTGGGATTATCATAAGTTGCTGTCCATGAATCATGTTGGGCTTCCGGATAGACCGTGAATTTGACTTCATTACCAACAGCCTTGAGCGCATTTACCATATCTTCCGATCGTTTTACGGGAACTGTATGTCGTCAGCAAAAATGAGACAAAAAGGTCTCTTAGTTAGGAGACGATTTCAGCTATAGGTGTCATTGTACTGTTGTATTCTTTCCTTTCAAGAACTGTTCTTCGTTTTAACTGTGCTCGCTTTGCCAAGATCCTCTCACGGCGGTCACAGTAGACATCACCCCTCGATCGCCGGACTAATACGATTGCATGACATGGTGGATATGTTGCTATGGAACCATGAGCCTTGCGACCGCCGTCCAAAGCCGTGTCGGTCAGCAGTCTGCTGCAAAGGAAAGGATCACACAATGCAAGCACCTGCAAGCAGTCGTCCCCCGTGTTGAAAAGGTTATCGGTGGATGTGGCTTCAGGGCGGTAAGCGATATTGACGTGGTTAAGGCGGAGTCTTTTCTTTTGAGGCTTCGGGACACAGGAGAAAAGCGAATTGGGAAAGCAACGTTCAACGGTTATACAAGGTCTCTACGGCAATTCGGTAAATGGCTTGCGGATGTTGGCAGAGCCGGACGAAATCCTTTTGGTATGCTCAAAAAGACTACCTGCACAAAAGCCGACCAAAGACGACCGGCAAGGACACTTTCGATAGACCAGGTGAGAACCCTAATCGCTTCTACGGCAAACGCACCGGACTGGCGGGGTATATCGGGCAGGGAACGCAGTTTAATATATCTGCTTTGCAACGAGAGCGGTATCAGAGCAAATGAAGTCCGACAATTACAGGTTAGCGATTTTGACTTTGACAGAGCGACCATTACAATCCGTTCGGCGGTTGCTAAAAATCGAAAAGAAGCGGTATTGCCTATAAAGCGGGCAACAGCAGAACTTATCAGGCAGCACTACAAAGATAAATTGCCGAACACAACGGCTTTTACCATCCCTGCACAGCCACATTTGATGATTAGACACGACCTGGGACTGGTAGGAATACCATACAAAACCGATGAAGGGACGGCGCACTTTCACGCCCAGCGCCACAATTTCGCAACGGCTCTATCCGTATCCGCTGCGAACGTCAAGACGGCACAAGACCTGCTGCGACACAGCGACCCCCGACTGACTTTGAATGTTTATACACACGGAGTCCCCGAACAGCAGAGAGCAGCTATTGAGAACCTGCCGAATCTTATCGAACCAGTCGAACAGGTAGCAAAGATGACTGGAACGGACGAGCAAGATGTCTTTGACACGCGCTTGGCCAGTAGCTTGCACAAACAGGGCGTTTTGAGTCGGACTGGTCTGGACTATTCTGGACAATATCCCTCTGTAAAAACCGCACATCCGGCCTTAAAAAACGCGATTTTAGACGGAAAATCTGACTATCCCCGGTGCGGCTCGAACGCACAACCTCTGGCTCCGGAGGCCAACGCTCTGTCCAATTGAGCTACGGGGACGAAAACCGATATTACTATTGCGCAAAAACGCCCGATAAGTCAAGAGCATAACAGCTTTTGTCTGCTTTTTACCATTTTCTGCGCACAAATCTTATGAAAATATGATATAATAAAATGTGTGGTGAGTGATAGTAAGGGTAAGGGTATGAAATCTGCAAGGTCGGTTTCGGTTTGGGTCGTTTTGATGTTTGTTGCTGCCTTGTGCTGGACTTCAGCCGTCCTGGCTGGCCGGCCTGGCTGGCAACGGCAGGAGGTCAACTGGCGCGTCACTGGCGGAGGCAGTATCAAGGCCATCCACTATCCAGGCGGAAAACCCCTGCCGCTTCTGACCAAACAAGGTGGCTGTCGAGTTGGACCCCTATCTAAGAAAATCCTTCCTGGTAAATCCGCTCCTGGAGCTGTCTCATTTGGCGTCGAATCTGCCGCACCGGTTGTCGCAACGGTTATTGACTCGCCTCCTATAAACGGCTTTGTCACTTGGGTCGCCGTTGCCGTTACCGATGAGAGTTCGGGAGAACTTGAACTTGACGCTGTGCCCGAGATCTCAGTGGTCGGCAGCTACTTGACCCCCACCCCCGAAACTGACTACGCTATCGGCATATTCGACACCGGCGCAGGCGCCCACATAATAGGCAACGCTGACGCCGTAAAGGCGGGGCTGTTCAGCCATTGGCCAAGTCTTATTACTTCAAGCACAGTCGAGCTACAAGGCGTAATCGGCTCAGTCAATGCCTGGGTGAGCCAGCCGATTGGCCTTTTTATTGACGGCCTCGGTGCAATCGAACCAACCGGACTAATCCTGGATGACTCCTGGATGGTCGGCGAAACTAACGTCTCCATCTGCGTCGGCGACCAGATTGAATCGCCGAATCTACCTACAGTTGTAGGCACACCCCTGTCAGTGTATTTTACGACAGTTATCTACAATGACCAGCAGGTAACTATCATTCGCGACGGCAACGAATTCACCGGCCCGGACGTGTTCTTCTACGAGAGTTCCGACCCCTGCATCCCGGCCTTTAACAATGTTATACCGCTGGTGCTGCGCCCTACCGGTGCGGTTTCTGTCCAGTACTTCCCCAATGTATTCGACCCGGAAGACCCGGAATGGGGTGCGCCAATGAGCCCTTCGGTAATAACATCGTTCCTGCCGACCCAGAGTCTCTTTTTCGTCTCCAGCGTTGACCTCACCGATGGAACCAGAATCGCCATTGACAAGGATGGCTTTATGCTCGATACAGGTGCTCAGGTCAGTGTCGTTAGCGAGGCCATTGGCTCCCGGCTGGGCCTCAACCCCAATAACCCGGACTTCGAAGTTGAGATACGGGACGTTACCGGTGAAGCTGCGATGATACCTGGCTTTTATATCGACTCTCTGGAACTCGTTGCCACACCGGAGTGGCTTAGTTTTACGAATGTCCCCGTCATTATGCTCGATGTTGCCTCGCCGGAAGGCGGCACGCTCGACGGCATAATCGGAATGAACCTTTTCACTGAGTTCAATCTGGCGCTCCGCAGCGGCGGCCTGCCCGACCAGGGCGGACACCGGCTCGAATTCGAGCCTATCCCCCCTCTCGACCTGGCTGCCTTCGCTGAGGCCTGGCTTGCCACGCCGCAGTCTCCCAACTGGAACCCACGAGCTGACTTGGCACCACCAACGCCGGATGACCTTATCAACTTCCTTGACTTCGCCATCTTTGCCGAACATTGGAGCGAAACCACAGAACCTTAACGCAACCCAAACCCAATCTCAGACCAAAGGTCTTTTCCTCTCGCCGCGTTGAGCAATTGTTTGACACGGCTCTTTTTTGTAAATATCATTTACGCTTCGCTGAAAGTGTTAGAGGATGTATAAATGAGATTTGTCGTCGATTTGCTGTATTTGCTGGCTGGTTTGGCCATAAGTCCTATGGTTTTATATCGCGTCATCAGGCACGGACGCTACCGCACCGGCTGGGGACAGCGGTTCGGCAAAATCTCCCGAAAAAGTCCACAAAAAAAGTGCATCTGGCTCCACGCTGTAAGCGTCGGCGAAGTCAACGCAGCAAAGACACTTATAAAAGAGCTTGAAAACAGATTCCCCGATTTTGAAATCATCATCAGCACTACCACCGATACCGGCTTCGCCCAGGCGAATGCCCTGTTTGGCCACGACTTTCAGGTGTTTTATTTTCCCCTTGACCTTTCCTGGGTGATGCACCGCGCTTTTAATAACATCCGCCCGGCAGTCTGTCTTCTGATGGAGCTGGAAGTCTGGCCAAATTTTGTCGAAATCGCACAGAAGTTAAATGTTCCTGTTATCGTAATCAATGGCCGAATAAGCGACAAAAGTTTTTCCAGATACAAAAAAATAAAACCCATCGCAAAAACAATCTTCCGCAAGGTTGGGCTGGTTCTCGCCCAGACAAATGAATACGCCCGGCGGTTCAAAGAGCTTGGCTGCCCCGATGAAAAGGTAGTCGTTACCGGCTCATTGAAATACGACACCGCTCAAATCACCGACAAAGTCGAGGGCGCCGATGAGCTTGCGGCTCAACTGTTCGGAAAATCCGAAATCCGAAATCTGAAATCCGAAATTTTTTTATGGGTTGCCGGTGCCACCGGACCGGGTGAAGAAGAAATTATCCTTGATGTTTTCAAAGAGTTAATCAAACAATTCGGTAATCTTCGGTTGGTTATAGTGCCGAGAAAGCCGGAACGCTTCGACGAAGTCGCACAACTGATAAAAGAAACTGGTTTTCTCTTAATCCGCTACAGCCAGATAAAAAAATTAGCCCCAGAGACCACAGAGAAATCGTCAATCGTCAATCGTCAATCGTCAATCGTTATTCTTGGTGACACTATGGGTGACTTGCGAAAGTTCTATTCGCTGGCAACGATAATCTTTGTCGGCAGGTCTCTTGTGCCAATGGGCGGCTCGGATATGATGGAGGCAGCAGCCCTCGGCAAATGCACCATATTTGGCCCATACACCTTCAACTTTCAGCAGACTGTTGACGCCCTTTTAGCCGACAACGGCGCCATTATGGTAAAAGACGAAGAGGACTTGCTCAGGACGATGCAGAAATGCCTTCTTGAACCGGCCTACGCCGACAAAATCGCCCGAAATGGCCAACAAGTAATCCGAAAAAACCAGGGCGCCACCACCAAAACCATCGACCAAATCGCCGCATTTCTCAATGGTTGATATACAATCGCATTGGTCCATAATTGGTTCTTCTCCACACATCCCCAAATAATCAATTATCACTAATCATTTTTTTGTTGCTTTTCCCGCCAATTTCCACACAAGTAATATAATTTAGGCCCTGCAGGATATGCCTTCAACTGCTCGCCGTAACTGGCTTTACTAATGCTTCCACCGTCAGATTCACCGCCGCTAACAAAGCATCCAACGGCAGTTGGGCAGCCGCCGTCTGGTCGAACAGTATCGATGCCCGGGCAGCAAATTCCTCATCACGTCTCCAAATCACAATCGTTAATGGCACCCGCGGCAGCACGTCCACCTCAATGGATGCGTCACCGAACTCCCACCGTTTAGCGTTGAACTGCACCAAAAGCTGGTATAAAGACTGCGGGCAATCGCCAAAGGATTCCTCTAACTTTCGGGTAGGAAGACAATGCACTCCCTGAAAGAAGAACTGCCCACCCGGCAGAGATTCCGCCTTTACGAGCTTATTCGCCAGCGGCAGGTCCCGAGCGTTTATCAGATACGTAAGAATGCAAAGCTGCTCAAGAAACCCCGCTGGTGCCGGCGGCAAAGGCGGTCGCAGCGAAAAAATCTCCCGCTGTGAAAGATTAACCGAATATTCGGTATTCAGCAGCGTAATAACATAACGCTCAGGACCGCTCAGATACTGACACTTCGCCCTTTGCGCGGTTCTCTGCCCATCAAGTTTATTGAGTTGTTCCCAAAGACCTTCGTGAGCCATAACGCAACCAAAACATCGTCCAAAGTATCTCTACAGGATAATTTTCTCCTTCGCTGCATCGAACTTCGCAACTTTGCCTTCGCGGAAGCCAAGCATACCCATCTGCAAAGCCGTCTGCACCTGATATGCTAAGTCCATCGGGCTTAGAGTCTGCTGCTTACGCGACCGACAGCACTCAAGAAACTTCTGCCAGTACCCGACAAAATCCTCGCCTTGTTCGATGGCAAACCGCTGCGCCTTCTTGTTCGAACCTTCTGCAGGGGTAAAAACGATTTCATTGCCCTGAACCGTCAGCGTCCCCTCCCACCCGCGGATTACGGGAATCCGCTGTGCCGACCCCCTTGCTCCTGTGGCCGGATAGTCATTCGCCTGTGTCCCCAACACCGCCACAGTAATCTTCTGCGGATAATCAATAAGCATATTAAACGTATCGGGTATCTCTCGTTCTTCGTAACGGAATTTGCCGCCCGTCGCAACAACTGTACTGGGCATCGTAACCCCAAGCATGAACACAACCGGCGTCAGAACGTGCGGAAACAGGTCCGTGCTCGGCCCGCCCGCATAGTCCTCATACATCCGCCACCGGAAAATCCGGCTCACATCAAAAGGCCGCTTCGGTGAATCACCCAGAAATGCCTCCCAGTTCAAATCCGCCCCCGGTTTGGCATTCGGGTCGTCTATCGGCATACCACGCTCACCCCAGTCGCCTACGCGGAAATATCCGCACTCCGCGTGAACCGGCTGACCAATCAGACCATCCTGAATCAGCTTCCTCATCTGATGCCAGGCGCCATCTGACATCCCCTGCGTGCCGAGCTGGAACACCCGACCGCTTTTTTTCACCTCCGCCGCCAATCGTTTGGTCAGCTCAAACTGCCGCCAGTGCGTCACTGGCTTTTCACAGTAAACATCCTTGCCCGCCAGAACCGCGTCAATCGCCTGATAGCCGTGGTGATGGTCCGGCGTGGAAATGCACACAACATCAACGTTCGAGTCAGCCAACAATTCCCGATAATCCATATATCCTTTGGCCTTATATCCTTCCGCGACTTTCTGCATACGCGGACGATACACATCGGACGCAGCAACAATCTCCACATTTACGCTCTGCTGGCTCTTTAAGTAATGCACCGTTTGCAGATGCGCCTGGCTTCGACCTCCGCACCCTATAAAGCCGACACCAATCCTCTCATTGGCACCGAACGCCTTACTGACAAAGTGCCGCGTCGATGTTGCTGCAACCGCAGCAACGCCTGCTCGCCGAATAAACTGCCGACGCGTCAAGCTATTTCTTCCGTTTGCCGTTCTTTTTCCAGACATTCCATTTCCCCTTAATTTTCTTTTATTCTTCTATTTTAATTTATCACCAGCCTTGCCAGACCAACTTACCCAGCGTTTGTAAAGCTTATCAATCTGCTTCGTCTGCACCTGCCCGTCCCACAGCGGCACGCCAAAACTCTCCGGCGGCAAGGCCGCGGCTCACCACCAGCATCGCTGCTGCACACAATCCAATCGCACAAACAGTGGTTGTGCTCATGCTCTTTCCTGCTTACTTGCGTCCTCGTTCGGCTGCCGGTTCCGCCGCTCCTTCATCGAAGATTGGGCCCGACGGCCCCTTTTTCAGGCCCCGGACGATCCATTCCTGAGCCTCTTTCCACATGGCCTCGGTGACTCCGTGTCCCGCCTCGGAGAAGGGCAGGAAGCGCAGGCGGTCCCGGTCTTTTTTATAGAGGGGCTCAAGGTCTGCCACGAAGCGGCGCACCGATTCGATGTCGATGTACTCATCGCGACCGCTGCTTGCGATGAACAGCGACTTCGGGGGAATTCGGCCAAAGCGGGGCTTCGGGTCAATCGAGGCCACCAACTCGCGGAGGCGAGGGCCGTAGGAAGCTTTCCGCGATTCCTGCTCGGGGCCGGGCGGTGTCTTCGTCACGTCCCACCAAAAGTCCACCGCGCCGACAATGCTCGCCACGACGCAGACGCGCGGCTCTCGCCAAGCGAGAACCATGGCCGCGCTGGCTCCCATGGATACCCCTGTCGCCGCGACCCGGGAGGCATCGATATCCGGGCGCCGGGCGAGTGCGTCAAGAATGACCGGGATGTCCTTTACTGTGCGGGCAATAGAGGTTTGATGGACCCAGATGCTGTACTCTCCGCCGAGGGAGGCAATGTTATCGCCGTGAAAAATGCCGGCAATGGAGCGCTCACCGTGGAGATGAGCGTCAATGGTGATAGCGAAGACGCCTCGGGCAGCGAGATCACGACACCAGCCCTCAAGGTTCTCCTTCGCACCCCGGAAGGAATGCAGACATATCGCCACCGGGAATGGGCCGCCCGAAGCCGGATGGATGGCGACCGCCGGCACAGCTTCGTCGGGATCGAAGCCAGGGAGACGGAGTTGCTCGCGGACCAGTCCGCCGGGCAGGTCATTCCGCTCGAGGATCTGCATCTCCGAGCGGCGGAGTTCCGAGTTGTAGTCTGCCGGGTGTTGGCGGAAGAGTCCTCGATTCGGTGAGTTAACTGACCCCTCGTGCTGCGCCCCACTGGTACCGAGCGCCTTGCCAACAAAGTGCCGCGTCGATGTTCCTGCAATAGCAACCGCCGCAGCCGCACCTGCTCCGTGAATAAACTGTCTCCGGCTCAAACCGTTCCCTTTATTAAATTGTTGTCTTCCAAACAAGGTCTTTTCCCTCAATTTCATTTGTTCGTTTTTTTAAACTGTTGCTGCCCATCCCACAGCGCCACGCCATACCGAAGTGCAAGCGGCGTGTTCACGTCCAGGAAGCTGCCCTTGAGAATCCAGGCGCCCGGCCCTTGCGGCAGCGTGACCTGGTTTCCGACATTCAGCGTCAGATTTTCGACGACCGCGCCGGTCAACGGATTGAAAACTTGGAACCGCACAGGTCGCCGCGCTTGGAGCGGGACGCCGCCGCCCAGTATTCCCATCGGAAAACACATGAACTCCCGACCCTTGGCGCTGCCGATGTTGCGGTCGCAGCCGTTGGTCGGGCTGCTCACATCGGGCCAGTATCGGTTGGCCCGGCCGTTGCAGAACACAGTGAAAGGCGCGCTCGATTCGAGGCCGTCGTTGCGCACCCAACTGGCCAGGTCAGGCGGCAGCAGTTGGCGGAGGTATTGATAGGCATTGATGCCGGCTGTGTTCTCAAAGCGCACCTCGCCGCCCGAAGGCGGACAGCAATTCACGTAACCATACACGCCCGCGCGTGAGTGATACACGTAGGCCGGCAGATTGGCGATGTAAGCAAAGACCGCGGCGGCGCAGAGCTTGATGGGGTTGCTCTCCGAACTCACCGATGAACCCGGTCCAATCGGCTCGTTGCTGCTCACCGGCGGCACGCCCGGCAGATTTCCCGCGCGGTAACAATCTCGCACGGGGAGCCAGCCGCCTTCAATCGTTCTCGTGTCGCGGCTGAAATGCACTGTGGCCAGGTCCGCCGCACTGCTGGCGTAAAGCGCAGCTATACCAGCGTCGCTCGTGTCGTCGTTGGACGTGATGGCCACGGGCACGCTCGTGCGGTCCGCCAGATATTGCGTGAACTCGCGCAGGTCCGCCACACCTTGGGCGCCAGGGAACCCATTTTGCCAGGCCTCGTTCGCCACTTCGAGATGAAGAATCTTGTGCTCGCGGCCTGCAATGTTCGCCAGGATGCCATCCAAGTGCACCTGCCGCGCGGACTTGCTGGGCATAATGTATTGGGCGTCCGCGAAAACAGTTACCTCGGCGCGCAAGCCATGCTGCGAGACAAGGTCGAGTAAGTCGCGAAACTGCTGCCAGTAATCGGGCCAACCCTCAACAGGATGGCCGGCGCTGTTGGTGAAACTCACCGGTGCAATCTCCAGCCCATCCCAGTTCACCATCGAAAGGATGCGCACGTAGTTAAATCCCTTCGCCGCCAGCAGGGCCAGGTCGCTGCTCAACCGCACGCGGTCATACTTCACGCGGCGCAGGGCCTGGAAATACGACGCGCCCAAGCCGAGGAAAGCCCCATTGTTGTCGCGCAATGATTTTCCGGCCAGGCGAACTATGTTCGCGCTGCTGGGAACAAAACTCGTGTCCACCCGGAACGTGTGCCCAGTCGCGCTCCATGGCCCCCACTTGCTTGTATCACCAAGCCGGACAAAAACATTGTAAGTGGTGAGATTCGGCAGCGGTCCGGTCCACGCGAAGTCACGGTCGGAGCCGACTTCGCCTGAGTCCCACGCGATGGCGGAGTCCGGGTCATTCACGTCCGTCACGCGCGCCTGATAGCGCGTGTGGCTGTCGCCGCTCCAACAAATAAAAACCACGGGGCTGTTCACCGTCTCGCCATTGGCAGGTTGCGTCACCATCGGCACGCCCGGCGTCGTGCTCGACAGGTCCCACACCTTGACGTTGCTGAAGATGGCCCCGAGGGGCGCTCCCGCATCCGCCGCTCGCCGCGGACTGGCCGCAATGCGCACGCTGTGCCCCGCAGGATTCCAGGTGCCCGCCACCGACATGGTTAGCAGGAGCACGCCGTCACAATAGACCTTCAGCACTGCGTTCCCCGCGCCGTCGGGACCCCATTCTTCGCGGAAATGATACGTCGTGTTCGAACTCCACGAGAGCCGCGCCGTGTCCGGCTCGACGTAGCTGGGCCGGATTTGCCAGACGATTTCCATCGCATTGACCTTGGCCGCGTCGAGTCCCCCGATTTTGCGCACGAAATGCTTGAACGGATTTTCGCGGTAGCCGCCGTTGTAGTTGATGTCCGAGTTACCGAAAGTGTAGTCGTACATGTGGAACAACTCGGTCTTGTCTTCCATTCCGGCGCGGCCATCGTTGGGATTCAGCCCGCGCACGTCGAACTCCGCCGCGCCGCTGGTAATGGTCGGCACATGCCAGTAAATCGTGTCGTCCTTGGTCGTGACCTGCCATCCCCCCGCGACAAACGTGCCCCCCGAGCGCGTGCCGAGGGTGGCGCCTTGCAGGGGGTCATCGAGGACCAGAGCGGCCTGGCTCATCGGCGGGGAGCACAAGGATAGCCAAGCCACCAACAACACACACACAACTGCGTTGTTGAATTTCGTGGACATCAGTGAGAATTCTACACCGGTAATCGCAGGATTACAAGTGCTGTTATTCAGTTGCTCGTCTCCAGGGCGCGTCGGGCTTCTGGAAATGACAAACCACGAATTCCTCGATAAATCATTTCGAAAACAGCGCACAACCTTTGCCGATGGAACCACCGTCACAATCGACTTTGAGAAGAACACGTTTGAAATTTCGCCCAGGCTGTATGCGTTTGTCGCTCCGAACGTTTAGACATGGTTTCCCCTCAATTCAATTTTCCACTTTTTCTGATTGCAGCCGCCAACCTGCCCACCGCTTGTAAAGCTTATCAATCTGCTCCGGCTGCACCTGCCCGTCCCACAGTGCCACGCCATATCGCACCACAAGCGGCTTACTTGCAGTCACCTTCAACTGCTCCTTGTGCAGACCGAGCGTCGCCGAAAGATAAGCAAATGGCTCATCCATCGTGAACCACGTCGCAGGATGCCGCTCATTATCAGGATGGTCGAACATCGCAATCGTAACCGGTTTGCCATCGGCGCCGGCGCTGTAGGCACACCACACAGCTTGTTTATCATTAGTCTCCTGGACGCCTGTTTTACCTTCTGCGTTGCGGAACTGTCCCCCCGTGTCCATAGATTGCAAAAACCGCATCCCCAGACCAAAATAAGGACTGCCGGTAAGCGTAACAAATTCCTTACCTGCCGGAACCTCAAACTTACCCTTCCACGTTAGTATCGTCACCACCGGCTCAGCCAATCGGCAAACCTCTACCGTGCGACTTTCTTTCATCAACAATTCTTTACTGCGGGGATTGACCCAGTTAATCTGCTCCGTGAAAACCCCGACCGGCATACCATCCCGCCTGTCAACCCTCGTATCAGCAAATGCCTTATGCTCCTGCCGGCCCGGCGCCTGCTGCTCTTCCCAGAAATTTACCCCATCCACCGCGACCGCAAACATCAAAGCGTGATGATGCAAATGGTCCGCGGGCGCATCGCGTAGAACATTCACGCCAGCAGGCGTAAATAACTGCTGCAAGTATGGCTTAAAAGGAACGTCCCCGTAACGATAGCGCATCAGCACATCCTTACCCACACAAATCGATATATCGTTTGCCTCGGTAATCACCCGTAAACCGTCCTGTCCCAGCGCTCCTTTAGGCACCGGCATCACACAAACACAAACAACCAACAAAAACAGAACCACGCTATGCCTCATTTCTGCCATTGCCAACTCCTCTTACTTCCTACACCAGTTTCTTTAGATACTTGATACTTCGCTCCGCCTGCTCGATGGTGCCGCACTCGACGCTTAGCACAATGTCACGCGGCGCAGTTCTGCATACCTCGATAACCTTTTTCCAGTCTATAACCCCCTCGCCGCACGCACAACCCGCCGGAGTTCCCGTAACCTTGCCGCGTTCATCCTTCGATTGCTGCACCGAAATATCCTTTGCGTGCAAATGGACCAACCTATCCTTGACGCGTTTGAGCCACACAATCGGGTCGTGGCCGCACAGGTAACTGTTGCCCGTATCGAAATTGATTCCAATCGCCGGCGATTTCACAAGATTATAAATTCTGTCCAACCCATCCGGGTGCTTGCTGTATTGCTGGTGCGGCTCAAGACCAATCATAATCCCGCGTGGCTCGGCTACCGCAGCCGCCTCCGTCAGCGTATATTTCATCAACCCAAAGTCTTCTTCTTCCGTAGTCCAGGCGGGCTTTGGACCCTCATC
>Ga0315294_10003637_pt1 | contig 16814 bp, 13 predicted proteins | sample YL17G13_40_MG_FD_203626 | JGI IMG/M metagenome (GOLD analysis project Ga0315294, IMG submission 203626) | Sediment microbial communities from Yellowstone Lake, YNP, Wyoming, USA - YL17G13_40 | ecosystem: Environmental > Aquatic > Freshwater > Lake > Sediment | place: USA: Wyoming | collected... | reverse complement strand
TTATGCCTGACTTCTTGCCTTTGGCGATGTTTTCTCTTATGGTTTTGAAGATTTTCTCTTCTTCAATCTTAACTTCTGGGACAAGGATTGTTTCTGCGCCTACGGTGAGACCTACTGTGGATGCGAGGAATCCTCTCGTTCTTCCCATGACCTCGACGATGAAGACTCTTTCGTGGGAAAGCGCGGTGTCTCGGATTTTGTCGATTTCCGTGACTGCGGTGTTCACGGCTGTGTCGAAGCCTATGGTTTCGTCCGTGCCGAAAACGTCGTTGTCAATCGAAGCAGGAATCCCTATGATCAGCGTGTCAGTGTGTTTGCTCAGTTCCAGAGCTCCCTTGAAGGAACCGTTGCCGCCGATGACCACAAGCCCATCAATCTTGTTAGTGGCAAGCGTCTCAGCCGCCTTCTTGAGCCCGTCTTTTGTTTCAAACTCTGGGCACCGTGAAGTGAACAGAATTGTGCCGCCAAGCTGGATTATTCCGCCCACCGAACGAGGCGTCAGAGGCCTGAAAGTATTTGCCAAGAGGCCTTCCCAGCCTCTTTCAAAACCATGAACGCGAAAATCCATTGAATGTGCGATGCGAGTGACAGCGCGGATGGCCGCGTTCATGCCTGGCGCGTCTCCGCCGCTTGTGACAATGCCTATGTTCTTCAATCGAAACTTCTCCTTGTTCGTTTAGCTTGTTTATGGTGACGACTAATAGAACTTGCTGTTGTTATGGGTAAAGTTTTGTCCAAACCAAGACTACCTTTTTAAGCATCCTGAACGTAGCATGAGGCATGACATTCGATTTCCAATTCAGCCAAGGTTGGTACGTGCTTTTCTTCACATTCCTCCTAGCTTGGCTGGCATTGGCGGTCGTGAGAAGAAAACGCTTCGGAAAGAAGGAAGCGAAAGAGCAGTTCATCCTAGGCTTTCTAGGGTCATGCGTCCTTCTGTCAATGGAGATGTTCGCCACGTCAATGAACTTGTGGAATTATGTCCCCAGAAACTGGCCCGCAATTCTGTGGCCCACCTACTTCGTAGCCATACTTTTTGGTTACCAACTGCTTAGACTCGTGGAAAAGGTCTTCCCATAGCGTCCGCTCTCGCTATTTTGCTGGTCTTTTGGTTCGGTTAGATGAAAGCTTCTCCCTACACTTTCGAAAATATGATGAAGTCGCTAACTCTGTGTTCATCCCTGCCAAGTCAAAGAAAAAGAGGGGTTGTGCGGGAAATATCGCCAAAATGGGTGACTCTAACCGAGCTAGACTACCGGCACCTTGGTTTTCAATAACCGAGCCATTATTTGACAGTTTTAGGGCAATACTATTTTGACCAATTGGGTCAATACTAACAGCTTCATTCTTTTTCAGCATGTTCTGTACATACCCGAAACTTTGCTTGTGATAAGAACATCTCAGTTTGCCATCGACAGAACCTAAGTAATGCCTGACTCTATAGTAGTTCTTACCAATGTGTTGTGAGTATCCCTCATTTTCACATACTTGACAAACAATTTTCATTTTAGGTGTTCACCTCCCTTAGGGCTTGACCAGCTCCTTGAGTCAATCAGAAAATGTAGGGACCATTAAAGATCATTCTTCAAAGGTCGAAAACATCTTATTCTCTACGTCAGAACCTGAATGTGCTTTAAATAGCCTTTCAACCTTCAAAACAACATGGAAAAAACATCCTATCAAAAAATAACTGAACCAATCTCTAAGACCCCTGCCTAGAATGTGACTTCCAAGTTAGAATCTCATTTTGAAGAATATGGAGGGTAACAACGTGCCATAAGGCGGGTATGGAAAAACCTTGTTTTGAGGCTTGTATTCAGAAACAATTGTTCTTGTGAAGTATGCACAATAAATGAGCTACCTATTACTTGATAGTATGTGACTCACATGCTGGGATTAGTTATTTCAGAGTCATGTCTGCATAGTTGTCCAGTATGTTTCCTTCTGAACAATATGACTGCTAGTAGTGTTGCTGCCATGAATGGTGGTAGAATGAGGAGTGATGGAAGTTCTGCAACTATGTCAATTTCACGAACTGAATGTGAATAAGCAAAGTAAATCCATCTATGAGTACCATTGTCATACAATGTGTAGTTATTGTAAAGGACTGGTGTTTGCCCGTTATCAATAATAACTGATATGTTGCTTACATTCATTAGAGCATGTGGAACACAAACTCTACAGAAACCGTGTGTTTGATTTGAAGTCATGTTGGAAACATGCGCCTTGATCGTGCTGTTAGACTCGAAGTATTCAAACGCTTCTATGGTAGAGTTAGAAACAACATTAACATCGCCCAATGTAGTATTGAAGCTAGAAAACATGCCCATTAAAGGATAGTGGTCTTCATTGTTACTATTGATAGAGTAAGGGGCATCTGCTATTCCGTCACTGCCGGTTTCATTTTGGTAGAATCCACTGTAGAAGTCTGTGCTGTTGTAGTCACTCCAGTAATTGCCACCACCAGGATAGCTGGTGTCCCAGACATTTGAATAACCAGGCTCATAGAAGAAAACTTGGGGAATATTATTGATGAAGTTATTGTGGTAGATTCTGTTGCCAAGCGACGTGTCCGTTTCGACGCCCCAGCCGTTCCTTTCCACGTTGTTTCCGATGATGTCGTTGTAGTTTGAAGCTTCGTAGAGTGCTACGCCATGGCTGTTGTTCGTTATGTCGTTTTCTGTGATGGTGTTGTTTGAAGAAGAGACGAGTTCCACACTGTACTGATTGCCTGTGATGTTGTTTCTGGATACGTCGTTTTCCATAGAGGAAGTAAGTAGAATGCCTGCGTGCCCGCTTGCAGTGACGTTGTTTTCAAATATGATATTACGATTTGAAAAGATGTATAGCCCAATCCCGTAACCGTTATTTGCGAAGTTGTTTCTGGATATGATATTATCCAACGAGGACTCGAGCCACATGCCATAATAATTGTTCGTTATATTGTTGCCAGAAACGTTGCAGTTCCCAACATGGCTGAGTGCTATGCCACTTTGAGCCCATCCCACTCCGCTGTTTCTAAGGGTGAAACCCGCTATGGTAACATTGTTCGTAGATAGGTCCATTACGCTTCCCCAGCCCATGCCGTCAACGATCGTCGTTTCCTCTGCCTCTCCGATAAGCGAAACAGCCTTAGTCACGATGACATTCTCATAGTATGTGCCATTATCGACGAATATTCTGTGCGTATCCAAAGTCTTTGGAGCGTCGATTGCCTCTTGAATTGTGGCGTAGCTTAAGCCTGTTTCGAGATTGTGGACCCGATGGCTGTTGGGGAGGGGATGCTCGATCACGACCGGAGTCATAAGCGGGTAGCGGTCTATGTTATATTCGTCGATGGCGCAAGGCGTGTCTCCTATTCCGTCACTGCCTGTTTCATTCTGGTAAGGACCGCTGTAAAGGTCCTGACCTTTGTAGTCGGACCAGTAATTTCCGCCAGCAGGGTAGCCGTTGTCCCATGTGTTCGTCGAGTTGTAACCCTGTGTTGGGGCACTCAAAACCAAGACATTTTTTGTGTTATTGCAGAGATTGTGATAAAATAGGTTGTGGCTTGAATACCACATCCAAAAACCGTACCCAGTGTTGTTCTCCACCGTGTTTTCGGTAAAGGTGTTATAATCACTGGGGTCATCGAGTCGGATGCCGTGGCTTGCACTCTGTGTCACTCTGTTGCGGGAGACAGAATTTCTATTCGAAGAAAGAAGGACGATGCCCTCATAGCTACTTGTCACGTTGTTCTCAGTTACATGGCAATAATACGAGTCTTGAAGGGCAATACCGTATCTTGAAGCGTTCTGCACATTATTCTCTGATACCGTGTTGTTGTTGGAGCCGTACAGAATGATTCCGCTTTGCCCCGTTTCTGCTACGGTGTTTCCGATTACAGCGTTCCCGATAGACTGATAGACCATTATGCCGTTGTTACAATTTTCGATCAGAATGTTTCCGTTGATGTTGCAGTTTTCAACCCCTGAAAGCTCTATTCCAGAATCTTCAATCGAAGAACCAGCATTTCTCACTGTAAGATTCCCGATGGAAACGTTACTGACCGTTATTTCGATAACGGTCCCAAGTTCGGAGCCGTCAATTACAGCGTTGTACCTATCTTCACCTATGAGCGAAATGGATTTGTTCACAAGGACGTTTTCGTGGTATGTGCCTGCTTTGACGCGTATTGTTTCTCCTGAACCTGCGTTGTTTATAGCTTCTTGTATCGTCGGAAAATCATCTGGAACGACTATTGTCGCACGTTCTCCTCCAAACGGCTGAACGTAAAGTAATGGAGCGAACATGTACCCGAGCAATAACCCTATTACTATTCCGAGGACTGCCCTTTTCTTCAACTCCCATCTCCTAGTCAAGAATGATCATATCACGGCATAACCCTTTCGACTGGATACTCTATTGATCCTGTTGGCAAAATACCGCGGTCCACTTGTAATCTCTTGGGGGCATTCACGTTCATCAGTCCATCGGTCTATTTGAGAGTCTACCGTGGCTTGCAAATTGCATCATGATTTCTCAAGCTTTCATGTCAGTTTCCTTTCAATCCTCTCAACTGCAGAATGAGTCCCAAGATACACTATGTCTGCCATGCTGGCGAAGATCCCTGTCTCCACAACACCAAGCATGCTCTTCAACTCATGGCATAACTCTGCAGGCTTGCGTACCAGCCCAAAATCTGCGTCAACAATAGCGTTACCATCATCTGTTACGACTGGCCCAACTTTCCCTGTCCCCCCCTCTCAAGAGGGGCGTTCCCCTCATCTCTTTTATCCTGCACATTGGCACTGGCATTGCAATAGGTAGGACTTCCACCGGCACATAATGATGCTTTTCTCCTAAGACCTTAACTTTCTTACTCTCGTCGGCAGCAATAATGAGTTTTCTTGACGCAAAGGCAACGATTTTTTCTCTGGCAAGGGCCCGAGCCATGCCGTTGATTAGGTTTAATTCTTCGTCTATCTGATCGGCTCCATCTATCGTCAAATCAAGTGTTGGATGTTCCTCCAACGTCGTGATAGGGATCACTTGCGCGACCAACAACATTAGGGCTTGATATGACGTTGGGACGCCTGAGACCCGAATCCCCTCATGCTTCACTCTGTCCCCTATTTCCCTTATGGCGTAGGCTGCTGTGCTTCCGCTCCCTAACCCAACGAAATAGCCTTGCTTGACATGTTGGTTGATCTTTTCAGAATAACCATGCGCCGTGCAAGGTCTTGAAAAATGGGAGTTGCGGGAGATGGCCATTCATTCTAGAAGTCGATAGACTGCTGCCGCCAGAAGGGCTCCTATTATTGGGGCTATCCAGAACAGCCAAAGCTGACTAAGTGCAGTGCCGCCGACTATTATGGCTGGTCCCAAGCTCCTAGCAGGGTTCACCGATGTGCCAGTTATTGGTATTCCGACGAGGTGAATTAGAACCAGGCTTAGCCCGATTGCCGCGCCAGCGAAGCCTTTCGGAGCCTTCTCGCTGGTTGAGCCATGGATGACGAGTAGAAATATGAAAGTCAAGACGACTTCAGCAGTGAACGCGGATACAAGCGAGAATCCTCCAAGAGAGGCATTATCATAACCGTTCTGGCCGAGACCGTAAGCTGCTAGGCTGTAGTTGGGATTTCCAAGCGCAATCATGTAGAGGACTGCTGCGCCAATCGTGGCTCCCACGCATTGGACGATTATGTAGGCGACAGCGTCTTTCGCTTTCATTTTGCCAGCAGCAAGCATCGATATAGACACGGCAGGGTTTATGTGGCAACCAGAAATGCTTCCGATGGCATACGCCATGGCAAGTACAGAGAGGCCGAAAGCAAAGGATATTCCCACTAAACCTATGCCGCGTAGACCCATTAGCGAGTTGGCGAGCACGGCACTTCCGCAACCCATAAAGACTAACACGAATGTGCCGATAAGTTCGGCAAGATATTTCTTCACGTCAACATTTCCACTCATTTGAAGACCTCGTACGGGTATAGGCAAGCACGGTCTTCTGTTCTCTGTGTTTATGTTAATATTGATTTCTACAAAGTGAAACGTGCACACTAAAGCTTGGTTTGGCTTGGGGTAGAGTTTTATAGTTTTAATGCTTCAGAATCTTCTTGCGGTGGGTCTTAGGCGGGGGGGTAGGGGTCCCCTGTACCGTAAACCCTCTATAGGACGGGCTGAAAGCTGAGGATGAGGCGTTCAAGGCCGCTTGGGCCCTCATTTCCGAACCAGTGACTATCCGTCCCTTGGGGCTGGTGGTCGTTGAGCTGCTTCCGTAGGGAAGCTGTCTTCAATGTTTACCAGGCGAACCCGGCCAGGCCCGGGAGGGAGCAACCTAAGTTTGGACGTTCAGCGCTCAAGGGGGTGCGGGTACGAGCGTAGGGTTTGGGGGTTCATGCGGATTCTGGGCGTCGAACCCCAGTGGCCCACCGCTTTTCATAATCTCCTCTAACCACAATGACGAGCTTGAACAGCAGATTCAATCCATATGTAGAGGAGGGGTCTAGGCTTCCTAGAGCTGACTTAGGTCTAGCATTTTGGAAAATGCTAAATGCCATCATAGCCTATTCTAGTGTCTATTGGAAGTCTGGCCATGGGGTTTAACGAGGTTCGCAAAGATTATCTGCTTGACCGTTGGGTCGTTATCGCCACTGAACGCGGCCGCAGACCTTCGGATTTTGCAAACAAGGCGAGAGAAAAAGCCAAGACAGGCGTGTGTCCCATGTGCCCTGGAAACGAACACATGACCCCGCCAGCGGTCTTGGTCTATCTCAAGCATGGTAATGGAATCCGAAAGACAGAAGACAAAGACGACATGCGGCATAAGAACTGGATAGTACGGGTCATTCCAAACCTTTTTCCAGCCTTTGCACCACCCAAAGACAAGACCAGCCAAAGGAAGGCCGCGAAATGCTCTGAAATGATTCCCGCTGTTGGACACCATGAGGTTTTGGTCGAGTCTCCGAACCATGACGAGCATCCTGCCGACGCCAGACTCTCGCAGTTGGAGTATGTTGTTGACGCTTACGTTGACAGGCTCCGCGAACTCTCTGCAAAACCATACGTGAAGTACGTTTCCATCTTCCGCAACCACGGCCTAGAAGCTGGAGCCTCGCTTTCACATGCGCACAGCCAAATAATTGCAACGCCATTCATCCCGAAAACTGTGGAAGACGAGCTTAAAGCCAGCAGAAGATTCTGGAAACAGAACAGAAAATGCATTTTCTGCGAAATCATTAAGAAAGAACGCGGCGGACCGAGACTCATTCTTGAGAACTCAAATTTCTTGGTTTTTGCTCCTTACGCAAGCGCCAATCCAATGGAGTTCTGGATAATCCCGCAGAAGCATGGGGCCACGCTGCTTGACATGCCCAAAAACAGTGTGAAAGTGTTCGCTGAAACGTTGAAAGCATGTCTCGGCGGGTTGAAGAAGCTGGTGAATGACCCGCCGTACAATTATGGTTTTCACCTAGCCATAGATAAGGACGCTCGAAGCTACTATCATTGGCATCTGGAAGCCTATCCTAGGCTGGCGATTTGGGCTGGTTTCGAGAAAAGCACGGGCATGTACATAAACACCGTCACTCCCGAAGCAGCAGCAGAAAGTCTGCGGAAAACGATTTCATCCTAGTTTCTGCAGGACTTCCCTCTCATGTTCCGGTCTGACTCGCATCATATCTTCAACATAGGCTCTCAAAGGTTCTGCAACGCTCCACGCTTGGACAATGCATCCTTTCGGCGCATGCGGAGGATCGCCATCAAAAGTCTCACATAGCGCGCCAAGACCGGCACCAGAGACAAGCCTGCCAAAGAGCGGAGACAGAAAATACTTCATTGCGAAATCACGTCTAAACTCGCTGTTGCCTTTTACCTTCAGAAACGCCGTCGTAAATGGTCCCAGCAGCCAAGGCCAGACTGTGCCACTATGGTAAGCCCTGTCTCTGCTTCTCCTATCCCCAGCATAGACTCCCAAGTATCGCGGGTCGCTCTTCGCAAGCGTCCGCAGGCCAACCGGCGTCAGCAACTCATTATGCACAACATCAACGACCCTCTCGCTCTTCGAGTCATCAAGCATCGTGAAGTCCAAGGCCACCGCGAAAACCTGATTAGGCCTCAAAGAGCCATCCTTCCCATCATCGCCCATCACATCATACAAGCAGTTCCTTTCCTCATTCCAGAATTTCTCAACGAAGCTCTTTCTCGCCTTCTCAGCCATCTGCCCACACCTTTCGGCCTCACCTTTCTCGTCAAACCTGCTTGCCAATAACTCCACCGTTCTCAAAGCGTTATACCACAAGGCCTGAACCTCAACGGCCTTCCCAGCCCTCGGCGTCACAGGCTGACCATCCACAGCCGCATCCATCCACGTCAACTGAGCACCATGACAAAGCAAGCCGTCGCTGTCCGCATGAACACCAAAATCGGTTCCTCTCACATGGCTGTCAACAATCGCTTTCAAGCTTTCCCAAAGCTGCTCCTGCATAAACCTGAAATCGCCCGTGTATTTCAGATACTGCAACACCGCGTTAACGAACCACAAGCTAGCATCGACAGTGTTGTAGGCAGCAGGCCCGGTTTGGTCTGGAAGAAAATTGGGAATCAAACCGTTCCGCAGGTGCTTCTTGAAAGTCAAGAAAACCTTTCTCGCGTCCCCAAACCTTCCAGTTACAAGCATCAACCCGGGTAGGGAAATGAAAGCATCTCTTCCCCAAGCCTCAAACCAGTGATAGCCAGCAATCACAGACCTGTAATCAGCATCGATTCCTCTGACCACGAAGGCGTCAGTAGCCAAAACAAGCCATTTCAGCCAATCCTCCGCCAGAGGGGGTTCATGCGCCTCAACGAATCCTTTAAGAAGATTATCATATCGCTTCGCTTCTTTCTCGAACAACGCGCCTAAATCATAAAGAGTTACAGAAATCCCATCCATCAGGTTCCGCGCATCATCCTCACTCTCTCCGGCAGCTGCGACAACCGCAAAACTTTCAACGCTGTTCGCCGTCACTCCCATCTCAAAACATCCAACCTGATAGCAATCATCCAGACAGCTTTCCCCACGCCCTGCTTCTTCCCGGTAAAAAATCTTCTCCAACCATCTCCCACTAGGGCGATATTGTCCACCTGTGGCCTCCAACAGCAGCACAGACTGTGGAAAACTGAACCTTATGCTAGCCTCTCTATCTCTGCACTTCTGAACAGGCTCCGCAGAGATTTTCCACCTGTTCGTAACCGAGTGAAAATGCCTCCAATTCACCAAGGGAAGAACTCTGAATTTGATGTCAAAGCCGTTCCTATTCAAAATCTTGTACAGAACCACGACGGCATTCATTTCATGCGGCATAAAAACGGTTTTCTGAACTTCAACATTCTGCACGGAATACACATGCCTCGGAAAAGGCGAAACAGAAAACTCCTTGATGAAACCGTATCCTTGAGGAAAAATCCCATTCTGAAATTCGTTAGCGCCAAGCGGATAGGTGCTGTTCCCGATGACCACTTCCTCGTCCAGCTTCGATAGAAGCACTCTGCGGTCTCCAGGCGGATAAAGGGCGGCAACAAGAAGACCATGATATTTCCTCGTGTTTATACCCAAAACCGTGGAAGACGCGTAACCGCCTAAACCGTTTGTTATGATCCACTCTTTCTGGATTGCTTCGTCGAAGCTCGCAATGGCTTTCTGGTCGAGACTTATCAGCGGCAACTTCATTGGCACATCAGCTTCGCAACATTCTTTTCCTTAGGCACGCTGAAATAGTCTGCCACGGGACTACATTTGGTCCTGAACAGCAAGGCATGCGGCTTCTTCAGCTTGTACTCTGTCAACGTTTCAGCGTAACCCATGCCCTTCGCGAAAACCAAGTCAACGGAGTTGTAGACTTCAAGAAACTCTTGAGAAACTTCTTTCAAGGCAAAGCCCACCGCGTCGGTTCCTGTTGTGATTATCTTGTCTGCAATCTTGCTCATTCCAGAAACCTCCGCATCCTCCAAAGTGGCATCATTGATTATAGCTCCTCCCTTGACCGCAACGATCACCGTCAAACCCATGTTCTTCAACTGCTCAACGAGCAAAGTGTCAAAAACAATCTCGCCGGCGTTGTCCGCCAAGTAAAGAACCGTTCGCGCCTTCTTGGCCAACTCGTAAATACTGCCAACATCGTCCACAACTAAATCCTTTGCTGCTTCCCGAAAACTCTTCCTCAAACTGCCGAACGTGAACTTGTGGCCTGGAATGTCGAACTCCATGATATTGCCGACAATCGCGCACAAACACGCCCTTTTGAACCTGTCCTGCTGCGCGTACCCCTCTTCAACAATCTTCCTGGCGTACGGCAGAAGTTTCAGCGCCTTCTCATTGCTTATCCTCTTGTTCCTCTTGTACGGGTCATCGTTGCCGCTGATTCTCTTTATCAGCCGATCCCTCTTCGTGCCCAAGTCGGCCGGAACCGAGGTTGGTCTAAACTCCCTATTCATAAGTCGAAGAAGCTCACTCATGGCTCTGAATCGTAGTGCAGGATTTGTTGTGGCTTCCTTTGCTTCAGCTGCAGCCCTGCTGAGTATGCATGCGGCACATTCCGCTTCGACTTTCAATTTTTCCGAACTCACCTATTGCTTTGTTGCATCTGCAAACTCTCGTAAAACAGCATAGGGGTCTTTCGCCTTAACGATGCCGCTGGCCACGAGCACGCCTTGAGTGCCAAGCTTCAGAGCCGCCGCCACGTCTTCTCCGTGGCTTATGCCTGCACCGCACAGCAATACAACATCTCGGTTGACTTTCCTGACAAGGGCGATCGTGCCCGTGATTACCTCGGGCTGCGCTTTCGAAACTGGAATCCCGGTTCCTATGAGTTCTGGCGGTTCAATCGCGATTATGTCCGGTTTGAGAGTTGCCACCGCTGCACTTATGCGAGGGTTGTTGGCGCAGACGACAGACGTTAAGCCGTTCTCATGTGCTATTTTGATTATCTGGTCAATGTCCGAGAGCTTAAGTTGCCTTTCAGAATGATTAATTAATGTTCCAACCGCTCCAGCCTCTTTAACAGATTCTGCAAGAACATGTCCCGTGTGGCCACCAGGCTTGATCGGATCCACGTGTTGAGCTAAAACTGGAATAGTCACCGCTTCTGCGACAGCTGCTATGTCTGAGGGCTGCGGAGCCACTCCGACGGAGACCTTTGTTTCATGACTTACTTTCTCGGCTTTCTTTGCTAGGTCAACTGCTTTTCGCCCTGTTGCTTCCAGATAGGTCTTGAAGTTGACAATTATCATTGGTGTTCGCAGTTTTTCATGCAAGAGTCTCTTCACCCAGTTTAGGGTTAATCCTGATCGTTAATATTGTTTTGGAATATTAAGGCTAACGTTGGAGACTTCTCCCGCACAATCCCCTTTTTTTTCTGTTTTCAAGCGCATGCACCCGATTCGGAGGGTCAGACTGACATGTGTCGCTGCAATATTTGCGGTCCTGTTTCGCGTAACGAGGCCGACTTTGACGTTAGCATTGGCAGGGAGGACCGTTTACTACGAGTATGCCGCTGGTGCGAGCAGGATCTAACGCTTTTCGGCGTAAGGCTTAATCAGGTTGTCAAGTTGCCGTGGCATGCGCTTGAGAAACATAGGATTCTGCGGATAGTCAACAGGGTTAACAGAAACATTTCAGAAGCCTTTGGCCGCACGATAATTGAGAAGCGAGGCAAGAAGTGGGCTTTCACGGACTTTGGCGTGGAGATCTGGGGCAAGACTGAAGAGGATCAAGAGGAATTTGCTGTTGGGATCAAGCGTAACTTGCCGGGTGAGTTGGAATGACTGCAGAAGGCGGGCGCGTGTTCAAAAAGGTATTAAACTTGCACCAATGACCACTGCTGTATCACGTCAGGATTTTTCGCGCACTGGTAAGGGCCAATAGCCCTCCGGCAATTGGTAGAAAGCCAACAACGACGGCGACCAAGAGCGCTAGAGCATGAGGTAATGGGGCTTCTGCTGCAACAATATCGTATAAATGATTAGCATATGGACGAGGTGGAAAAAGCCCGAAGATAATGCTCATCGTGGCACATAAAGTGTTACTTCTTAGCAGAATTAGGACACCTCCAAGCACGATTACTAAACCGCACAAAATGGATGGGTCGCATATGGATATGAAAACTGTGCTAGGATTATCGCGTAACTGTGGTGTTATTGTATCAAGAGGAAACCCGCTTTCAAGAATAATCAGCAATATCCCGCTAGATATGCACAGCAGGCTGCCCATGATAGCACGAAGTGATAGTTTGACCCCGTTTCCTATTCCTAGGAAATCTTTCAGAGGATGCAGTGATGCCACGATTACGGCGGCTGTTTCAGCAGCAACGAATACTAAGTAGTAAATTGCCATGGAACCTGGTTGCCTAATTTCGCCTGGTATCCATATGTAATTTAGGAGGAAGAGGCTCATTGACATGACCAAGGCCGACTTGGCCAGGACCATCGTCCAACTCCATTTCCAATGAATGAAAATCCCAAGGCTGGAGCATAAACCCATGAGCAAAAGGGTTGCAAAAAATATATATCCCCACAGATTTTCCATTGAAAGGGGCACCTGCACTATCGCCAGGAAGAACCAGAAGACTGAGGCTGTAGTGCAGAGTTCCAGCAATCCAAGGAAAAACGCTTCTTTTGGCATTCTGGGCATCTTGATCTTACGCTTTTCCATTTCCGCCCACATTTCTATCGCTTCAATAGACAAGATAGCCTCCTTTCCAGCGTCTGTCAGTCCGTATAGTCCATCCTCGCGAACCGTCACAAGTTGGCCGAGTTTCTTGAGGTGGAAGTCAAGGTTGCCGCTGCTTTCAATGTCAAGTTGTCTCTTGAGGGAAGCGAAGCCGGAAGGTTGCTTCCTGAGGATTTTCAAAATTTTGATTCGCTCGGGATGCGAGATAGCCTCGAATAGTTCAGCAGGATCTACCATTGCAAGTCCTTAAACCCTTCTGTAAACCACTTGTAGATAATTCTTGCCATATCAACTGACACCGACCCGCGCGCGCCAGTAGTCAACAGTTGTTGACAACAATCCACGCGAAAATAGGCTATGGGTCAATGACCGTAGACATATCAGTCAACAAGGTAGGAATTAACTGCCACTTGCTGCTTAATGGGGCTTGCAGAGGGAAGGATTAGATTTGCAAGGGAAGAACTCTCTCGGAGTTATCTTGCTGCTCGTATTAGCAGGCATGTTAGCATTCACATCTGCGTACTACGCGCCCGCGGGGCCTGATCTAGCTTCGTGCAGTTTACAAGTTGAGAAGGCTGTAGACTTTCTCACCTATTACCAATTTAATGAAAGTTTAGGTCTTTGTCGCGACGCTCCAAACAACCCGTCCAACACTTATTGGCTTGTCTCAGATAATCTCTGGGCTTGGAAAGCGTTGAAAACGGCCAATGAAAACTACTACTTTGGTGCAGAAGATGTTGGGCGAGTTGCAGATGAGATTGAGGCTAAACTGAAGGAGGATGCGACACTCTACAACTTGCCACGAGATCGTAACGGATTTCCCATAAGTTTCATACACGAAGCGGTAATAGGCGATGTTATACCGACTCCGAACCGCGCACCTACCATTCTAACGTTACATAGCGATGATTACATTGTCAAAACGGAGGTCTGTAACGGAACTATTATGCCTAATTGGCAGGAGTATACCGACAGGCTATTGTACATGGCTCTTTCGTGTTTTTGGCAAGGAAACAACACAGCTGCAAATCCGTATTTCAACAGCGCAACGGATACATGGGATGGCATAGGCATAAGCGACAGCGCAACAAAGGCTGATGGGCTCTATGCAACGTATAAGCTTGCGTTACTTCTTTACACGTCGAAAGTTCTCGGGGAAAGGTTGCCTTTCGAATTTGAACTTGTCAAAAGAATATGGAGTCTACAGCGTGAGTCGGACGGCGGAATAATAACGAATTACTATGCAAACGGCACACTTGTAGGCGATGCAAACACGGAGACAACGTCAATTGTGATAATCGCCGTTCTTACGCCTCCAAGAGCCAGGCTTGGCACCTTCGCTTTCTATTATCCGTGGTATGGAACGCCGGAGGCGTCTGGATATTGGAGGCACTGGCCGTCGGATGACACCAGCAAGATAACGGATCACCCACTCTTGGGTTTTTATGACTCTAACAATGAAACCTTGATTCAGGAGCATATAGGCATGGCCAAGGAAGCCGGAATTGGCTGTTTCATAATTTCTTGGTGGGGCATAAACGACTTCACAGACAACGCCTCAAAACACATCAGAAATGTTTGCGAACGTGATTTCAATAATTTCAAGTTCGCGTTCTATTACGAAAACACAACAAGCGTTAGCCAAACAGAAAACGACATCAAATACATTCTGGACAACTACGCAAACAGCAGTGCCTATTACAAAATAGACGGTAGACCTGTGATCTATGTGTATAGGAGAGCGCGCGATGCGCTGAATCCGGACTCATGGAACCTGTATTTCGACGGCGTGAACCAAAGCGTGAACAGCGCAAGCTGCTGGACGCTGTCCGAAGACATCAGAAGACCCTCAAGATGTGGAATTTTTGCGATAGAACCTCATGAATATGGAATAGGATACATTGAAAACACGTATCCAATTCCTCTGCCAGCTAATCAAACATATACTCTACACATCGGAATATCGGACATTAGGAATGACTTTGGCGAATGGTCGGACGTAGGTTTCAACATAAGCATATCCAACCAAACAGACACAACAACCCTTTACAAGCAAGTAGCGAATTTCAATCAAGGATGGATCGACCTTCCTCCTTTTGACGTATCCAGCTACGCAGGTTCGAACGTCACAATAAGAGGAGAATCTTTTGACGACCGTAACAACGATACATGGAACAGCGAATGGGCAGCTGTCGATTACTTCTACATTAGCAACTCTAGTGGTAAACCAGTCAATCCTGATCCTTATTTTGACAATGGCTGGAACGCAACAATCAACCAGCTGAGAGGAGAAGGGTTCAACCCTTACATTATCATGGATTTCCAAGGATATGAAGGCAAGATTGACGATTTCGTAGAGTATTTCAAGGATTGCATCGACGGGATACATCTGTACTATCCTGCGGGTTTCTCGCCGGATCCTCTGCAGGTGCTAGACATCTACAATAACGCCTCAATGCTAATGCACCTAGAAAACAAGACTTTCATAGCGACAGTCGTGCCGGGTTTCAATAACACCGCTGTAAGCAGTAACCAAGCTGAAGCACTCGAGCATGTCGTCGATAGGCGAAACGGAGCCTGTTACAATTCGTTCTGGCTGATTGCAGAGGCATCTCAACCTGATGGCTATGCAATAACCTCGTTCAACGAGTGGCACGAAGGCACGGAGATAGAACCAAGCAGAGAGTATGGATGTCAGTACATTTACCTAACAAGACGTTGGACAATTCCTGAGTTTTCATCCATCATTATCCTATCGATATTCATGATGGCGACTTTGCTGGCAGCTATACTCAGCGGAAGAGAATGTCATAGATGGAGAAAGAAACAGAATGAGCTCTATTGAAAGGTTTAGGTTTGTTTTATACGCTTGCACCATAGTGTTAGCGGTTGTTTGTTCTCCTTTCTTGCTATTATTCGCACCCTTCCGTCGCTTTGGAATCTTTGGGATTGACCCAGTTATTTTGGCACTCGCGATCGTGTTTTCATGTGCTTATCATTGGAGACAACAATCGAAAAAGGCGAAAATTCTAACTAACGTTGGAAGGATATTCTTCTGGACTATAATAGTCGTACAGGTCATTATCGTCGTGCTCTTCATACTTGCATTAATGGGTATGCCGTCGGGGGCGTAGCGCGCGCTCTCTTAAGGTTGTAGTTATCGTTTGAACCGTTGTTCAGTATTGCTTTTGTGAAAGACTAATTATCTCATGAAGAAAGTAAGTCAAATCAAGTAGGATGTTTAGCGCGGCGTCTCTTGAGTATGAAAACTGAACCAGTGACCACGATGATTATGGCTACGATTGCGATGATATAGATTATGTAGCCAGGCGGCTGTGAGGATTGTGAATCTGCATCTTTAGGCACCCCCGCGAATGGAACCTGGCTGTGCATGACGCTGATGGTGGGATCGCTCGTGACAGCGGTTGTCACGTTGTAGGTCAGGTCGGTAAATCTCTGGGAGCAAATTTGCTCTTTTTGAAGAGAGAAGGGGGAGATAGAAGAGAAGTACGCAATTGCCGTTTTATTCAGAATTTGGGTATCGCCTTGCACCTCCGTATAATTGTCCGACAGCGTCATGTCAGCAATAGTATACTGCATACCTTCCGTGCCGGTTACGTCGAAGGATAAGGTAGTATCATTTATAATGGTGGGGGACATGGCGCTGGCGTTTTCGGGGTGGGGGTCGGATTTGTTAAAGAGGTTGGCGTTATAATCGAAGTTGAGGGAGAATTTCGTGTTGTGCGGAACTGGTGAGCCGTCACTGTAGTACAGTTGCATATTAGTGAGGTTTGCGTAGGTTTCCGTCTTGATCGTGAGCTTTGTCCAGTCGGCGATGAAATGCTGGGTGAACATGAGGGTGATATTGGAGGCGCCGTTGTCGTAGGTCTGCAGCGCGATGTCGTGGAACGTGATTACATTCGTGAATGTTGGGACGTCTTCCACGTACGTGATGCTACTGGTCACCATGTCAAAGGACCTGCAATTATAGAGATTTATCGGAATAATGCTGCCCGAGCAGTTGATGTAGATATGAGGGTAGTTCCAATTCGTACCGGACATCAGCCTAAACTCGAAACATAGCCAACTTCCCGAAACATACGAAAAAGCTAGGCCTTCATAT
>Ga0315294_10003635_pt1 | contig 16817 bp, 13 predicted proteins | sample YL17G13_40_MG_FD_203626 | JGI IMG/M metagenome (GOLD analysis project Ga0315294, IMG submission 203626) | Sediment microbial communities from Yellowstone Lake, YNP, Wyoming, USA - YL17G13_40 | ecosystem: Environmental > Aquatic > Freshwater > Lake > Sediment | place: USA: Wyoming | collected... | reverse complement strand
TTTAATTTCTGCCTTTTTATGGATTATTTTACTGACAAGTGGTTTATCTCTTTTATGTTCTGCCTTAAATGTAAAGTACCGTGATATCAATTTTTTTATTCAAGCCCTAGTTATCGTCTGGTTTTATGCCACACCACTTATTTATTCCTTAAACATCCTTCCTCAGGGCTATATGAAAATTTTTACCCTCAATCCCATTGTTTATCCGCTAGAAATGTTAAGATTTAGTCTTCTGGGGACAAACTTCCCTTCGATAGACATCTTTTATGGAAATTTCCTTATTACGCTAATTTTAATTATCAGTGGAATTCTAATTTTTAAGAAAGAAGATAAAACCTTTGTCGATTGGTTATAAAATGAAAAAACAAAACGACATTGCCATCAAGCTAAGTAATATTTCTAAAAAATATATTCTTCATCACCAAAAACCAACTTTGGTGGAAAATATTTTTAAATTTGGGCAGAGGGAAGAATTTTGGGCTTTAAAAAACATTAATCTTGAAATTAAAAAAGGCCAAAGCCTTGGGATTGTCGGCAATAACGGCTCAGGCAAAACAACTCTTCTTAAAATTATCTCCGGTATAAGCACTCCAACATCCGGCAAGATTGGAGTAAATGGCCGCATTGTTTCTTTAATTGACGTTAATTCCGGTTTCAATCCGGAGCTTACTGGAGAAGAAAATATTTTTTTAAACGGCATGCTTCTGGGGATGAGCAAAAAAGAAATTAATAAACAATTTAATAAAATTATCAGGTTTTCCGGTTTAAAAAACTTTATTGATACTCCTTTTTATACTTATTCATTTGGCATGAAGATACGTCTTGGTTTTTCAATTGCCATCTATTCAAAACCAGATATTTTATTGATTGATGAAATTCTCGGTGGTGGTGATAAGAATTTTTTGGAAAAAACTTTACGGGTTGTACAAAATTTCCTTAAAGAAAGAAAAACTCTTATTTTTGTATCTCATTTACTGCCTCATTTCACCAAATTTTGCCAAAGGGCGATAATTTTAGAAAAAGGACAAATAAAAATGATCGGGGAAGCTAAAGCGGTAGTTAATAAATATAATCCGCCTTCAATGCTTTAAGACTTCATAAAATAGATCAAGTGGCTAAATAAAAGATCTCGCACTTCACCAAGCCATTTGGGCATCTTTTTTTTATTTTTGAGATTCCAGTAGACACCGATTTCTTTCAAGGCAACATCGGTTATTTTTTGATAAAAATCTTCCTCGCTTTTTTTAGCTAAAAACGTTTTCAAAAATTGAGATGAAAAAATTTTTTGAACTTTCTCAATAATTTTGTCTAGATTATTAAAATGACGACTTTCTACTTGAGACAAGATAAGAGTGAGGGCAGTTAACAATTCACTCTTATTATCTTCTATTAAAATCATTGTCCTTAAGCTTTTTAAAATTTTATTTAAATTTTCGTTCTCTTTTTCGCCAAATTTAAACAAAAGTTTTGCCAAGGAGACAATTAAATTTGGTTCCTTATCTTTATCAACAAATTCCATCAATAAATCAACTTGAGCTAAGTAGAATTCCATTATAGAAATTAATTCTTTTATCTCCTGGATATCTTTGTTGTTTTTCTTACCAAAATTTAAACCTTTCTTTTTTGCCAAACCGATACTTTCAATTATTTTGGGCTTAATTTCACCGTAATCTTTTTTTGCTACCAAGAAAAATTCTTTTTTAAGATCGTTTGGGAAAAGTGAGAGGTTAAATTGAGAGCAAAATCCGACAAACTGTCTTAAAGAAAAAATATAACGGGAGAGTGTAAAAAAGATTTTTTCATTTAATGATTTTTTCTTTATCGAGGTAAAATCTTCACCATCAGGCTTCTTTGGCAATTCCACAAAAACCTTGCCCTGCGAGATTAGTTTTAATGTATGAAGCAGGTGATAGTCTCGATCATAAAAAAGACGGGGAACATCAGAATGGTATAAATAATAGGCATAATTCATTAGAGAATCACTAACCACTAATCCTCTCTCTAGACTGTTTTTCTTTAAGGAAATTTTTAAAACTCCCGCTGGAAAGAAACGATTCGCGGCTACCATCATTTGAACTTTAGAACTATCAGGGCAAAGAACGACTCCATCTTTGCATTGAGGAGAAATAACGTCTCTAAATCTATCACCTTTATTAAATAAGGGGCCAACCTTCTCTAAAGTCCCCTCATCCCTTATATGAAAAATAAATGTCTCGTCAAAAAACTTAATAACTTTCTCTTGGTTTAATCCTAAAGACATTAAATATTGATATAAAAACTTGAGGGTAGTTTCTACCCGCTGAATATTATGCTTAGCTATAGAAATTCTAACCAGTGGTACATTAATGGTTCTATGACAGTATTCTTCGGCAATTTTTTCAAAAAAACCAACAAAATTTCTTTGCGTTCCTGGAGGAATGGAAGTTGAAATCCAACGGCAAAACTTTCCCTTGCCATGATTAACCATCATTTTATAAACATCAATCAGGGTGTAATCCCCATCCTGATAACAAAAAGGGTCTCCATCCCAATAAATTGTTATTCTTTTGTCCTTGGGCAAATCTAAGGGCAAATATTTATAATATTTGGGGAATTTACTTAATAACTTTTCCCTAACGCGTTCAAGGTAGTCATTTCTCTTAGGAATGTACCGAGAATATTTTTTATAAAATTTTTTTAATGATTGAAACGAATATTTCTTCTCAATTCTCTTTTTACGATCAAAAAGACAGTAGTAACAGTCACCAGTGCATCCCTTTATTAACTCAAGGGCATAAAGACATTTGAGGATTAATTTTCGCTGTCTGGAGGAGAATTGTTCAAATTCCTTTAAAATATCCACTTTTTCAGCTTTTTCAATAGAATTTTCTTTTTTTACCAACCATGTCTTATCCAACATAGAAAGCGCTTTTTCTTTAGAATAGGGATTAGCGCTTTTTGCCTCTGCGATCAAAAAGGGCATCTGATTAAAAGGCGCAATTCTCCATCTTTTTTCTCTGACTTTTTCGATTTCAGTAATAATTCTTGGTTCAATCATTCGATTACAGCCAACAGCTTTTAATTTTTGGGCAATAAAAATAATTCTCTCCGGAGGTTTATTAAAAAAATCTTCGATTGTTTTTTGTAAAACAAAACCGGACTTTAAAAATATCTCTTTAATCTCTGTAGATGTGTAGTGATGAAAATAGGCATAGCGAGTCGTTTCTTTCCCTTTTGACGATAAGATCCTTATTTGATACTCCTCTATTTTTGTTTTAAAGTTGATTGTTTTTAATAATTCAAACGTTTGGTCTTCTAACTGAGTCGTTTCTTGAAGTTTATAAGTATCCTTATCAATTTTCTTCCCTTTTAGTTTATAATTCTTGAAAAATTTTTCTACTGAAGAAGTAATAAGTAATATCTTACCGCCTGGTTTTAATATTTTATTCAATTCGATAAAAATATTTTTATTTTCTGCATCTTCAAAATAAAAAGCGGCTGAACCAGACATTAAGACCACATCAAACTCTTTTTCAAATGGTAATTGACGGATATCTCCTTGAACAAAGTTTATTTTCACTCCCTCTTTTTGAGCATCTTTTTTAGCCTTGGCCAAAAAGGCATTTGAATAATCAAATCCGGTCACTTGATAGCCTCTTTTGGCTAATTCGATCGTATGCCTCCCCTCACCACAGCAAAGATCTAAAATTCTTTGGCTTTTTATTAAAGGTGCCGTATTAATAAAATAATCTATTTCCCTAGATGTTTCTTCAGGTGAAAAAAAAGAAGAATAAATTTTTATATACTCTTTGTCATATAATAAGTGCCACCAATCTTTTTTATTCATAAAAATATTTGCAGATTGAAAGCAGTTTTGATAAACTCCCCATTAGAATCTAATTATTATAACACAACTTTAGCTTTCAAATGAGAAAAAATTTCTTACCAAAAAAAACAAAAAGAGAAATCATAGAAATTCTCAAAAAAAGAAAGTTTGAAAATCTTCAGGCAATCGAAGCAATAGAAAATTTTTTCATCAAAAAAAGAGGCTATATTTTTAAGATGCCAAAACCTCAAACTCCGGTGATTTTACTTCTCTCTGGTGGTTTAGATTCAATAATTGCCTGGACTCTGTTAATGGATATTTATCAGCTAAAAGTCTATCCATTGGTAAGAATCGCTCAAGAATCAGGGCTTGATTATAAAAAGGCTAAAAAAATTATCAAAATCTTTAGTCTAATTTTTGAGAAAAAATATCCAAAACTTTTCCGAGAGCCTTTCTTTTTTAAAGAAAATCTGGCTATTTCGGAAATAGAAAAAGAATATACTCAAAGTCTAAAAAATAATAAAGAAAATCTTTTTGGCTTAATCATCAACAGTGGCACCTTTGTTAAAGAAATACCGGATGTAATGAGTTCCTTTATCTCCCAATCTTTGCAATATCAAAATTTGCTTAAGATTCAGAAAAAAGAAAAAATCAACACCATCTTTTTTGGGCTAATCTCCTCTGATGGAGAGGCAGTTAGGGCTCAAACTTTTACTTCATTAAGATCAATGATGTTCCATGCCTGCAATACTACTCAAGATTATCATTTGCAAATTTCTTCTTTGGCTATTGAAAAAGAGTTAGGTTATTTTTTAAGCGCCAAAGAACTCATTCAGGCCAACAAATATTTGAATTTACCCCTGGAACTGACTTGGAGCTGTCAAAAGAAAGGTAGTCGTTATCATTGCGGTGAATGCTATAACTGTGGTAACAGAAGATATAAATTCTCTATATCTGGAGTTAAAGATAGGACTATTTATTTAAGTGATTACCAATCATCATACTTGAAGTTTCTTTATAAGAAATACTTTCAGCCTCATTTTCCCCTCTTGCATAAATTATTCAAGTATGTCTATAATAAAATTATCCAATAAGAAAGGAGGTGTATCACAGAGTGAAGAAAAAATATACTGCGCCTAAAATAAAAAAAATAAATATCAAAAGAATTTTTCTTTCAATAATCGTTTAAAAAATTCTACTAAGAAACTAAGATAAAAAAAATATTTTTTTGTAATCTTGGTTTATGTTTATTACACCTACTAAAAAAAATTATCAAAATAAATATTTAATTAGACAAAGTGCTTCTATAAAAACAAAAATATTTCCCTCTTCAAACACAGTAAAAATTTTTCTGAAAGAATTAGATGAGTTCATTTCTCTTGACAATGTGGCTTTTGATATCTGGCAATTACTAAGGCAAAAAATTTTATTCGAGGATTTGGTTAAAAAATTAAAAAATGAATATCGTGTGCCTGAAAAGAAATTAGAAAAAGATGTTGTTCAATTCCTTGCCGAACTCGAAAAATATCAACTGATTAAAGTTTCAGCGAATTAGAATTAAATTCGAATTATTCCCAAAATGTCTTCAGGTGAAATTAAAATTAAATCTTTTGAATCAATATTATCCCCTTTTGTTTGATAACAGAAATTATTTCCCTTTCTTTTTGCCTCTACAACTCGATGGGCAACAATTCCTTGAGGTCGATAATAAAAGGCAATGACGACATTTTTTTTAATTTTGGTTTTAATTTTTATTGGATTAACAACTTCGACTTCAATTGTCTGATCCTCTTTAATAGTCGGCCACATACTTTTCCCAGAAGTTATCATCTTTATTTTCTTTCCCTGATAAATCTGCCTTAAAAAACAAAAATCCTCATAGTCAATCTTTTCAGCAATAAGAACTCTTTCTTGGCTAAAAATTTTTCTTAATTTGTTTAGCATGAATTAAAAAAGGCCTTAGCTATTAATTCAGTTGTTTTTTTATGGGTAAAATGTAAATAAATTTGGCGAAAAAGAAGACCATATTCTTTTTCAATTTGAGAAGTATTTAATTTTACATCTTCCTTAATCAAAGCACAATTAAGGCTATTTCTATCTGTGATAATTTTCAGTCCATTTATTTCTTTCATTCCTTCGATAAAGGCTTCTTTTTTTCTTTGGGCTCTTAAAATCAGTTTTTTGAAGCCTGACTTGCCCAAGCGATTAACAACGCCCCAGCAAACAGCTGGCGCTATCCCACTTCTTGAACCTAAAAGGGTACTATCTTTTTCTGCCAAATAATCAATTGGTTTTTCAATTAATGGCCGTAATTCTTTCCGATATAAAATCAAGCCGGCGGGAATCGGTGCAAAACCGAATTTATGAAAATCGGTCAAGAAAGTTTGAATCTCTAAATAAGCAAAGGGACGAAAAGATTTATTTAAGAAAGGCTCAACCAAACCATTAATGGCCGCGTCAAGCCAAAGGAAAAACTCAAGGCCTTGAGAGCCTTTTTTTAAATCCCTAACCAGGCAACTAATTCTCTCGAAAGGATCAAAAGTCCCCGTCAAGGTATAACCAAGCGTTAAGGGCAGTAAAAAGCCCTTATAGCCCCGTTTTTGTAGCCCTCGGATGTTTTTTTCTAAACCATCGATATCCATTCCCCAATTTTCTTCATTAAGAGGAGTAATGAAAGTTTTAACACCAATAATATCAGCGGCTTTTTCAATTGAGTAATGCGTTAAGCTGGTTTTAATCAAAATAATCTTTTCTTTTTTAATTCCTTTACTCTCAAGAAAGTTCCGTCCTAACCAGGCGGAAAAAATATTGGCCTCAGTACCACCACTCGTCGCATAACCCTCAAGCTCATTTTTTGAACCACCATAAAGGTCAATCATCTGCCAAATCAATTCTCTTTCTATGGCTGAAGTTTCTTGGTTAGGTTTTACTTCTTTAATGGACCAATTACCCAAATTATTGGGATTATATGGCAAGAAATTAGACCATACGTCAATCACTGCTTTATGGGGAAAACAAACTAAATTTCCCAAACCTGCATATTTTTTCTGATCCTTAAGTCTAGTTAAGATCCCTAATAAACGAGCCTTAATTCTAATCCTAGATACCGGCTTTTCAGGAAATCTACCATTATCTTGAGGAAATAAAAAATGTGGATACAGGATATTGTTTTTAACAAAAGTCTTTATGCCAAACATATGTTGTTATAAAAAATAATTTAGTCTTATACTTATTACTGTAATCTTTCAGAAAGCGCATAATTACAAGATTTAATGCATGTTTTATAAAATTTTCCAGAACGTAAGTGTTTTCTAATTTTCCTGTGCAGCTTTTGTCGCCAGATAGTCCAAATATCACCAATTTGCCTAAAATCACCACAATCTATATTCTCTGGCTCTGAGTTGTCAAGAAAACAGCATGGATGTACATGACCAATAGAATCCAGAATCATCGATATTGTTGGTATGGTACATTTTTTATCTTCATAGTAAGTTTTACTCTTAACTCCATTTTCTCCGGCATGGGGTTGGTATTTATATAAATCAATTACGCTAGATGCATTGTTATTAATAAAAATATATGTTGTCACTTTTGAGAGCTGATCCACTACTACTGAAATTTCTTCCTTATTAAGCATCATAGATTTGGTATATGGATAAATTGTGTCAAATTCAATATAATCACATCCGTTATCTTGAGCAAATAGCGCGAAGTTATAGATGTCCTTATAATTAGTTCTTTGGATGACAAATAAAACACTTAATAAGGAATGGATTGCTTTGTTCTGAATTTTTCTGCGTTTATTTAGAAATAAACGAATGTTATCCTCCACTATTTTGAAGTTATCTACACCATTTACCAATTTATAAATCTGTCGGTTGCTAGCGTGAATAGAAACTCTGATTCTATCAAATTTAATCCTAAGTAAGTGATCAATCATCTTCGGTCTTAGTAAAATTCCATTTGTAATCAAGGATCCCGTATAAAAATTCTTTTTGATTATATTAGTGAGGCGTTCAATTTTATTAAATAAAAGAGGTTCCCCTCCACCCACAATTTCTATCGTCTGTACGCCGGGAGGTAAGGTAGTAAGTATTTTTTGATACTCTAGAATTGTTAGGTTTTGCTTTTCTAGAGCAATGAACTTCTTTTTATCCCTGTTATTTACGTTGTTGCTGCGCCAACACATTGGACAGCTATTGTTGCAAAGATATCCGACAGGATAAATTCGAATTATTTCAGGGCCAAAATAATCTGTAGAGATATCACGCAATATTTTTCTTTTTTTGAAAGCCAACATACTTTGAATTTGTTTAAGGAAATTAATTGGATTCATCACAGTCTGTAGTTTATGTTTATTCCTTCTGAATTATACCTAATCCGGATTCTTTTGGATAGCGAAAAATTATCTTTTGGTTCAACTCCAGCTCTTGCCACAACTTCCAAACTCCAAAGTTCTTTAGCTTTCCCCAACTTTTAACGAAGGCATCATGAAAGACCATCAATCCCCCTTTTTCAAGCCTCGGCCAAAAAAGCTCAAAATCCTTTTTAACTCCATCGTAGGAATGATCACCATCCAGATAAATATAACCATATTTGGTTTTTTTGGAAGCTTTAGCGAATTCTTCAGAAGTCATCAGATAGGTTTTTATCCATTTATTAAGACCCAATAAAGAAAAATGACGCTCCGGATCATTTTTTCGCCAAAGACCTATTCCTCCCCAACTTTTAGGATGATGTTCACCATAACCAGCATCAATAAAATCAACTTGACCGAATTGATTGTCTTTACAAGCCAAAGCGCAAATCGCCGGTATAAAACCATAACCGGAGCCAACGCATAATATTTTTTTTGGCTTTAAATTACGAATAAAAGCATAATGAAGAAAACCGTAGCCTAAATTTCCCTTTTTGGGATCAATAAAATGGCCACTATCACCACCATAGTATTGAATTAGACGACGAACGGCATATTTATTAATAAGAGTAAAAGAAGAGAAAGAATCAAAAAAATAGCTTAAGGAATCCTTAAAAAGTCTCATTTTGGTCCGAGGAAATAATTTTTTTGTTTTTAACATTAGCTTCAAAAAGTATATCAAAATATCTGAAAATAATTCAAAAAATGCCAACTTTTTAATCAGAGTGTGGTGAAATCGTTAAAACACTAGGAACAAAACGAGTTTTATGATCTCGGTTTGAAGGCGAATTTAATATTTCAATACCTTTCTCGGTCTTAGCGACTACAGCTACATCTCCTCCTGCGCTTCCTAAACCGGCAGTCAATGCTCCTTCTTTTTTCATTAACCAGGCCAACTCTTCAACCGTTACCCCAGCGCTCTTCTCCTGTCGACCATCAGCTGCGACAATAAGCAATTGATTTTCTTGGTTAAAGCCAACACCAACAACGGGAATACGATTCAATGGCAATCTATCAACTACCGCTAATCTTGGCACTTCTCTTCTGGTGCCTACCCGTAACCATTTTTCTAATTGGTTATCTTTAATTATTGACACTAATTTTTTTGTTTCCTCCAATGAAAGTCCTGGTCGTCTAACCACTATTTGTCTCCCTTCCGTCAATCTTTTCCCTGCTATCTCTGTAGTTGGCAATAAGACTCTTAAATAAAGCCAAAATTCACCTGGTAATTTTTTCCCTGTTCCAAAATCAACCACATTCCGAAGATCAGCCAGAAAACGAGAATCACCAATCATCTCTTTTAAAGGAACAGTTCTATTATCTTTAAGAATCAAGGGCAAACTTAAGCCAAGCTCAAATCTATTAAATTTTGGAGGTGAAACAATTTCGCCGTTTTTTAACTCTGTCTCCGTAGACTCCCATTTTTTTTGGCTTAAACCAACTGTCCCAAACCTCCCGCTAATTTTTCCTCGATCGTTATTAAGCAGTATCAACTGACCATTAATGATAAAAAATGCATCTTTTTGCCAACCAAAGTTGCTAGGACAAAATGAGATTGTTCCATTTGGGTAATCTTTTATAAATACTTCCGGCAATCTTCCGGCTTCCCTGCCTAAACTTAATTTAGTTGCCTCTTGGTCTATTAGAAGTTCTCCAGCCCCAATCTTAATCCCATGAGCAGCTAATCCTTCATCATAGGCAATCCCAAACATCGCTTCTGGTGAAGCTCGAACCACTGTGTATAGAACAGGAAGCTTACCTTTTTCTTTGTCGAGAAAAACTGTTTCTTTTCTGGTGATTTGACTTGGTCCAATTTGGCGCTCCCAAAGAATGCTGGGTTCAATTTCGGGGATAGTCAATAATTCTTTGTTACTCTCAGCCGTCATGGAATAATCTCTTGCCTTATTATACAATATTGAAGAAGAATTAACTTTGTTTTAAAACTAACCAAATAAATTTTAACAATCTTAATTGTCTTTTCCAACGCCAGGGTTCTTGGATTAATCGATAAGACCACTCAAGGCCGGAATTCTGTAGCCATTGAGGGGCTCTTTTGATTTCACCGGAAAGATAATCAAAAGCGCCACCCACGCCCATCGCCAATTTGACTTTTAATCTTGACCAATTGTCAAAAATAAATTTTTCTTGTTTCCCCATACCAAAAGCCACAAAAAGCAAATCAGGATTTTTTTGATTAATTTTCGTTACCCACTCTTCATCTATTTCTTTTTTCTCTGTTTTCCATTCTCCATTTTCCATTCTCAATTCTAAATTTGGCCCTGCCGTTGCCCAACCATGTAAATTGGGATATTTTTGCTCCAAAATCTCCAAAGTTTTTTTGGCAATCCCGGGTTTCTCTCCCCCAAATAAATAAACGCTCCAATTATTTTGGGCGGCCATTTGACATAATTTTTCCGTCAAATCCGTCCCGCTGACTCTTTTTTCTCCCCAGCCCTCAAAAATAACTTTCAAACCGGTCCAAAAACCAACCAAAAGACGGGAAAAAGGGTTGTTTTTCTTCAAAACCTCTTTGGCCCAAATCAAGGCTACCCCATCCGGAATAGCTATATCAGACTGGATCAAAATCCTCTTAAACCAAGGGGCCTTCCGACTGAAGACCAGAAACTCGGTATTGGGGGTAACTATAAAGGTCTTCTGGCTTTTAGCTATTCTTTGCTCAACTAACCCTAGCACTGAGCTTGTCGAAGTGCTAATTAGTTCTATTCCAAAGATTTTAAAGGTGTTTCCGTCTTTTTTGGGGACGGTTTTGTTCTGTTTTTTCATTTCTAAAGACAATTTTTGTTTTTCCCGGACGATTTTTTAAATCTCTATTGAAAATCTAATCAATTTTTTTAAAAATTAAACACTAATTAGAATCTTATAATAAAAAATATGATGGTTGGACGTTTTCTATCTCTTTTTATTATTCTTTTTACTCTTTAAAAACTATTAGGATAATCATTAAAAAGACATTTAGATACTAAAAATTACTTTTTGGGTATAATCTTTACTCTGGTTTTTATGGCTTTATTTCAAGCTAATTTTCACAAAATTCCTTAATTTTTATTGTTAAATGGTTAAATTTGTTATAAGCTCTCCCCTGTCCTAATTTTTATTTTTCTTAGTTAATTCTTAAAATCTTATAACTATTTATTTTGAGTCTTCGAAAAACAAGCTTTGCTTAATTGAGCGTCAGCGAAACAAGGCTTCCTTATTTTTGAATAATGGCTTTTTTGTAAAGATCAATGTTGTCCAGGGCCACCCCGATGCCCTTTACCACACAAAACATCGGATCTTCAATGACATGAGATGGCACTCCAATCTCTTGAGTTAGATACTTATCAAAACCCCGCAGTAAACTTGTCCCGCCACTCATCACAATGCCTTTATCAATAATATCGGAAGCCAATTCGGGCGGCGTCTCCTCTAAAACACTTTTGACAGCCCCCACAATTTGATTTAAGATTGGCCTAATTGCTTCGGTAATTTCGGTCGAGGTTAATTCGACAATTTTGGGTAAACCAATGACGGAATCTCGACCTTTAACTTCCATTTTTTCCTCTTTGGCCACAGGCATAGCTGAACCAATTTTAATTTTGACGGTTTCGGCGGTTTGGTCACCGATAATCAGGTTGTGTCTTTTGCGGGTCCAAGAAGCAATCGCTTCATCAATTTTATTGCCCGCCACCCGAACACTTTTATGAACCACCACTGCTCCTAAAGAAATAATCGCGGCTTCGGCCGCCCCACCGCCAACATCAATAATCATACTACCTGAAGGAGCCGCAATGGGAATTTCCGCCCCAATGGCCGCGGCCAAGGGTTCATCAATTAGATAGGCAACCCTGGCCCCAGCCGACAGCGTCGCGTCCAGCACTGCTCTTCTTTCCACTTGAGTACAGCCGGCCGGAACGCAAATCATTACTTCGGGCTTGAAAAAAAGATTTTTACCGCTGGCTTTTTGAATGAAATAGCGCAAAATTGCTTCCGTCACCACGTAATCCGCAATGACCCCATCCCGCATCGGCCTGGAAGCGCGAATATTGCCGGGTGTCCGTCCCAACATCTGTTTGGCTTCATTACCCACGGCAATAACCCGATTATCGTCAATCGTGACGGCCACTACAGTTGGCTCATTTAAAACTATCCCCTGGCCTTCAATCCAAACCAGGGAATTAGCTGTCCCCAAATCAATGCCGATACGTTTTGCTAGCATAAGATATATTTATCCGAAATTATTAATTTGATTATAGCCTACCCTGTTATTAACTGCAATTTTATGATAAACTAAATTCGTGGTTAAAAAAAGGCTCATTATTTTTTTAAGTGTTATTTTGGGTATCGCCCTTATCGCCTATTTTTTGGTAAAAATCGCTTCCGGCTATCGGCCTGACTTTTCCACCAAAACCATGCGGCCCACCGGACTTTTAGTGGCGACTTCAACCCCCAATCAAGCCTCAATTTTAGTCAACGGCAAGATGTTGAAAGTTAAAACCGCGACTACCTTGAGTCTTGCCCCCGGTGAATATGATATTGAAATCAAAAAAGACGGTTTTAGTTCTTGGAAGAAAAAAATCTTAATTGAAAAAGAGTTGGTGGCTAAAACTGACGCCTATCTTTTCCCAACTTATCTCGACCTCAAGGCTTTAACCTCCACCAGCGCCTTAAGTCCGGTTATTTCACCTGACGGGAAAAAAGTTGTTTTTGCGGTCGGAAATCAAGACGAGAAAAATGGTCTTTGGGTTTTGGATTTGCCCGAAAGACCCTTAGGTTTAAACAGAGAACCACGCCAAATCATTCAAAGCGCACCTAGGGGCCGGAATTTTGCTCAGGCGGAATGTCAATGGTCGTCTGATTCCAAACAAATCTTAATTACCCTGGTTAAAATTAAAGCTACCACCAAAACTAAAGCCGTGGGGGAAAATTTCCTTCTGGATGCTTCTACTCTTAATCCTAATACCAAGTTAATCGATATCACCGATCAAAAAGAAGCTCTTTTTCAACGCTGGGAAAATGAAGAAAAAATCCTTGAACAAGCTAAGCTTGGCCAATTACCAGAAGAATTATCCCAAATTCTCGATAAAGCGGCCGCGAACATCACTTTTTCGCTTGACGAAACCAAAATTTTATATACGGCCACTGCATCAGCCACCATTCCTAAAGACCTCATCCCTCCTCTGCCAGGTGTTTCAAACCAGCCCGAATCACGAGAACTAAATCCGGGAAAAATTTATGTTTATGACCTTAAAGAAGACCGCAACTTCGCCATTGACCTTCCCAAAGATACCCAAATAAATTGGTTCCCCACCTCCAAACATCTCTTTCTGGTACAAAAGGATAAAATCAGCATCAGGGAATATGATAACACTAATAAGGTCGATGTCTATTCCGGGCCTTTTGAAAATTCTTTTGCCTTTCCTTTCCCTTCCGGTAATAAAATCTTAGTCTTAACCGCTTTAAGCAAAGAAACACCTTCCAATCTTTATTCAATCTCCCTTAAATAAAAATAATTTACAATTTTTAATTTCCCCTCGGGCCGAGCCTCGGGGCGAGGCCAATTTCCAATCAGTTTCTAATTTTTTAATTGGTTAAAATTAGTCGGGGTGGTGAGATTCGAACTCACGACCTCACGGTCCCGAACCGTGCGCGCTACCAGCTGCGCTACACCCCGCTGGCGCTCCTGGGCTGAGTCGAACAGCCAACCTTTCCCTTAGGACGAGACTGCTCTATCCATTGAGCTACAGGAGCCCACATTGATTTTACCATATTTTAACATTAAAAATTCATTAAAAACTGAAAATTCTAAAATTGAAAATTAGCTACTTTAGAAGTTTTAAAAATCTCTCTTCGTCGTTGTAGGGACCAATAATGGTTAGGTTCAATTTCTCTGGAGCAAAAATATCTTTAGCTACTCTCTGAATATCTTCCGGGGTAACTTTATCGACCGTTTCAATAATTTCCTGAGGGTCTTTAATCTTTTTTTCTAAAAGAGCCTGAAGAGCATATCTTTCAGCCACCTCATCAGAATGTTCCAAAGCCAAAATTAATCTTCCCTTTAAAAATTCTTTAGCCTTGTTTAACTCTTTCAAATCTACTTTTTGTTCAACAATTTGCCAATATTCATGAAGAACTACTCTTATGGCCTCGTCAATTTTATTCACATCCACTCCTGCTTGAGTTACCAAATATCCAGTATCTAAATAAAAACCTTTTGAAGTGTGTATGTAATAAGCCAATCCTCTTCTTTCTCTCACTTGGGTAAACATTCTCGAGCTCATACTGCCGCCTAGAATTATGGCTAAAACCGATAAAACATAATGATCGGGGTGAGAATTGGCATAACCCCTAAAACCCAAGCAAAAATGAGACTGGAAGGTTTTTTTCTTTCGCAAGCGGACTCTGGGCGAATTTTGTCTAAAGGAAACGGGTTGAAACTCCTCTTTCGCTTGAAGTTTAAGATGGCCAAAATATTTTTCGGTTAAAAACGAGGCTTCCTTTTCTTCAACCTTTCCGGCCTTAACCACAACTATATTACCAGGAAAATAAAATTTCTTTTGATAATCAAGGAAATCTTGTTGCTTAATTGCTCTGATATTTTCTTTCATCCCGCCAACATACCAACCTAAGGCTGTCGGACTATATAAAAGTGATTCAAAAACTTCGCTAATTTTTTGAATAGGGGTATCTTCATACATATTCAATTCTTCAATGATGACTCCTTTTTCTCGCTCAATTTCTTCTTCCTCCAACTTTGAATTCAAAACCATATCTGCCAAGATATCAAAAGCTATATTTTGGTGGACAGCATTGGCTTTAACGTAATAAATAGTCCATTCTTTTTCAGTCCCGCCACTGAACTCTGCCCCGATGCTATCTAAAGTACTAGAAATATCCAAGGTTGTTGGTCTTTTTTTCGTTCCCTTGAAAAGCATATGTTCCAAGAAATGGGAAAGGCCATTGGTTTCTTTAGTTTCATAGCGGGAGCCGACCCCAACGCCAATCATAATTGTCATTGATTCAACGCTCTTCATGGGAACGATGATTAAACGCAGGCCATTCTCAAGAGTAGTTAAGTGATGATTTAACATAATTTTATTTCGAGTCCTACGAGAAACAAGATTCTGCCAAAGGCAGGTTCTTACATTTTCTCCGGAGCTTCAATACCTAACAAGTTTAATCCATTTCTAATCACCCGACTCACTGCCAGGGTTAAAAACAAGCGGAAATTCACCAGTTCGGCACTGTCAGCCTTCAAAATAGAAAACTTATTATAAAAAACGTTATACTTTTGGGCCAAGTCAAAAAGGAAACTGCAAATTAGGTTGGGGCTAAACTTCTCACCGGCCTGAACCACTACTTCCGGAAATTTGTAAATTGTTCTCAAAAGATTTTGTTCTTCGGTTTTGGGATGAAGATGAGGAAGGGAAAAGGGAATCTTTTTTAAATCCTTCTCTGATTTGGTTAAAACCGACTGGCAACGAGCATAAGTATATTGCAAATAAGGGCCTGAATCGCCCTCAAGATTAATCGACTCGTCAATATTAAAAACGATTTCGCTTTGGGAACCAAATTTTAACATCGAGTATTTAACCGCCCCGACAGCCACCTCTTCCGCCACCTTTTCGGTCATTTTAAATTGTTTAGTAAGTCTTTTTTTCGCTTCATTAAGCAACCATTCCCCTAAAACAACTTCTCCACTTCGTGAAGACATCTTGCCGTTTTTGAGTCGAACCCAACCATACATGAGATGATACTCCTTGTCGGCCATCTTGGGAAAAACCTGTTCTAGGGCCTTAAAAACAACCTCAAAATAGCCCTTTTGCTCCGGACCAACCACATGAACAATCTTTAGAGGCGAAAAATCATCAAATTGATGTTTGGCTAAAGCCATATCCTTAGCCTCATAGGTCGGTAAGCCTTTTTGATTGACAAAGACCCGATTATGAAGGCCGTATTTCTCGCCGGGAAAAATAATGGCCCCCTCGCTTTGCTTAAAAATTTTCTTTTTGAGATTTTGTAAGACAATTTTTTTGCCTTCATCGGCCACTTGGCTTTCAAAATAAAGACGATCGAATTTAGTCCCCACCCTTTGGTAAATTTCTTCAAAGTAAGCTAAACTCCAGTTTCTAGTTTCTTTCCAAAGCGGCGTGATTGCTTTATCTTGACTATAAAGTTTCCTATTCAAGTCCTCTATCTCTGTTTTGGCTTTTTCTTCTGTTTCATAAGCCTTATTGCCCTTCACATAAGCTTTACCTAAAAGTTCAATTTTTTTCTCTAACGATCTTGGCGTGGCTTTTTTCATTTTTAAAAGTCCCCAAAGACATTTGGCCACATGTAAACCAACATCGCCCTGGTAATTGACCCGGTAAACCGGATTGCCATTGGCTTCCAGTAAACGGCACATAGCTTCACCCAGACAAATATTTCTTAAATGGCCAATATGGAATTGTTTGTGGGTATTGGGGTGAGCAAATTCTACGATGACGCCCTTTTTATCTTTAGAAGCGCTGGGTAATTTATTTTTTTTCTTTATCACTTCTTCTACTTGACTGATAAGAAAGTCTTTTTCCAGCCAAAGGTTGATAAAACCAGGCT
>Ga0315294_10003633_pt1 | contig 16819 bp, 17 predicted proteins | sample YL17G13_40_MG_FD_203626 | JGI IMG/M metagenome (GOLD analysis project Ga0315294, IMG submission 203626) | Sediment microbial communities from Yellowstone Lake, YNP, Wyoming, USA - YL17G13_40 | ecosystem: Environmental > Aquatic > Freshwater > Lake > Sediment | place: USA: Wyoming | collected... | reverse complement strand
AGGCGCTTACTGCGCAACTAACACCAACATGTTGGTAAGAAGGAAATATGTTGTGCATTCGCGATAAATCCCCCCTTGCCCCCCTTTTACAAAGGGGGGTTGGGGGGATTTCTGGACTTTTCGCTGCCCCGCAGGGGCCACCCCTTCCGGGCGGAGTCCCGGAAGAGGCGTAGGCGCTTAGCGCCTCATTAATACAAACATGTTTGTAAGAACGGAATATGCTTCATCGGGGCCGTAGGGGCACGATGCATCGTGCCCCTACAAGTAAACCAGGGTTGCCGGCGAAGCCGCTTTTCCCGCGCCCTGTCCCGGAAAAAGTTTGGATTCTTATATCTGCCAGCCTGAGAATTCTCTTCCAATATTTGCCTTCTATCTCCCTTTCAGACCTTGGTTTGAAGGGAGGAGATAAAAGGGAAATGGTTCGATCCGTTTGTCCACCCCCACCCTAACCCTCCCCCATCAAGGGGGAGGGAATTGAGGGGCGAGAAATTCCAATGATCTCTGCCTAGACTTTTTGCTTTGGCGTGGGTATCGCCGCTTCCACCGTGATCGCCTTGACCCGCTGGATCTTTTCGTCGACAAAGGCCTGCATCTTGGCGATGTGCTCCGCCTTGAGATGCGAGAAACGCCCCTGGAATTTCATGTATTCGCCGACCGGCTTGTACTCCTTGGGGATATGGGAGTATTTGTACACCCCGCTTTCCCACTCAAAGAGGGTCCACATCCCGGTCTCCACCGCCAAGCGGCCCATTTCCCGGGTCAGTTTTTCATCAAACTTCCACCCTTTCGGGCAGGGGGCAAGCATGTGGAGGAAGGTAGGGCCATCCACATTCAGGGCTTTGCGCACCTTGTTCATCAAGTCCACGGGGTAAGAAACGCAGGTCGTGGCCACATACTTCACCGCCGGATGTCCCCCGATCACCAGCTGGGGAGGGTCCTTGGGGAAGAGGGTTTTGCCCTCCGGAATGGCCTTGCCCGGGGGGGTGAAGGTGGTATTGGCCCCGTAAGGAGTAGTCGGGGAAGTCTGAATCCCCGTGTTGGCGTAGGATTCGTTGTCGTAGCAGATGAAGAGGACGTCGTGCCCGCGGTACATCAACGCCGACATGGCCTGCAGGCCGATATCCACCGATCCCCCATCCCCGGCCATGACGATAACATTCGGGAAGGGGCCGTTGTATTTTTTCTTCCGGGCCATAATCTTATAGGCGGCCTCGATTCCGGAAGCCACGGCTCCCCCGTTCGTAATCTGGGCATGGATCCAGGAAACGGCGTAGGGGGTGCAGAGATAGCTGGAGTTGGCCACATACATGCAGCCTGTTGGTCCGATGAAAATCGTGTCCTTGCCGGCGGCCTTGGCCGTCAGACGGTAGTTCAGAGCCGGCCCGCACCCGGCGCAGGTCCGGTGTCCCGGCAGGTACATTTCTTCCGCCGGGGCGCTGCGGATACTCTTGATGGGTTCCAGAATTTGTTTTTTATAGTCAAACGCTTCAGCCATATGGATTACCTCCTGAGTTGGAAAGGGGTTATTATTCTTCAAAACCGATCCAGTACACATGCTTGCGGGTCTTTTTCTCCTGGACCATCTGGGTGAGGACCTTCGCCATGTAGTCGAAATCCTCCAGGAGAATGACCTCTCCGCCCAGACCGGCCATGAAAGAGGTGACCAGGGGCCGTTTCTCCAGGTCGTAGAGCGAGGCCCGCAGTTCATGGACCAGGTTTCCGCCCCTCATCGCCCCACCGTAAGAAGTGCTGGTTTCCACCGAAGCCACGGCCTTCACCCTGGAGAAAGCCTCGGCAATCTGCTGGGTGGGCCAGGGCCGGACCCAGCGCGGCCGGACCATCCCGGCCTTGAGCCCCTTGCTCCGCATTTGATTGATCGCCGATTTGCAGGTGTTGGCGTGGGCGCCTTGGATGAAGAAGGCCACCTCGGCGTCTTCCATTTGGTATTTTTCCAGGTAGGGGTCGTAGGTACGGCCAAAAATTCGGTTGAAATCATCCACCGCTTTTTCGATCACCCGGGGAACTTCCAGGAACGTGGCCGCCCGTTGAGCATCCATGGGAGCCCCCTGGTCCGGCCGAATCTGCGGGCCATGGGAAACCGGACACTCCAGGCTCAAGGGGTGAGGGGCCTTGTAGGGAGGAAGGAACTCCCGCACCTGGGACATCTCCGGCAGAATGACTTTATCCGCGATGTGAGAGATGAAGTATCCGTCCTGGCAAACGAACTGGGGCAGCATGATGGCTGGATCTTCTCCCACGCGGAAATTGATCAGCGTATTGTCAAAAACTTCCTGCGGGGTGGAGGCCCACCCCATCAACCACCCCTGGTCCCGGGCGGACATGGCATCCGTATGTTCCGAGCCGAAATCGCCGGGCGGGTCCAGGGTCCGGTCGGCAATGGCCATCTGCAGGGGATACCGGCCGCCCGCCGCCGGGCTGTACACTTCAAAAGCATAGGTCACGCCCACCCCGGAGCTGCCCGTATAGGCCCGGGCACCCGCGGCGGAAGCTCCCAGGGCAACGGAGACCTGGGCGTGTTCTCCTTCCCCGTGGATAAACTCGGCATCCAACTCTCCGTTGGCCACCATCCGGGCGAGCTCCATCATGATCGCCGTGTAGGGGCGAATGGGATAAGAACAGATCACCTCGACTTCTGCAAACTTCGCTCCTTGAGCTGCGGCCGCGCAGCCGCTGAGCATTCTTTCTTGAGCCATCATCTTCCTCCTTCTTAAAAAGGTTTTTCCAGGCGGACCACCCCGTCCTCGAAATCCAGCTCCGGGGCGGCGCTCAGGGCGTCTGCCGGGCACTCATAAATACAGATCTGGCAGCCCTTGCAGAACTTCCAGTTCCATTCCATCTTTTCCTCTTGCGGATTGAACGACCAGCAGGAATCCGGACAAGAGGCATAGCAGGTGAAACAACGGGTGCATTTCTCATGGTCAATGACCGGCCGGACGATCCGCCAGTTCGAGGTAATGAAGAGTTCCTGCTGTTTCACGGGAGCCGGGGTGATGGCTCCAAAGGGAACTTCACGATCTTTGGGAACTTTAATAGACATTCTTTTCTCCTTTTCATTGATGAACTCGTAAAAAGTCGCAATTCCATAGAATTCGTCATTCCGGCGAACCCCGGATCGGGTCCAGGGCAGGAGCCGGAATCCAGTTATTTCAAGATGTTCTGGACCCCGGCTTTCGCCGGGGTGACCCTCCAAGAGACTTTTTACGAGATCATCTTCATTGGATCCATTAAAAATGGAGAGGTTCTCAACTCCCCCAGAAATATTCACTGCGGGACTTGCGGAATTTCTGGAGTTTGACTTCCTTGAACCCCCGGTCCAGGGAGGCCACGTCCTTTACGATCTTGGTCAGGCTCTCCTTTTTCACCATCCCCGTGACCCGGGCCATGGCGCCGAGGATCGGAGCAGCGATCCCCGAACCGATTCCCGCCGCGTCCACGCCGCCTTCGGAACCGGAAAAGTCCACGGTGCGTACCCCGGAGATGCCGTCGGCGTCCACCGTGGCGACCGCTCCCAGCACGTCGGCGTTGGGGATGAATTTCAACATGTAATCAATCGGCCGATTGGTATTGATGAGCAGGAGCCCCCCCTCGGGCATGCCTTTCAGCACGTTGATCCCCTTGACAATCGTGGGCTCCACGATCACCACCACGTCGGGATGGTGGTTGGCGTACTCGTACTTCATGGCGATTTCTTCATCGCTGATGCGGGCGTATTTCCGGGTGGTGACCAGGACTCGGTCGGGCAGGTCCTCGTAATTGTCGAAGGCCTGGATGAATTTTCCCTCCGTTTTGGCGGCCTGGGCAAAGGCGTTGGCCACATCGCGCGCCTCCTTGTCCATGACCACTCCTCGCGTCCATACCGTTATTTCCGTCACTTTGGCCATAAATCCTTTCCTCCTTGACCGTGAGTTAATCCATTCCTTTATGCGTTAGGTCCGAACGACCCCATCTCACCCGTAAGCCGGATGGGGTCTTATCATCTCCCTTTTCCTCCTCTCTTGAACAGGCTGCCTTCCACGTTTATTAAATGTCGGCGCATGGCCTGGCGGGCTTTCCTTCCATCTCCCATCTGGATGGCGGCCAGAATTTCCCGATGGCCCAGCAGGGAGCTTTGTTTCCTTTCCTCGGTTTGAAGGTATTGTTCGCGGGTTTTCTGCAAAAGGTCCATGATCGCCGTGAGCAGGCGTTCGAAAGTCCGGTTTCTGGCCATCCGGGCCAGGGTTTGATGGAACTCCGCATCGGTGCGCACCGGGTTCTTCTTCAGGCTTACTTCCTTTTCCTGTGCCCGGAGGATTTTCTTGAGCTTTTGGATATCTTCCGGTCTGGCGTTTTCCGACGCCAGCTGGGCCACCTCCGGTTCGATCAAATTGCGCAGAGAAAAGATATCGATGAGATCGTTCTTCTCATGAACCAGGGAGAGCGCCAGCGGCTTCACCAGGTCTTCTCCGGGGGCCGCCGTTATGTAGGTACCGTCCCCCTGACGTCTTCTCAAGAGTTTCATCGCCTCCAGGGAAAAGATGGCCTCCCGCACCGTGGCCCGGGAGACTTTAAAGCTTTCCGACAGCTCTCGTTCGGGAGGAAGCTTTTCCCCCTGTTTCAGCTTGCCCTTTTCCACCAGGGAGCGGATCTGTTTGACGATGTCCTCATGGGCCCGCTTTTTCCTCACCTCTCGCAGCATGGCGGGGACTCCTTCTTATGCCATTCTTCGATGGCCCGGTGAAAATGAGAGGCCTGAAGAGAGAGCTTCCGGGAGCGGATTTCCTGCGGACCCTTCACGATTTCTGTGATGGCTATCAGGGCGGCGGTCCGGCAGATATGGGCGATCTGGGACCCGTTCATCCCTTCCGTCCTCCGGGCCAGCTCGCTTAGGTCCACGTCATCGGCCAGCGGCCTTTCAACCGTATGAACCTTGAAAATCTCCAGCCGGTCGCTCTCCCCGGGCAGGGGGAAGGTCAGGATGAATTCCAGGCGCCCCGCCCGCGTCAGGGCCGGGTCGAGAAGGTCCTTCCGGTTCGTAGCCCCCAGGACTATCACCTGGGAGAGGTCGCTGAGATTATCCATTTCGTGGAAAAATTGGCTGGCCATGCGCTCCACGGCCCCGCTTTCGCTGCCCGTGCCCCGGGTCATGCCCAGGGCCTCGATCTCGTCAAAGAACAGGATGCAAGGCGCCGATTGCTTGGCTTTCTTGAAGATGTGGTGGAGTGCCTTTTCCGACTCGCCCAGCCATTTGGAGAAAAGAATCGGCCCGCTGATGCTGATGAAGTTGAGTCCCGTCTCCCCGGCTAAAGCCTTGGCCATCAGTGTCTTGCCGGTGCCGGAGGGCCCGGAGAAGAGAATTCCCCTGGGCGGCAGGACTCTGCCGGCGGAATAGAGGTCGGGGTAGCGCGCCGGCCACTCCACAATGGAGAGGAGCTCCTCTTTGACCTTCCGCAGCCCTCCCACGTGGTGCCATCTGACCGCGGAGCGCTCGGTGTAGATTTCCCGGGTGGCCGTGGGTTCGATCTCCCGCAGGGCGACCCAAAAGTCTTCCATGCCGATCTGCAGCTGTTCGGAATTTGCCAGCTTGCTGGCCAGGTCGTTCTCCCCTTCCAGCGCCAGGTACCGGCGCAAGGCCACCATCCCGGCCTCCTTGCACAAGGCCTCCAGATCGGCCCCGACAAAGGCATGGGTGATCTGGGCGAGCCGGTCCAGGTCCACGTCGGGGCTGAGAGGCATCCGCCGGCTGTGGATCTTCAGGATCGCCCGGCGCCCCTCCGAATTGGGAATGGGAATCACGATCTCCCGGTCAAAACGGCCCGGCCGGCGCAAGGCCGGATCGATCATTTCGGGAATGTTCGTCGCCCCGATGACGATGACATGCCCGCGGGAAACCATCCCGTCCATCAGGGCCAGGAGCTGAGCGACGACCCGCTTCTCCACATCCCCCAAGACTTCCGCCCGCTTGGGGGCGATGGCGTCGATCTCATCGATAAAGATGATACTCGGAGCCTTCCGGCCGGCCTCTTCGAAGATCTCCCGCAGCCGGGCCTCGCTCTCCCCGTAGAATTTATGGATGATTTCCGGGCCGTTCACGCGGATGAAATGGAGTCGGGTCTCGCTGGCGATAGCCCGGGCCATGAGGGTTTTGCCGGTCCCCGGCGGCCCATACAGCAGCACCCCTTTGGGGGCTTCGATGCCGAGCCTCTCGAAGGCCCCGCCGTAGCGGAGGGGAAGCTCGACCATCTCGCGGATGAGCTTCAATTCCCTCTCCAGACCCCCGATATCCTCGTAGGGGACGTAGGTGGCCGGCTCCAGGGAAAAGTCGGGTTTTTTCAGGAGGAACTTGGTTTTCTGGGTGATGATCACTCCCCCCAGCGGAGAGGTGGCCTCCGCCAGAAACAATCGCTCCTTCCCCGCCAGGAAAGGGACATTGATCTTGTCCCCCACCATCACGGGCAACCCCTGGAGGATCTTGGCGAACTGATCCAGCTCGGCTTCGCTGGGGAGGGCATTGCTGAAATCCAGCGGGCTGACCAGAACGGTCGCGGCCGCCTGGCGGGAAATCTTCTTGACCCGGACCGACTCCCCCAGGTTTGCCTTGGCATTGCCCCGGATGATCCCGTCGATCTGAATCGCCTTTTTGCCGAAGGATTCGGGAAAATTCCCGGTAATCCGGGCGACCGTCTTTCTTTCCCCCTCGATCTCGACGAGGTCCCCCAGGACGCCGTTGAGCCTCTTCATGTCCTCGGGGTCCAGGCGGGCCAATCCCTTCCCCACGTCTTCGGCGAGCCCTTCGATCACCTTTAGTTCCAGGACATTCATTCTGAGATTCTCTTTGGGAGGGGGAACGAATTGGTTTAAAGGTCAGACCAATGCACTATATCGTATGGGCTAAATTTGTCAATAAAATATTTGCACCCTGCCCCTCACCCTACCCTCTCCCGCAAGGGGAGAGGGTGAATATTTTGAAATTAAAAAGAAATTCCCTCCCCCTTGATGGGGGAGGGCGAGGGTGGGGGTGAATTATGGGATTTTTTCACACCTTCGGGGAGGGTGGCGGTTGGGCTTCAAGCTGGAGGAATTCGGATCATCAGTCCCGCCCATGGCGGGAGGGATCATTCGACCCTGCCTTTCGCCAGCGTGACCCTCAGGCCTCCACTCCGCATCGGGAACCACCGGTCAAAGTTGATGTCGGTCAGTTTCAGGAGAGAGTCGCCGGCGCAAAGGATCGCCGCATTCCATCCGGGGCACTTGGCCCGGAGCACCCGGCCCAGCCGGATGTAGAGGCTGCGCAGGTCCCGGTGGCTTTTCAGGCGCACGCCATGGGGAGGGTTGGTCACCACCCAGCCCGGACCCGCCGGGGGTTCGATGGCCGAGACCGGCAGGCAGGAAAACTCGATCCCCTCGCCTACCCCTGCCCGCTCGGCGTTGGATCGGGCCGCCCGGATGGCCCCCGCATCTCGATCGGAACCCATGATCGGAGGCCCAGGCCCGGATGCCGCTTGCCCTTTTTGCGCCTGCGCCTTGAGGTCTTCCCATTCCTTCGGAGGGAAATCGGGCCAGTCCATGAAGGCAAAATGCCGATGGAGGCCCGGGGCGATCTTCCGCGCCATCAACGCAGCTTCGATGGGGATGGTCCCCGCCCCGCAAAAGGGGTCGACCAGAGGGGATTTGAGGTCCCAGCCCGAGGCCATCAAAATTCCCGCGGCCAGGGTCTCCCGCAAAGGGGCTTTGGCCGTGGCCAGCCGGTATCCGCGCCGGGAGAGCAAAGCCCCGGAGGAATCCAGGCTGAGGGTGCAGCGGTTTTCCACCAGGCGGACGATGATCAACTGAGGAGGATTGCCTTCCTCTTCTTCATCGAATTTCTTTGTTGGAGGAATCTGGCCCAGCCGGGATCCGATCGACTCCATGACCCGTTCGGTGACCGCCGTGGAGTGAAAGAGCCTGGACTTATGGCAGGCGACCCGCAGGACCACCGGGCGGCCCGGCTTCAGGTAAGCTTCCCAGGAAAGCCGCTTGGCCCTCCGCCCCAGGTTGGAAAAGGTATCGGCATAGAAAGACCCAAGGTGGAGAAGGACCCGGCTCGCTGTTCGCAGGCGCAGGTTGGCGCGGTAGAGGTCGACCAGGGAACCCCGGCATTCCACCCCGCCGATTTCTTCCACTTCCTCCTCTGCGGGCAATGAACCCCCGTTCGGAGAAGAAGAGCCGGTTATCCGCAAACCCAGGTCTTTCAATTCCCGGGCCGTGAAAGGCTCCAATCCCGGCGCGCAGACGGCAAAGAAGTTAGGCATAAATGATTGCTGGTTATTCGTTATTCGTTACTCGTTATTAGTTACTCGTTGCTGGTTACTGGTTGCTCGTTACTCGTTACTCGTTACTCGTTACTGGTTACTCGTTACTCGTTTCTGGTTGCTCGTGCTTATAAAAACCTATTGATTAATCGGTTGCTCCGTGTATTAATCCTGATTCCTGAATCCTGACTCCTGACTCCTGAATCCTGATTCCCGTATCCTGACTCCTGACTCCTGAATCCTGTTCGTCAAGTCACGCCCCGTGCATCCCACTTTTCCCCTGCCCCCTGCTCCATGCTCCCTGCTCCTTGCTCTTTGCTGTTTTTTCCTCAAGCGAAGCGATCCTCAAGGCCCCTTGGGCCGCTCCTCGAGTCACGCCCTTGGCGTGACGCTCCTATTGCGTCCTTTACAGTCTTCCCGGCATTACTGCCCCCGCACCCATCCCCAGCCGCAGGTAGAGGGCGACGGCCAGAACGGCTCCCAGGATAATGAGAATTGCATAATCCTTCGGCGCCATCCGGAGTTCATAGTAGAAGGTCCGCTTCGCGCCGGGGCTGAAGCCCCTGGACTCCAGGGCGATGGCCAGCAGGTTCGTGTAGCGGATGGCGTATATAAATAAAGGAATGGCCTGGGGGATGAATTTCCCCATCCGCCGGAAGATGTTCCCCGACTCCAGGTCAAGGCCCCGGGATACCTGCGCCTGGATGATCGTGGCCCCCGCGCCGGCCAGGGTGGGGATCAGCCGGAGAGCGGTGGAGAAGGCAAAGGCCACGGGATAGGGAATTCCCAGGCCGATGAGCCCATGGGTCAGTTCCTCGTTCCGCGTCGTGGAAAGGAGGATCAGGCCGGCCATGACGAAAGAGGAGAGGCGGAGCCCCATGGCGATTCCGTAAAGAAGGGATTCCCGGCTGACGGCCAGCGGTCCCCAGCTCCACAGGGGAGTCGGCCCGCTGGCAAAGAGCGGCCACATGAGAGTGCTGAAGACAAAAAGCAGGAGGAGGAGGAACCGGAGCTTCCAGAAATTGGGGAGGGCCCGGGAAAAACCGGCGATGACCAGGATTCCCAGGGTCACCGCGGCCAGATGCGCCGGGTGGTTGAAGCACAGGCAAAGGGAAAAGAGGATGAGCGTGGCAAGGATCTTGGTCCGCGGGTCCAGGCGGTGGGTCCAGGTTTCACGGTCCAGGTACAGGAAGATGTTCATCCCCCCAGCTCCTCCACCATCTGGCTCACAGTCAAGGCCCGCGTTCCCAGCCAGTTGCTCAACCTCACCAGGGACGAGGGGCGGAGTGACGCCTCTTGCAGACGCTCCTCCCGGGCAAAGACCTCCCGCGTCGGCCCGTCAAGCAGGACCGCCCCTTCCTTCATTACCACGGCTCGCGTGGCATACTCGGCGGCCACTTCCATGGAGTGGGTGATGATGATGATTGTATGGCCCCGGCCATGAAGACTTTTCAGCATTTCCATGAGGGACCGCTGGTGCCCTTCGTCCAGGCCGGTGGTGGGCTCATCGAGAACCAGGACCTCCGGCCGGACGGCCAGGACCGAAGCCACGGCCACTCTCTGTCTCTCCCCCTTGCTCAGGGCAAAGGGGATTTTCTTCTCGGTCCCGGTTAATCCCACGATCGCCAGAGCCTCGGCCACCCGCTTCTCGATAGAGGCGGAGGGTTCCCCCAGGGTTTTCAGCCCGAAGGCCACCTCGTCAAACACCGTGTTGCAGAAAATCTGGTGGTCCGGGTTCTGGAACACGTATCCCACCAGCCGGGAGATTTCCTGCTGCCGGTAATCGGTCGTCGCTTTTCCCCGCAGAAGCACCCGGCCGGAAGATGGTTTCAGGAGGCCGTTGAAATGCTTGGCCAGAGTCGTCTTGCCCGAGCCGTTCTGCCCGATCAGGGCCACAAATTCCCCCTCCCGGATTCCCAGGCTGATTCCCCGCAGCGCTTCGATCCGATGGGTGGGATAGAAATAAACCAGGTCCTCCATCTGCAGAATGCAGGGGCCTCCGGCAACGGGAGGGGAAGTCCGGGGGGATTCGAGTTCCCTTCGCCGCGCCAGGCCATGTTCCTGGATCAAGGCCGTCGCTTCCCTCACTTGTAAAGGCTTTCCCGGCCATCCCATGGCCGAGAACAGCTCGATCAGCGCCGGCACCTTGACCCCGCAGGATTTCAAAGCCGGAATATCCGCGAGGATTTCTCCCGGCGCCCCCCGGGCAGCCATCCGGCCGTCCCTCATCAGCCAGATTTGCTCAGCCTCTGCCCCGCTTTCCGGGTCATAGTCCACGATGAGCAGGGTTCGTTTTTCCTCCCGCAGGCGGCGGGCGATATTCAGGATCTCTTCGCGCCCCTGCGGGTCGAGGTCGGTGGTGGGCTCATCCATGACCAGGATTTGCGGCTCCATGGTTAAAACGGAACTGATGGCCAGGCGCTGCTTCTGCCCGCCCGAGAGGCTGGCCGGCTCCCGGCGCCGGAAGCTCTCCAGCCCCAGGAAGGGAAGGTAATTTTGAATCCGCTGTTCGATCTCCCGGCGGGGAATAAGGAGGTTCTCCGGGCCGAAGGCCATCTCCAGTTCCACGTTGGTGGAAAAGAGCTGGGGCTCAAAATCCTGAAGGACGAACCCCACGTATCGGGACATCTCCGCCACCTTGTGGCCGGCCACCTCCCGATCCTTTACCAGGACCCGCCCCTGGTACCGGCCCCGGAAAAAATGGGGGATGATCCCGTTCAGCGAGGCGCAAAGGGTGGACTTGCCCGCCCCTCCGTGCCCCAGGATCACGACCAGGGACCCTTCCTGAACCTCCCCTTGAATGTGCTGCAGCGCGGGAGTTTCCTGCCCCCGGTAGGCGAATGTCAGATCTTCGATGGAAACCGCAGTGGACATGGGAGGTTCTTTAGACGCTTAGCGCCTCATTAATATAAACATGTTGGTAAAGAGGAAATATCCTTCATCGGGGTCGTAGGGGCACGATGCATCGTGCCCCTACGGGTGCCCCAGCGTTGCCCTGGAAGGACCACTTCTTCAGCGCCTGGGGGTGGAAAGGTACAAATTGTAGGGGCAACCCCCCGTGGTTGCCCATCTTGCGGGCGGCCACAGGGGGCCGCCCCTACAATATTCTTTTTGGCTGCCCACGGTTTAGGAAGGCTAAAGCAGGAAGCTTCCGATCAGAATGAATGCCGTGCAGACCCAGCCCACGGTGCTTGCCGGGAACCCCGGGATCAATCCTCCCAGAAGGCCCACGACGGAAGCGATCGCCACCAGCCAGGCCCCGAGAAAGCCGGCCAGCGGCTTGCCCACGTCCTCTTCCTCCATCACGTCCGCCCAGAAAAGGCCGAATTGGTCCCGGGTGACCTTGGATACCGAGACCAGCAGGATCAACCCGATCCAGCCGGCCAGCGTGTTGTTGAGGGTGATGATCTTGGAAAGGACGGCGTAGGGGATGATCCCCAGGAAGTCGACAAAAGCGCTGATGACCACCGCACAGGCCGCCCCCGAGAGGAAGGTGACCAGGAAATAATTCAGCCGGTGGGACCAGCTTCCGGCCTGCCAGTCTCGGGTGAAATGGGCCCAGGGAAAGAGCTGGGTCCAGAGGGCGTAAGGGAGATAGCCAAGGAGGAAATTGCCCACGAAACCGGCGATCGAACCCGGTCCCAGGGTTCCCCCGAAGAGGTCGCCGATGAAGTTGCCGAAAGCGGTGCCCCAGGCTCCCGCCGGTCCAAAAAGGAGCCCGAAGGCAATCGGGAAAATATTCCCCACCCGCAGCTCGGTGATCCCGGGAATCAAGGGGATGGCGGTTTTGAAGGCGATGAGGGCCGCCCCGTAAATCGCCGCGCACACCGCCACCAGGATGATCATCCGGCTGTTCTTCCACATGGTAAAGGCGGCTTTCATGATTCCTCCGGGTCTGAATTCTGCAAAAAATGTACTGAATCAAATGAAAAAAGTCAATCGACGATTAATCGCCCAGCGCCCAGTCAGGTTTCTTTCTGCATGGCGCCGCCGTCCCTGAATCTTCGCTGTTTCAGCATCCGGTAGATCAAAAATACAGCCCATGCGCTCAACGGGTGTTTCAACGAATGGCCACTGAATTTTTCCTGGGTCATTAAGGGAAGGATCGGGGATTTAGCGGACGCAAAACGGATGGGCAGGCCGCCGATCCGGGTCAGATCGTCTGAGGCGCCGACGATGGCGATCGATCGAGGGTTGAACAGGGTATTCAGTTCACCTTGCATTTATTTTCCGCTCTTCCTCTTCATCTCCACCATGGCTTTGTCTTTAAGTTTGAACTTCTGGATCTTCCCGCTGCCGGTCATGGGAAACTCCTGGACGAAGGCGACGTAACGGGGAATCTTGAAATTGGCGATCTTGCCCTTGCAATAGTTAAGAATTTCCTCCTCCGTGGATGACATTCCTTCTTTGAGCTCTACAAAGGCCATTCCCACTTCGGTAAGCCGGGCATCCGGCACGCCGATGACCTGGGCTTGTTTAACCTTGGGGTGGGTCAAAAGAAAACTTTCAACTTCCATGGCCGATACATTTTCCCCTCCCACCCGCAGCATATCTTTCAACCTTCCGGTGAATTTCAAATACCCTTTTTCCGGGTCGATGAGGCCGAGGTCCCCGGTGTGGAGCCACCCCTCTGGATCAATGGCTTTGGCTGTCTCTTCCGGCTTCTTATAATAGCCTTTCATGATGTGCCACCCCCGAACGCAAATCTCCCCCCCTTTCCCCGGGGGCAAATCTTTCCCGGATGTGGGGTCCACGATCTTCACTTCCGTTCCAGCATGAGGCAGGCCATGGAAGTTGACCCTTAGATCTAAAGGATCATCTACGAATGTCGTGGTCACATTGGGGGACGCTTCAGAAATCCCATAGACGTTCAGGATATGGCTCATGCCCATCCGATCATGGATACTTCGAACCACCTCTGCCGGCCCGATGGCCCATCCTTTTTTCAAGGAGGAAACATCATGGCGGAAAAAATCCGGGTGCTGGTACATCATCATAAAATGGGTTTCGATGCCGTTCATGGCCGTGCACCGCTCTCGCTCCACAACCCTCAGGCTCTCGGTATCGTCATAGGTCTCGAGGAACACCATCGCAGCTCCATGGGTAATCACGGAGATCGTTGAAATGACCGCCCCTCCCACATGGAAGAAAGGCAGAGGGCAGAACAAACGATCCTGGGCGGTCAGGGTCTGCCTCTCCGCCATGCAATACCCGTTACGGATGACCCCATCATGACTGAGCATCACTCCCTTGGGGAAGGACGTCGTGCCCGAAGTGTATTGGAACATGATGATGTCATCCGGCTTTACCCGTTCAGCGATTGACGCTAACTCTTGTTCGGATATCTTCTGTCCTAAGGAGATCACCCCGGAGTAAGAAAAGGTACCCGGCATCTTCCTCTCACCGAGCAGGATCACATTCTTTAGAAGCGGCAGGGGCTTCAATCGCAGCTGACCCGCAACCTGCCCATCCATCTCGGGGGCGATCTCTTTGACCATTCCCAGATTATCAATATTCAGAAAACGATCCACCATCACCAGGGTCGTGGATTCCGACTGGCCGAGGATATACTCCAGTTCGCTCGTGCGGAAGCGCGTATTTACTGGCACGAGGACTGCTCCTATGAGAGCCGTGGCCATTTGCGTATAGACCCATTCCGGACAATTCCCTGCCCATATGGAAACCTTATCTCCGCGGCCAACTCCCAGGGCGATCAAGCCTTTGGCCAGCGCCCGGGACTTTCCCAGAAGCTCCCCATAAGAGATGCGCTGGTCCTTGAAAATCAAAGCAGCATTTTCTGGGTATCGCTGGCTAACTTCCTCCAGGACCTGCCCTAAAGTTCTCTTCCCCCAGGCTCCCATATTAACCTCCATAACGAAGGACCAAATTTTTTTATTTGCCTGCCGTCCGGTCAGGTTTCTTTCCGCATGACGCCGTCGTCCCTGAATCTTCGCTGATTCAGCATCCGGTAGATCAAAAACACAGCCCATGCGCTCAACAGGTGTTTCAAAGAATGGCCGCTTAATTTTTGCTGAGAGATTGAGTAAATCGATTGATCTTCGACTTCAGCCACCTTGGCCAGGATGTACAATCCCAGGGCGGCCATTAGATAAGCTTGATGCGTCTGCCTGCCCCGAAAGAGCAAGAGCAGGATCAAGATACCCAGCAGGGGAGAAACCTGAACCCAGATGTAGAGCCGCAGATCATCCGTAAAGTGCCAATAGACCACGCTGAAAATTGCGAGCAAGCACATGGGAACCAGCAGAATGGTTTCCAGTTTCGGATTCACATTTTCACTCAACAGGGCCACGAATAAGGCCATAAATCCGACGGCCATCGGCAGTCGGTCCCAGACCAGGGTCCAATGACTGGGAGCCCAGTGGTAATATGCAGACCCAAAACCAACTAAAAGTACCGCTCCAAAAAGGGTCCTCCACGACCAGGGAGCCAGCGTTAGCTGATGGGTCCGGCCAGAGATCGACCCCAAAAGACCGACGACCAAAAAGGGAAGGCTTGTCATCACATTAAGAAAGGTCGGGATTCCCCAAGCTGTCTCAAGGTCGGCAAACTGATGATAGGCCGGGTCCTGCGGGATTGGCGCAATAAACAGGAGAGGTAATAAGGAGCCGAAAGCCAGCAAACCCACCACCATCTCGCGCCTGTAACGAAGCATAGACGCCACTTCCGGCTATAAGCACTTAAACAGTTGCAGGAATTAGCTCCAGTTTGAAAAGTGACTTAATAGGGATTTTCTTAGCGGCGCCAAGTATTTCGATGGCCACAATCTCATCTTTTGAAGTAGTGTGAAGAATTACTCCTTCGGCCATCTCTACAGCACCATCGGGCTTCTTGGATGATAGCTGAATGTAGGCTGCGTCGGCTTTTTTGTCGTATCTCACTTTCACGGTTTCACCTCCCCATTTTCTTTTTCAAGGGATAGGCTGTTAGAATGAAAATTTCCCCTTTTATTTTCTCATATACCACTTTAAGCGGATAACCCGAAAATTTATCCCGAAATTTCTTCATGGCGATCATCCTGTTTTCTTCTGTAGCTGAAACGTCCGGTGATTCTACCGCGCTCATAATATCGTCCTCAGATATTTTATACAATCTCATATTGTTTCTGGCATGTCTGGATATCTTCATCATCTAAGCCCCTTATCTGGGAATGGCCATAGTTTTCATCGCTATCCCTAGGATACAGACCTGAAAGGGCATTAGCAAGGCGAAAAATTGAGGAGGCACTTCTCAGCAATCGGGATTGAGCAGAGGCCAGGGCTTCGATACCTGAGCTGTAGAAGAACGGCGACTCAGAGTCTTCCTATTCTCGGAGACAGCCGAAGATCTATTCAAGAATCAAATATTCATTCCTCAGAATTCTTGAAACCCACCCCTGCTACTCGGTCCAGAACTTAAGTCCTGGACCTGAGTGAGACAAGTCGCATATAAACCTACGTCCCAATTTCTGCGGTCCACTGCAGCGTATGGTTAGGCAGCCTTTGCTGCCCGAGTGCTCGGAGTTTGAGCTTGGGGGACGGGGACGTTGGTTCAAATGCAACTTTAATCCTTGATCTTCAACATTGAGCGTTATCTTTGGGGAAACAGCAGAAGTTGAAATGCGCATTCCCGTCTCAAGAAGCCCATTGAAGGAATTCAGAACCAGAGAGTGCTGAATTGACAAATATCATATTTATGATTATTATTATCAGAATAAATGATAGGAGGATGTTATGCCAGTTATTAGGCCGATATCGGACTTGAGAAATCGGGCCAACGAAATCTCCAATCTTTGCCATCGGGATAACCAGCCGGTTTTTATATCCAAAAACGGCGTTGGAGACCTGGTGGTGATGAGCCAGGCCCATTACGAACGCCTGCTGAACTTACTTGAACTGTATCAAAAACTCGGCGAAGCTGAGGCACTGGATTCTTCCGGCGAAAGGGGAATCACCCACCGTGAAATGATGAAACGGTTAAGGGCGAAGACTTCATGAGGAAGCCTATTGATATACGATACTTACCGACCGCAGAAAAGGACCTGATGGAGATTTTCGAGTATATCAAAAAGGACAATCCTGCTGCCGCCGCATCTGAACTGGATAAATTTGATCAATCCATCTCCAAATTAAGCCGAACCCCATCTCTTGGCCTGATCCCAAGAGACCGACGCCTCAGAGAAATGGGCTACCGAATGCTTGTTGTGGACAAGTATCTCGTGTTTTATGTCGTCAAAAAGAAATTTATCCAGATTCGCCGGGTTATTCACGGCGCCCGCCGCTATAGCTTCCTTCTTTAAAAGTTCACATTTCATGAAGCTTTCTGGCCGATAGCCTAAGATGGCTTTTGGCCTTCCCGCCCTTGGCAGCGAATCCGTTTCTAATCAAATTCGATTTTTCCTCTTCATCTCCTCCATGGCTTTCTCTTTAAGTTTGAACTTCTGGATCTTCCCGCTGCCGGTCATGGGAAACTCCTGGACGAAGGCGACGTAACGGGGGATCTTGAAATTGGCGATCTTGCCCTTGCAATAGTTA
>Ga0315294_10003632_pt1 | contig 16820 bp, 10 predicted proteins | sample YL17G13_40_MG_FD_203626 | JGI IMG/M metagenome (GOLD analysis project Ga0315294, IMG submission 203626) | Sediment microbial communities from Yellowstone Lake, YNP, Wyoming, USA - YL17G13_40 | ecosystem: Environmental > Aquatic > Freshwater > Lake > Sediment | place: USA: Wyoming | collected... | reverse complement strand
AGCCGAAGCGGTTTCAGAAACCGGCGGCGATGTAACCATCGGCGGCCAAACGAGTTACCCGTCGAAGAACCGGAGCAAGGCATCATAGTATGTTTGATCAGAGCTCTAGGAGACTGACTAGAGCCGGTGCCATAGCCTCCGAAAACCGCATTTGTGATAGCGCCAAGGCCGATTTTGACCAGTTATGAAACCGGTTCTAGGGAACAGTTACCTTGCCGGTACCGTTGCAGCGTTTGCACGGTATCTTCCCCTGGGGAATATCGGCGGAAAGGCACATGCGGCACTTCATCCTGCCGGTGCTGTTGCAGTTAGTGCAACCGACGTTGGTGCCATTGACCCACCGCTGCCCGGTGCCGTTGCATACGGTACACTTGCCCAGGTAGCAGCGGCCCTGGCATCCGGGGCAGACGATGAAGCCGGTGCCACCGCACGTCGGGCATGTCACCTCCCTTGGCTGGCGGGGCGGCCGCGGCATACTTGGCGGTGGCTGCGGAGGAGGCACCGGAGGGACATACGGCGGCGCCGGAGGCGACACGTCGGCGGGTTGTGGGGCCGGTGGCAAGACGTCAGGGGGCTGTGGCTCCGGAGGCGGAATATCGGCAGGCTGCCGCACCAGAGGCGACACATCGACCGGCGGCTGCGGCGGAGACGAGAAGAATCCAGGCGGAGGCTCCAGACGCAACACATATGTATCCTCACCAGACTCAAGTATATCACTGATGAGGTAGTAATAGTCGGAAGGGAGCCGCCAAACTGCGTTTGCCCAGGTGAAGGTCATCCTGTCGAACACTATCTTGCCGCCCCCCCAGCTCCCCAGCGACAGCCCGACTTTGCGATGGCCGCCTTCGGCGAAATACCAATTCTCGTACCGCAAGCCAGACTCAAGTCTTACCTTGGCGTCTGGATCCCACGGGTCCACCTGCCGCCCGTCAATCGCCCTGAGGTTCTTAGTTTCGAGGTCCACCTCCAGGGATACCTCGAAGGGGGTCCGCAACCCGGTATCTCCCACCCGCGCCCCAGACGGCCTTGTATCTATAATCAGTCTCATGTGTTTGGTGGGTGGAGGCGTGGGGGGTGGGGAGGGTGCCTGGCCAAGCTCTGGGCCGCCGGAGTGATGGCATCCAGGAAAACAGCACAATAGTGCCGCCAACACGGCGACCAGGCTGGTTGTGGTCTGTTCATGTTCCATGTTACCCATCTCCGTACTCCGGCTTCGCATTTCACGTCAGCGCCTGCCAAGCGCCTGAATGTAGTCGATGCGCGGCCTGACAACCCCACTGAAATAAGGAGTCCTCTCAAACTGTGAGTCCCAGACGAGTGTCGCGACAATCTGCCTGTAACGAAGGAATTCGGGAACCTGAGTCTCCAGGAACCGGGTGAGGTTCACGCCCAGCTTGGCCGTGGTGATGAACGGTTTGGCTTCGCCGGGGGGCACAGTGCCGAGAACCTGAGTGACCATGCTCTCTGTGATCTTCCCCAACTGCGAGGCCAAGTCGCCTTGGCCCCCCTTGGCTAGAATGAGTTGCGCGAGGAGAACCTTGGCGGGAGGCCCGTATGACTTGCCGTAGACAAGATCTTGGTAGATTGCTTCTGCTGCCTGGTAGTCCCATGGTTTCCCGGAAGCAGCATCCGCTCTTGCCTTGGCCGACTCGATTCGCTGGATCGACCTCAGAATGATGTCCCTTGTTACGGCTTGGAGGTACGTATTGGGGTCGCTGAGCGCGGCCTTCGTCATGCCGACCGCTGCCTTGCCACTCAGCTCGACGGCGGTGGCAGTCCCGCCGGTCAACGCAGCCACGATTGCCTCTGTCAGAGCCCTCGCACTGCCATCCCGTATCAGCAAGATGGCGTTAGCCAGATCTGCCGCGCCCACGAAGTCGCGCAGGTTCTTCACCTCGTTGTCAACTCCGGCTTTCCCTCCCACAATCTCCAGGCTGAACACCGTCTTTGTGAAGAAGGCCTTCCTCAGAATGTTGGCATCCGTCACAAGCGAGCCATCGGCCGTCGTTACGACGTATACCTTGCCTCTTCGCGAGTCAACTGCTCCCGAGTCGGGTGATCGGTAGTCAACCTGTGCCAGAAGATAGCGCTGACCATTGATGGTCAGTTCCTGTGCACCCCGCAGTTCCTCTGGGCGTATCGGGGAGGCCGGCTTTGGCCTGGCAGCACCAGGTACCCGTGGTACTGGCGCAGCGGCGCCTCGGGCCTCATGCGGAGGAACCAAGGTCAGAAGAACTGCTACGGAGAGGAGGCAGGTTCTCATAGTCCCCCCTTTTAGGAGCGCGGACCCGACAGGTGCACGCTAAACATTATCAGGCACAGCCAAACCGCCGTCAAGCCAGATCCGTTCGTCGTCCGTTCGTCGTCTCAGGGCATGGTTGTGCCCACGCCATGGGGGCTCCTCTGTCCCTATTCCCTGAACTGCAACGACGAGCGACCAAGCGTCCCTGTGTGTATATCAGGGTCTTGCCCATAGATTCGGATGATCCTCTTGCGTGCTGGCGCTCCCGTGTCGTATAGATCAGGTGACGGACAGGCAAGTACTGCCCCGAGGAACAGGGCCGGCCAGCCCTGGGTCTTCGGCGAGAAGACCAAGCCCACTGAACTGTGCACAGCGGTTCGGCGGGCTTTTTCTTCGGGGCGCGGGTGGCGAGGACGAGTCGTGGCGACGTTCGCGGAAACGATGCTTTCAAAGTACGAGACGCTCCTCCAGACGAGCGCGGGCCTAGACACCGTCTCCGTGGCCGGCCAGTCGGTGCGGTACACCGACGTGGAGGCGAAGTACCGCTACTGGAAGCGCGAGGTCGGCCGCCTCGGGGCGTGGCCTGTGGTTCAACATCGGCGGTGGACCCTCTCCCCGGGTGTGGCATGCCACCGTCTTCTACCAGCCGCACGGGCTTGCCGTGACGGTGCTGAACTCCGGGAATCATCTGGCCCGACGGCTTTGCAGGGCCGGAGTGGACGGTTTCCGCGATATCGTGGAAATGGCCGCCGAGTCGGAGGGCGTTCTCGTCGGATGCAGACGCGCGTGGTATTACGACCCGAAGAGCCCCTATAAAGGACAGCACATCGTGAGCGCCGATGAGCCACTTCTGGTCGAGGCGCACGCGCTTGATACAGGTTCTCGCGACGCCTTTGCCGTGATGCTGAAGACCACGATGGAAAGGCTGTTGGGGGACAAGCGGTGGCGGACTGAATTGCATGTGCGGCAGGATGTGAGCGCCAGTCAGCTCCTTCGGCTTCCGCTCAACCGGCAGGTCGCGCTGGTAGCGAAGGCCGCGCACAACCTCTACCCCATACTTCAGCGCTTGCTTTGACCTTGAGGGAGCTGCACAGTCGGCTCCGGGAGACATCGGTGCCCGCGTTCGGTCTGCGGACACCGCGGCCATAGGCACTTTCGCGTCATCTACACCCGCCCGGCGTGGGGCGGGCGCATCCAGCTCCGCCGCGAGTGCCGGGACTGTGGGAAGCGGATCTGCCCCAAGCCGCTCTGTCAGCATGGATCGCACAGGTCGGCGTCTTTGCATGCGGCCAGAATGTTCCGCCTACGGCCAAAATGTGTGGTAGAATACCGCCATAGCGGATCACACCTCGAACCGCATCGCCGCAGGCGCTGCGAGTCGGCGCCGCGACCTCACAGCTTTCTCACGTGGCCTTGGGGAACGTCTCACGTCGGAGGAGACCGTCTATGCTCCTGCGTCAGCGACCGTCATGCGCCCAGGCGATTCTGTGCAGCCTGGCCGTCCTTGTTTCGCCGATGCTATGCCCCCGCCCGGCGCCGGGGCAGTACTCCCCGGTCAATAGCACCGGGCCGTCGTCCAACCGCGTGGACATCGTGTTCATGGGGGACGGCTATACGTCGGGCCAGATTCCCGCCTATTGGAACGACGTCCAGACGCTCTTCGCCTACCTGTTCGGGCCGCCTCCCCCGCCTATCGCCCCCATCCCCGGCCAGCCCCCCCCGCCCATCAACTTTGACCCGTACGAGCGGGACCCGTACGTGCAGTACCGCAACTTCTTCAACACCTGGCGCGTGGACGTGGTGTCCGCCCAGTCCGGAGCGGACGATCCCAGCACCAACACGTGGGTCAACACGGCCCTGAACGCGTCGTACGCGTTCGGCGGAGGGCCGCAGCGGCTCCTCTACATCGACTCCGCCCTGGGCTACGCCACGCTGACCCAGGCCCTGCAGACGGCGCCTTTTGCGGCCGAGGTCCGGCCCGTCGTCGTCAACGACGTGCAGTATGGCGGCGGAGGCGGGTACGGCGACTTCGCCGTCTATGCCGCGGGCGATCCCTTCAACACGCGGATCGCCATTCACGAACTCGGCCATGCGTTCAACTGGCTGGGCGACGAGTACCAAAGCACGCTGCCCTATGTCGGTCCCGAGCCGTGGGAGGTCAATGTGACCACGGACCAGACAGGGGCCAAGTGGGCCCCGTGGCTGGGGTACCCGGACGTGCCGGCCGTCGGCACGATCGGCGTTTACCAAGGAGGCTACGGCAGTTACCAGACAGGCATCTGGCGACCCTCCCTGGACTCCAAGATGAGGAATCTCGGGTATTGGTCCTCCAGCCCCGGCTACCCCAACGCCGTCTACGGCGTCCCCTTCAACGCCATCTGCCGCGAGAAGATCATCCTGGATATCTACGGCCTGGTGGACCCCCTGGACGCCTGGACGCCGAATAGCGCGCCTCTGACCGACCCGAGTTCCCTTTCGGTCACCCCGATCGACCCCAACGTGATCCAGGTGGCCTGGTACATCGACGGCACGCTGGTCTCCTCGACCTCGGGCCCGTCCTTCCAGATCCAGAATCTCGTGGGCAATCTCGGCGCTGGCCGCTACACCGTGGCGGCCAGGGCCTACGATCCGACGCCCTGGGTCGTGAGGAACCGGAGCGAGTTGGAGCAGACCGTCACCTGGGACGTGCGGCTGACAGGGACGGGCGGGGCGAGCCAGTGGGCGCTCCCGGCCGACAGCCAGTGGTCCATCCCCGGGAATTGGACCGGCCCCGTGCCGAATGGCGTGGACGCGGGCGCCTCCTTCCTGGACGCCCCGCCCGGGCCGCGGACCGTCACCATCGACGTGCCCGTGACCGTGGGGACCCTCAACCTCGACAACGCCAACGCGTACACGCTGGCCGGCGCCAGTCAGATCACCATGCAAGCCTCCGGCGGCCCCGCCATCGTCAACGTCGCCGGCGGCAGCCACACGATCACAGCCCCCGTCTCGCTTGCCAGCGGCACCAACTTCAACGTCTGGTCCGGCGCCCTGGCGCTCTCCGGACCCGTGTCCGGCGGGGGCGGCCTGAACAAGGTCGGCGGGGGCCTGCTCACTCTGGACGGGCCCAACACCTACAACGGCCCGACCGTCATCTCTGGCGGGGCGCTCCGGGCGAATTCGGGTGCGGGCCTGCCCACGGAGAGCAGCCTGACCCTGGCCGGCCCTGTGCCCAGCAACCTGACCTCGACCTTGGGCGACGGAGTCCTGGAAGGCATCGGAAACACCACCTTCACGCGCGGCTTGGGCGCCGGGCCCGACCAGGTCCAGTGGACCGGAAGCGGCGGGTTCTCGGCCTCGGGCGGCGTGATGACCGTCAACATCGGCGGCAATCCGATCATCCCCCAGACCCTGAACTGGGGCTGGGGCGGTTTCGTCCCCTCCGGTTCCGCCCTGGTCTTTGGATCTTCAACCGCCAACAACGCGACGTTTCTCTGGAACCCCATTAACCTGAACGGCGGAACCGAGACTGTGACGGTCCTCGATAATCCCAACACCGGCGCCGACTTTGCCACCCTCGCGGGCGCGGTCTCCAACGGCAGCCTGACCAAGGACGGGCCGGGGACGCTGTTCCTGACCGCCGCCAACACCTACCAGTTGTACGGGGGGCTCACCACGGTCAACGCGGGCACCTTGGCGTACGGCAACCCCAACGCCCTCGATTACGGAAGAGTGATCGTCAACGGCGGCACATTCGACGTCGGGGCCTACACGGCCATCGTGGGCACGGTGACATTGAACGGCGGCTCCATCACCGGCACCACAGGCCTGTTATACACAACTTGGAATCCCAACTGGCCTGTCAGCGAACTGCGGAGCGGCACGATCAGCGCCATCCTGGGCGGCTACGACTCCTTGTATAAGACGGACCCGTACGGCACCGTCGCCCTCACCGGCGCCAACACCTACGCCGGCACGACCTACATCTATGGCGGGGCACTTCAGGCCAATTCGGGGGCGGGGCTGCCCATCACCAGCAACCTGGTCCTGACCGGCGGCGTCCTGGAGGGCATTGGAAACGCCACCTTCACCCGCAGCCTGGGCCAGGGAGCCGATCAGGTCCAGTGGGCCGGGAGCGGCGGGTTCTCCGCCTCCGGCGGAGTGATGACGGTCGACATCGGCGGCCCCGCACAGACCCTGACGTGGGGCGAGCAGTACTTCGTTACGAACACTGGCCCGACCCCGGGCGGACTTGTCTTCGGGTCCTTGACCGCCGACAACGAGACGCGGCTGCTGAACCCCATTGACATGAACGGTCAGGACTGCCCCGTGATCGTCAACGACAACTACAACACGCCCGCCGACTTTGCCACGCTCGCGGGCGTGCTCTCCGACTCAGGCCCTCCCTCGTCGAGCAGCCTGACGAAGCTCGGCCCCGGCACGCTCGTCCTCAGTGCCGCCAACACCTACGGCACGCCGACATATATCGAAGGCGGTGCACTTCAGGCCAATTCGGGGGCGGGCCTGCCCACGGCGAGCAACCTGGTCCTGGCCGACGGCGTCCTGGAGGGCATCGGAGATGGCACCTTCACCCGCGCCCTGGGCGCCGGACCCGATCAGGTCCAGTGGACCGGCAGCGGCGGATTCTCCGCCTACGGCGGGCGCATGACCGTCAACATCGGTGGCAGCCCGATACCGAATACCCTGACGTGGGCCCAGCCTTCCTCTTACTTCATCCCCGCCGATGGCTGGCTGATCCTCGGCTCACCGACCGCCAACGAGGAGACCGTGTTCCTCAACCCGATTGATCTCAACGGGGCCATCCGCGGCGTTGGGGTGGACGATAATCCGACCACCGCCGCCGACTTCGCCACCCTCTCAGGCGGCGTGTTCAACGGCGGCCTGATCAAGGGCGGCCCAGGCACGCTCGTCCTGCCCACGGTGAACGGCTACGCTGGCGGCACGACGGTGGAGGGCGGGACCCTGAGGGCCTACGGCGGGGCCCTGGGGACCGGGCCCGTCGTCCTGCTGAGCGGGCTGGACGGCGTCCCCCCGACGCTCGACCTCGTGGGCCAGGTGGGGGTCCAGCCGGGCCTCGTGGCCGAGTTCTACACGGGCAACTTCGGCGCCCAAGGCAGCGCCATCATGACCACCCCTGGGGGGGCGGGATGGGACCCGTACACCCCTGCCTGGACGGGCGTCGTCCCCTACGCCGACTTCCCCGTGGGGCCCGTCGGGGCCGACTACGGCAACCCTTTCCGGAACTACACGGCGTTCCAGACGGACAACCTTTCGGCGCGGGTCAGGGGTTTCATCAACATACCAGTCAGCGGTGCCTATCGCTTCCACAGCGGCAGCGACGACGGGAGCATAGTGTGGATCCGCGACGACGCGGGCAACTGGGCCACGGCTTGCGGCAACGACAACTGGCAGCAGTTCCCGGGGTACAACCCGGACGGGGTCTCGATCTGGTTGAGCGCGGGGTATCACGAGATCGCCGGCGGGTTCTACGAGGGCACCGGCGGCGCCGGGTGGGAGATGCGTTGGGACGCCGGTCTGGGCACGGGCTTCGCCGGTTCGCCCCTGCCCTCGGCCATGGCCCCGTACCTGGTCCAGGTCCTCCCGGGGGGCTCGTCCGGTTTCGGGAACAATGTGACCGTGGCGGACGACGCCGCGATCAACGTCACCGGCTTGGTGTCCATGGGCAGCCTGACCATCAACGCCGCCACCGCGCTGCTGTCGGTGACCCGGGGCCTGGGAACGACGAACGCGGTGACGTTCACGGGCACGTCGCTGAACGGCAACGTGACGATCGACAGCGCGGCCGACGTGGACCTGGGCCCGGTCTCGGACGGGGCCACCGGGGCGGGCCTGATCAAGTCGGGTCCCGGCACACTCACCCTCGCCCCGGCCGGCCGCAGCGGCGCCACGACGCTGCTCTCGGGCACCATCGCCCTGAGCGCGAGCGAGGCCCTGGGCACCGGCCCGGTGACCGTGAGCGGCGGCACGCTCAACGTCGGGGGTTACACCCACACCCCTGGCGGCGTGACCCTGACGGGCGGCCTCATCACCGGCCCGGCTGGCGGCGCACTGGCCACCACGGGCACCTTCGACATGCAGAGCGGCACGGTCCGCGCCGCCCTCGTCGGCGGTGCTCTCCTGATCAAGACCACCCCCGGCACGGTCGTCCTCACCGCCGCCAACGCCTACACCGGGGGCACCGCGGTGGCCGAGGGGACGCTCCGGGCCTACGGCGGCGGTCTGGGGAGCGGCTGGGTCCTCCTCGGCGCCGGCGCGACGCTCGACCTCGTGGGCCAGATGGGCATCCTGCCCGGCCTCGTGGCCCAGTTCTACACGGGCAACTTCGGCGGCCAGGGCAGCGCCATCATGACCACCCCCGGGGCGGCCGGATGGGACCCCTACACCCCCGCCTGGACGGGCGTCGTCCCCTGCGCCGACTTCCCGGTCGGAGCCGTCGGGGCCGACAACGACAACCCCTTCCGCGACTACACGCCGTTCCAGACGGATAACCTGTCGGCCCGGGTCACGGGATACGTCTATATCCCGGCCAGCGGCACCTACCGCTTCCACAGCGGCAGCGACGACGGCAGCGCCGTGTGGGTCCGCGACGACCTCGGCAACTGGGTCACGGCGTGCAGCAATGGCGACTGGCAGCAGTTCCCGGGGTATCGCCCGAGCGGCAGCCCGATCGCGCTGAGCGCGGGGTACCACGAGATCGCCGGAGGGTTCTATGAGGGCGGCGGGGCCGCCGGATGGGAGTTGCGCTGGGACGCCGGCCTCGGCACGAACTTCGCGAGTTCGCCCCCGGCCTCGGCCCTGGCCCCGTACCTGTTCCAGGCGGTCCCGGGCGGCTCGCCCTACTTCGGAAACGCCGTGGCCGCGGCCGGCGACGCGACCATCGACGTCCGGGGCACGGCCATCCTGGGCAGCCTGGTCATCGGCGGCGCCTCGACCGCACGCCTCAACGTCGTGGACGTCGACGGTCTGCTGGTCTGCGAAGGGACACTGGCGATCGCCGCGGACTGCACGCTCGTCAAGGCCGGCGGTGGCACCGCCACCTTCGATGGACCCCAGACACACGGCGAGGATGCCCTGTTCCTGGTCGAAGACGGCACGGTGAACCTGAACACCGACGCCGGCAGCGCCACCGAGGCCAACCTGGACATCGAGGTCATCGCCGGCACCGTGAACTTCGGGAGCACGCAGCACCTCGATGAACTCCGCGTCGGCGCAGACGGTCTGGCTCGAATCACCTCGGGCGGGTCCAAGGTGCTGGTGCTGAACTTCCTGTGGATTGACACCGGCACGCCGCTCGGCGTCGGCGGCGCGAGCCAGGGGCTTGTGCCCGAGCCGGCCACGCTCTCCCTGCTTGCCCTGGGCGGCCTAGCAATGCTGGTCCGGCGTGTCCGGAGACGATGACGCAGACGAGTCGGCAGGCCGCCCAACGCGTGTCCCTCTGTGTGAGCCGCCCGGTTCCTCTCCCGGATTCCCTCCAAGGTCCATAGGCGTAATCATCTCACGCTGCCCCTCAGAAGTGCCTTGCATGCCTGCGAAGATTGTCTGAGAATGGCTTGCGACAATCAGGCCGGGCGACGACCCGTGGGCTGATCCCCCACAGGTTGGCACCGAAAGAACCAAGGCCGTGCAGGGGCCTGCACCCTCTGCACGGCCTTTCTCTTTCGGTTCGCCCGGCTGGTTGCGGCGGAGACGAGCGGTGGCCGACGATCTTGGAGACGTGATTCGGGAGAACGCCGCAGGGCCAGCGGAGGCCCACGGCGACTCGGGCGGGGTGAAGCAGCACCCGCTGCCGGACGTGATTCTGGCGGACAAGCACCTGGCCGCCAAGAACGCCATGACCAACCGGAATCTTGGCCTGACGCGGGTGCAGATCATCCCCCCAGGGACGGTGTGACGATGGGCTGGTGGCCATTCGGCAAACGGGCGAAGTCAATCGTGCGGGTCATTCGCGCCAAGTTCGACTCCGCCCAGACCACGCCCGAGAACCGCCGCCACTGGGCCAACGCCGACGGCCTGGCGGCCGACGCGGCGGCCAACCCGGAGGTCCGCCGGACACTCCGCAACCGCGCCCGGTACGAGGTCGCCAACAACTCCTATGCCCGCGGGATCGTCCTGACCTTGGCCAACGATGTCATCGGCACCGGCCCGCGGCTCCAGATGCTCCTTGGCACCGCCGAAGCCAACCAGACGCTCGAGCGTGAGTTTGCCGCCTGGGCCAAGGCGGTGGACCTGGCCGGCAAACTCCGCACGATGCGGATGGCCCGGGCCCAGGACGGCGAGGCGTTCGCGGTGCTCTTCTCAAACGAGGCCCTCGATCCGCCGGTCCAACTCGACCTGCGCCTGATCGAGGCCGACCAGGTCGCGACGCCGGGCATGGTGCAGCAGAAGCCGGGCGCCGTCGACGGCATCGTCCTCGACGAGTTCGGGAATCCCCTGGAGTACCACGTCCTCAAGGCCCACCCGGGGGGCGGCACCGCGGCCCTTGGCCAGGAGTACGACAAGGTCCCCGCCGACTCGATGGTCCACTGGTTCCAGGCCGACCTGGCGGGGTTCCGCCGGCGGCTGCGCGCGGCCGCGCGGCCCCTCGACCTCTGGGTCGTCGTCTACATCCACCAACTCGGCCTGCCCCTCGGCGAGCACCTTGGGCAGTGCGACGTCGCGACCCTGTGGACGCCGAAGTCCGAGGACCTCGTGCACCTGCCGGAGAACCTCGAGCGGCTCGAGGCGATCGCGCCCCCCGGTGTGCGGAAGGTCCTGGGGTGCTATATGTGGGACTACGGCGTCCAGAAACCGATGCCCCTGGCGGCGTTCCAGGAGCAGTATCGCCAGGGCCGCGCGTGGCTCGCGGAAAGCCGCATCGACGGGATGATCTTCCTCGCCAGTTGCATCTGCGACCTGGAACTCGACACGGTGGAGTGGCTGCGCGGCGAACTGGCCGAGGAAGCGTGCGATGGGGGATGCTGCGCGTGCGGAGCCTGATCACACCCGACCTGCGGGACGCCTGAGGCGGTTAGCCCTCCGGGGGGCGAAGGGTGGTGCCGAAGGGGGGAGTCGAACCCCCACCGGGGGTGAACCCGACGGGATTTTGAATCCCGCGCGTCTGCCAGTTCCGCCACTCCGGCACCGGTCCGGCCGGCGGATTCTATCGCCGGCCGCCCCTCGCTGTCAACCGACGGCGGCGCGGCAAGCGGCGGGGACCCGCCGCCGTCCGCGCGGCGCAGTTTTGGATTGGCCGCCGACCCCCAGCCGCCTGGAACCGCGCGCCCTCACCCGCGAATGGAAACACTACCCGCGCCTACGCCTCTCCCGACCCCCATGGCGAGAACAACGCCTCCGGAGGACTGGCTGAAGCTCATTTCACCGCCATTGACTTGACATGCGACACTTGTTGGGGTATAGTGTGACTGGAGATAAGGGGAGTGTGTATCCGGGGCTGGCTCCGCGTGAGCGCGGGCCGGCCTTTTTTCGTGCCGTAGGGTCGCCCGGCCGCGGGGGCCGGGGCACCCGAAGGGGAAGGCCGGAGGGAGATTGCCGGGACGGGGGAAAGCGGTTTCCTGCCTTGGGGGCCATTCCTTTCGTCGCCAGTCGTGACGGGTGCGTACCGTTTGGAGGGACGGGTCGGCGAAGCCCAGTCCGTAGGGTTTCGGCCACAACAACTGCATAGGAGCCGTGCGCACGGGGGTGCGTGCGGCCGGTGCGTCTCGAAGCGTTCGCAACGGGGGAAACGGTCCTCTCACGGACCGGTTCCCCCTTTTGTTTTCGGAGGGTTGGATTGGGCGTGCGGGCGGGGGAGGCGGAAGCCCACACCCGATGGCGCTGACCGCCGCGCGCTACGCGGCGGAGCGGTGGATAGAGAAGCGATTGCACGAGGCACAAGCGCGATGGCGGACCAGAAAGGGATCAGCGAACCGGGGGAGGTTGGGCCGAAAGGCGGTCCGGTCTTCCCTGCTTCTTGGACCGGCGGAGGAAACGACCATGAGAAGCAAGGTAATCGGTGGGATTCTGGTGGTCATCATTGGGACGCAGACGATGGTTGCGGGAGCCGCCGAAGTTCGGTTTGTCCCGCCGAATGACCCGGTCGGCAAGGTCTGTACCTATAACGATAACGATACCTAGTCCAGTGGGCGCGGTGTCGTGTTCACCATGACAGGTAACGTTCCCATCGATTCGGTTTCTATCTATCACGACCTGAACAACATCGATCTGTATTTCGAGGTGGCCGAGATTCCTGTGGCCACAGGTTTTGTGTGGGAGGGAAGGACCACCCTCAGATCAGGTACGCGCCAAGTCTCAACCAGCGGCCTAAAATTCATCGAATTGCCATTCGAGGCGCTAACCTTAGAGAATTCTAAGAGCTATCTTATTGGTTTCAAGTTTGAGGGCCGCGCGAATCAGAACTTCTTCTATAACAACCAGAATGTGCGTTTCTCGGTTGACCACTTCACAGACATTGATGGCGTCGACAACACGACGGCGAACTTCGTGATGCCTGCAGTTGCGGTCAATGTCGTTCCCGAACCGGCGACGCTGGGGCTCCTGGCCGCGGGCGGGGCCATCGGGCTTCTCGGGCGCCGCCGACGGAGCGCGGGGCCGGCCCGCCGCGCGGCAAGCGGCGGGGTTCCGCCGCCGTCCGGTGTCTTGTTTCGCCCTGTAGCGCGGGCGTACGCCCGCGTTTTTCCCCGGCCCGCTCTGCGCGGGGCATGAAGCCCCGCGCTACGGGCACTCCGACGGCCGGTTGGGGTGATGATGCAGTCTGTTGCGTCCCAAGGGGAGAGTTTTAGATTGACCGCCGGTCCGCGGCCGCCTACCGTGAGGGGAGTCCCTGACGGAGGTGCCGCCGATGGGTTTCCCCGAGTACCGTGCCCGCCGGCTGCGCGACCATCCGGTCTGGCGCGACGTGGTGGCCGAGACGACGCTCGAGGCCCGCCGCCTGGTGCAGCCGCTGTTCGTCAAGGAGGGCCTCCGGGGCCGCCGGCCCATCGCGAGCCTGCCGGGCCAGTCGCAACTGGGCCTGGACGCTCTGGTCGAGGAGGGCCGCCGGGCCCGCGAGGCGGGCGTGCCGGCCGTCCTCCTGTTCGGCATCCCGGCCCGCAAGGACGCCACGGGCTCGGCCGCCTCCGACCCGGAGGGGATCGTGCAGCAGGCCGTCCGGGCCCTCAAGGCCGAGGCGGAGGGGCCGGCCGTGATCGTCGACGTATGCTTGTGCGAGTATACAGACCATGGCCACTGCGGCCTGCTGGCCGAGGTGGGCGGGCGGACGACCGTCGACAACGACGCGACGCTCGAGCGCCTGGCCGAGGTGGCCGTCACGGCCGCCGAGGCGGGCGCCGACATGGTGGCCCCGAGCGACATGATGGACGGCCGTGTCGGCGCCGTCCGCGAGGCGCTCGACGCCGCGGGCCTGGCCCACGTGCCGATCATGGCCTATGCCGCCAAGTACGCCTCCTGTTTCTACGGGCCGTTCCGCGATGCGGCCGAGAGCCCGCCGAAGTTCGGCGACCGGCGCGGCTACCAGATGGACCCGCGGAACACGGACGAGGCCCTGCGCGAGGTGGCCGCCGACCTGGAGGAGGGGGCCGACATCGTCCTCGTGAAGCCGGCCCTGGCGTACGGCGACGTCATCCGCCGCGTGAAGGACGCGTTCGGCGTTCCGGTGGCGGCGTACAGCGTCAGCGGCGAGTACGCGATGGTCGAGGCGGCCGCGGCCAACGGGTGGATCGACCGCGAGGGCGCCATCCGGGAGGTCCTGACCGGCCTCTGCCGTGCGGGGGCCGACATCCTCGTCACCTACTGGGCGACCGAGATCGCCCGCCGACTGGGCGGCTGAGGGGGCGCGCAGGGCGCGCCGCTTCCCGCCGCCGAGGGTCGGGCGCGCGGGGCTCGGCGCGGGCGCCTCCGCGAGGCAGAATTTTCCGCATCGCCAGGCTGTTGACAGAGGGTGGGAGGACTCTCTAGAATACGGAGGTTGGGGGACGTGCAGGTTCAGGGCCCCCAATCTCGCCAGAGGGGGGTCGACGGGGGACACCAAGCCTCGTGAGGGGCAGGGCGTGTCCGAACGGACGTGCGCTTATGCGGATCCTCATGTTAGGCTGGGAGTTTCCACCCTTCATCAGCGGCGGGCTCGGTACGGCCTGTTACGGCCTGACGAAGGCCCTCGGCGGCGAGGGCACGGACATCCTGTTCGTCCTTCCGCGCGGGGTGGTCGATCAGCGGCTCGACCGCGTTCACGTCTTCTCGGCCGGTGAGCAGCACGGCGCCGCCACCTACTGGACGGTGGAAGGGCTGGACCGGGTCCGCCTGGTGCCGGTCGGCGCGGGCCTCAGGCCTTACGTGACCGAGGAGCAGTACCGCGAGGAGCACCAGCGCGAGGCCCGCACGCGGGCCACGACGGTGGCGACACCCTCGCCGGGCGTCGGGGCGCCCGACCCGATGCGGCCGACCAGCCTCGGGGTCATGGCGGGCCCCAGCATCTACGCGGGCGACCTCTTTAGTGAGGTCCACCGGTACGCCCGCCTGGTGGCGGAGGTGGCGCGGCATAACGAGTTCGACGTGATTCACGCGCACGACTGGATGACGTACCCGGCGGGCCTCTCGGTCGCGGCCCTAACCGGGAAGCCGCTGGTCGTGCACATCCACTCGACGGAGTTCGACCGGAGCGGGACCAACGTCAACCAGCGGGTGTACGACATCGAGCGGGCCGGGCTGCACGGGGCCGCCCGGGTGGTCTGCGTCAGCCGCCTCACGCGCGACATCGTGACGAGCCGCTACGGCGTCCCCGAGTCCAAGTGCCGCGTCATCCACAACGCGATCACCGTCAACGGGAAGCCGGTGGCGCATCAATTCGAGCGCATCGAGCACAACGACAAGATCGTCCTGTTTGTCGGCCGGATTACGATGCAGAAGGGGCCGGAGTACTTCCTGGCGGCGGCCAAGAAGGTCCTGGGCGTCATGGACAACGTCAAGTTCGTCATGGCGGGGTCCGGCGACATGATCAAGCGCATCATCGAACTGGCGGCCGCCCTGGGCATCGGCCACCGGGTGACCTTCACGGGCTTCCTGCGCGGGGACGACCTGGACCGGATCTTCGAGATGGCGGACCTCTACGTGATGCCCAGCGTCAGCGAGCCGTTCGGGCTGGCGCCGCTGGAGGCGCTGTCGCACGACGTGCCGGTCCTCATCTCGAAGCAGAGCGGCGTGAGCGAGGTCCTGACGCACGCCCTGAAGGTGGACTTCTGGGACATCAACGAGATGGCCAACAAGATCATCGCCGTGCTGCGGCATCCGCCCCTCCAGAAGACCCTGCGGGAACACGGGGCGTTCGAGGTGCGCAAGTTCTCCTGGAACGACGCCGCCCGGGCCTGCATCGACGTCTACGAGGAAGTGGCGGGAGGAGCCGTACAGTCCAGAGCCTAGAGTCCGGCCCCGGACGTTCGACAACAATGGGCGATGCCAGCCTTTGACGCGGGGCGCGGGACGCGGGGCTTTGGACTTTGTCGTCAGGGCGCGGAACGTCGCGGTCTTGGATGGCGGGCCATGGCCAGCGTCTGTTTCTACTTCCAGGTGCACCAGCCGTTCCGCCTGCGGCGGTACAGCGTCTTCGACTCCGAGCCCACCTACTTCGACGACTACAAGAACGCCGAGATCTGCCGCAAGGTCGCCGCCAAGTGCTACCTGCCCACCAATCGCCTGATCCTCGACCTGATCCGGCGCCACGGCAAGGACTTCTCCGTCTCGTACAGCATCACGGGGGTGGCGCTGGAGCAGTTCCAGAACTGGGCGCCGGAGGTGGTGGACTCGTTCCGGGCGCTCGTGGACACGGGCCAGGTGGAGATGCTGGCCGAGACGTTCTACCACAGCCTGGCGTTCCTCTACAGCCGCGACGAGTTCCGCGACCAGGTGACCGCCCATGCCGCGAAGATGTTCGAGGTGTTCGGCGTGCGGCCGCGCGTCTTCCGGAACACCGAGTTGATCTACAACAACGACCTCGGCCACTTCCTCCAGGGGATGGGGTTCGCGGGCGTCCTGGCCGAGGGGGCGGACCACGTGCTGGGGTACCGGTCGCCGGCGTTCCCGTACCGGCCGGTCGGGGCCGACCGGATCACGCTCCTCCTGAAGAACTACCGCCTCTCGGACGACGTCGCCTTCCGGTTCTCGGACCGGAACTGGAAGGAGTGGCCGCTGCGGGCCGAGACGTTCGCCAAGTGGGTGAACCAGGTCAACGGGAACGGTTTCATCGTCAACCTGTTCATGGACTACGAGACGTTCGGCGAGCACCAGTGGGCCGAGACGGGGATCTTCGACTTCCTCCACCATCTGCCCGAGCACGTGCTGAAGTACCCCGACAACAACTTCATGACCCTGTCGCGCGCGATCGAGACGTACCCGCCGGTGGCGGAACTCGACATCCCGCACATGATCTCGTGGGCCGACGTGGAGCGCGACCTCTCGGCCTGGCTCGGCAACGCCATGCAGTCGAACGCCCTGCACGAACTCTACCGGCTGGAGGAGCCCGTCAAGGCCAGCGGCGACCCGCACCTCTTGCACGACTGGCGGCGGCTCC
>Ga0315294_10003631_pt1 | contig 16822 bp, 12 predicted proteins | sample YL17G13_40_MG_FD_203626 | JGI IMG/M metagenome (GOLD analysis project Ga0315294, IMG submission 203626) | Sediment microbial communities from Yellowstone Lake, YNP, Wyoming, USA - YL17G13_40 | ecosystem: Environmental > Aquatic > Freshwater > Lake > Sediment | place: USA: Wyoming | collected... | reverse complement strand
AAACGGCTTGTTGCAATTATTGAGGCAACTCCCGACTTTGTCGGCTTTGCCGACGCAAAAGATAAGCACATTATCTATGTAAATAAGGCCGGACGTAAAATGTGCGGCATCGGTGACGATGAAGATGTGACGAAGCTAAATATCTCCGATGTTCACCCTGGGTGGGCAAATAAAATGTTCGCCGAGAAGATATTGCCTGCTGCTGTGCGCGACGGCGTATGGACGGGTGAATGTGCCTTCCTGAACATAAGAGATAGACACGAGATGCCTGTTTTGATGGTACTCTCTTCGCATAAGGCATCTAACGGAGAAGTCGAAGTATTTTCCACAATCTCGCGCGATATCACAGAGAGAAAGCAGACGGAAGAGGCCCTGCAGGCCAGCGAGACAAAACACAGAATATTGGTCGAAAACCTTCCCCAGAAAATATTCTTTAAAGACAGGAACTTGGTGTATGTATCCTGCAATGACAACTATGCACGGGATTTAAAGATTAAAGCGGCGGAAATTGTGGGCAGGACAGATTATGATTTTTACCCTAAAGAGCTGGTAGAAAAATACAGGGCGGACGATAAAAGAATTATAGAGACAGGAAAAACAGAAGACATAGAGGAAAAATACATCCAGGACGGCCAGGAGGCTTGCGTGCACACAGTCAAAACACCCGTCAAAGACGACCAGGGAAATATCATCGGCTTATTGGGAATCTTCAGGGACATCACCAGCAGAAAAAAAACAGAGGAAGAGCTGCGTAAAAGTGAAAAGGCCGCAAAAACAGCCTGTGAGCAGCTCGAAAAAGCCAACAATGAGCTAAAATCGATGCACTCTCAAATGCTGCAAAGCGAAAAACTGGCGGCCATAGGTCATCTCGCCGCAGGGGTCGCACACGAAATGAACACGCCGGTAGGTTTCGTCGCCAGCAATTTCCAGACTTTGGAAAGCTATGTCAATAAATTCAAAAAACTGCTCGAAATGTATGATGAACTGGCCAAGGCAATTGAAACCTCAGAAAAAACGGAACTATTGAACAATGCAGAGACAATAACCAAACTCAGGGACACTATGAAAATGGACTTCATTCTTGGAGACCTCCACGAACTGTTCAATGATTCAAAAGAAGGTCTGGAAAGAGTTACCAATATAATCCAGAACCTGCGGGATTTTTCGAGAATCGACCAGACCGACAGCTTCGGTGATTACAACATCAATGACGGAATTAATGCAACCCTTGCAGTGGCGAGAAACACAATTAAATATGATGCCGAGGTCAAAACCGAGTTTTCCCAGGTGCCTGTTATCTTCTGCAACGCCAGTCAGATAAACCAGGTGTTCCTTAACATCATCTTAAATGCGGTTCAGGCAATTAGGTCGCAGGATAAAAATGATAAAGGGACTATCACAATCAGGACATACGCAACCAATGACGAGATAGCCTGCGAGATTTCCGATGATGGTCCCGGGATACCTGCCGAGATAATACCGAAAATCTTCGACCCGTTTTTCACAACCAAACCGGCCGGCAAAGGCACAGGCCTGGGACTGAGCATCTCGTATGACATTATCGTGAACAAACATAAAGGCAAAATTCTGGTCGACAGCACCATTGGAAAAGGTGCAAAGTTTACGATAATGCTGCCGATAAAAACGAAGAAAGAAGACAGTAACAAAAAACCGGAAAATTATGATGAAAAAGAGGAATGTGTTGTCTCTATGAAAACAGGGGGATAAAAAAATGGAAAACAAAACAGTATTATTTGTTGATGACGAAGAAAAAGTCCTGTCATCTCTAAAACGAGGGCTTCTGGACGAGCCTTACAACAAACTCTTCGCCGAGAGCGGCAAAGAAGCTCTGGAACTCCTCAAGCAGAACGAGGTCCACGTAATTGTTACCGATATGAAAATGCCCGAAATGTCCGGACTGGAACTCCTTAGAATCGTCAAGCAGGAATATCCTCATATCGTCAGAATTGTGCTGTCGGGATATACACAGATAACCACCCTCCTGACGGCCATAAACCAGGGAGAAATCTTCAAATTTATCACTAAACCCTGGAAGCTTGAGGAAGAGTTCAAAGGAGTTGTCCGAGAGTCCATTGAACGCTATAACCTTCAGAAGCAGCAGTCTGCATCGGAAGCACAATTGACTGCAGCACAGCCCTCCGATACTTCTGAAAAAATGCAGGAAGAAGGTGGGACCCAAACTTAAGGACGGCCAAATGCCGGAAAGAAATATAAGACTATGGAAAAGAGAACCGTTTTATTCGTGGATGATGATGAAATAGTCCTGATGTCGCTTCAGCGAGGCCTACGGGACGAGCCATACGACAAAATCCTCGCCCGCAGCGGAACGGACGCCCTCAGAATCCTCAAAAGCAACGATGTGCACGTGGTCGTAACGGATATGCGGATGCCTGAAATGACCGGGCTGGAACTGCTTAAAATAGTAAAGCAAAGCCATCCGAATATCGTCAGAATCGTGTTCTCAGGATATACACAGGTGACTACCCTCCTGACGGCGATAAATCAGGGCGAAATTTACAGGTATATACCTAAGCCCTGGAAAATCGACGACGATTTTAAAATAGTTATCCAGCAGGCAATAGAATACTACAATCTCAACGAGCAGCGTGATGCGATGATAGCGCAACTAATGGAGCTGCAGGCCCAAAACCAGAAAAAACCTTAAACTGCCTCCTTGTCATTGCGAGCGCAGCGAAGCAATCTCATTTCTTGTCATTCCTGCGAAAGCAGGAATCCAAATATTTAACCCCCCGCAAGTTTTAACACGAACTGCTCCATTACCACCTGCGGTCTGGCCCTGCCCGTCTTTATCGCATAATCAATCGCAGCCAGCCGCTTCAAACCCGCCCCGAGCTGCTTTAATGTCACTTTGCGCAGTTGTGCGAAAAACCCGTCCCTGTTGCTCCATATCCGCAGTTGAGTCGCAATCTCATCCGGCCTGACGTTATCTTCCAGCAGCACCCTCGCATTGAACATCCTGCGGAAGTGATAGGCGAAAGCGCCGACAACCTTATACTCCTCCGACTTGTCCCCCGCAAACATCGCCCGCAGCCGGTTCAATGCCCCGGCCTTGTCGCCCGCAACAACGGCATCTATCACATCAAACACCCCGAACAAGCGATTATGACCTATCAGCGACTCCACGTGATTGTGCGTTATGACCTTTTCATCGCCGATAAACACAGCCAGTTTGTCTATTTCTGTATATAATTGTCCCAAATTATCGCCTGATAATTCCACTAATGTTTCAGCAGCTTCTTTGGTAAGGCTTTTTCCATAAGCATCGTCGGCATATCGGATAAGCCGACCGGGCAGCTCCCATCGCTTAGGCTCGGTCACGCTAATCAGCCTCCCAGCACCGGGCAGCATCTTGGCCAGCCTCGTCCTCGCATCCCAGTTCCCAACCGTCATTACAAGCACACCCGTCGCACACGGATTTTCAAAATACTTTTCGAGTATCGGCCGGTTCCTGGAGATAAAATCATCGGCGCCCTTTATCAACGCCACCCTTCTTTCAGTCAAAAACGGCACAGTCCGCAGCTCATCGAGGACCTCTGCCGCCGAAACCTCCCCGCCGTCAGCCTTAAAAAGCCCCGTTGCCCGCTGGCCCGGCTCAAGCAGACCATCGACAACCTTCTCCGCCTCGATGCTCACCGAGGATTCATCCTGCCCCGCAATAACAAAAATAAATTCGTTCTCTTTCTTTGGGGAACTTTTCCTGGCCATCCAAACACCGGAAACTTTGTCATTCCCGCGCAAGCGGGAATCCAGTTTTTATTAGCAGTATAACTCCATATTAATCCGTTTTTTGCGCCGTTTCGCTCTTTTTCTCCTCGCCCTCCGCCTCTTCGGCAGGTATATTCTCAGCCGCTACAAGTTTGTCGCCCTCTTTCAGCTTTATCAGCCGAACTCCCTGCGTATTCCTGCCGATTGGACGAATCTGGTTAAGCCCTGTCCGGATAATTATCCCGTTGGCCGTTATCATTATCAAGTCGTCCGTGGTCCGCACCGCCTTCAGCGCAACAACCTTTCCGTTTCGCTCGCTGGTCTTTATGTTCTTCAGACCCACCCCTCCCCTGCTTTGCGGCCTGTAACTGTCGAGGTTCGTCCGCTTGCCGTACCCGTTTTCGCAAACCGTAAGAAGCGCTGCCTTCTCCTCCGCTATCACCATACCCACAACCGCATCCTGCGGACGCAGCTTAATGCCCCTCACTCCGCGCGACGCCCTGCCCATCGACCGCACCTGCTTCTCGTTAAAGCGTATCGTCATCCCGTCCCTTGTCCCCAGCATTACATCGTCCTTGCCCGTGGTCATCGAAACTCCAATCAGGTCGTCGTTCGGGTCGAGATTTATCGCGATAACGCCTGTCGTCCGCGGGTTGCCGTATGCCGAAAGCTTCGTTTTTTTCGCCGTCCCGTTCTTCGTCGCCATTATAAGCTGCCGGCCTTTTTCCTCCGGCTCATCCTCGCTGCCGAAATCGCTGACGTTTATTATCGACGCTATCTTCTGGTCGCCCATCGCCAGCAGGTTCACGATATTTCTGCCCTTGCTCTGCCGCGTCATACTCGGCACATCGTAAACCTTCAGCCAGTAGCATCTGCCGCGATTGGTAAAAACAAGCAGATAGTCCCGCGTCGAAGCGGTAAAAAGCATCTCTAAGAAATCGCCTTCTTTTGTGTCCGACCCGATAATGCCCGCTCCTCCGCGTCCCTGCTTGCGATACGTATCTATCGGCATCCGTTTTATGTACCCGCTGTGACTGACCGTAACTATTACCTGCTCCTCGGCTATCAGGTCCTCAATCTCGAACTGCTCGGACTTGGCCGTAATCTTCGTCCGCCGCTCGCTCTTGTATTTTTCCTTTATCTCGTGGATGTCCTCGCGAATCACATCCAGCAGGACCTGCTCATTGCCCAATATCGCCTCATACCCTTCTATCTGCTCCGTCACTTCAGCATATTCTTTGGCCAGCTTTTCTATTTCCAGCCCCGTCAGCCTTTGCAGTTGCATCGTCAAAATCGCGTCCGCCTGCGGCCCCGTAAGAAATTGCTTTTCCTTGCTCTTCTCCTTAATAAAAGCCTTCGGCAGAATTCTCTTCAAAACCTCCGACTCCGTCAGCTTCAGCGGCTTCTTCATCAAATTCGTCTTCGCCGTCGGCGCATCAGGCGATTTCTTTATAAGCTCGATAATTTCGTCAATGTCACTGACCGCCAGGATAAGCCCTTCGAGAATATGCGCACGGTTTTTGCACTTATTAAGAAGGAAATTGCTCCGCCGCCGGATAACAACCTTGCGATGCTCGATAAAACAATCCAGCATCTGCCTGATAGTGAGCGTCTCAGGCCTGTTATTGACCAGTGCAATATTCGAAATCGCAAACGTCGTCTGCAAAGACGTGTATTGATACAGCTTATTCAGCGCAATTTCCTCATCAGCGTCCTTCTTCAGCTCCACGACAATCCGCAGACCGTGCCGGTCCGACTCGTCCCTGATGTCCGCTATTTCCGCAATCTGGTTGCTGTGAACGCACTCCGCTATCTGGGCAACCAGCGCCGCCTTGATGACCATATAGGGTATTTCGGTTATTATAATTCTCGTTTTGCCTTTTTTGGCCTCCTCTACATCCGCCTTGCCCTGCACCTGCAAATGCCCTTTGCCGGTCGTATACGCCTCAACGATTCCCTTTTTGCCGCAGATTACTCCGCCTGTCGGAAAATCCGGCCCCGGCAGAACCTTCATAATGTCCTTAAACCCGCAGTTAGGGTCGTTGATGACCATCAGCAGCGCATCGCACACCTCGCCAACGTTATGCGGCGCAAGGTTCGTCGCCATCCCCACCGCAATGCCCGTCGAGCCGTTCACTAAAAGATTCGGAAATTTCGACGGCAGCACAGTCGGCTCAGTCCGCGTCTCGTCATAATTCGGCACAAAATCAACGGTGTCATAATCGAGGTCCTCCAGCATATCCATAGCAGGCGAAGCCATCCTCGCCTCGGTATACCTCATCGCCGCAGGCGGGTCCGCATCCATACTCCCGAAATTCCCCTGCGGGTCTATCAGCGTATACCGCATATTCCAGTCCTGACCCATTCGCACCAGCGTCCCGTAGGTCGCCTGGTCCCCGTGCGGATGATAATTGCCGCCCGTATCGCCGACTATCTTGGCGCATTTGCGGTGTTTGCTTCGCGGCCCAAGATGCAAATCGTTCATCGCCACAAGTATACGCCGCTGCGATGGCTTCAGCCCGTCCCGAACATCCGGCAGAGCACGCGAAACTATAACGCTCATCGCATAGTTAAGATACGAATTCTTCAGCTCATCAAGAATCCGTATATTCTCAATTCGCTCCTTCGGTTTTTCTATTTCCTTTTCCTTCATAGCTCCTTCTCAATTCAAACCGGCCAACGTCCTATAAAACCTCATAGCCTTATACGCCGCCTGATATATCTGAAACATTGTAAATTAACCTCATCAAGCCAAAAAGTCAACAGTCGCAATTGCTATGTTTTGCTTGATTTTTGCCCCCCTTTCTGATACAATATACCAAAAGGAGGGGACACAAAGTGAATCCCTGGTTTGAAACTATTTTTGCTGCCGTAGCAGCTTTGTCCGGCTTATATCTCGGCAAGGCCTTCACTAATCTGCGAAGGCCCTGGTGGTATTTGGGCTATTTATTGCCCCTTACCGTTATCGCAATTGTGGTCGTAACAGGCTTCAATGAGACTGTCAGCTTTCTGCCCCCATTCTGCTGGCTGCCAACAGGCCGAATAAAATTCGTCATCCTCTCACTCGCCGCCGTTACTGGCCTGGCCACTCTCCTGCCGCACCTTCGCTCAAAATTCCAAAAAATTTCCGTTTGCCTCATAATGGGTCTTGCTGTTGTTTGGTTCGCTGTTCTGCCCTTCCTCACCTCCGCTCTGATTAAAAACGACCTGCAGAACCTCAAAACGCTTCTTGACTCGCAGGGCACATGCTTCCAGACAAAAGACTACACCTGCGGCCCAGCCGCCGCCGTTACCGCACTCAAAAAATTAGGCCTGCCCGCAACCGAAGGCCAAATCGCCCTCCTCGCTCACTCCAATCCCATAACCGGCACACTGCCCGCCTGCCTTTATTCCGCCTTGAAAGACCGCTATGCCGACGAAGGCCTGATATGCGATTACGTCCATTTCAACTCCATCGCAGAACTTAAAAATGTCGGCTTAATCCTCGCTCCGGTCAGGGATTCATTCTTGTCCAATCATTGCGTAACGATACTTAACGTCTCCGACCACACCGTTACTTTTGCCGACCCCGTCCTCGGCAAAAAAGTATTGTCGCACGCCCAGTTCCAAAAAATCTGGCGATTCTCCGGCATAACACTCTCACGAAAATCCCCGCTAAACACCTGATTTTTCGGATATTTGCCCGCAGGTTCAGCGGGCGTATTTTGTAACGTGATAATCGGGGTGACTGGATTCGAACCAGCGGCCTCTTGGTCCCAAACCAAGCGCTCTAAGCCAAGCTGAGCTACACACCGTAAAACTCAACGCAATTCAGGGTTTTACACGAAAAAGCTTACCACTGCAATAAAATCATCCCTGAGTTTGCCGATTTAGCCTTTGCTCGCCGTGCTGCTGAAAGCGCGTAGACTGCGATATTTCGCACCACCTTAAACTATCCGAAAGCCCCCACACCCGTCCTGAGGGTTACAGAGCCGCGAACGTTAGTGAGCGGTAAATAACTCAGAGCCGCGAACGTTAGTGAGCGGTATACAAATTAGTTCCGCCTAAAAATTAGCCCCCGAACTTGTCCGCCAGAGTTTACCCGCCTTTTGTCTGGCGGGGCGGATTTCCCGCCGCCTTCCGATTATTCCAATCCCGATAAAATACTTGCCATTTTGTCGGCTAATTGGTATAAAATATGCCAATTCACCTTTTGAGACAAAACCATCCGGGCCGGCGGAGGAAAATAGGGTCAGTCCTTAAAATATAAAATAAAAAATCCGGAATTATTGCAATTTGAGGAAAATTTATGTATTATTCTGAAATGGCGTTAACCATCCTGTGGATTGAAAGGCTTGGTTGCGTAGCCAAGCGTTTAATATTGGAAATCACACGTCACAAAAGGTGTACATCATTATGAAGAAACCATTATCTCAATTGTTGCTAACAGTTATTTTCTCTTTCTGCCTGGCCGGTATTGCTATTGGCCAGAACAATAATAAACTTTTCTCTGATATCGAGGAATATATAAAGGCAGGGCCGTCGGCACCCAGAGAATTAGGACAATCGATAATAGACCAAATTGAAGCATCCCCATCGCAAGCAGCGAAAGTGCTCATTGAAAAGTTGAATACACCCGGCGTCAGTAACGAAAGTGCCAGTGTCTATGTATGGGCGATAGGGTTTACCAAAGACGCAAATACTGTTGATGAACTCATCAAGATATCCGATGCTGCCGCAAAGTCACGGCTGCTTAAAGGAAATGCATGCCAGTCTCTTGCAAGGATAGGGGGAAACAAGGCAGGCGAGTATTTACTCTCGGAAGCAAAGAAAGCTCCTGATAATAAAGGTTCTGAAGATGAATCCGCAACGATAGGAAAATTTGATTATCTTAATCTGCTTGCAGAGATGCAATATGCTCAAGCCTTGCCGGAGATGGAAGGACTTTTGAAGCTGGAGCAGCAGTACTACTGGCAATCCTTCTTTTGCTTTGGGAAAATGGGAGATAAGTCAGTGCCATATTTATTGGGGAAAATTGATGACCCTAACAAAACTGTTCGGTTTAATTGTATTGCAATACTTCAGAAATTAGTGCCTGACAAGGCCGCTGAAACTTTATCCAGGCAATACTGGAAGGAAAAAGACCCTCTTGTAAGAAATGTCATATTGAGCACAATGGAAACAATTGTCCCGGACCTGAAAGAAATGGGGAGTTTTTTCAAGGAAGTTGCGGCAAAAGAACAAGACGAAAAATTGAGGCAATTTGCTGAGGAAGCGGTAAGAAATATCGTCGAAATTAAAAAGACGGTTAGTGATTTTAAAGGAAAGAAATCTGACAATAGAACCTTATTCGAGACGGAATATAAAGCCCTTTATAAAAGTGCGGGGTCTGAGGGCAATTTCGAAAACTTAGGCATGTACAGTCGGGCTGAAGATGAACCACGCCTTAAGAAACTCCGAGAGAGAGTTTTGTTCAGAAATTCTGATGAGTGCTTCTATGATTATGAAAAGGTAAATAAAATTATCATTTTAAATCGACTTATTTCCGCAAATAAGGAGATAGTTGCTGACACCAAAGATGTTAGTATTGGAAAAAAGGCTGGGATAGAAAAACGATATACTATACCGTCACACGGGATGCTGAAAATGAATGTTCCGGAACTGTGGAATGATAAGTTCAGGCAACCCCCCAACGATTTGCCTCCTACAATTGTTTTTGAGCCGAAATCAGGAAATTCATTTAAAATATTGGTTACAGTCGGCTGGAATCTGCAAAAACAGGAGGGTTTTAACAGTTCAAAATCTGTAAAAAATCTTATAGAACAGTCAGGAGAAGAAGCTCTCCCACAAGCAATTGAAACAGAGTTGGCGCTTCAGGAATTGAAAGGCGTTTCATCTACCGGATACTATTTTGCGCTCACGGATAAAGCTCCTAAGGCCGGAGAATTTAAATATTTGGCACAAGGTGGCCTTGGGGTTGGGGATTTGCTGTTAATGTTTACGATTCTAACGAATGAAAAAGATTCGCAGGTTTTTTTTGACGCATTGGAAATGCTCCGTGACGCAACGCAGCAACTTAACTAAATTGGAATTTCGTTAATCTGGGGACATCATACTTCTGAAATCCCTGCCCTGTGGGATGCGTCGTATGCTATCCTATCAGGGTGAAATGTTAAATCTGAAATCTTTGTTTTTTGATTCTTATGGTGCCTGCCCTGCGTAGCCGCTTCGGCGAAGAAGGGTGACCTCTGTGGTGAAATAAATCTGTGTTTGTTTTTTCATTTTCTTCGTGTCCCTTCGTGTTCATTTGTGGTTAAATTATTTTTTACAATGAACTATGAACAATGAACAAGAAAATCGGCTTCGTTTTCTCGTAGCGCAGGGATTTATTAACTTTATGTGTGGGTTTACTTTTTTCCCCAATTAACCAATTCCCTAATTCTCTAATTCACTCCGCTTCGGCGGTAACCTGCGTCTAATTTTTCCCTGTCCTACCCTCCCTCCTACGCAAATCTCATACCAGCACCGGCTAAAATCAAACTTTTTTTGCGAACTTTTTTCATTTCTGTAAAATATCGCAAAACGCATACAAAATTCGCTCGAATACATCTTTTTTTGCTTCAAATTGCACAAGATAGCCCCCAGATAGCGCGCAAATGTCGCATTTTTTCTCACTTTTTCACACTTTTTCCAGCCCCTACAATCGTTAAATTTTACCCATCTTAACAAACATCAATAAAAAAACCCGCCTAAAAACAGCGGGTTTAAAATCACGGTGTACGCACTTAACTCTTTGACTGGTCGAGAATTAGGTCTTTGACCTTTTTGCTCGGCAGATTTAGTGAGCCGAAAGCCGCCGCCGCAGCGCTGCGTAACTGCGGGTCGGTATCCTTGCCGCTGACCAGCGAATAAATAGCAGCTATCTCCTTGTCATCAAGCAAGTTAGCATTAAGCTTTCCCGACAAAGCCAGCGAATCGAAGGCCGCCAGTCGAGTCTTCATATCGTTATTCTCATTCATTGCCATTGCGGCTATTGCACGCTGGGCATCTGGGCCCGGCAGATATGCCAGCACCTGCCCAGCGAGAGCCTGAAGCTCGGCGTTTTTGCCTTTCGCAGCGGTTATAAGAGCATCCTGCGCAGCAGACAAATCTATGGCCGTAGTGCGTTTCTGCGCCGATTTGAGCATCGCCTTGGCTGCACGGATTGCGTAATCTTCAGACACCCATTTGTTTTTCAGGCCCGCATCGGTGCTGTTTACATCGGCGGCTTCGCCCAGTGCCTGGGCCAGATTGGCGACAACTAATTTGCTTTCCGGGAAGCCTTGCAACGGCCCGGCTGATGCTATCGCTATTGCGGCACTGTACTTTACGGCCTTGTTATCAAAAGACAGTGCCTGAATCAGCGGCTGGGCCGTGCCGACACTGTAAAACAGCGATTTTTCCCCTGCGGTGGTTGCCAGCGCCTCAATAACACCCAGTGCAACATAAGCATCCTTATCTTTAACAGCCCGTGCGAGCGCCTGATGCAGGTATTCCGCTCCGGCAGTGGTGGCGTATACGATTGCGTCTGGGTGGCCGGCAGTAAAATAAGCCGGCATAGCAACGCCGCACGATTCAGCCTTAAAGGAGGCGGCGAGCCAAAGCCCTATCGCCATACCGCATTCGGGGTCGGCCTTGAGCGCCCATTCGCAGTTGCGCATCGCCATAAGCTCATTGAAGTAACACTTGTCGACCTTATTGGCAATCAGCCTTTGCTCGGCGGCGTCCCAAAACCATATATTTGCCGAATTGGCATCGCCTGTCGGCGCCAGCGAATCGGCGTGATAATAATAATTCTCAGCCAGGCGGTAGAATAACTGTGCGGCGGGGACATCCAATGCGGCAGGGTCAATCCGGCTGACACTCTTTTTGGCCAAATCGGTAAGTTCGGGCGAATCATCCTTTTCGACGATATACTTCAGGTAAGCCAGCGACTGAGGATAGCCGATTTCGCCCAGCGCATTTATTATTTCTATTTTGACGGCGGCATTTTTGGTCTGCAGGGCGGCGGCAAGCGGCCTTATCGCATCTCTGCCCACCTGCGGCAGCGCCCATATAATATTGGTCATCTCCTCTTTGCGGGTGCTGTCAGCCATCGCTTCGAGCATATAGGGGACGGCATATTCGCCTGCGTTCTGAAGGTGTTTTGCGGCTGCGACCCGGCCTCGCGCGGTGCCGCTGAGCCGCTTTATCTCCTCAACGATGAGTTTCGGGTCGGCCCGGCGGACAAATTTGCCCTGCTCGATAATATCCAGAAGCTTTTTGCCGAGCTGTGCCAGTTCAGGGTCGGCGGAACTATCCACGACCTTCAGCAGAACAGCATAACCCTGCGGATTTGACTCGCTTAGTTTGAGCAGTTCAATCGGTTCAGGATTGCCGTTCAGAACAGCCTGGGCATAGCCTTTGGCCAGGTCGAGCCTGCCGATTTTGGTATAATGCAGAAAATCGTTCCAGTCATCTTCGAGACCCCGGCCAAACCCCGTGCTGACCGTAAGAAATCCCAATACGATAACCGCCGCTAAAATTCTTTTACCCAACATCGAATATCTCCCTAAAAAGCCGCTTTCCTTGCGAAAACAATACCCTTTTCATTATCGGCAATAATAATCCTGTGCAAAAGCGTAATCCTACAGGAAAAAACCCTTTCTGTCAACAAAAAACCGCCATAAAAGGGTGCAACTGGAGTATTTAGGTTATTTGGGAAGATTGTGCGATAGCAGCGGCTATCTGCATAAATTTCGGCATCGCATAGTCAAAAAACATCTTATAGCCTTCGCAGAGATAGCTGCGGCTGTTGGTTTGGCTTTCAAAAAAACTTAATTTGTCTTTCATACAGCCGCTTCGGCATACGGCAAGGTGTCTGCACAGAAGGCACTCATCGCATAGATTCTGCTTGGTGCGTATGAAGGCAAGTTTCCTGCTGCTCGCAGCGAGTTCACCGATGGGTGTTTCGAGAATGTTACCCAGTTTCCATTGAGGCTCGACAAAAAAATCACAGCAAAAGGCATCGCCATTATACTCAATAACAATGTATGAGGCGCAGCGTTTTTCAAACGTGCATAGTGTATGCCTGCCGTTAACGCACCAAAGCAATATTGATTCAAAGTCGCGGATGCTCATTTTTTCGATGCCGTGCTGGCACCAGCGGTCAAACAGTCGGCACATAAATTTGCCATACTGGTCGGGCGTAATGGAAAATTCCGCAACTTTTCCTGTGGCCCGGTCAAACTCAACGCAGGGAACAAACTGCAAATACCTGATGTCACTTTCAACGAAGAAATCAAACAGCTCGTCCGGATGATTCGCATTTTTGTCGTTTAGCAGAACAAGAGCATTGAACTCAACCTTATACTTTTTGAGATTTTCAACAGCCTTGATTACCCCGTCAAAAGCGCCTGCGGAACTGAAGTCACGCCGGTAGTGGTCGTGAAATTCCTTTGGGCCGTCGATGCTGACCCCGATGAGAAAATTATTGTCGTGCAAAAACCGGCACCATTTCTCATCGAGCAAAACAGCATTTGTTTGCAGTGTGTTGACTATTTGCTGACCGGGGCTTTGGTATTTTTTTTGCAGTTCGACTGCTTTGGCGTAAAAATCCAGCCCCATCAGCGTAGGCTCGCCTCCCTGCCAGGCAAAACCCGCGTCAGGAAGCCGCAGTTGCATATAATCCCTGATAAACTTTTCAAGCACTTCATCGCTCATCCGCTGTCTGCCCTGGCCGATGTCGGCAGGCCGGTTTTTGTAAAAGCAGTATCTGCAATCGAGATTACAGTCTGAGCCGGCAGGTTTTATCAGGAGAATAAATGGTTCCATCTTTATTTTTCATTTATTTGGTGTTTTTGCAGCCATTTAAGTACCCATTGCTCAGCCTGTCTGGGCGTTTGCAAGTTTCCTTCTAACTGGGCGATGTATAGTTCCTTTGCCAGTTGGCCAAATGCCGGCCCAGGCACAGCGCCTAATTTCATTAAACTATGGCCGTCGAGCAGCGGCTTTGGCTTTAGTTCAACATCGCCGAGAGCCTTTATCCTTTTTCGCAAATTTACCAGCGCAGCGCCGCTTTTACCCATCGCCTTCTGGATTGCCTTTTGCAGCTCATACAGGTCGTCAAAATAAGGCTCGGCAAGTATTATTTTCAGCTCAGCCAGTGACATCTGCTCATTAAGCAGTCTGTCCCTGTTATCGAGCAGGAATTTTATGTGCTTGTTCTGGTTTCTGCTTAATTTTAGAACCTCACATCGTTCAATTGCAAATTCTGCCGGACAAGCGGCAAAAAGACCGGCCAAGCCGAGTGCAAAGTCTATTTTTTCCGGCAGTCGGCCAAGTATGCTGACCGCCAGCGAGGCCTCTTCGCCTGCAAAGCCGGGAAAAATCACTTCGGCCAGCCCACATTCAATCAGCAATTTTGTGCCAAGAGAGCAGCTTGGGTCGGCGAGTATACCTTCCAGCTCCATAGCGATTCGTTCGCCGCTTATCTTCGTTATATTTTTTGCGGTCTCGCAGATTGCCGACCAGGTTTTGTCCTCAATTTTGAAACCAAGCTGTGTGGCAAATCGCACCGCCCGCAGCATTCGCAGATAATCTTCGCCGAAACGTTCGGCAGGCCGGCCGATAGTCCGCACTAACTTTTTCTTAAGGTCGACCTGTCCCCCGACATAATCTATCACTTTTTTTTGCGGCGGGTCGTAAAACATCCCGTTAATGGTAAAATCACGTCGGCTGGCATCCTCAGCAGGGTCGGCAAACTGCACCTTCGATGGGTGTCTGCCGTCGGCATAGCCGCCTTCGGTCCTGAAGGTGGCGACCTCGACCTGCTGACCCTCAATCATCACAATCACCACGCCGAATTTCGCCCCGACCTTTAACGTGCGTTTGAATAATCTTATCACGTCTTCCGGCAGCGCATTTGTTGCCACGTCATAATCTTTGGCCTGTCGGCCCAGCAGCATATCGCGCACGCAGCCGCCCGCCAGCAGGGCCGTAAAACCTTCGCCCTGCAATCGCTTAATTATCCCTGTCGCTGCCTGTCTGTTTGTCATCTTTTGCCTGATTAAATATAGTTATTGTCATACTGCCCCAGTGGCGTTTATCTATCGTCCGCAGCCGGCCATATTCCTCCTGTAATTCCGTGCGTCCTTCGACTCTCACAACTACTATTCCATTCGGCGTCAATTGTTCCGACAATAATACCATCAGTCCGTTCAGAAGTGAATTTTCGCCCGCTTCAGCGCTAAACCGGTAGGGCGGGTCGACAAAGATAAGGTCGCATCTGCGGCCATCAGTGCCGCCCGCCGCGCCAATCTTAAAGGCATCTGCCCTTATGACCTTCGACTCTTTGAGAAAGCAGGCTTTCTCAATATTCTTTTTCAGGACGGCGACAATTGCAGGGTCTTTTTCGACAAAAGTTACAAACGCTGCTCCTCTGCTGAGCGCCTCAAGCCCAAGTGAGCCGACTCCGCTGAACAGGTCTGCCGCGATTTTGCCTTCCGGAAAACCATAATTCCACAGAATGTTAAAAAGCGACTCTTTTATCCTGTCGGTAATCGGCCGGGACGCATCGCCCTTCGGGCTGAACAGATTCATTCCACGTTTTGTACCGGCTATTATTCTCATTGCATATAATATACAATAACGCCCACTTATGGGCGAGAAATTTTGTGCAGAATGATATATTACTTCCAGAACACGAAGGCTATAATGAAAGCACCCAAAGGGTTGTTTGTCACCCTGAGTGCAGCGAAGGGTCTAATTCACTTAGAAATGTTTAGATTCTTCGGCTTCGCCTCATAATGACACATGTCATTGAGAGGTGTTTTGAAAAGTTATGAATCAATACTACATTTATATTATGACCAACAAATCCGGCACACTTTATGTGGGGATGACCAATGACATAAAAAAGAGAGTTTATGAGCACAAGAATAAACTCATCGCCGGCTTTACAAAAAAACATAACATCAATCGGCTGATTTACTTCGAAACATTCAGCGATGTTCATTCCGCCATCACCAGAGAGAAAACCATCAAAGGCTGGTTGCGGAAAAAGAAAATTGACCTCGTGAACAATACAAACCCTTATTGGAATGATTTAAGCAACGATTGGTATGATTGAGGTTTTTATTGTCATGTTGAGCGAGTGAGCCGAAGTCCTGAGCGCAGCGAAGGGGAAACATCTGCCTGCGCACCTTTGTCATGCTGAGCGAAGCGAAGCATCTGGTCTTCGAATACGAAGAGATTCTTCGCTGCGCTCAGAATGACGGGATAGGGCGGGAAAATGCGATGTCAAAGCAGCAGGTTCTGCAACTGGACGGCACATTGGCGGAACTTGTCGGCGGGCAGCGTTACCGTCCGCCATTTCGGGCTTCGGGTGGTCATAAACTTCCGGTAGTCGTCTAATTTGACGGCGAAAAAGACGTAGCGGCCGCTGTCAAAATCGTAAAAATCCCGGCCATCGAAATCGACGTCAATATTCTCGATGCGATATGCAAAAACAAAGGCGGCGGTATGGGACAGGCCGAAAATGTTCTGCCAGTTCGCAAGGCCCTCGATGTCATCGGTAGTAACCCAGCATTCAAAACCGGTCAGGCCGACGAGGCTGTCGCCCTTAAATTTGCGACCCTTTACCTCGGCGATTATTACCCGCTGGCTGTGCGGATACAATAAATAATCGAAACTCTTGATGTTCGAGCGGCCTAACGACGCCCGCTTCTGCTCATCGACAGCGATGTATTGAACGTGATTATCAATCAACCAGTTTCCGAATGCACGCTCGTAATGATTGAGAGAAAATTTTTTCATCCCGCCCCTGGCATAATTATCTGAAGAATTTATCCAAGTCTGTCAACTCCTGGGTTCTTGCGTTCATATCTCTTACAATAATCTGGTTATTTTTAAACTCTTCGCCGATGATTATGCACTTTTTAGCGTTTCGTTCAGAAGCCTGACTGAGTTGTTTGCCCAGGTTAGCGAATTTATAGCTGAAATCGGTGGCAAAACCTGCACGGCGCAGCCTTGCTGTTATTTCGACCGCAGTTTTAAGAAATTGCTCATCTGTAAAGGC
>Ga0315294_10003630_pt1 | contig 16827 bp, 14 predicted proteins | sample YL17G13_40_MG_FD_203626 | JGI IMG/M metagenome (GOLD analysis project Ga0315294, IMG submission 203626) | Sediment microbial communities from Yellowstone Lake, YNP, Wyoming, USA - YL17G13_40 | ecosystem: Environmental > Aquatic > Freshwater > Lake > Sediment | place: USA: Wyoming | collected... | reverse complement strand
AGTATGATTGGCATTTGCGTCCGCACGAGATTCCAGAGGATGCCTTGTTGAAACTGGTGTCGCGTCAGGATGCTGAGTTCGGATAGGTAAATCGGAGTGGAACAGGATAAATGTGGACAGCTACCATTTATAGTTCTCCAGATTTATTCGCCACGGTGAATTAATATTCTTTGCCTTTTTTGGCTGTCGTCCAACAGGCAAGGGTCTGACTCGCCGGCCAAGCAACTTCTCAAGTTTACTTATGAAACTATCGGTTCCCAAAGGTCTTCCCGTATGCGTGCTCAAACGAATCCTGCTTTAAATATATGTGCTTTTGAAAGGGCGGGTCGTCATTGCGAGGCCTGCCGTTTAGGCCGTGGCAATCTAAAAAGCCAGATTGCTTCGCTGCGCTCGCAATGACACCAAGCGCATTTTCTAATCTCAATTGGTATTATTCCGGTTTTTGGGCCCAGCGGAATTTGGCGGATGCGCTGCGGGGATTGGATATTATCTCCTTTGTTTTTGGGACAAGCGGGTTTTGGGCGGCGGAGGCATAAATGCCGTTACGCAGGCCGTCACGGAAGGACTGCTTGACCAAGCGGTCTTCGCCGCTGTGAAAGCTGATTATGCCGATTCGCCCGCCGGGCCGCAGGCAGGCGGGGGCGATTCTGAGAAGCTCTCTTAAAGAGCCGAGCTCATCATTGACGAGGATTCGCAGCGCCTGAAAGGTTCTTGCGGCAGGGTGCAGTGCGCCGAAGCCGGCGCTCTTTTGCTGCTTGCGCCACGTTTTCAGAGACAGGCCTTTTGAGTTCAGAATCAGGCGAACAAGCTGAGATGTTTTTATAATCGGCTCGGAATTTCGCTGAGTGACTATCCAGTTTGCGATGCGCTGGTGGTCGGGTTCGTCGGCCAACTCCCATAGCGCCTGCGAGAGTTTTTCCTCCGGCAGCGTCATAAGCAAATCGGCGGCGGTCTGTTTAAGGCGGCTGTCCATCCGCATATCGAGAGGGCTGTCGTGCTTGTAGCTCATACCGCGACTGGGGTCATCTATCTGCATACTGGAGACGCCGAGGTCGGCGAAGATTATATCGCAACCGCCAAGATTTTCCTGTGCGAGGATGGCGGGCAGGCCGGCAAAATTTTTATGGCAGAGACTAACGGGGGTGTCAATATCTGCCAGTCGGCCTTTGGTGCGTTCGAGCTGTTGGCCGTCAACATCAAGACCGATTATTCTTCCTGTCGGGCCAATTCTTTTGATAAATTCGAGTGTGTGACCGCCATAGCCTATGGTGCAGTCGGCGACGATTTCGCCGGGTTGCGGCCTAAGACAGGCAATCACTTCCTCGACCATTACGGGAACGTGGGTGCCCGCGGGGGTTTTGCCTTTGGCGCGAAGGCGGGTGTGGATTTCGGGATGAGCCTGGGGATTAAGCTCCTTATATTTCTGGTCATATTCTTTCGGGAACTTTCCCGAATATCTGGGTCGGCGGGGACTCATTACTTTTTTCTTTTTATAGCCTTGTCGGCGATGTCCTTGCGGCAGTAGGCGCCGTCAAATTTTATTTTTTCGACACCTTTGTAGGCGTTTGCCTTTGCCTCTGCGATTGACGTTCCCAGCGCGGTAACGCCGAGGACCCTGCCGCCGGCGGTTACGATGTCGCCATTTTTCGATGCGGTTCCTGCGTGGAACACAACAACGTCGCCGAGTTTTTCGGCCTCGTCTATGCCTGTTATTATTTTGCCCTTTTCATAATTGTCCGGATAGCCTGCCGATGCCATTACCACGCAGACAGCCGGCCTTGGGTCCCACCGGAGAGTAACTTCATCGAGAGTGCCGTCACATACCGCCAGCATTACCTCGATAAGGTCGCTTTTTAGCCGCATTAGTATCGGCTGGGTCTCCGGGTCGCCGAAGCGGACGTTGAATTCGAGAACTCTGGGGCCTGCGGCGGTAACCATAATGCCTGCGTAAAGAACGCCCTTATACGGCGTGCCGTTGCGGTTCATAGCGTCGACAATCGGCACGAGGATTTCTTTTGTAATCTGGCCCATCAGGTGTTCGGTAACTACCGGTGCGGGGCTGTATGCTCCCATCCCGCCGGTGTTGGGGCCGGTGTCACCATCGCCGATGGGTTTATGGTCCTGTGCGGATTCCATAACATAGATGTTGCGGCTGTCGACGAAAGCGAGTATCGAGGCCTCTTCGCCGAGCAGCTTATCTTCGACGATAATTTTATCGCCTGCCGCACCGAAGATTTTATCGCACATTATTTTTTCAGCGGCCAAAATACCGTCTGCGGGGTCATCGCACACAAAGACGCCTTTTCCTTTTGCCAGGCCGGCGGCCTTTACCACGACCGGCTCATCCCTGCTTGCGATATAGGCCTTTGCGTCGCTGAACCTGTCGAAGACTCTGCCCTCAGCGGTGGATATTGCACTGGAGCGGAGCATCAATTTTGAAAAAGCCTTGTCGGCCTCAAGCTGAGCAGCTTCTTTGGATGGGCCGAACGCTTTTATGCCCGCTGCTTCAAATGTGTCGACCACCCCTTCTGCCAGAGGGTCTTCCGGGCCGACGACCACAAGCCCGATTTTGTTTTGCTTTGCAAAATCAACCAGCTTTGCTGTTTCATTTGCCCCGATGGGGATGTTTTTACCGCATTTTGCAGTGCCGGGATTGCCGGGAGCGATGAATAGTTTGTCGAGCTTCTTCGACTGGGCCAGTTTCCAGGCGATTGCGTGTTCCCGCCCGCCGTTACCGATTAATAGCACGTTCATTTTTTATTCCTGAAAAATCAATTTTTCAAATATTTCTCGCCGCAACAGTTTACCAGAATTGGCGGTTTTGCTCAAGCCCTCATTTGATGTTTACTTCGCAGCATATTTTCGGGAAGTAAAACATAGCCAACAAAAAAGGCTGCGAGGCCCGAACGATTCGAGGCCCGCAGCCTTTCGATTCAAAAACGCACTCAAATCAAAGCCTTATTGGCTTTGCATTATCGTGTTAATCTCGGCGGCACTAAGCGCCCTGTTGTAAATCTTAACGCTGTCGAGCAGGCCGTGATACGATTGCGTATTGGTGTTTCCGTTATTTCCGATGTTGGCCGTTGCCGGCAGAGTTGTCAGGCCGCTGTAAGTGCCGGTCTTTACGCTGCCGCCGTCGACGTAAACCACGTAGCTGCCCGAACTCCAGGTCAGCGCTATATGGTGCCAGGTATTGGTGCTCAGCAATGTGGTGTTATTTATAGTAGCGCCGCCGACCGCAGCGTCCAGATATGTGTTGTTCTGGTTCATATACAGTTGAATTTTGCTCACATCGCTGCCCTGTCGACAGCCGAAGAAGTATCCGCTGCCGTTTCTGCCATCGGTTCTAATCTGCGGCTCTGCAAGTTTTGTCCACAGTGCCACTGTGCCGGCAGTAGTAGAAATCCCTGAAGAAGGTATTTCAACGCGTGATGTGTTGCTTCCGGTTACCGTTGCGTCGAAGTTCAGCGCACCCAGATAAACGCCTCCTGTCGGCGCCCAGACCAATCCTGAACCGATAAGCGTGCCGTTGCGGCCGTTACCGGAAGAATCCGCTGCGGTGGTGCCTGAGGATTCATTTAGCCGCCACGAGCCGGTCAGCCCGGGAACAACCTGTCCCTGCGTAGTTGTAAAACTCCACAATTGGCCTGTGGTTGTGCCGTTGGAGTTTTTCTCGTCGATGCGCCAGTAATAGTTTGTGCCGTATTCCATAATGCCGGTGTCGAAGGTTGTTGCGGTCTGGTTGCCCTGGAAGGCCGGCGAAGCGGAGTTTGTGCCGAAATATACATCGTGCGAAGATGCTTCGGCGCCCGCTGTCCAGCTTAAATCAGCCGTGGTGTTTACGTCTGTTGCGCTGTTGGCGGGAATCGGGTTGCTCGCCTGGCCGGGCGGATTGGTACTGCCTGTGGTAAAGCTCCACAGGCTGCCGGTGGCGGAGCCGTTACTGTTCTTTTCATCTATACGCCAGTAGTATGTGGTCAGAGAATTCATAGTGCCGGCGTCAAAGGTTGTTGCGGTCCGGTTACCTTGGAAGGCGGGCGAAGCGGAATTTGTGCCGAAATACACATCGTGCGAGGTTGCTCCTGTGCCGGCTGTCCAGCTTAAATCAGCGGTGCGGTCGACTCCGGTAGAGCCGTTGGATGGATTCGGGTTCGAGGCCGGCGACGGCGCAGAGGCCCTCCCTACACCGTAAAGCGCCACCGCTTCTCCTGCACTCAGCACTCTCTGCCATATTCGCACTTCATCTATCAAGCCGTGAACCGACTGCGTATTGGTGTCGCCGTTATTGCCTATGGATGCCTTGGCGGGCAGCGCTGTCAGACCGCTGTAAGTTGTGTTGACAATTTTGTTGCCGTTGACATAAACAGTGTATTCCTCCTCGTCCCACGTCAGAACTATGTTATACCAGGTGTTGGTGCTCAATGTTATGACATCATTTTTAATGGTGCTGCCGACCCTGACATCAAGCTTGGTATTGCTGTTGCTCATATAAAGTTTTATTTCGCTGCTTCCGCTGTCGCACCCGAAGAAATAGGCCATATTATTTCTGCCGCCGGTCCTTATCTGCGGCTCAGCGAGCTTTGCCCACAAGGAGACGGTTCCGCCTTCGAGTGAAAGCGGCGATGTCGGAATCTCGACCCGCGAGACATTGCTGCCAGTTACCGAAGCATCGAAATTCAGGCTGTCGCCTGTCCAGTAGAGTCCGGGGCCGACCAGAGTTCCGTTATAACCGTTGCCGGAGGCATCCGAAGCGGTTGTGCCGCTGGTTTCATCCATCCGCCACCAGCCTGTGGCGCCTGTCGGGTTCACAAACTGGCCTGTGGTAAAGCTCCACACCGGCCCGGTTGTGCTGCCGTATTCATTTTTCTCAACTATACGCCAGTAATACGTCATTAACTGGTTCTTAATGCCGGCATCGTATGTGGCCGCAGTCTGATTGCCCTTGAACGGAGGCGGATTCGGCGTGCCGAAATACACATCGTGCGAAGTTGCATTTGCGCCCGCAGACCAGCTTAAATCGAAAAGCGGGTCGACGTCTGTTGATGTATCGGCCGGCTGCGGATTGGATGGCTGGCTCGGCGGTATCGGCGCACGAACGGTGGTAAACATCCACACCCTGCCCGTTACAACGCTGCTGTCGTTCTGCACCTCATCGATTCGCCAGTAGTATGTGGTGCCGTTTGCGAGGGTGCCGAGGTCAAAACTGGTAGCAGTTTGATTGCCCTGAAATGCAAGAGGACTGGCCGTGCCGAGATACACGTTATGCGAAACCGCACCTTCGCCGGCCGTCCAGGCAATGTCAACATTTATATCAACGCCGCTTGCCCCATCAGCAGGTGTGGGGTTCTTTGCGGGTTTGGGGTCTTCCGAGATTATTGCCAGGCCGTGATAGTAGCCTGCACCGACCGCAACGATATCGTTTCGGTCGGACGATGGCTCGCCGGGCTTGGCCACATCGTAAGCCCTGATTACTACAGAGTTGTCCTCTCTCAAACCTTCAATCACATATTTACCGCCGTTAAGAAAAATATAGTTATTCAGCGGGTCATTCAGCGGGAAATACCCTCCGCTGGCGTCCCACGCGCCCCAGATATATATATGACCATCCTGATGTAATCCTAAGGTTTTGTAGCCTGCTGCACAAATATCAATCCAGCCCGGGGTTGTCGGCACAAGACTGCACTGGCCGTGCGTATTGTTGCCCCAGCAGACCACCGTGCTGTCGGCCCGCATCGCACAGCAGTGCTTGTTCCCGCAGGTAACATTAACAAAGTTATTGCCGTCCGGCGGTGTCAGCATCGTGCTGCCGCCGGCGCCCCAGACGTGAATAGACCCTTGTCCCGGCTCAGGGCCGTCATTCCTGATAACACAGGTCATCCCGCCGCCGGCCGCAAGGTCGAGAAAGTCATTACCTTCGGGGACAGCCAGAACAACCTCTTTCGGCGTGCTTTCGTGTCCGCCCCACGCTATAAGTGTGCCGTCTTCCCGCATCGCCACGCAGTGGTCCATTCCGCAGGCAATTTTGATGAAATCGTGAGTTGTCGGCTTCTCCGTTATTGCGCCATACCTGTTCGCACCGAAGACCTCGATTGAGCCGTCGGCCCGAAGCGCCATACTGAGGGTTTTACCCCCGCCGATTTGGATAAAATCCTCACCGGCAGGAGGCACACAATCTCCTGAGCTGCCGCAGTCGCCCCAGGCGTATATATGCCCGGGCCGGCTGGCCACACCCGTCCGCAGCGCCAGCGCAGTCTGCTGGAAGCAGACCAGCAGGAGTACCGCTGCGCATAGCACCAATAGTCTAAGCAACTTACTCATAATATTTCTCCTTAAAAGTGATATGATAAAAAAGGTTGTTTGGTTACGTTCCTGCCGCCCCCCTGTTTTTGTTTGTAATCATCACAAAATCCTCCTCCGTTAAAGAGTGGCTAAACCTTACCACAAAACAACGCTGCTTTCAAGCAAAAAACTCATCCGGTTTTTTACTTGTACTGAATTATCTGGTAGCTGACCGTCTGAGTGGTTCGCAGGCCTTCGCCCTTGACCTTGATTGTTGTTGTGGTAAAACCTGTCAGAGCGGCCCCGGTGCGGGATTCCCAGTAAGATGGACTTGAAGAGAGGTGGTCCGAAGCAACAGAATCGCTGAGCAGCACAACGCAGTGATTAGGGTCAACGACCACGGGCAGGGTTTGCTCGACCTCTACGGCCTGCTCAGTAGTGGTCAACGGCAGCGTGATTGTTCCGTGAACAACTTTTTCAACGGGAGAAGACAAGGCGTCTATCTTGGCACTGAGCTGGCTGAGCGTTACCATTGTCGGGCCAGGCGGCAGGTTAGGCTCAAGACTGCCGGCCTTGCCATTTATGATTGCAAAAGCCATAACCAACAAAAAAATAAGCACAAAATAAGACAACGCATTCAAATTTTTAGGGTTCATTAACAGTTTCCTCCAAAAAATCATATTCCTTTAAGCATCTTTTGACAAAAACCATCCTTAATTTGCCGGAAGTTCCGGTGCCGAAGCTGTCGCGGTCAATCCTTTAACGGCCAGCCGACGGGGCATAGTCTGCGCCACTGGTCTGAGAAATAGTCATAATCAACAAAATCCACATTATTATCACCATCGAAATCAGCTTTTAACTGCGTCCCTGTCGAGAGCCAGAGGTCGCAGAAACCGGCTAAATCGTCAAAATCAACTACGCAACTGGTAATCCAGGAGGTCCAAACCTTGTATTCGACAGGACTTGCGGGCCGAAGATGTATCCAGCCGATGTTTTCGCTCCAGGCCCAGCCTGCGAAATTGCCATCGTGGTTTATGGTAACGCCATAGTGTTTTGCGTCGGCGGGGACTTTTGGATTGAAATTTATCCAGCCGACATTTTCACCCCAGGCAAAGCCCGAAAGCAGGCCAGTGCTGTCATTTTTTACGCCGCTGTTGGGGTCTGCATCGTTAGGGTCGAGATTTATCCAGCCTATATTTTCGGTCCAGACAAAGCCGGAAAGCCTGTTATCATAAACAGTTACGCCGGGACCTTTGTTTGGCTCAAAATTCAGCCAGCCGATATTTTCTCCGTAGGCGTATTTATAATTTTCGGGGTCGATGTTGCCGGCGTAAATGGGGTTTGCACAAAGCAAAAATAAGCTGAGAATGGCGATTATTTGCGAAATATATTTATCCATTTCGATAACTTAAATAAGGGAAAATCGGCAAAAGGCAAGAAAATTATAGGACGTTAGCTGAAATTTTTTAAAAAAGGGGGTTTTTGGTAAGGCGAATTGAATTTGGCGATTGTAGAAGCTGGCTAACTGTCATCAGATTTAATCAGAAGTCATCAGAATGCATCCAAAGTAATTCAGAGGCACTCCAGAGATACATCAGAGATACGCCAAAGTGTATCAGAAGACGCCAGTTGCGAAGAGTTGAAATGAAAAACATAGTCAAAGTTTTAAAATTTGGCACAACAAGGTTATAATAATTGCACCGGATTCCAAACTTAGTATTTTGTGCTGAACGATGAAGAAGCGAGATACGAGGCAATGATAGTCGGTGTGATGACGGCTCAACTGCATTTGCAGGGGATAAGTTCGCTGAAAGAAAAGCGAAGTATCGTAAAGAGTCTAATCGGCAGATTGAAAAGCAGATTCAATGCTTCCATTTCGGAGGTCGACCATCAGGACGACAAGACATCCGCGGTCGTGGGGATTGCGGTGGTTTCCAATGACAGCCGATTTATAAATCAGCAGCTTGACAGCATTATCGATTTTATGCGTGGGGACGGTCGGTTCTATCTTGGTACGGTTGAAAGAGAAACCTTTTAACTGACTCAAAAGACCTTGTCGATGATGAATCTTGCGCCGGAAAATACGTCTGCGCCGATTGCCAGGCACAAAATAGCCAATCTTAGCCAGCCAAGCCGAAGGTTTGCATGAATGACGAGATAAATGGCGGCCGTTGCGGTAGCTCCGAGCAGGTAAATCCTGGCGGTTTCGGCAAAAAGTCTTGTATATTCGGAGGCAAGCTCACCAAAGGCGTTTTCGCAACGCAGCGACATAAAGAACGCAATAAAAGAGAATGCTGCCATAATCAAGGCTATTGCCAGAATCCATTTTCTGTCGGCGGGGCCGGCACAGGCAAAACCCTGTATCCCTGCGCCTATAAGTATTGAGCAGCAGAGGACGGGGATGGCAAGCCAGATAATCGGGCTGATGTTGAAAAGCGGGCCGCAAAAAGCCAGAATGGCGCCTGAGCAGAAGATGATTATTATGCCGAGCCTTCTTGCTGCCAGCAGCATTGAGAAGCCCATAATCAGCGGCGCTATCGGAATATGATAAAAACCGGCGAAGATTAAACTGCGGTCTACCGTGACTAAGGGGACAACCAGGCCGTTTATGTCGGTCAGATGCAGTCTTGCTTGCACGGGAACTGCGAACAGTCGCCAATGGGCGGATGCTTCGAAGAACAGCATTATAGCCAGGAACGGCAGAGCAGAAGCCAGCCAGTTTAACCATTTCCAGCCGGCCCTGGTGCCAAATGCGGCGGGGCAAAAGAGCCAGGGAATGGTCGATGCCAGAAAGCCAGCCGCAGGGTGATAGCCGGCCAGAGTAATCATAAAAGGCCCAAAACCGTAAACTGCACCTGCGAAAAGCGAGCCGCAGAATGAAGCGACCCACCGTCGGCTCAAAGCGAAACAGCCCAGGGAAGCCAGACAGGCGTTTACGATAAAAAGATTCCGCAATTGCAGAATGGTATGAAGATTTTTGCCTAAATGGGGGCAGTAAAGATAAAAGGCAAAGCCGGCATATATTACCGCTGCGACGCCGAATTTGCTCAATATAAAGTTGTTTTTTGTTGCAGGAGGTATTGCTGTTCGGTTTGAGGTTTTGGTCATTAAAGACGGTCTCTATTTTAGAACCACTTTGCCGGAGCCGGACGTGATTCTGCCTATGTTGTAGACCTGCTCGCCGTATCGTGTTAGTTTTCTAATTATCGAGTCGGCGAAATCTTCAGCTACTATGAGCATAAAACCTATTCCCATATTGAAGACGTTGAACATTTCCTCTTCCTCGACGGGGCCTTTTTCCTGCAGGAACGTAAATATTTTTTGTTTTGGCCAACTTGATTTTCTGATGACAGCATCGCAGTCCTGCGGGAGCGCTCTCGGCAGATTTCCAGGGATTCCGCCGCCGGTGATATGCGCCATTGCGTGGATGACCTGCTTTACCTTGTATTGGGACAATAGTTTTATGATAGACCGAACATAGATTCTTGTCGGGGTAAGCAGCACATTGCCGAGGACGGCGCCATCGAGCTCATCGAGCGTGTCGGTCATCTTCAGCTCGGCATTTTTGAAGCAGATATTGCGTGCAAGTGCATAGCCGTTGCTGTGCAGGCCGCTTGAGGCAAGCCCCAGAATTACATCGCCTTTTCTGACGTTTTTGTTGGTGATAATTTTCTGGCGCTCCACAACGCCGACCGCAAATCCTGCCATATCGAAATCGTCTTTGCGATAGGTGTCCGGCATTTCAGCGGTTTCTCCTCCGATGAGCGCGCAATCGGCCAATTTGCACCCGGCTGCAACCCCTTTTACCATTTCGGCTATTACAGCAGGCTCAAGCTTATGCACACCGAGATAGTCGAGGAAAAACAAAGGTTCGGCACCCTGCACCAGCATATCATTGACGTTCATTGCCACCAAATCGATGCCTACGGTGTCGTATTTTTTTATCTGGGCGGCCAACTGGACTTTACTGCCAACCCCGTCAGTGCAGGCCACCAGGACGGGACTTTTGTAGTTTTTTTTAAAGATTTTTTCGTCGTAGTCGAGACGAAACAGCCCTGCGAACCCGCCTTTGAGCTCCATAACTCTCGGCCCGAACGTGCCTGCGACGTGCGGATAAATCAGGTCTTCCATCCGGTCGCTGGAGTCGATGCTTACTCCGGACTGCTTATAGGTGACATACTTACTCATTCGTTTCAGCAAGCTTATCGAAAATATTCATTTGGTAGTGTTCCATAACGAATTTATTCACCACCACGTCTATCGGTATACGGTATTTGCCGGTCCAGCAGGCGGTGCAGTAATTGTCCGGCGGTTTCGATGCGCACCCAAGCAGTCCTTCCAGTGACATATATCCGACGCTGTCGACTTCGAGAAACTCCTTTATCTGCTGCAAGGTTCGGTTGTTTGCCAGCAGCTCCTCTTTGGTTGGGAAATCCACGCCGTAGAAACAGGGGAATCTGATTGGCGGACAACTGACCCTCATATGCACTTCTTTTGCGCCGGCCTGCCGCAAGGCCCTTATTTTGCCTCTTGTGGTTGTGCCGCGGACTATCGAATCGTCCACTACTATAACGCGCCTGCCGTTGACGACCTCCTTTACCACCGCCAGCTTTAGCTTGACCTGCGTTTCTCTCAAATCCTGGCCTGGCGAAATGAACGTTCTGCCCACATAGTGGCTTCTGACAAGTCCCATATCGAAGGGTATTTTGCTCTGCTCGGAATATCCTATTGCCGCTGATGTCCCTGAGTCAGGCACGGGGATTACAACATCCGCATCAACAGGGTGTTCTTTTGCCAGCCGCCTGCCGAGTTTTTTTCTGAGCTCGTGAACGTTTTCACCAAAGATAGTGCTGTTTTGTTTGGCAAAGTATATGTGCTCGAATATACAGTGGGCCGGCGTGATGGTACCGGGCTTGACAAAGAACCTGCTGCGAAGCCCGTTCTTGCTTAATGTGACGATTTCACCCGGCTCAACCTCGCGGATGAATTTTGCACCGATGGCGTCAATAGCGCAGCTTTCGCTGGCAACGGCATAAGCGCCATTTTCCGTCTGACCTATGCACAGGGGTCTGATTCCGTAAGGGTCTCTCGCAGCTTCGATATAGTCGGCGAACAGGAAAAGCAGGCAATATGCCCCCTGGAGATGATTCAGAACGTGCGCCAGCGGGTCGGCTTTGCCGACGTGGCTGGGCTTGGCCAGCAGGTGAGTTATAATCTCGGTATCGCTTGTCGACTTGAATAGACTGCCATAAGCCTCGTATTCGTCCCGCAATAGCGAAGCATTTATAATATTGCCGTTGTGGGCAACTGCCACCTGTCCGCGAGAGTATTCGCTCAAAAAGGGCTGACAATTTATGACGTTGGATGAGCCGGTGGTCGAATAACGCACATGCCCGATTGCTATCGGGTTGGTTAATTTTTCCAGTATGTCGTTGCCGGCCCGGAAGACCCTGCCCACAGTTCCCATACCGGTATAGACCTGAATAGACTCTCCGTTGCTGGAGGCAATACCGGCCGATTCCTGTCCGCGGTGCTGCAAGCTATGCAGGCCGAGGTAGGTTTTGTGAACGGCCTCCGGGTCGCCGAAAATCCCAAAAAGACCGCAGTTTTCTTCTTTTTCTGGGGTCATTAAAATCCTCATTTATGGCTCGGCCATCCCTTACGGGATTGCAGTTTGTGCTGACTATTATTACTACGCCTGAATCCTGAATTTAGTTTAGTTCATCAGGCCGATTAAGTCAAACAATAGTTTTCTCCGACGGCGGATACATAAATTCAGGTATCCGCTGGACTTTGCCCTCGCTATTGACGCAGGCCAGTATGCTTGAGCCTTCAGCCAGGACCACACCGTCGCCGCAGCGTGTGAGTTTATACGTATGCTCGACCTTACCGCTGGTAACAGCCGAGCAGATTGTTTCCAGCGCCAGTTTTTCATCATACCTTGCCGGCCGGCGATATTTGATGTGCAGTTCGGCAACGACAAAAAACACGCCCGCCGCCTCAAGGTCCTTGTAAGCCAAACCGTTGGCCCGCAGGAGTTCGGTCCTGCCCATCTCGAACCATACCGGATGCACACTGTGATGAACCACACCGGCCTGGTCGGTTTCGGCGTATCGCGGCACGATAGTTATCGTGTGACTCTGAATATTCGTGTGTTTTGGGAAATCCATAATTTACTGCAACCAGTGTTTTTCTATTTCTTCAAGGGTTTTGCCTTTTGTTTCCGGCACAAACGCCCAGACAAAGACCACGCTGACGGCACACAAGCTTCCGTAAACCCAGAACGGAAAGCCGTGATGAAATTTGTCTACAAGCCATTTATTTTCGTTCATCATCGGGAAGGTCTGCGAGACCACGAAATTCGCCGCCCAGAGGCAGAAAGTTGCGATTGACATAGCTCTGCCGCGAATGCTTGTGGGAAAGATTTCCGACAGAATCACCCACGTTACCGGCCCTACCGAGAGAGCGAAACTGGCGATATAGCCGAGGATGAACAGCAGCACCCACATTTCGGTCTTTTGGTAGTAAGCGGCGAAACCCATAGCCGCAAGCGAAATACCCATACCGGCTGAGCCTATAATCATCAGGGGTTTTCTGCCTATTTTATCGACCGTCCAGATTGCGATAACGGTGAAAAGCAGGTTCACTGCGCCAACCAGCACGGTTTGAAGTAATGCGGTGTTTGTCCCTGTGCCGAGCTTCTTGAAAATTTCAGGCGCATAGTAAAGGAACACGTTGATTCCCGTAACCTGCTGCAGAACAGCCAGTGTGACCCCGATTACCAAAACGATTTTCATACCTGGCTGCAAGAGCTGGGCAATTGAACCGCTTTCGTGGGTAATAGCATCTTCTATCGCCGCCAGTTCTATCTTTGCGTGTTCACTGCCGCCGATGCGTGAGAGAATATCAAAAGCTTTTCTCGACTGTCTTTGTTTGGTGAGCCATCGGGGGCTTTCCGGCACAAGAAGCAGCGACAGGAATAAAACCACAGCAGGAATTGCGCCTGAGCCGAACATCCATCGCCAGCCTGTCTGCACATTCCATTCGTCTGTCCCCCGTTTGGCGATGAAATAATTCACAAAATAAACCACCAGCATACCGAATATGATGGCAAACTGATTGACGGAGACCATTCGCCCTCTTATCCGGGCAGGCGTTATCTCTGCGATATACATCGGGGACGACATCGAAGCGGCGCCAACGCCGATACCGCCGATTATTCTGAAGATTATAAATTCGGTCAATGTCTTCGGCAGCGCTGTCCCTATTGCCGAGACCAAAAAGAAAACAGCCGACAGAATCAGGACTTTTTTCCGCCCAAGCCGGTCGCTTAGTATTCCCGTAAAAGAAACGCCGATTATACATCCGACCAGCGCACAGGAGGCGGCCCAGCCCGTCCACTTGGCGTCAAGCGAAAACCGGGTCTGGAAAAAGCCGATAGCGCCGGAAATAACAGCCGTATCGTAACCAAACAAAAGCCCTCCGAGCGCAGCCACCATACAAACCCAAAATAGGTAACCCGCGCTGCCTGAATCCTGCGTAATTTTTATCTCGCTTTGTTCGCTCACTTTTTTGCTATTTTTTTAGGGACTTCTCTGCCGAGCGCCTCAAATATCGCCAGCACGTTTTCAACAGGGGTATTGCACTGAATATTGTGAATCGTATTAAAAACAAAACCGTTTTTCCGGCTGAATATTTTGACCCTTTCTTTCACTTGCTGGCGGACTTCATCAGGCTTGCCAAAAGGCAGTATCTGCTGCGTATCGACTCCTCCGCCCCAGAAGACTATCCGCTCGCCATACTTCTCAGCGAGATGCTCCGGCTCCATACCCTTTGCAGAGGTCTGAACAGGGTTTAGAATGTCGTAACCGGCTTCGATGAACCCGTCGATTAAAGGCTCACAGGCCCCGCAGCAATGCTTGGCTGTTTTCCACTCCGTGTTTTTATGTATCCAGTCGTTAAGTTTTTTGGCGTATGGCAGATAAAGGTCTCTGTATCCTTCCGGCGAGCAAAACAGCGTGTTCTGCGCAGCCAAATCCGCACCATCCATCCAGGCAATCTGTATCTTATCGCCTACCGCCTGGTAAATCAGCTCAAGGTTTTTTACCGCCACATTCGCCTGGCCTGCAAAAACATTCTTAATGTACCCCTTTCGTATTACCGTGCTGATATACCATTCTTCGATGTCGCGAATGCCCTTTGGGTGTTTCAGAAACGGCACCACAATTCTCGCAATGTCCCCGAAGGCCATTCCCGGCATCGCCATCACAATGGCCAGGCTGGTATTGTTATAAAGTTCCTGCGAATGCTTCTCGTAAAAACTCAAATCCTCATCGCCCAAAATTGTGAACTCCTCAAGATTATCCGCAGGATTGAGTTTGCTCTCGTCAATAGGCTCCTGGCGTATAATAGCGTCAAAATAAAATCCGCCTTTGGGCATCCTGCCTGATGGCGGCACCGACTTATCGCCCTGCGGATACTGCACAAGGTCGCCGTTCGGCTCCGGTTCTGTATCAAACTTTCCCGGCACCAGAACATTTGTGCCGTCAAAGGTTTTCCACTGTTTCCAGTCTGCGTTTACAAAACCGAATGTGCTTTTCGGCCTCGGCAGAAACGTTACGTCAATACCCAAAACCTCCTGCAGGTCGTATGCAACCTCGCCGAGCATCTGGTGCAGGTCGATGACCTTTACCGGCTCTCCTTTCTTGTCCAGCCCAAGTGCCTTTCGCAGTTTCGCAACAACACTAACGTGAGCGCCGCTGCACGGTGTCCCGCCCAAATCAACAGGCGCTCGGTCGCTCGGCCTGTGATTCAAAGCGGCTGTCACTCTTTCTCTGCTTTTCATAACACCTTTCATTTCACTATAATTGTTTATACTTTTCTGCCCAGCGCCTCAAACATCGCCAGCACATTTTCTACTGGCGTATTGCACTGTATATTGTGAATCGTATTAAAAACGTAACCGTTTTTCTGGCTGAATATTTTGACCCTTTCTTTCACCTGCTTGCGCACCTCATCCGGTTTGCCGAAAGGTGGTGTCATCTGCGTGTCGACGCCTCCGCCCCAGAACACTATCCGCTCGCCGAATTTATCAACCAGATGCTGCGGGTCCATACCCCTGGCCGATGTCTGAACGGGATTTAGAACGTCGTATCCGGCCTCGATAAACCCCTCGATTAAAGGCTCACACCCGCCGCAGCAGTGCTTGATTGTTTTCCATTTGGTATTGGCGTGTATCCAGTCGTTAAGTTTTTTTGCATAGGGCAGGTAAAGGTCCCGGTAGCCGTCAGGGCTGCAAAACAGCGAGTTCTGCGAAGATAGGTCTGACCCGTCCATCCAGGCAAGATGTATCTTGTCCCCTACTGCCTGATACCCCCGCTTGAGGTTCTCTATGGCGATTTCGGCCTGGCGGGCGAAAACCTCTTTGATGTAATTTCGCCGCGTTACGGTGCTGATATACCATTCCTCGATGTCGCGAATGCCCTTCGGGTGTTTTAGAAACGGCGCCGGCACAAGCGCTATGTCGCCGAATGCTGTCCCCGGAAATCCCATCACAATCGCACGGTCGGTATTTTTATAAAGATAATCAGCCTGTTTCTGACAAAAATTCAAATCTTCATCGCTCATCGGCCCGAATTCCTGAAGATTGTCCTCCGGGTTCAGTTTGGCGTCGTCAATCGGCTCCTGCCTTTTAATCGAGTCGAAATAAAAACCGCCCTTCGGCATCCGCACACACGGCGGCACCGATTTGTCCCCTTCGGGATATTGTAAAATATCGCCGTTAGGTTCCGGCTCGGTATTGAATTTGCCCGGCACAAGCACATTCGTCCCGTCAAATGTCCTCCACGGTTTCCAGTCCTTGTTCTCCATTGCGAAAAAGTTTTTAGGGCCGGTCAGATTGACCACATCCAGCTCCAGTGCATCCTGCAAATCCGGCTCTATCGCACCCAGCATTTGATAGGGCTCCCAGAGTTTCACCGGCGTGCCCGGCTTATCCAGACCGAGCGCCTGCCGCAGTTTTGCAACGACGCTGACCTGGGCGCCGCTGCACGGTGTGCCGCTCAAATCGACTGGGACTCGGTCTGCCGGCTGGTGATTAAGTGCCGCCAGGACTCGCTCCCTGCTGCTCATCCGGCCTCTCTTATCTGATTTTTTACTTTTTTTGGCATCCATAGAATAATTCCCTTACTTACTTTGCGATATAGCGGTTATTTTTACAGAATTTGGAGCAAAATCGCAAGGGAAATGTAACTTCAAAATCGCTCCGAAACTTGAATTGAAGAGATTTATGACACCTCTTTTGGATAAAAGTTCGGAGGGCGAATATCATTTTTAATGCTGATGGTCAGGTTTTTGACGGGTTGATTGGTTGACAGGCTGAAAAACATATCCGGGTGCGGAATTTGGCCTGCCGGAAAAATTAAGGAAAAATTTAACGATAAGCCGATAAAAAGACTGTTACAGGATACTCTCGAGCGTCCCTTTTTTGGGGAGTGCAGAATATGGAAACAAGGACGTTCTTATTAGGGTTGGTCCTACTGACGATGA
>Ga0315294_10003626_pt1 | contig 16841 bp, 14 predicted proteins | sample YL17G13_40_MG_FD_203626 | JGI IMG/M metagenome (GOLD analysis project Ga0315294, IMG submission 203626) | Sediment microbial communities from Yellowstone Lake, YNP, Wyoming, USA - YL17G13_40 | ecosystem: Environmental > Aquatic > Freshwater > Lake > Sediment | place: USA: Wyoming | collected... | reverse complement strand
GGACGGGTCCGGGGGGAAGAAGAGACGCTCTTTCGCAACGAATCTCTGAAGCTGTGCGTTCACGACCCCCGGCTCCACTACGCAGCGCAAATCAGCAGCAGAAAAAGCAAGCACTCTGTTCATGCGCTCCAGAGAAAGAGCAATGGAGTCCTGTCCGGGGACGGCGCTGCCTGCGAAACCGGTGCCGGCGCCCCTCGGCACGACGGCTACGCCCTCTCTGTGGGCCAGGGAAATCACGCACGAGACCTGCTCCGTCGTGCGCGGCAGAACTACGAGCGCGGGCACCGAGGAGATGGTAGTGGCGTCGAACGAATAGCAGAGCCGATCTTCCGGGGATGAGAAAACACCTGAGAGCCCGACAATGCTCTCCAGTGCCTTCCGCAGCGCAGGCTTTATGGTCTCGACCGCTCTCACCTGGTCCTGTTCTCCGTTTCTTGCCGCGCGTCCGCCGCCCGGACGTTGCTTCACCTATGCGGTCCTGCCCCGTGTCTGGCCCGGCTTCGTCCCCCTACGTCACTTCCCGCGGCTCTAGTGCCTTTTCTTGCCCTTTTCCGCGCTCGCGCCTTTCTCCGCGCTCGCGCCCTTCTCGCGAGCTCCCGCTTTCGCGCCGGCCTTGCCACCCTCGTGCGCCGGCTTGTCTGCGTGCGCCCCCTTCTCTCCGTGCTTGTGACTCTCGTCCTTTTCCCTGCGCTTGTAGCTCTCGCTCCTGTAGTCCGTGGCGTAGAACCCGGAGCCCTTGAAAATGATCCCGGCGCCGGCGCCGGGAAGTCTCACCACTTTCCCGGAACACTTGGGACACTTGGATAGCGGCTCTGCCGTTATCCTCTGGAATTCCTCAAAGACGTGGCCGCACTTCTTGCACTCGTACTCGTATGTTGGCACTTGTCATTATCCCCCGTTTCAGAACACGCTGCGCGTCCGTGCTTGAACATTGTGCCCCCTGCGCGACCACACCCTCGGGTCCGCGACCTGGCCGGCCCGGTCTTCACTCCGCCCCCTCTAGCTAACGCGCGGTCCCTTGCCCGCGCAAGACCGCGATCCTCTCGCCTCACGCGCCAGCAGACGCGAGCTTGGTCTTGAGTTTCCTCTCGACAAAAGGAGGCACGAACTGGGCGACAGACCCACCCATTCTGGCGATCTCCTTGGCGAGAGACGAATTCAGATAAGAGTACTGTTCGCTGGGCATCAGGAAGACAGTCTCGAAAGAGCCGCTGAGCCGCCTGTTCATGAGCGCCATCTGAAACTCGTACTCGAAGTCCGAGATGAAGCGAAGTCCTCTGACCACCACGTCCACGTTGCTGCGGGCTGCGAAGTCGACCAGCAGACCGGAGAAATGAGTGACCTGCACGTTTCCCATGTCCTTCGTCACTTCCCTCAGCATTTCGAGCCTCTCTTCTACTGAGAAGAGCACTCCCTTGTCTTCTCTGTGCGCGACCGCCACCACGAGGCGGTCGAAGAGTCTCAATGCCCTTTCCATGAGGTCCATGTGTCCGTTCGTGACCGGATCAAAAGCGCCTGGAAAGAGGGCCGTCTTCATTCGATACCTCCTTTAGCTATCAGGGACACGCGGGGCCGGCAGCCGGCCAGTTTCTCCGCCAGAACAGGCAAAAACCGAGACCATCGTGTCTCCGTACCTCCGGTCGAGGACGAGAGTGAGCGACCCGAACTCGTCGCTCAACTCTTGCCTCTTCGTGTGCTCTACAATTACCAGACTCTCCGGAGCCAGCACGCCGGAGGAAGCGGTTGCGCTCAGCGTCTCCTCTGCTGCGCGGCCGGCGTAGGGCGGGTCCATGAACACGAGCCGGAACCTCTCTCCTGCCTGTGACAACCGCTCCAAACCGTGCGTCACGCTGCCGCGGAGCACCTGGGCCTGGTCATCAAGCTCCAGGTCTTCGAGGTTCCCGAGTATGGCCTTCACTGCAGCCGGAGAGGCCTCTACGAACGCCGCGAAGAGGGCTCCCCTGCTCAGTGCCTCGATCCCGAGGGCTCCGCTCCCTGCATAGAGGTCGAGCACCCTCGCGTCGACTATTCTATCGCCGACAATGTTGAAGATGGCTTCCCTGACCTTGCTGGAGGTCGGGCGAGTGGCGCTTCCTATTGGAGCCCGGAGGAGTCTGCCGCGTAGGTAACCACCTGTAATGCGCATTTGGCCCCCCAAACGAGCTATTCTTGCAGAGAGCCACAGGCGTGTCAAGCTGACCGAGACCCCGCCTGGACAGGGGGGGGGTCCGCAGGCCCTGTCGAGATCTCTCGAACTGAGGGGAGCGGCTCACGCCTATCGCGTATCGACGCAGTCGTACCGTGAAGGCAGGCAGCGGATTGCACAAAACAACAAAAAGCCCCGGCGGCTTTAGGCCACCGGGGCTCGCGGAGGAAACAGCCCTACTGCGCGGAGGAAAGGGACTGGGCCTCGACTATCCTCGGAGTTACGAATATGAGCAGCTCGCGCTTGCTCTTGACGTCGCTTGTGGAACGGAAGAGGTAGCCCAGGAGCGGTATGTTTTGAAGCAGAGGCACGCCCCTCCTCACTGAGCTTATGTTTTCCCGTATGAGGCCGCCAATCACCGCGGTCTCGCCGTTCCTCACTATGACCCTGGTGTCGGCCTGAGCAGTGTTTATTATCACGCCGCCCTGGACCGTGGCCTGGGACGCGAGGTCGCTCACCTCAGGATGAAGGTCGAGCGTCACCTCGCTCTTCGAGTTTATGTGAGGTGTCACTCTAAGCGTGACGCCGATCTTCTTGAGCTCGGTCACCGGGTTGCCCGCCTCGTCCTGCACGATCAGCGGGATTTCCTTGCCGACCAGGATGGAGGCTTCCCTGTTGTTCACGGTCGTGATTCTCGGGTTCGAGATTATGTTCGCTTTGTTCTGTGTCTCCAGCGCCTGCAGCGTCGCGTCCAGCGTCAAGTAGTCTCTCACTGCGCCGAATCTGATGGTCCCGACCGGGTCAAGGACGGGCGCATGGACGTCGATGGATTCGTCCACGTTCTGCTTGCCGATGTCCAGGTTGTCGAGACCCCATATGATGCCGAGCTCTCTGGACACGTTCGCATCCACGTCCACCATCTTGGCGGTAATCTCCACTTGAGGCGTCATCGAATCGAGCTCGTGCGCCAGCCTTTCGGCCGACTCCGTCTTCTCTGGAATATCGGTTATGAGAAGGGAATTCGTCCTCTGGTCAACTTCTATGTGCCCGCGCCGGGTCAGCATTTTCTCGAGCGACTGCTTGAGCTCGGCCGCATTCGCGAAATCGATCTCCACTCTCTTCACCACGAGAGGAAGAAGGTCTTCCTTCTTTCTCTCTGCGGTCTGCTTGTCGATCTCTTCGTTCTGGAGCTCCGTTGCTGTAGCGACGCGTATGATTCCCTGCTCTTCGACGTACGAGAGCCCCTGAGTCCTCAGGATCATATCCAGCGCGTTTCTCCACGGCACGCCCTTAAGCCGCACCGAAACGGCGCCCTTGACCTCCTTGTTGCAGACTATGTTGCGGCCGCTGAACTCAGACAGAGTCCGGAGGACCGTGTTTATGTCCGCGCCCTGGACGTCCAGCGAGATGAGCTCGCCACCGCCACCGCCCGGATTGCCCGGGTTACTGCTGCTCTTCGCGTACTGGTCCTCTCCCTGGGTGAGAGGGACCGGCCTGCCCTGGACGCCTTTCCCCACCACCGCTATGAGCCCCTTCTCGGTTGTGCTCACGGAATAGGAGAGGTCCGCGGCCAGGTCAACGACGACCCTGGTTATGGTCTTACCCGGCTCGCCCGTCCACTGCCCGCTCCTTATCCGCAATATGCCGGACTCGGGCGCCGGCTGCGCCGGAGCGCTGATGGCGTTGACGGCATCGAAGCAGTCAATGACTATCCTGGGAGGGTTGGAGAGGGTGAAATCCCTGTACGACAGCGGCGCACTGGCACTGATGATGACCTCAGTCACCGTACCGCCTTTGTCGGCCACCGTCACGTCCTCGACGCGGCAGAGTTCTGCGCCCGTCGCAACCCACGCCGGCAGCAAAACCAGAGCTATGAGTGGAGCCAGGAATCCGCTTTTCAACTTACTTCTCATTTCGCTCACCCTCTTTGCGTTTCATCTGGATTATTACGGTCTGAGTCTCTCCATAGAACGTCTGAGCAATCGCGATGCTATCCTTGGTTATGTCCCTGACGACACCGTCCATCACCGCGTCCCCGACCCTCAGGACGTAACCCCTGCCGCGGCTGTCCTCGACCATCGCGAGCCTCTCCTTGTTGCCCCAGAGTATTCCGACCAGTTCCATGTCGCCCACGCTGATGAGCCCGATGTTGCCCTCGCCGTGGAACTCACCGCTGACAAGCGACATGAATGGATCCCTGTTGTCCAGGCTCGAATACAGGAACTTCGGCCTCGAGAGAAGGAGTTCGACTTCACTCACCTTCCTCGCGCCTGTCCCCGCCGTCTGGGCCGGGCTCAGGCCGGCGCACACTGAGACCAGGAGCAGGCAGACGATGCAGACAATGGCGGCTTTATTTCGCAGAACTAACATTCGCAGCACCTCTTTTCAGGGTGTAGGCCGAGGCGACGAAGGTCGCCTGGACCGTCTCTTCGACCTTTCCCTTCTCGAACGTCACGAGTTTGAGCTTGGACACGTTCACTATTCGCGAGAGATTGGATATCTCGCTCAGGAAGGAGGCCGTCTCGTGGAATCCACCCACGACGCTGACCTCCACCGGGTATTCAGTGTAGTATTCCCCGTCCCTCGGAGGCGCGGGCTTGAACAGCGTGAACTTCACGCCCGACTGCTGGCCGGCGATGGTCACCTTGCTGAGGAGACTCGCCACTTCCTTCTCTTCCGGCAGCAGCTCTTTGGCCATCAGCCAGGCGGAATGAAGCTCTTCGTACTCTCTCCGCAACTTCGGCAGGTCGTTCACCATCTGCCTCGCCTTGGCCAGGTCGGAGGTCAGCTTGTCATACTCCTGCCTCAATTCGCCGTACTTGGCTACCTGCGCCCTGAAACCAAAAGGAATAAAAGCCGCAAAGAAGTAGAAATAGATGACTGCCGCAAGCAGGAAAATCCCTATGAACGTCTTTTGAGTCTTTGGGTCCTTGAAATCCATGCTTGCCTCTTATTCTGACTTGACCTTGGAAGTCAACGAAAAGCGAACCACGTCCCTGTCCTCGATCATGCCTCTCTCCGCTATGGTGAGATCCACGTTCTCGTAGAGCACCGAGCGCTCGAGACGGGTCATCATGTCGGCCACGATGAGGTTGGAGAACGTGACGCCGTCGATCGCCACGGAGGCGCTGTCCGCGCGGCTGTACGACGTGAGCCACAGATGGTCCGGAAGGCGCTTGTTGAGCTCGTCGAGCAGCATGACTTCGAAAGTCCTGTTCTTCTCGAGTTCCCTTATAACTCTAAGATGCGTGTCGAGCTCTCTTCTCTCGGCGGTCAGCCTCTCTATCTGCTCGATCTGGGGCCCAAGCTGTGCGGCCTGTGTCTTTGCCTCGGCGATCTTCGACCTGAGGCTCCTGGTGCGCACCCCCTGCACCAGAAACACCACCAGCAGCAGCCCTATCACACCGCCTGCCACTGCCAGCAACGCGACGTTGCCGACCTTCGGCAGCTTTATCGTCCTCTTCCTTACTTTCTGCTCCGGAGGAAGGAGATTTATCCTTATCATTCGGACCCCACCTTCCTTAGTGCCAGCCCGATGGCCACGGTGAGCGCGGGCGCTTCCCGCGCAGGATCTCTACCTTCGAACAGCGAAGGATCGTGGCCGATTCTCGTGAGCGGGTTGGCCAGCTCGACTGGAACGCGGAACTTATCCGACATGAGCTCCTTCAATCCCTGAATCTGGGCAGAGCCGCCGCTGAGGAGAATCCGAGTGAGTCCCTCGGCTTCGTTCGACGTCTTCAAATACGCGAGGGCTCTGTCCAGGGTGACGACCAGGTCGTCACACGCCGTCTGCACGAACTGCGGCACGTCATACGTGCCTTCTCCCTCGCCCCTGAGGACCTTGAAGGCCTGGTCCTGCGACAGCCCGTATTCTCTCTGGATCGCCTCAGCCACCGTGTGTGAGCCCAGGGCAAGGTCCTTGGTGAAGTGAGGCACGCCGTCCTTGACTATGCTCACGTTCGTCCTCTCCGCCCCGATGTTCACGAACGTGATCACGTCCTCGGGCGTGAAGTCGTAGTTTGCCTCGAGGGCGTTCTGAACGGCGAACGCGTCCACGTCGATGAGCTCGGGAATCAGACCCGCCTCCCTTATCAACTCGGAGTGGACGTTGACCATCTCTTTCTTGGCCGCAACGAGCAGCACCTGCATCTGTTTCGGACCCACGTCGGTCTTCAGAATCTGGAAATCCAGCGTCACGTCGCTGACGTCGTACGGAACGTGCTGCTCGGCCTCCCAGAAGATCGCTTCGCGCGCGTCCTCTTCCCCGAGCCGGTCCATTAGGATCTTCTTCACTATCACGGCTCGGCCGGACACGGCGCTGGTGACTCGCTTGTTCTTGATTGCCCTTTCCTCGAACAGATTCCGGATGGCGTCAACCACGGCTTGACGGTCCATTATTTCGCCGTCAACGATCGCCTCGGGCAGAAGATCGGCCATGCCGAAATTGACGAGGGTGACCCCTTCCGGTCTCTCTTCGAGCTCGGCGACCTTCACCGAACTACTACCGATGTCCAGTCCTAATGAAGATCGTTTCTTCTTGAACATCTCTGCCTCATCAATCGACTCTAACCTGTTGCTTGCTTGTCAGTTTCCAAACGCGCCAAGCTAACAAACACACTGGTGGATGTCAAGGGGAAAATCCCTTCCATCACCTTGTCTATCGGCCGATTTTGCTCCACAGTATAGGGAAAAATGCTGGCTCCATTCTGGACTTCCGGCCGCAGGCATAGTTAGCTTTTTGTGATTCCACCTTCGTCCGGGTTCCTCGACCCAAGCCCGCAGGCCGCGCAACGACAGAGGCTCAGGAGAGCAACTTCTATGCCTTTGCCCGCAAGAACCGCTCGCTTTGGCGAAGCATAACTACAGAGAATACAATAGGATACGCGGTGGGGACGGCGCGGGGCGAAGTGACCGCCGCCCGGCGTTGCGCTAATCGAACGCGGGATTGCCTTTTGCGGCGTCCCGCGGCTCCAGTCCTCCCGGGCCCGGAGATGAGCGTCCGCTCACGCGTGGCCCCAGGTTGACACTCTTTCCGGCCGGTGATAGATTCGCGCCATGCGAAAGGCACACACCTGGCTCGCCGTTGCACTTTGCGCTCTCTTCATCATCGTCTACAGCCACACCTCGTCCGTGTCGGTCTCCTGGAAGAATTTCAGCGAGGACAGCGGCGATCTTTTGAGCTGCGCTTACACCCTGGGCATTCCCCATCCCACGGGCTACCCCTTGTTCGTGCTGCTGGGCCGTCTCTTCTCACTGGTCATGCCCGGCAGCGTGGCCTTTCGCATCACGCTTTTGTCACTCGTCGCGGCCGCGCTCGCTCCCTTGTTCCTCTTTCTGACGCTCGTGAGGATCCTGCCCGGCAGAGACGGGCTCCTGGCCGCCCTGGCAGGCGCGTTGTCTCTCGGCTTCTCCCTTCACTACTGGTCGCAGGCGGTGGTGGCCGAGGTCTATAGTCTGCACTTGCTTTTCTTTTCGATCGTCGTGTTCCTAGTGCTCAGTTGGGCAGACGGAGGCAAGACAAAGTATCTGCTCCTGGCCTCGTACGTCCTGGGCCTTTCGTTCGCCAATCACATGCTTTCCATGCTTACTCTTGTCTTCGCAGTGACTGTAGTGGTCTGGCCGAAGCCCGGGCCCAGGATGTCCGTCAAAACACTGCTTTCCTGCGCTGCGCTTTTCTGCCTGGCTCTCACGCTCTACGCCTACCTGCCCATCCGGTCCGCGAGAAATCCTGAGCTGGACTGGGGCAATCCAGAGACTTGGAGCCAGTTCAAGTGGGTCGTCACCGGAGCCCAGTATCACTTCAGGCTCCTGGCCACACCCTTCCCCGAGGCCCTGTCAAGGCTCTGGCCCGGGCCTTTTCTGGCAGCGGGCTGGCCGGTGCTGCTCCTCTCTCTCGTGGGGCTCGTGCCGGATGGCAAGCACAATCGCCTGCGCGCCTCCCTGCTCGCCGTGGTCGTGCTCGACCTCATCGCAGTCGCAGTATATGAGATCCCAGACCCGCCCGCATATTTCCTGCCTGCCAGCTTCGCTTTCTCTATCTTTGCTGCGCTGGGGATCAAGCGGGTCGTCGCAGAGATCGCGTCCAGACACGGTCCGGGCCCGGGAGCAGGTACATGGCCGGGCACGTTCGTCGCAATTGCGCTTCTGCTGGCGTGCGTGCTGCCGCCTGCCCTCGGGAACGCGAGGAAGGTGGATGCCTCTGCTGACCTCACGCCGTACGTTTTCGGACAGGCCACCTTCGGGGCCGTCGAACCAAACGCTCTCATAGTCAGCGAGTATGACGGCCGCACGTTCGCCCTGTGGTTCTTCCGCGAGACAGAATTCAGAGAGACCCACGCCGGCTCGGTCGTCGTGTTCAAGTACCTGCTCGTGTGGCCCTGGTACGTCCAGAATCTGAGGAAACTCCACCCCAATTTGCGTGTGCCTGACGCGGGGCCCATGGACTATGTCATGCTCGCTCTCGTGAGTTCGAATCTGGACAGCAGGCCCATCTACACCGTGAGAGACGACCCGGCCCTGAGACCCTTTTTCGAGCTGAAGCCTATCCTGGGGGGCGACGTGCCGCTCTTCAGAGTCGAGAAGAAGGTTGAAGGAATCGGGGAGAGGGTCGACCGGCTCGAACACAAGGTCGAATAGAGGCGCGGCGTTAGAAATCCGGAGACTCAACCAGAGGCGTCCATGGAAGACCAAACCAGGAATGCGGCAGTCAGGAGGCTCTTGGTAGCGGCTCTGCTCGCTGCTCTCACGCTCTCCGTGTCTTCCTGGTTTTTCCTGTCCATGGGAAAGTTCACGGACGGCAGATTGTGCGCGCCCCTCGACGATTCCTTCATCTACTTCCAGTACGCGCGAGATCTCGCAGAGGGACGAGGGTTCAGCTACTCGCCCGGCGACGGGCCCACTACCGGCGCCACCAGCTTCCTCTACACGCTCATACTCGCGCTCGGATACCGTCTGGGAGCCACCGGCGAGAACCTCATCCTCTACGGCTTCGTGCTGGGTTCGTGCTTCCTGTTCCTCTCTTCCCTACTCGTGGCCAGGACCGTCGAGTCGTTCTCGAACTGGATCGCCGGCACCGGCGCAGCGGTCCTCTTTCTGCTGAACGGGCACATACTCTGGTCCTACTTGAGCGGCATGGAAGTGGGACTCTTCGGCTCGACAATGCTCCTGACTCTCTTCATGCTCCAGAGCGAGAGACCGAAAGGCAGTTTCTACGGCACGAGCGTGGCGGCGGCTCTCGTGGGCTGGTCGCGACCGGAGGGTTTCTTTCTTGCCGTACCGGTGGCAGTCACCTTGTTGATTGTCTCCGGCAAGAGACCGAGAGGCGAGCGAATCGCCGTGTTCGTCATCTCGCTTCACGGGGGCATGCAGTTCTTAGCGAACTACGGCCTGACCGGCAGCTTTGCCTCCACAGGAGCGCAGGCAAAGAGCGTGTTCTTCACACAGGAGCCTGACATTCTCGTCGCCTACATGAGGAGATTTCTGGAGCTCCCTTACTTCGTGCTGAACGTGTTTCTCACTGACTTTCACTCCTCCAGTTTCGGCACGCAGTGGGCCAGGGTGGCCGCCTTCTTCCTCAAGACCGGATTCTTGCTGGCTGCGCTGGGATTTCTGTTCGTGCGAAAGCACAGAAATCCGCTCGCCCTGGTTCTCATCTCGTGGGTCTTTCTTTCCCTCTTCCTGAGTCTGGTGCCGTGGGCGTGGGACGTTCACCTGCACAGATACCAGGCGCCTTTCTTCCCCGTGTTCCTTGTCCTCGCCTGCGCCGGATTCGGGATGCTCGCTGAGGAGGCCGGGCGCGCGTGTCTCCCGGCCAGGAGGGCGCGCGCTGCAGCCGGAATTCTGTCGGTGACCGCGCTCTGCTTTCTCTTCGGCGTGACCGGGGTGTCTTTCTTCGGGACGGCGAAGAGGATGGTTCGCCTTTATGCCCACAACTGCGAGAACATATTCCACCAGCAGGTGAGGGTCGCCAACTGGATCCGAACTAACACCGGAGATGACGTGATAGTGGGCCTCAACGACGCAGGAGCGATCTCCTACGTGGGACAGCGCAAGACATACGATATCGTGGGTCTTACCACGCCCGGCCAGGCGATGAACTGGCGCTCCGGAATAGGCTCCGTGATAGAAGCCCTGGAGAACCTGCCCGAGGAAAAACTGCCGGACTTGCTGGCCATCTATCCCAACTGGTTTCCGTTTCTGGTGAGCTCCGGAATGGCCGGGGATGAGATCTTCAGGGCTCACCTCGACCTCAACACGATTTGCGGAGGGACCGACAAAGTCATCTATCTTCCCGATTGGAGCCTGCTCCACTCCGGCGACCTGCCGCCGCGGACCCCGGAGACTCAGACGCTGAGACTCGTGGACGAGGTGGACGTGGCCGACCTCACCAGTGAGGCTCGGCATTCCTACGAAGTGATCGGCACGTGGAGATCGATTGCTAAGGTCCTCGAAGATGCTCCCACCGGGAGGACGTTGGACGGCGGGAGAATAATCTTCGACGGAGAGAGGATGACTGTTCGCTGCGTGCCTGGGAGAGAGCTTGCGATAGTCGGCAGGCTGGACGACAGGTCAGCCGGGATAACCTTTCACTTGAGAGGTATTCTGGCCGGCACTTCGATGCCCGGGAAGAAGAGCTCCCGCTGGTCCTACGCCGTGCTGAAAATACCGCGCGAGCTTGTCAGGTTGGACAGGCTCGAGGTGACGGTGCGAAGGGGGCCGGCGTCAGGCGGGCAGGAAAAAAGCTACGGGTCTTACCACTATTGGTTCTTGCAGTGACCCGTAGCAGGGTTGCGGGGCGAGGCCTGCGCGCTCAGCGGCTGTCCGCAGGCCGGTCAGCGCCGCTCAACTGAGCAGAGCGGAAGAGGTCCCTCGGACCTGCCGCGTGGCGTAAGAGCCTAGCTACGGCGCGTCGCGTTTTATCTCTCCCTCCAGGAACACACTCTGTAATTCTGGAACTCCGTGAGTTTCGCGATCGTCGCGCTGGAGTAGTAGATGTCGGCGTTGCCTGAAATGCTGCCCGAGCTGGCGATGTTTCCCTGCGTCATCACTCCGCCGTAGATGTGTATTCCGGCGCCTCCTCCAGTGAACTCGACGTTGGCGAGGCAGATCACTATTCCGTACCACGTGAACTGCCCGGATATCTTGATGTCGCCCTGTACCAGTAGTATGCCGCCGCCGCTGTTCTGGCCCGAGAGATGGAGCTCACCGCCCTTTATGCAGACTATCTTGTAGTCGTCCATTGTCCCCCAGTTGCTGGTGTTGGGGTTCATCTGTGTGCCGTTGTACATGATGTCCGCCATACCCTCGTAGATGTCGAAGACCGCGTCCAGGTCTATGTCCACCGTCGGAGGCACGATGCTGGGGGTGCCGCCCGCCCCGTCTATGTTGTTCCAACCCTGAGGCGTGTTGCAGTCGACCGCGCCCACACCGTTTGTCGGCACCACGCCCGGCAGCGGCGTCGAGCCCACCACTATGGTCCCGGTGACTGGGTCGTAATCGTTCCCGTCGATGTGAAAAGACGTGCCCTTGCAGTCCAGCGTGCCCTCGGTGTATATGGAGCCGGGCACGGTCGGTCCCGGCAGCTTGAGAGCCTCCACTTCCACGGTCTTGGTCGCGTTGTTCTGCGTTCCATTGCAGGTGACTATTATCACGGGGTGGCCGCGAACGCTGTTTTGAATCGGTCTCGTGGCGAGGTCGTTGTCGTGGTCACCGAAAAGCACCACGCGCTGCACCCCACCCACGTCGACCTGCTTGTATCTGACCTTGACCCAGGGGTAGTCTAAGGGGTTCTCAAGACTGACCTGCGAGGAGTTGACCTCCGGATAGGCCTCCCCGTTCTCGTCTATCTGGCCGTCACTGTCGTTATCGAGCCCGTCGGCCGCAGTCTGGGCGAAATCAGGGTCGGCACTTGAAGCGTTGCCCGACAGGACCACGTAGCGCCCCCAGCCCGACGTGGGTGGAGACGTCGTCTCGCCGATGTAGGACGCCGACGCCGGAGTCGACATCCTGGCCAGCGCCTCCGACACTCCGGCTTCGGCCACGTACAGTGCCTGGGAATCTCTCAGATTGTTCCCCGAGATCTGCTTTTCGGTCTTGGTCACCGCAACGAAAACCGCGGCCATCGACGAGAGGAGAAGCAGCACCAGCAGGGCTATCACCAGCGCGTTTCCCCGCTCGCCCGTAAAGCAGCGCTCAGCGGCGCCACAAGAAAGAGCCGATCCGGTGCGTGCACGGGCTTTCATGTCATTCCACCTTCTTCGTGCCATTGTGGGCTTTTAGGGTTGCAACAAGAAGACGTATGGGTTCAGGTAGACCACGATCTCACCCGACGTGTCCGTGACAGCGGTTCCGACCACGATGTCGTAAAGCGGATCCACCCACGGCGAGTCGCCGGGACACTCAAGTTTCGCCACCGCGACCGCGTTGACGATGCCGCCCGTCTGGGCGTCCGCCCAGTTCTCATCGGCAGGGACTATGTCGGACGGCGTTGAGGCGCTCGCGTCACAGAACCATACCTGTACGGATTTCTTCGAGTTCCCTGCCACTATGTCCAGGTCGTCGTTGCCATAATCTATCGGTCCCAGTGCCACACAAAGCACGGGGCCATCGGCGGCCGCATAGTCAGAGCTCACCAGCGTTGTCCCATTGTTCAACCAGAGCTCGACTTCGCCCTTCGTGTTGTTGGTCTTGAGGCCCGCGACCAGGTCCGTCATGCCGTCCTCGTTGACGTCGCCCGCGGCCAGGGCGTTCACTTTGCCTCGCGAGACGACTGTGAAGGACTTCACGAATTTGCCTCTGCTCGAGGTCTGGTTCAGAAACACGTCTATCTTCCCTTCCCTGTCGTTAGTATGAGTCTTACTTCCGGCTGCGATGTCGAGAGCGCCGTCGCCGTTCACGTCGAGGATCGCGAGCGCATTGACTTCTCCGGAAGCCGTGTAGACGTCCGCGGATAGATCGTGGCTGAACCCTCCCGCGCCGTCTCCGAACCACACCTCTACCTGGCCCTGCAGGCTTGCCTTCTTTGTCCCGATTACGCAGTCAAGGTAGGAGTCGCTGTCGAGGTAGCCTGCCGCAATGGACAAACCCTCTCCGGTCGTGTTGACCCTGTAGGTCCCGTTCGGAACTATGGGAGCGGTCCCGGTCCCCACGATTCCCTCCGTGCCGCCTGTGGCCTGGTTCAGCCACACCTGGAAGGCTCCTGTGCCGGTGCCCGTCTTCACGCCGGAGATGATGTCCCTGTGTTTGGCTGCCGAGGCGTCGAAATTCCCGCAGGTCAGGGCAAGCAGGTCGTAGGAAGACCGGCCCGTATAGGACGGCGCCATACTGAACAGCAGATTCCCCGCATACTTGTTGGGGTAACCGTTCCACCAGACACCCAGGTTATTGGTGCCGCCGGCTTTGGTTCCCAGGATTATGTCTGCGTCGTGGATGTGGTCCGTGGTCGTGTTGGAGCCCTCTGCAGAATCCTGCTCGTGGAGGTCGACCAGCGCAAGCGAAAGGACCCGTTCTGTGGGGATTCTTATGGGCGGCTGGTAAGGCGGCAGACCCGTTCCAGTGCCGGTGCCCGTGCCAGTTCCGGTACCGGTACCAGTTCCAGTTCCTGAACCGGAGCCGGTGCCGCTGCCAGAACCAGTGCCGCTCCCGATTGCGGTGCCGTATGCCAGAGACCCGTACGTTGCTATGAACGGCATGTTGCGTGGGAGCACTCTCGACGTGAGGGTGACCCTCGGAAAGTGACCGGTGAGAGGGTCGCGCTGACCGGTGCCTGCGATGACCCTGATTGTGACAGATGAAAGCCTGACATCGACTCCAGTTCCTGCGGGCTTGCCCAAGTTCGCGTCTGACACGGTCCTGCCGTACACCGCGGCATATGGGTCTGTACCTGCGCCCGAAGCCATCAGGTTTGCCTCATTCGAGTCCAGGTACGTGAAGAGCGGCACGTCAAACCCGGCGGCCTCGTCGGTGTCCTGGGTGATGCCGTAGGCGATGATCTCCCCTGAACCGGAAACCGGCGTCGCCGCCGAGTCTGCTGCCGTGCTGGCGATTCTTCTCAAGACCAGGTCTCTCGGGTTAGGAGAGGCCTGCACCAGAGGGAGTGTGGAGTCGGGGTCCACGAAATACGTGACGACTTCTCCCACCTCGACTGCCCCGTCCCTGTCTCTGTCAACCACGAAAGTTATCCTGTAGTCCGACGCCACGAGCACTGGCACTGTCGAGTCCGGGTCTATGCCGTAGCCGGCAGAGCGCAGTTCGCGGGAGATTATCTCCATCGCCGCTCTGGCATTCTGTTGGGCCTCGGCCAGGTCCATCCCGATGGCTTGTGATTTCTGGCTCCGCGTATAGAGCGAGTAGAGTGCGCCTGCCACGAACGAAAAGACGATCATGGCCACCATCATCTCTACGAGACTGAAGCCCCTGCAGCGCCTTGGACCCACCGCGACGCTGCAGACCTTGCGGAGAAGGCCCGAATCCCTGCCGCGGGCATTACGCCTCGGGCCGCAACTGGATGCCCGGTCCGACAAACGAGCGGATCTTGCCTGTTTCATGTCTCTTTCCTTCCCGGTTTGTCTAGTTGCCGACTGCTCCTGGATTGTCTTCCGCGTGAGCGCACAACCAGTCGCTCGCTTCACGCGGTGTGTTATTTCGATATGTAGGTCGTCAGGGTGACGTGCTCGCCGCCCCTGTTCGTGGGCCACGCCACCGACACGGTGACCAACTTGCTTCCGTCGCTCGGCACGCTGTCCTGTATTGCCCAACTCCTGGCATACGTGCCCAGCGTGTCAGAGTATGTGCCTGGGCTCATGAAGACGCTCGAATACCCGGCCACCTGCAACCCCTCCAGCTTCTCCTGCGCTCGTCCAAGAGCAGTCGAGAGAAGTCTGCCGTCGTTGATGTTCTTGGTGGCCAGAGGGAAAAGCCCGGCGACCGCCATTATTCCTATGCCGATGAACACGATCGCCATCAGGAGTTCAATCAGGCTGAATCCCGTTCTCTCTTGCCTGAGCCGGGCGAGAAGGTTTGTCGCGCTGAGTCTCATCTGACTGCCTCACCTCATCGCTACTGCGCCGGTAGAGCGGACTACCGCCACGAGCCGCCAGAAACCTTTGGGGTTCGAGATGGTGACCGTGCCTGAAGCGCTCGCGGTCCCGTTTGGATAGAAGACGAGAGAGTCTCCGGGGAAAGGCATCAAGGGTCCATTCGTCACTGTTAGTTCTGCTGGGATGTTGATGGGCCCCTGTACCATTTCCCCGGCGTCTGCCACGTTATTGCTGTTGTTGTCATCCAGGATTACGTAATTCTGTGCAGTCGGGTCGAACGTGACCTTGTAGTTGTTCTGCTCAGTGGCGGCCTTCTGTCTTGCCAAACGCAGGTTCACCGACAGGTTGTTGGCCGCGCCGTCCACGGCGTGCGTGGCGAAGTAACTCCTGAAAGCCGGCATGCCCAGGGCAACGAGAATCCCGAAAATCACTAGCGCTCCCATGACTTCCACGAGCGTCATGCCGCGGCAACTGCACGAACGGGGGGCAGCGGGGACACCGCGGTACTTTGAGCCTCCCCTGCGCGTCGAGTGAGTCGAGTGAACCGAAGCAGGCCGCGATTTCTCGGACGGTGTTTTCGAATGATTCTGGACAAGCGCCATGGGTACAAACCTCCCACGCTCCATTAGTGCAAGGCCTGTGCCACGGGGTTCGTCCGTCGGCTCAAAGCAGCATCCGGAACCTGTTCACACAACGCGGGTTAGAAACACGGACAGATTGTGGGGGGAGACAGCAGGCAGCAGGGCGCACGGAGGTTGCATTCCGCAACGCCCGCTCATCGGTTTGGCCACGTCGAAGACAGATACTGCTCGATAATGGCGTTCCCGAAGAAGAGCACGAAGATGCCTGCCTGTGCGAGGAAGACGCCGAAGGGTATGGGCTCCTTGATGCTCCTGCGCCACGCGAGCGTCAGCGCGACGCCGACCAGTGAACCTGCGAGAGAGGCCAGGAATATGACCAGAAGAACTCCCTTCCAGCCCAAAAAGGCTCCCATCATCGCCACGAGTTTGAAATCTCCCGCGCCCATGCCTTCCTTCTTCCTGAGACCCTGATACAGAAGAGCCACCACTACCACACTGCCGCCGCCGACGAGCACGCCGACCAGGCTCGCCCAGCGCAACTGCGTGAAAAAGCTGCCCGCAAGACCGAGCACCAGGAACGGCAGGTTTATCTCGTCCGGTATTATCCAAAACTCGAGGTCGATGAACGCCACCACGACCATCGCGCACGCGAAGGCGTAGTAGAGGACGAGCTCGAACGAGAGGCCGAAGCTCAGATAGCAGGCAACGAAGAGACTGCCGCCCAGGAACTCGACCAGGGGGTAACGCCAGTGGATGGGGGTGCCGCAATGCCTGCATCTGCCCCGGAGCAGGATGAAGCTCAGCAGCGGGACGTTGTCCCACGGCCCCACCCTGCCCTGACAGGCCGGGCAGTGGGACGGAGGACACACGATTGAGATCTTGCGAGGGAGTCTGTAGATGCAGACGTTGAGAAAGCTCCCTACTGCGAGACCCAATATGAAGAAAAGAAGCAGCATCATGTCAGAACACGAGTGGGAATGGGAAGCGCGGACATCAGGATTGTTGGCGGCAGGCTCATCCCTTTTCGGGAGAGGTCGCCCCGCTCCTTTCCTTTCGGAGCTGAACCCTGAGTTTCTC
>Ga0315294_10003625_pt1 | contig 16842 bp, 9 predicted proteins | sample YL17G13_40_MG_FD_203626 | JGI IMG/M metagenome (GOLD analysis project Ga0315294, IMG submission 203626) | Sediment microbial communities from Yellowstone Lake, YNP, Wyoming, USA - YL17G13_40 | ecosystem: Environmental > Aquatic > Freshwater > Lake > Sediment | place: USA: Wyoming | collected... | reverse complement strand
ACCGCCATCTGCCCCCGATCCACCACCTTCTCCGGGAGGTACCTCCCGTCCGGGTACCCCATCGCGATCTGGTTCGCGTTCACGTACTCGATGTACGAGTACGCCCAGTGGTCAACGGGCACATCCGCGAACGTCGCCTGCGCTGGCCCCGACGGCACATGCTCGTCGCCGCCCGCGAGCGCGCGGGAGATGTATACCGCCATCTGGTCTCTGGTCACCGATGCCGACGGCATGTACCGGCCATCGGGATAGCCGCTCACGATCCCCGCGCTGTAGCACGCGTACACTTCATCCGCGGCCCACCAGTCCGCTGGCACGTCCACGAAATCGTGAGCCGTCACCGTCACGCTCCCGCTCCCCACCACGCTCACCGACGCATCGCACCTCGCGTTCGCGGTCAGCGTGATGGTCGCGTCCGTCCCGGCCGGCGCCGTGTAGGTCGGGTTCTGCGTGGTCGCGTTCGGCGTGAAGGTGCCGCCCGCGCCGCCATCGCTCCACTCCCACGCCACGATCCCATGCCCCATCGTGTCGTTCGCCTCGGCCGTCAGCGCCACCGTCCCACCGGAGCGAATCCGGGCTGGCTGGGCCGCGACCGCGACCTCTACCAGGTGCAGCTTCGGGCCCTCCATCACCGTCAGCTCGGCCCTCACCATCTGCGGCGGTGAGCCCTGGCACATCGCCACCACCGTCAGGCGCCTCGCCACCGGCGCATCGCCCTCGTTCCCGGGCCCGGTGTAGGTCGGGCTCTCGACGTACGGGTTCGGTGAGAACACGCCCCCGTCCTCGCCGTCATCCCACTCCCAGGTCACCTGATATGCCAGGCTGCCATAGAGCGTTGCCCTCAGTTGTGTCGTTCCCTTGTGCCCGATGCTCGGCGGATCGGCCTTCACCGCGATCGCCAGGCTTTGGGCACTCGACAGGCGGCACCCGTAGATATCGGTCCCGCTCGTCCCGGCGTCCCGGTCATCCTCCCACACGACCGTGTCGCCCGAGATCGCCGGCCGCCGCTGGTTCGCCCGCGCCAGGCACACCGGGGACTCCTCGCCGGTGGCCAGGTCGCGGCCGTAGATATCTGCATTCGAACCATCACCCCGGTCGTTCCGATAGTCCTCCCACACCACCACATCGCCGAAGATCGCCGGCCGCCGTTGTGCGCCCGGCGCCGTGCACACCGCGATCGCCTCTCCGGTCCTCAGGTTGCGGCCGTAGATGTCCGGGTTCGACCCATCGCCGGGATCGTTGCGGAAGTCGGCCCACACCACGACATCGCCATAGACTGCCGGCTCCGCCTCCTTGTAGCCGCCATCGGTGATCGCCATTTCCTGGCCGGTGAGCAGATCGTAAGCGTAGATGTCGCTGTTGGTGAGGCTGCCTGAGTCATTCCGCCAGTCTGCCCACACCACCCACCGTCCCGCGACCGCCGGCGATACCTGGCTCCCTGCCGCCGTGCACACCGCGAACTCCTGGTTCGTCTGCAAGTCATACCCGTAGAGGTCAGTGTTCGACCGGTTGCCCGGGTCGTTGCGCTGATCCTCCCACACCACCACGCCCCCGCCGACCGCTGGGTTCCCCTGCTCGCGCGGGATGCGCTGGACCACGAACTCCTTGTCCGTGGCGAAGTCGTACCCTATGATGTCGGCGGCCATCGTCTGGTCGCGGTAGTCCTGCCAGACCACTATCTCGTCTCTCACCGCCGGATACCACTGGCCGCCGGCCGCGGTGCAGAGGGCGGACTCCTCTCTCAACGTCAGATCGTAGCCCCATACGTCGCAGGAGTTCTGCATGGAGCTGTCTCGCATGTCGCTCCACACCACGATGTTGCCGCTGATGTCAGCGCACCACTGCGTGCTCGGGGCGGTGCAGACCGCGAACTCGTCTTGCGCCGGACCCACCGTCACCATCGCGCGTGGGTAGGGCTCGGCGCTCACATTCCCGCTGCTGTCTGTCGCGCGCGCCTCGATAGTGTGCGCCCCGTACTCCAGCGGGGGCGTGGTGAAGGCGTACTCCTCTGCCCCATCACCGAACTCGTCGTCGCTCGCCTGGCACTCCTGCCATCCGCCGCCGTCCACGCGGAACTGCACGCCCGCGATCCGGTTGAGCGTGACGTCCTCGCCGGGATGGAGCTGATTCGGGTATGCCGTCACCGAGGCCAGGCCCGAGAAGCTCGGCGTGGTGTCGGTCGTGTCGGCCCCTCCCGCGCTGATCGTCACCGTCGGCGCCACATCCAGCACATCGGGGCAGCCGTTCTGGTCGCTGTCCCTCCAGCCGAGCTGTTGGCGCGTCACCGGGCAGACCGCGTCATCGTTCCCGGCCATCACGCACGTCACCCCGCTGGCGCAGTTGCTGTTCACAATCCGCAGATAGCCGTAGTAGGTGTTCGGGTCACAGCACGAGTAGCCGGGCTCGCAATACTCGTCTCCCGCGCCGAATATGTGCCCCGCCTCGTGCGCCGCCACCCGATCCATGTTGCCGATGCCCCAGCCGTCGTTGGTGTAGGTCATCACCATCAGCGGGCCGCCCAGGTACGCGTACGCGAAGTACCCGTCCGGGAATTCCCCGTCGCCATCCCGCGAGCTGCCGACCACGAAGATGGTGAACGCCCAGTCCGCCCCATTGCTCTCTCTCAGGTCGCTATCGTGGTCAATCACCGCGTCCAGGTAGCTGCGGAAGTCGCACCCGTGCCCCAGCGCGGCCATCACCTGCGAGATCCACAGCCCCTCCTCGCTCCGCGGGTGCTTGATCGGCTCATAGCCCGTTGGCACGCTGTAATGAAGGTCGTAGACGAACGTCAGAGGCGCCGCGGCGTAGGGGTACTGAGACCGCCACCACTCCATGCCGCCCACGATCTCTGAGACCACTGTCGCCTGCTGTGCGCTGCTCCAGGTCTCGATGTCGGCGTCTATCGCCCCCGAGCTTTCCGGCAGAATCACCGAGACGACCACCTTCCCCATCATGTACTCGCTGGTCTGCCAGCGGCCCGCCCCCGGCGGCGATGCCGCGCTCTGACCGCTGAGCCCCACCGGCCCGGTCAGCGGCCGCTCTAGCGCGTCATCGGTCAGCGGCCGCCCGAGGTCCACTGGTCCCGGTGGCGCGGCGGGCTGTACCTCAAGCGAGCGGTTCCACGCCGCGATCGCGTCCCGCGCCATCTGCCCGTAGCTCGCCGGCACGGACGCCGGGTTGATCTCCCCGGACGAGACGCAATCCACCCGCGGGTCTCGAACCAGCCACTGGGCTACATCCGCGGGAATCTCGCCGATCAGCACATGAGGGGGGAACACGTGGTGTGCCGCGCCCCCGGCCGTCTCCAGCGCCGCGACCACGTCCCACATCTCGTCGCTGCTCCCGCAGTTCAGCAGCACAACCGTATCGGCCGGTCGCCCGCTCCCCGGCGCCCACGCATCGCCGAACCCGGCCGCCCCAGCCGCGATCAGCAGCCCCACAGCCGCGATGCACTGGAGGAGGCGCATGCCTGCGCCCAGCGCTGCCACGTCCCCGCGGCCAGCTCTGAGACGGCTGCTCGTCACTCGCTCCCGATTCTCTGCGTTCATCCCCGGATAGCCCACCACACTCCCCCTGACCGGGTCTTCGTTCGTCGCCGCGCGTCGGGAGCCCACGGCTGGCCCCCGCGTCGCAGCCGCACACGTGCACTCCTGCCCCCAGTCACACCATCGGAATCCGGACCCCTCACCTGTAGCCCACCGCAAGAGCCCGGTCCCGCGGGGGCGACGGCCACTGTGGGAACTCGGTCCCCCGGCGACGCGGGCAGGGACTGGCTCTGGCCGCCACCACTTCTGGGCTGGTCGCCGGACGGCAACCTTGTGCTGGTGCTGGACGAAAGGGGTGGGGCCGTTAGCCCCATGAACTGCCCCACCCCTGCAGACAAAGCTGCATCAAGACGGGGCGAACAGCCCGGATTCCTCCCACGGTAGCTTTGATGCAGCCTCCGCGGTGGGTTCTGTCAGAGACCCTTAGACTGCCGAAGCGGCCCGGAAGTTACAGTGCCCGCAGCTCCCGGTTTTCCACACATGACATGTAGAGGAGTCACCGGCGCGGAAGCGAACACTAAAGCGTCTTCATCTCTCGCATAGGGGGAGTGGCCGGTGAGAATCACCTGCAACAGACGAGTCCTGCATGAGGCGCTTCAGCACGTCAGCCGCGTGGTGTCTGGACGAACCACCTTGCCCATCCTGAGCAACGTCCTGCTCGAGGCAAAGGGTGAGGAGCTGCGCATCGTCGCCTACGACATGGAGATCGGCGCCCAGAGCACCATCGCCATCCAGTCGCAGGAGGCCGGCGCGCTCACCGTGCCGGCGCGCGTGCTCGTGGACGTGGTCGCCAGCTTGCCGGACGCCACGGTCGAGATGCAGAGCCAGGACCGCAGCCTACTGGGCCTCACCTGCGGCCGCTCCGAGTACACCATCAATGGCCTGCCCGCGGAGGAGTACCCCAACCTGCCCGAGGTGGTGGGCGACACGGCCGTCGAGATCACCCAGGCCGCCATGCGCGAGCTCATCCGCAGCACTATCTTCGCCGCCTCTCGCGACGAGACCAGAGCGATACTCACTGGCGTTCTGCTCGAGAGAGATGGCGACACCGTCAAGATGGTGGCGACCGACAGCTATCGCCTCGCGGTGAAGAGCGTGCCCGCCGCCCAGGCCAAGGTGCTCGGCGGCGAGGGGAAGTGGCAGGCCATCATCCCCTCACGCGCCCTCCAGGAGCTCAACCGCATGCTCGACCCGGCGGCCGAGGAAACGCCTGTCACGATCCGCGCCAGCGAGCAGCAGATCGCGTTCGCGGTCGGGCCCTACCTGCTCGTCTCCCGGCTGATCGAGGGGCAATTCCCGAACTACACTCGCCTGCTCGCGGCCGAACCCGACCGCATGGTCACCGTCAACCGAGAGGACCTCCTCGGCGCCATCAGGCGCGCCGCCATCGTCGCCCGCGCCGAGGCCAGCAAGCTCCTCTTTCGCGCCGCCGACGGCACCCTCACCATCAGCGCCGAGAGCGGAGACGTAGGCCGCGCCCACGAGGAGCTGCCGGTCACGCTCGACGGAAGTGAGATCGAGATTGCGTTCAACTCGGAGTATCTGACCGATGCGCTGGGGGTGATGGCGTCGGAAAACGTGATCTGGCACCTGACCGGGCCGGAGAGCCCGGGGCTGGTGAAGCGCACCGATGACCCGGACTACATCTACGTCGTCATGCCCATGCGGCTCTAGCCTATCGCGGCCGGCCTTCCGCTTGAGCGCGCCGATGGGGTAGACTGGAACTTGGGTAGGGCAGGAGCCCCTAAGCGTGCCCAAAGGGCAGGCCGGGGTGGCGGCTCGAAGAGTCTGGCCACGTGCCTCCTGCCCGGTGTCGGGAGCGGCCGAACCCTCAGTGGAGCGCATCGCACGGTGGTCCATGTACCTGCACCGCCTCGAGCTTCGTGACTTCCGCAATTGGTCGCGCCTGGACCTGACGCTGCCCGAAGGCATGGTGATCTTCCATGGCCCCAACGGCGCGGGCAAGACCAACCTGCTCGAGAGCATCTGCCTCGCGGCCGCGGGCGACTCTCCCCGCGCCCACGAATCCCAGGACATGATCAGGCTGGCGGAGGAGGTGGCCTTCGTTCGCGCCGATTTCCACGGCCTCGACCGCCGGCCCCGCCTGGAGATCGGCCTCGCCCGCTCCGGCCAGAAGCAGGTGAAGGTCAACGGCGCCCCGAAGCGCCGCTCCGACCTCATTGGCCTCGCCCCCGTCGTCTACTTCTCGGCCGACGACATCGCCGTCATCAAGGGCGAACCGAGCGCGCGGCGCCGCTTCCTCGACGCCGAAATCTCGGCCATCAGCCAGTCCTACTACTTCCAGCTCATCCGGTACCGGCGCTCGCTCGAGCAGCGCAACCGACTGCTCAAAGACATCCGCTCCGGCCGCGCTCGCCCCAGCGCGCTCGCCCCGTGGGACCGCTCTCTCGCCAAGCACGGCGCCGCGGTCATCGTGAAGCGGCGGGGTTTTGCCGCCGACCTCGCGCCCGAGGCGGCCGCCGCTCATGACCTCCTGACCGGCCATGCACGGGGCCTCGTGGTTGCCTATCGGCCCTCTATTGGGCCGTTGGACGAACAAGACTCGGGCGCGGCTCTAGAGGAGCCGGCCTCATTGGTGGGAAATATCGCCATCCACCTCGAATCTGTGTGGCGGGAAGAGCGCCAGAACGACATTCTTCGCGGCGCTACCGGCGCAGGGCCGCACAGGGATGACCTCGAGGTGCTCCTCCGTGGCGAGCCGGTCCGCCTGTTCGGTTCGCAGGGGGAGCAGCGCACCTGCGCAGTCGCGCTTCGCATCGGCCTCGCCTCCGTCGTCCGCAGCGCCACGGGCGACCGGCCGGTGCTCTTGCTCGACGACGTCTTGTCGGAGTTGGATGCGCGGTACCGCGCCGGCGTCTTCGCGGCCTGTGCGCAGGCCCAGCAGGTGATCATCACTTGCTGCGACCCTGCCGATATCCCGGCCCAGGCGCGGGAATCCGCTGCATCCTTCGAGGTGAGGGATGGACGGCTCATCTGAGAAGAAAGCAACCGCGAGGGATCTTTCGTCCGTCGGGCGCCTGCTCGAGGGCGTGCTCGCGAACATGGACCTGCAGTCCCGGTTCCGCGAGCACCTCGCGGTGATGGCCTGGCCGCAGATCGTGGGCGCCGTTATCGGCGCACATACCCGCGCCGAGACCGTGCGCGACGGCGTGCTCATCGTCGCCACCGACACCGCAGCCTGGGCTCAGGAGTTGCACATGCGCCGCCGCGATCTCGTCGCGCGCGTCGCCCAGCAGGTCGGCCCGGGCCTCATCAGGGAGATCCACTTCCGCTCGGGCAGCGTCGCCCGTCAGGGCCGCGGGGACTCGCGCCTGCCGCGCCCGCTGGACATGAAGCTATCGGCCCGGCATGAGAAGCAGATCGCAGACGCCGCCGCCCCCATTGAGGACCCCGCGCTGCGCGCCCGCGCCGAGCGCGCCTTCATCGCCGCAGCCCGCATCGCCGAATGGCGTAAGCGCACCGGGTGGCGGCGCTGCGCCCGCTGCGGGCAGTGGCAGCGTGTCGGTCGCCGTTGGTGCGCCTCCTGCACCTATTCCGCCGGTCGGCGGAGGCGACGGTGACACCGGTCGGCGTCCCCACTCGAGTGCTCATGCTATCGTGGGAGTTCCCGCCCCGCATCGTCGGGGGCATCGCCCGGCACGTCACAGAGCTCTCGCACGCCCTCGCCCGCGGCGGCGTCGAGGTCGACGTGCTCACCGCCCACCATCCCGGCGCGCCCACCGTCGAGGTGCTCGCCGCCGGCGAGGGCCGAGTCCGCGTCATGCGCGCCGCTCCCAATCCTGTCAATCCTCTCGACTTCATCTCCGACATCCATCAGCTCAACTTTCTCCTCCTCGAGCGCCTTCTCGCCGAGGGCGACGTCGAGTATGACCTGCTCCACGCGCACGACTGGCTCGTCGCTTTCACGGCGCGGACGCTGAAGCACGGCCGGCAGATCCCGCTCATCGCCACCATTCACGCCACCGAGGCCGGCCGCAACCGCGGCATCCACAACCCCATGCAGAGCTACATCCACTCGCTCGAGTGGCTGCTCACCTATGATGCCTGGCGCGTCATCTGCTGCTCCAACGCCATGGCCTCCGAGGTCTTCGGCAGCCTCCAGGTTCCGCTCGACAAGGTGCGCGTCGTGCCCAACGGCGTGGACCCGGCGCGCCTGCGCTGCGCCGACACATCCCAGCAGCTCGCCGCCTTCCGCTCCCGCTGGGCGAACCCGGATGAGCGCATCGTCTTCTTCGTCGGCCGCCTGGTGCGCGAGAAAGGCGTCGAAGCCCTCGTCGCGGCCATGCCCGAGGTGATCGCCGCCCATCCTGAGGCGAAGTTCGTCATCGCGGGCGGCGGGCATAGCGATCACCTGCGCTGGCGGGCCTCCGAGTTCGGCCTCGGGCACAAGATCGTCTTCACCGGCTACCTGCCGGAGGCCGACCTGCCGCGGCTCTACGCTGTCGCCGACGTCGCGGTGTTCCCCAGCCTCTATGAGCCCTTCGGCATCGTCGCGCTCGAGGCCATGGCCGCGGGCGTCCCCGTCGTCACCTCCGACATCGGCGGCTTCCGCGAGGTGGTCCGGCACGGGGAGACGGGCCTCCACACCTGGGCGAACAACCCGCATTCGCTCGCCTGGGGGATCAACCAGGTGCTCTCGGACCCGCGCCTGGCCGCCCGGCTCCGCCGCGAGGGCCTGAGGGAGGTCCGCACCCGCTTCAGCTGGGACGGCATCGCCGAGCAGACGCTCGCGGTCTACCAGGAAGTGCTCACCCAGCCCGACCTGGCGGCCGCGCGGCGTGACCTGCCCATATCGGGGCCTGGCGTGCACCCGCGTTACATAGTCTCGGGCGAGGCGGTGAGCAGAAGCTGAGCAGGTGAGCGTCGCCGCATCGCCGGCGCGCTCTGCTCATCGTCCAACGAACGGGGGAAGGGGAGGAGAGATGGTCTCAGCAGTCGTCATGGCGGGGGGAGAAGGAGCGCGGCTTCGGCCTCTCACGTGCGATCTCCCCAAGCCGATGGCGCCCATTGCGAATCGGCCGATTATGGCACACATCATGGCCCTGCTGCGCGGTCTCGGTGTGACCCAGGCCTATGCCACTCTCCATTACCTCGCCGACGAAGTCGAGAGCTACTTCGGCGATGGCTCCGACTGGGGGATGCGCCTCGAGTATGCGGTGGAGGATGTGCCGCTCGGCACTGCCGGCAGCGTCCGGCGTCTCCTCGACAAGCTCAGCGGCACCTTCGTCGTCATCAGCGGCGACGCGCTCACCGACCTCGACCTCGGCCCGGCCATCGAGTTCCATCGCGAGCGCGGCTCGGCTGCCACCCTCGTGCTCACCCACGTGACCAACCCGCTCGAGTATGGCGTCGTCATCACAGATCCCGACGGCCGGGTGCGCCACTTCCTCGAGAAGCCGAGCGCGGGCGAAGTCTTCTCCGATACCGTCAACACCGGCATCTACATCCTCGAGCCCCACGTCCTCGAGCGAGTGGATCCGTCCCGATCGGTGGATTTCAGCCAGCATCTCTTCCCCGCGCTCCTCGCCGACGATGAGCCCATGTTCGGCTACATCGCGGAGGGCTACTGGACCGACATCGGCAACCTCGACCAGTACCGGGCGGCCAACCAGGACTGCCTCAGCGGCGCGGTGCGAGTGGACCTGCCGGGAGAGCGCCTCGGTGAAGGCATCGTGGTCGGCACCGCGACCCGCATCCATCCCGAGGCGCGCCTGGTTCCGCCGGTGCTGATCGGCCACGGGTGCAGCATTGACGAGGGAGCGCAGATCGGCCCCTTCGCCATCCTCGGCGACAACTGCGTCGTCGAGCCCGGCGTCCTCGTGGACCATTCTGTCGTCTGGAGCGGCGCCTACCTTGGCTCGGGCACACGCCTGAACGCCGCCATCATCTGCCGCAACGTGATCGCGAAACGCCATGTCACCGTCAACGAGGGCGCGGTTGTGGGCGACCGCTGCGTGCTCGAGGACGGCACCACCGTCATGCCCCGCATCCGCATTTGGCCCGACAAGGTCACCGAGAAGGGCTCCAAGGTCACCATGAGCCTGATCTGGGGCACCAAGTGGCCCGGCGCGCTCTTCGGCGCGAGCGGCGTGAGCGGGCTCGCCAACGTCGAAGTCACGCCCGAGTTCGCCGCCCGCCTCGGCGCCGCCTTCGGCGCCTACCTGGAGAGCGGCGCCCAGGTCATCACCAGCCGCGATTCCCACCACGTCTCCCGCATGTGCAAGCGCGCCATCATCGCCGGCCTCATGTCGGTCGGCGCGAACGTGCTCGACCTGCGGACCATGCCCGGCGCGGTCTCCCGGCACATGGCCAACATCTCCGGCGCGGCCGGGGGCATCCACGTGTCGGTCTCGCCCTCCGACCCCGCGCAGACCCTGATCGAGTTCTTCGACGGCACCGGCAGGAATCTGGACCGCGCCGCGGACCGCCGAATCGAGAGCATCTTCTTCCGCGAGGATTTCCGCCGCGCGCCCCGCGACGCCGTCGGCAACCTCGAGTTCCTGGGCCGAACCGTGGAGTACTACACCGAGGATTTCCTCAACTTCCTCGACGCCGACTCCATCCGCTACCGCGCCTCGAAGCTCGTGATTGACTACGCCTTCGGCCCTCTCTGCCTGCTCATGCCTCTGGTCCTGGGCCGCCTGGGCTGCGAGTCCACAGGCGTCAACGCGTTCGTTGACCCGACTCGCTCCCACGAGGCCTGGCTCAGGCGAGAGCAGCGGATAGACGAGCTCGCCGAAGTGGTCCGCGCGCTGCGCGCCGATCTCGGCGTTCTCATGGGCGGCCACGGCGATCGCTTCGTCGCCTCGGACGAGCAGGGCCAGAAGGTCATGGGCGATGACCTTCTGCTCTGCTTCATGGATCTGGTGCTGGCGCACAGCGACTCCGGGCGCCGCATCGCCGTTCCCTTCAGCGCCACCTCCGGCGTCGAAGAGGTCTGCTCTCGCTACGGCGCGATCGCCATCCGCACCAAGGCCGACCCCAGCTCGCTCATGGAGATCGCCGGAACCGATCCCGATCTCGCCTTCGCCGGCGACACGGACGGAGGCTTCATCTTCCCCCGCTTCCTCCCGGCATTCGACGCCATGCTCGCCCTGGGCAAGCTGCTCGAGCTCCTCGCCCGGAGTGGCCAGAAACTCAGCGAGGTCCGCGAGCGCATCCCGAAGTACTCCCGCGCCCATCGTGAGGTCGCCTGTCCGTGGGAGCAGAAGGGGATGGTGATGCGGCGGCTGCACGAGGAAGCCCAGGGGCTGCGCGTGGAACAGCTCGACGGGGTCAAGATCCACCTCCCCGAGGGCTGGGTGCTGGTACTACCCGACGTCTCCGCCTCCCTCTTCCACGTCCGCGCCGAGAGCTACGAGCATCACAGCGCCGACGAGCTCGTCGAGCGCTACGCCGCCCAGATCCAGCGGCTCCAGGCGGAGCTCTGACCGCGCCTACGAATCGGGCGGGTATGCCGCTGGCCTGCTCGCCGTTTCCTCTATGCCGTTGGGCAGGGGCTTGCCCCTGCCGCTCCCGCAGGCGGATCGTCGCGATGCTTGTCCCCGCGATCCCCAGGGTGTGACCGGTTAGCGTTGGTTACCTGGTCGGACTCCAGTTGTCATTCCGAGCGCAGCGAGGAATCCATAAGGGATAATGCCCGAGCGCAGCGAGGGACACCGCTTGAACCAACGACAGGCGGTCACACCTGACCCCCATGCCACCTTGATTTCCCTCCGCCGCGCGCCTACCATTGTAGCGGCCGCGCGTTCCTGCCTACCGCGGTCAGGAGGTCCCTCCGGTGGACAAAGCATGGACTGGACAGATCGAGCGCATTGACCCGTACCGCTGGCGCATCCCCCGCAGCTATAGGCCCAGCATGAGATCGGACGGCATCGTCTACGCCTCTGCGGAAATGATGCAGGCGATCAAGTCGGACAACTCCCTCGAGCAGGTTGCCAACGTCGCGGCCCTGCCCGGCATCGTCGGCCCCTCCATGGCCATGCCGGACATCCATTACGGCTACGGCTTCCCCATCGGCGGGGTCGCCGCCACCGATACCGAGATGGGCGTGGTATCCCCGGGCGGCGTGGGCTACGACATCAACTGCGGCGTCCGTCTTCTGCGCACCGACCTCACGCGTAAAGACGTCGAGCCGCGCATCAATGACATCGTCAACCAGCTCTTCGTGGACGTTCCCTCGGGCGTCGGCAGCAAGGGCAAGATCCGCGTCGACGCCCGCGTGCTCGCCAGGGTGCTGGTCGAAGGCGCGCAATGGGCCGTCGGGGAGGGCATGGGGTGGCCCGAGGACCATGAGCACATCGAGAGCGGCGGCCGCATCGAAAACGCCGACCCGGACAAGGTATCGGATCGAGCCAGGGAGCGCGGCCGCCCCCAGCTCGGCACCCTCGGCTCCGGCAACCACTTCCTCGAGGTCCAGTATGTTGCGGAGATCCATGATCCGCAGACCGCAGCGGCGCTGGGCATCACCGACCTGAACCAGATCACGGTGATGATCCACACCGGTTCTCGCGGGCTGGGCTACCAGGTGTGTGACGACTACCTGGAGGTGATGCAGCGCGCCGTCCACAGGTACGACATTAGCCTGCCCGACCGCCAGCTCGCCTGCGCGCCGGTCAAGTCGCCCGAGGGGCAGGACTACCTTGCGGCCATGGCCGCGGCCGCCAACTACGCCTGGGCGAACCGGCAGTGTATCACCCACTGGACTCGCGAGGCCTTCGAGCGCGTCTTCGGTACCGGCGCGCGCAAGCTCGGCATGGAGATCATCTACGACGTCGCTCACAACGTCGCCAAGATCGAGGAGCACGCCGTGAATGGCGCCACCAAGCGCCTCTGCGTCCACCGCAAGGGCGCCACCCGCGCCTTCGGCCCCGGCAACCCGCAGCTCACCCCGCTCCACAGAAAGACCGGCCAGCCGGTGATCGTGCCCGGGGACATGGGCACCGCCTCCTACCTGCTGGTCGGCACCGAGGGCGCGATGAAGGAGACGTGGGGTTCCACCTGTCACGGCGCGGGCCGAATGCTCAGCCGCCACGCCGCCATCAGGAACGCCCGCGGCCGCAACATCGCCCAGGAACTCGCCGCCCAGGGCATCTACGTCAAAGCCGCCAGCCGCGAAGGCCTCGCCGAGGAAATGCCCGAGGCCTATAAAGACGTTCACCAGGTCGTCCGCGTCTGCGACGGCGCCGGCATCTCCAAGATGGTGGCGATGCTGAAGCCGATGGGGGTGATGAAGGGGTAAAGCGCACCGATAGGGGAGGACGATGGCGCGGAGATGCGCGTGCCGAGATCGGATAGGGACTGGGCAGGAGCAAGCTCCTGCCCCTCCCGCTAGGATTCGCTGACGCTCCTGTTGAAGCTCCCCCTCCACATGCTCGACCTCCTCCAACGCACTTACCTCTCCGTCTTCCGCCGCTATCCCATGCTCGGCCGCTTCGCGCTGCTTGTCGTCCTCGGCGAGGTCGCGCAATCCTCGGTCAACAACTACTCCCTCTCGTTCTTCATCCTCGACGACTTGCATCAGCCGGGCCGGGTGCTGGGCACGCTGATCTCGATGTTCCTGATCGCGGAGATGCTGCTGAAGCTCCCCTTCGGCAACCTCTCCGATCATCACGGCCGCCGCAAGTACGTGATGCTCGGGATCTCCATGTCTGCGGCCACCGCGACGGCGATCTGCGTTATCCCCACCGACACTTTGATCGCGCTGCCCATCCTGATCTACCTGGTGCTGCTGCCGCTGCGGGCGGTTGATGGCGTGGGCGCCGCCTCCCTCTGGCCGCCGCTGTTCGCGGCGGTGCCGGACAACGTCCCGAGCGAAGAGCGCAGCGTGGCGATGAGCGTGATGAACACCGGCTACATGGCCGGCATGGCCCTGGGGCCGGCGCTGGCGGGCGGAGCGATGGCGCTGTGGAAGGTGCTAGGCTGCCGGCCCGACTGGGATGGGAAAGCCCCCTTCGCGATGGTGATCGTCGCCGCTGCGGTCGCGCTCATGCTGGCCTCCCGTTTGCGCGATACCAGCGACTACGAAAGCCACGTCACAAACGGGCAGCCTGGCGAGTGGCCGCGCGGCGCCATCGTCGCCATCATCATCATCATCACCCTGGGCAACACCTTCGCCACCGGCACCGTCGCGCCGTACCTGGCCCCGTTTGTCAATAAGGCCATAGGCATTCCCCCCCAGGCGATCGGGCTCTTACTGCTCGCCCTGTTCCTGCCCGCGGGCCTGCTGGGCATCCCCCTCGGCCACCTCGGTGACCGCTGGCCCAAGCGCCGCGTGGTCCAGGTGGCCCTCTGCATCACCACGGCTGGCCTCTGGGCCGTCGCGCGGTCAACCTCCATCATCGCCCTCGTCATCGCGGGGATCGTGGTCGCGCTCGGGTTCATGCTCGGCCTCCCCGCGTGGCTGGCGCTGATCTCCGACCTCGCGCCACAGGGCCGCGCCGGCCGCGTGATGGGCCTGATGGCGACCGCGCAAGGAGCCGGGGCCTTCCTCGGCCCATTGGCAGGCGGCTACCTCTGGGACTTCGACATCCGCTTGCCGTTCTACGTCGCCGCCTCGGCCCTCAGCCTGTCTGCCCTCGTCGCCCTCACCCTCCTCGGCCGCACCCGTTCCGCCGGCGCCTGACGCGCCATCCCCCCGCCGCATCTCATCCCTGGTCACTGCCGCGCGTGCAGGCTTCGGCCCTGCCACACCGAATTAGCAACTGGCATGGCCCACAACGTCGTCCTGCTGCTGCTCAGTTTCCTGGTGATCATCGTCGGCTCCGAGCTATTCACCAATGGCATCGAATGGCTCGGAGTGCGCTTGCGGCTATCAGAGGGCGCCGTCGGCAGCGTGCTCGCGGCCGTCGGGACCGCCCTCCCCGAGACGCTCATCCCCTTCGTCGCGCTCGTTCTCTTCCGCGGGCAGGTCAGCCACGACATCGGCTTGGGCGCCATTCTCGGCGCTCCCTTCATGCTGGCCACGGCCGCCTTCTTCGTGACCGCCCTCGCCGCGTGGATCTACCGCAAGCGCCGCGCGAACTCGTGGCGTCTCGCCGTGAGCCGTAGAGTCGTGACGCGCGACCTGGGCTTCTTCGTCCCCCTCTACGGGGCCGCCATCGCCATCAGCTTTGCCCCCGTCGGGCATTGGGCGCGCCCCCTGGTGGCGGCCGGGCTGGTGATCCTCTACGCCTACTACGTGTACCTCAACTTGCGGGAAACGGGGGAAGGCGACAAGGACGAGCCGCTCATGCTCAACCTCGTCTGGGCGGCGGTTCCCCTGCTCCCCCCGGCCGACCGCGAGGCCCACAAGGAGCGCCGCGAGGCGATTGCCGACGGACCTCCCCGCCTGCGGGCGGTCTCCTCCCAGGTCCTGCTCGCGCTTGGCCTGATCGTGGGTGGCGCCTACGCATTCGTGGACGCGGTGCGCGAGATATCCACCTCCATCGGCTTCCCCTCCCTGGTGGTCGCGCTCGTCATTGCGCCCCTCGCCACCGAGCTCCCGGAGAAGTTCAACTCCATCATCTGGGTTCGCCAGGGCAAAGACACGCTCGCGCTGGGCAACATCACCGGCGCCATGGTGTTCCAGTCCACCTTCCCCGTTACCCTGGGGATCCTCCTCACGCCCTGGCAGTTTGGCCTCTCCTCCGTCGGCGCGGCCGCGCTCCTGTCGGCGGCGATCTCCCTCGTGAGCGCACTCACGCTGCTCGTGACCGTTCGCTCCGGCCGCAGCGAAACTATGGGACCGTGGGCGCTCGGTGTGGGGATTGTCTGGTGGCTCCTCTTCATTGGATTCATCGTCGCGACGATCGTTGTGCGGTGACGAATAGCCGCGCCGCAATCCGGGGAAGTCGCGCCTTCGCTGTGGCTGTCTTTGCTATGCCTGGCACAGTGGGCGCGTCCCCGCAGCGCCGATCCGGTGCGGTTGGAGGAGTCTGGCTTCAGTTCGCCGCATCTCAGTGAGAGCTCGGGCGTAGAGACGCCGCGACAACGCACTCCGAGATGTTCCAGCGTCACCGGGCGCAAGGCCGTGACGCAGCGAGGCCATTGCGATGCTTCTTGATGCCGCTTTGCTCGCCCTGGTCATCGGCGCGTTCGCCGGTGGCAGGCTCGCGCGACTGAAGGACTTCGACCTCCGCGTGCCGAGCCTGTTCATCGTCGCCGCTATGGCCAAGATCGGCGTCGCGATCCTCGGCGCGCGGGGTTCGCCGGTCGCCGTGCGGGTGGGGGCGGAGATCAACATCGCCGCCTATCTCTTACTTTGCCTCGGGCTTGTCTTGAATCGGCACCTCTCGCCCATGCGCGTCGCCGCCCTCGGCGTCTTCCTCAACTTCCTCGTGATTGCCGCTAATGGCGGCGCCATGCCCGTGGACCGCGACCTCGCCGTCCGCGCCGGCAACACAACCATGGTGCAACTGCTCGACAAGCCCAGCTATATCAACCACAAGCCCATTACACCGGCCACCAGGCTCCGGCCCCTCGCGGACATCCTTCCGCTGCCTCTGCTCGCACCCCGGCCCCGCTTCTTCGCTCCGGGCAGCATCGGCGACCTCCTGGTCACCGTCGGCGCCTGCTGGCTCATCTTCAGCGCCCTCGGCGCCTTCGGCCTTGGCCGCGCCCGCGCGCCGGCCGAGGAGCCGGCGGAGACGTAGCTGCCCTCGCCGCCGTCAGCAGGGCTGGGCGTCCCCCATTGGAGGACGTCCGCCGCAGGCGAATTCCGCCAACCCCCGAATAAGGGGGGCCGGTGAAACTCTCGTACGCTGACTACGCGAAGGCCAAGGACTTCACGTGTCTCGGCACGTGGTGCCTCCTGTTCGGCCCCGAGAACCACCGCAAGCGCAAAGCGCTTGCGCGAATGCGGGATGAAGTCAGCAGGTCTGGCGAGGACATCACCTGGGAGATCCTCGACGGCCCCGGCGTCCCCGCCCGCGATCTTCTCAACCGCTGCCAGACCGGCGCCCTCTTCGGCGGCGCGCGGGTGCTCGTCGTCCAGTCCGCCGACCGCATCCTCCCCGACGAGCAGGATCGCCTGGCCAAGGAGGTCGGGCCCCTGCCAGCCGGGGTCGCCGTAATCCTGGTCACCGCCGAGGTCGCTGACCGCGGCCGCCGGCGCGCGCTTCGCGCGAAGCTTCAGCGCGCCATTGAGCGGGACGGCCTGGCCATCGAGTTCGCCGCAATGAGAGTCCCGGAGGCCGCCGCCTGGGGGGCCCGGCAGGCCAAAGCGCGCGGCAAGACACTCGAGCCAGCCGCCGCCCGCAAGCTCGTCGAGCAACGCGTCGGCACCGGCCTCGCCGAG
>Ga0315294_10003622_pt1 | contig 16848 bp, 14 predicted proteins | sample YL17G13_40_MG_FD_203626 | JGI IMG/M metagenome (GOLD analysis project Ga0315294, IMG submission 203626) | Sediment microbial communities from Yellowstone Lake, YNP, Wyoming, USA - YL17G13_40 | ecosystem: Environmental > Aquatic > Freshwater > Lake > Sediment | place: USA: Wyoming | collected... | reverse complement strand
GAGATTGAATACATTGTTAATCTGAGCAAACCTCGGATTATTATTACTGAGCCGGAATACATCAGTACAGTGGCATCTCTAACATTAGATTCAAGCTGTATTGAAAAGATGATTTGTATTGGGGCTACTCAACCTCCAGTAATAGACTTTGAGCAGTTTATTCATAATAGCTCATCTGAAGAACCCGATATACGTGCTGTAGAAGATCAACTCGCGCTGCTGATGTTTACCAGTGGTACTACCGGCCGTCCCAAAGGAGCCAGGATTACACGAAAAAATATATCTTCCCACCTTGCTATATCCGCACAAATGTTTGATATTTATCCCGATACCGTTTATTTGAGCATCATGCCAATGCATGCCAGCGCCGGCTTTATGACAGATCTATCTTTTTTTACCGCCGGTTCAGCCATTGTCTCATTAAGAGACTTCGCAATTGGCGCCAGAAATATTGGGCAGATTATCAAAAAATACGAGGTGACTGATACATTTCTGGTGCCTACTGCACTTAACTTCCTCATAAATGATCCAACATTTGATATCAGTCTCTTTAGCAGCCTGAGGACCGTATTGTATACGGGATCGCACATGCCAGCGGAACTGTTAAAAAAAATAATGCGGTTATTCGGCAATATTTTCGTCCAGGCTTATGGCTCCACTGAGACGATTGTAATAAGTATCTTAACAAAAGAAGATCACCTTATTTCTAATGCAGACGGGATATTAACCAAGATCGAATCCGCTGGCAAACCATTGCAGGAGACGAGGGTACGTATAGTTGACGATAATGATGAGGAAATGCCAGCCGGAGAGATAGGAGAAATCGTTGTGAAGAGTGCCAGAGTAATGAATGGCTACTTGGGCATGCCCGAATTAAATACCAGGGTACTAAAAAGGGGATGGTATCATACGGGAGACGTGGGCTATATTGATCGAGATGGTTACATATTTATAAGAGATAGAATAGATGACATGATTATATCTGGGGGTATCAACATTTATCCAAGAGAGATAGAGGAAGTTATTTTTAGGCATCCTGCAGTACTGGAGGTCGCTGTAATTGGTATACCCGATGCTGAATGGGGTGAAGCTGTCAAGGCAGTGGTTGTACCAAAGGAAGGGGCTGATGTTGAAGCGAATGATATAGTACAGATTTGCAAAGATAACCTGGCAGGTTATAAGAAACCAAGATACGTAGAGTTTGTTAAATCTTTGCCTAAAACATCCAGCGGTAAAATCATTCATAAACAGCTTGCGGATTTGTACAGAGAGAGGTGATTACTTGATCTTAAGATATCAACACAATTTATCTCTATGAAATTCGTAATAGATTTGGTAAAGGATTTTTTATATTCAAATTAATTAGCTATTGTTATAACTAAATAATTGGCAAATCAATGGAGAATTTCAATTAAATGAAAGATTTTGATGTTGTTGTTATTGGCGCCGGTTTAGGCGGTCTTTCTTCTGCAACTTCACTTGCAAAGGCCGGGAAAAAGGTATTGCTTCTCGAGAAGCATAGTGTCCCGGGTGGTTATGCTTCATCTTTCGTCCGCAAGGATTTCGAATTTGAAGTGGCATTACATGCGTTGTCAGGGCTGGGAAACGAGAAAAACCAAGGCCCTGTCTGGAAGATTCTCGATCGTTACGGAGTCCGCCCAAAAGTAGATTTTATACTTATTCCGGAGCTGTACAACTGTGTGTTCCCTGCTTTTGAAATAACCATACCTTTCGGAAGGGAGAATTTTGAGAACATTCTATGTGAGAGATTTCCCGAAGATAAAGAATCGATAAGGAATTTGTGTTCAATTATATTTAACTATTCCGAGGAATATATAAAGGCACTTCGCATGGGTATGGATTTTGCCATGACCCAACCCGGAAGATTTCCCACTTTAACGGCGAATTTTGGAAAAACAGTTGACGAAGTTATTAAACCCATCGTAGCAAATGAAAAAATCAGGGCTATTGTCTGTCAGACCTGGGCTTATCTTGGTCTCCCACCTGCTCGGTTGTCTTTTTCGCCCTGGGCACTGATGATGAGTTCGTATATCAGGTTTGGCGCTTACCACATCCGGGGTACATCTCAATCATTATCGCAGGCTTTTGTTGATACAATCGAAGAATTAGGTGGAGAGGTGTGGCTTAATAACGGAGCAAAAAAAATCTTAACATCAAAAGACAAGGTTACAGGAGTTGTTACATCTAGCGGTACTGAAATAATTGCACCGTATGTAATATGCAGCGCTAATCCCATTACCACCTGCATAGATCTCCTCGGGGCAGATAATGTCCCGTCCTGGTATTTAAAGAGGTTGGGAGCTTGGACTCCGGCAACTTCAACTTTCAATGTATATCTGGGGATGGATTGTCCTTACGATAGATTAGGCATTAAAGCATACGAAAACTTTGTGAATTTAAGTTATGATATAAATCAACAATATGAATCGATGAACAGGGGAATACCTGACGGCATCACGGTGACTGCGTACAACGTTCTTGACTCAAGTTACGCGCTACCGGGTAAATCAGTTATGACCTTAACCCTGGGTAACTATTCTAAACCATGGTTAAGACTGAAGGGAGCAGACTACTTTGATGCTAAAAATCACCTTGCTGATAAATGTATAGCATTAGCGGAAAAAGTAGCTCCCGATCTCCGTCAACATATTGAAGTAATGGAAATTGCGACTCCCCTGACCAATATGCGCTATACAGGTAATCTTGGTGGAAGTATTTATGGGTTTGATCAAACCTATGAGTCAAATATACCACTGCCAAACCGTGGCCCGTTAAAGGGCCTCTATTTTGCTAATGCATGGGTTAATATTGGAGGTGGTTTTGAAACATGTTTACAGTCTGGCTTTTTTGCAGCCAGAGATGCTCTAAAGGACATGAATAACGGTGGGAGCGAAGCTAGCCTGATGAATAGAATACAAGCCCAGGCAGAGAAACAGTCAGCCAAAGCTTCGGAATTGAAAGAAACTGTCTTTTTGCCCGATAGGCAAGCACTGAAAAGATTTCATGCGGAACGTGTTTCTCTTAGAGTAATTGAGATAATCCGGGAAACGGAAAGTACTAAAACTTTGCGTATGGAACCGCTCGACGGTGATATTCCCTTTTTCCGCGCGGGTCAATATATTAATCTGGTATTGAATATTGATGGCGTTATCACCTCACGCGCATACAGCATTTCATCATTGCCGGGAAAGCCCTATTACGATCTAACTGTGAGGCGTATGCCCATTGGGTATGTATCCCACTTCCTTTTGGATCGTACCAGAAAGGGTGACGTTTTTACTGTCTCGGGGCCGCATGGAAATTTTTACTACGAGCCTTTGATCGATACTGAAGATCTGGTGTTCTTAGCTGGAGGTAGTGGTATTACACCCTTTATGTCCATGATAAGAGAGTTGACGGGGAAGAAAAAGCCTCTAAATATTCATTTATTGTATGGCAGCAGGAATCCTGCAGATATAGTTTTCGAAGAGGAATTGCTAAATATATCTCACAAACATAAGAACGTTAAAGTAGATTTTATTATCAGCGAACCCCCGACAGGTTGGAAGGGGACATCAGGATTGCTCGACCAGAAAATGATAGGAAGTCTTGTTGGTTCAATAAAAGATAAAACTTTCCTCATGTGCGGTCCAGCACAGATGTATAAATTATGCGATGAAGCCTTAAAAACACTGGGAGTACCATTACGAAGCATACGTAAGGAAGTATTTGGCCCCCCGGCAGACGTAACTATGGAACAAGGCTGGCCGGCCGCAGCAACAAATATGATATTTAATATTATCGAGGAACGTTTAAATAAAAGCTTTAAGGCTAAGGCGACTGAACCTCTGTTGGTATCCATGGAAAAGGCGGGGATAGTTGTCCCTGCGATATGCCGTTCCGGCGAGTGTATGGCCTGTCGTACCAAGCTGCTGAAAGGGAAGGTATTTATTCCACCAAGTGTCCATTGTCGCCAGATTGATGACAAAGCTAATTATATTCATCCATGCATGTGTTTTCCAGTTGAAGACCTGCGTATTCGTATATCGACCGCCTAGTATACGTATATGTAATGTATGTCCTATGCTAAAATATCGTCTAGCTATCGTTAATGGATATTTCTGCTAGTCCATTTCGAAATCAAAGGTTTACATGGATAACTAATTGACATAACATTTTGCACGACCCTATTTTTAAGGACATCGGGCGCATCATTGTCGCTCTTCGCGATTGTATGGTCGTTACATTACATTGACCCACCGGTACTAAAAGCCGTATAATCCCTGTGTAAACCGATGCATGACCTGCACGAGAGTTGCGGCATCTTTGGCATTTACGCCCCCGGAGTAGATGTAGCCCGAATCACTTTCTTTGCCCTGTATGCGCTCCAGCACCGTGGACAGGAAAGCGCGGGCATAGCTACTGCGGAGGGCAGTAAAATCTATATCCACACAGATATGGGACTGGTCTCGCAGGTTTTCACGGAAGACGACCTCGTCCGCTTAAAGGGCAACATAGCCATCGGCCACAACCGTTACTCCACTACCGGATCCAGCGTTGCCTGCAACTCCCAACCAGTTATCGCAGGCACCACCGAGGTCAAACTGGCGCTGGGACACAACGGCAATATCACCAATTCCAAATCGCTGCGCACTGAGCTCGAAGAGAAGGGATTCAGCTTTAACTCCAGCACTGACTCGGAGGTTATCGCCAACCTGATCATTGCAGCACCGGAAAAAGATATTGAGGCTAAGATTAAATACGCCATGCGGCGGCTGATGGGCGCTTACAGCCTGGTCATACTGGCCAATGAGAAACTCTACGGTGTCCGTGATCCGATGGGCGTGAGGCCCCTCTGCCTGGGTACGCTGGACGGTGGCTGGGTGATAGCTTCCGAGACATGCGCGCTGGATCATATCGGCGCCCAGTATGTCCGTGAAGTTGAGCCGGGTGAGATTGTGACCATGGATAACAACGGTCTGCGCAGTACGCACGTCGAGAGTAACCGTAAGGCGCTGTGCATCTTCGAGTATATCTACTTTGCCCGCCCGGACAGCGTGCTGAACGGAAAGCTGATTTATTCAGCCCGCGAAAAGATGGGAGCAATCCTCTCACAGCAGTACCCGGTAGATGCTGATATGGTGATGGGTATCCCCGACTCCGCCACGGCGGCAGGAATCGGCTATGCACGGGCCTCAGGTATCCCTTATCACGAAGGTCTGCTGAAAAACCGCTATGTCGGACGTACCTTCATCGAACCGGATCAGAGGCTGCGCGAGCTCGGAGTTCGCCTTAAATTTAACCCGCTTACTCAGGAGATATCCGGCAAGCGCCTCGTCGTGGTGGACGACAGTATCGTGCGGGGCACGACCACGCCGCGCGTTATCAACATGCTGCGCAAGGCGGGTGCCCGCGAGATACACATGCGCATCTGTGCGCCTCCCATAAGCTATCCCTGCTTTTTCGGGGTGGATATGGCCACGCGCTGGGAATTGATTGCTGCCCACAAGAGTGTCGCGGACATCAAGGATGCCATCGGAGCGGATACGCTGGGCTATATAAGCATGGATGGATTGATCGAGGCTGTGGATTTACCCAGGGATATATTCTGCTGTGCCTGCTTCACGGGGGAATACCCCACCCCTGTTCAGCTCGAGATGGACAAGCTGCAGCTGGAGACCCTCCCGCCCATCGACCTGCAGAGGAGCCTCAGTGAAATCGAGACATAGAGGCGCTTACGCCCAGGCCGGCGTGGACATCTCCGCTGCGGATAAGACCAAGGACCTGATCAAGGAGATCGTACGCGCCACCTTCCGCCCCGAGGTGCTGACCGATATCGGGCATTTCGGTGCTTTCTTTAAGCTCGGGCAGTATCAGGACCCGGTGCTGGTGTCCAGCTCGGACGGCGTTGGCACCAAGCTGAAGATCGCCGTGCTGATGGACAAGCACGATACAGTGGGCATGGACCTGGTGAACCACTGTGTCAACGATATCCTGTGTTGCGGGGCACATCCGCTTTTCATGCTGGACTATATCGCCGTGGGCAAGCTTATGCCGCATAAAGTGGCGGCCATAGTCCAGGGGATGGCACAGGCCTGTACGGATGCCGGTTGCGCTCTGATAGGCGGCGAAACCGCTGAAATGCCCGGCATGTACAGGGCCGGTGATTACGACCTGGTAGGATTTATTGTTGGAGTGGTGGAGAAAAACCGTGTTATCAAGGGGGATAAGATAGCCGGGGGGGATGCGGTACTGGGGCTGCCTTCCAGCGGGTTGCATACCAACGGTTACTCGCTGGTGCGCAAGGTTTTCGGTATAGAGCGTGATGCCATCCCGTTGAAGATGATCTACCCCGAGCTGGGCAGGACGCTGGGCGAGGAGCTGCTTCAGCCGCACCGCTGCTATTATAACGATTTGAAGCCATTCCTAGGGGTAATTAAAGGAATGGCGCATATGACGGGAGGCGGTTTCGTGGGCAATATCCCGCGTATATTGCCACAGGGCCTTTCCGCGGAGATAGACAGGTGTTCCTGGCAGGCACCACCCATATTTGAGCTTATACGGAAGCAGGGTAGTATTAAGGATGCCGAGATGTTCCGGGTGTTCAATATGGGCATAGGCATGGTGGTTATATGCGGGCAGAATACAGCAGAAAAGATAATGGCTGCGCTGCCGGGAGCTAAGCTCATCGGGAAGGTCGTCAGGGCTGACGGCAGCGAACGGGTGATAATACAATAGGGGGTGGTCTTATGCGCGCAATCCTCAGCGTCTCCAACAAGGCAGGTATCGTCGATTTCGCAAAGCAGCTCCAGGACTTGGAAGTCGAGATCTTCAGCACGGGGGGCACCAGGAAGTCCCTTACCGAAGCGGGTCTGAAAATACGCAGCATCTCGGATATCACGGGCTTCCCCGAGATACTTGACGGGCGGGTCAAAACGCTTCACCCGGCGGTACACGGCGGTATACTCGCACGCCGCGACCTGCTCAAGCACCAGATGGAGCTGAAGAAACATAAGATCGGGATCATTGATATGGTGGTGGTGAACCTATATCCCTTTGTGGAGACGGTGGCTAAACCCGGTGTGACCCTCGAGAACGCGCTGGAGAATATTGATATCGGCGGACCCACCATGATACGCGCCGCCGCCAAGAACTTCCCTGAGGTGCTGGTGGTGGTCGATCCTGCCGATTACGACGCGGTCATTGAAAAGCTTAAAGGCGGAAAAGTAGATCAGGCTTTTCGCAGGAAACTGGCGCAGAAGGCCTTCCAGCATGTTGCGCTTTATGACACAGCCATCTCGCAGTACCTGCTGGAGGGCGAGGTCTTCCCTGAAAACCTGACCATCGCACTTGAGAAGGCCTATAACCTGCGCTATGGTGAGAACCCGCATCAGAGCGCTGCATTGTATTTTGAGAAGGTTGCCGGGCGTAAAGGCTGGGGCATCACCCAGGTCAAGCAGCACCGCGGACCTGAGCTATCCTTCAACAATTTCCTTGATATAGAATCGGCATGGAACGCTGTGAGCGATTTCGAGGAGCCGACAGTCGCCATCATCAAACACACCAACCCCTGCGGGCTTTCCAGTCACTGCAATCTTCCCGAAGCCTACCGCAGGGCATTGTCGGGAGATCCGGTTGCAGCCTTCGGTGGTATCGTGGCGGTGAACCGGTTGATAGAAATAGACCTTGCCACCGAGATAGATAAGACCCACTACGACGTGATCATGTCGGCCGGCTATTCGGATGAGTCGCTTAAATTGCTGGAACGCAAGAAGAACCTGCGGCTTCTCTCCATGCCGGCTCAGGGCAAGGCGCCGAAGGGTAAAATGGTGGAGTTCCGCCCCATTACAGGGGGTTTCCTGGCGCAGCTCAAGGACTTCTATACGGATGATGAGTTCAAACCCAAAGTTGTCACCAGGCGACAGCCCACGCAGAAAGAGTGGGACGATCTTTTCTTTGCCTGGAAGGTGGTGAAGCATATCAAGTCTAACGCCATAACGCTGGCCAAAGACTGCATACTGCTGGGCATGGGTGCCGGGCAGCCGAGCAGGCTGGTGAGTGCCCAGCTTGCCCTTGAGCGTGCCGGTGACAGGTCAAAGGGCAGCGTCCTGGGCTCCGATGCCTTTATCCCCTTCCCCGATACCGTGGAGCTGGCAGCTAAGGGCGGTGTGACTGCCATCATACAGGTCGGCGGTTCGATCAGGGACAAAGAAACTATTGAGGCTGCTGATAAATATAACATGGCAATGGCCTTCACAGGCGTGCGCCATTTCAAGCACTGATTAAAAGGGAGTAAAATATCCTGCAGGCGGTGCTGTCATGATGATGATAAATATTGATACCTTCGAAGCGGCCAGGAAGAAACTGGCGAACCCTTCAACTGGACAGGAAGGAATAGAAGACCTCAAGAAGATGCTGGAGATCAAGCAGGCGCATCTATGGAGATCGGATGTCATTGCTCCCTGCTGCGGGAACCTGGGCGGCTTTGCCTGCCAGCTCAACGAGGAAGTGACGCTGCTGGAGAATGCGCTACCTCTACTGGAACGAGGCGACCTTACCGCGGCATCCCCCATGCTGGACAGGCTGGCCCAGCTTATCAGCTACGGCATGGGACAGAAGGAAACTCCCGACCTCATCAACAGGCTAACATCATCCCCCAAGCAGACTTGAGCGCTATTTTGTGGATAGCTGGCGCGGTACATGACGCCCTCGATATCAGAGCTGGTTGAACTCGTCGCTGCCATGCCTCCTGGAACCAGGCAGGCATTCGAGCGCATATTCTCGGTGGATGTGATGCAGGGCGCTCTGAATATACCACCTCAAATGCTCACCTGGATCGAAAAGCAGTTCGGCTCCGTTGAAAGTGTTACCAGCCAGAAGGTTGTAAAAGTTTCCAACCGTGTTACTTCTGAATGTTCCATATTCAACCCGCTCAGATCGCTGCGTCCCCATCATTTCTCCCCTGGTCATTATGGGCAACCTGCCGTTTTGCAGGAAACAGAAGATGATCCCTTCTCCAATCCACTGGAAAACACGCCCGAGGACCCTTTCGGCCGGATAGAGGGAAAGCACTGCATTACTGCCAGCAATGTGGCGAAGTACGAAGGATATCACGGCGTCGTTATATTTAAAAATTATGACCCGCTGCAGTTTGGTTGCAGTGAGGTTGCGGACTACCTTGATACTGCATGGAAGTGGGCACAGAGCGCCCACGCATTTGACCCGTCTGCCCGTTATTTCCTTTTCCTGTGGAACTGCATGAACCGTGCTGGCGCCAGCATACCTCACGGGCATGCGCAGGTAGTGCTGGGACGCGGCTCCCATTATGCAAAAGTGGAACAGCTGCGGCGGGCAGCCGTTGCATACCGCAAAGAACACGGTAGCGATTATTTTGACGACCTTTTTGTAGCGCATGAGGCGCTGGGGTTGGCCTGGCAGCACGGCGATGCGCGGGTAATGGTCTACCTGGCTGCGCTAAAGCTGAATGAGCTCATGGTGCTGGCTCCCGGTCTAACCGAATCGCTCAAGGACAGCGTTTACAGGGTGCTTGCCGGCTTTCGCAACAGGCTAAATGTTACCTCTTTCAATGTTGGTATTGTTTTCCCGCAGCTGGGTGATGCTACTGGCTGGGATGGTTTTCCTGTGGTGGCGAGGATGGTGGATCGCGGCAATAGCGGCGATGTGTCGTCTGACATAGGGGCGATGGAATTCTATGGAGCTAATGTCGTGAGCAGTGATCCTTTTCACACGGCTTCTGCGCTCACCAAATATTTTCGATAGCAATCTTATAATTCAAAGTTATAGAGGGAAGGCAGCCATGAGCAAAAGAGAGACAGTTAACCCGGGATGGCCTATTTTTGATCACCTGACCTTTGCGCCCGCCGTACGCAAGGGGAACATGCTCTTCATATCAGGAACGGATGCCACTACCATCGACGCTGAAACGGGAAAGCTGGTGGTCAAAGGTGATTTCGCCGAGCAGTACAGGACGATATTTGAAAAGATGAAGATGATACTCGAAGCGGCCGGCGCTACCTTTGATGATGTAGTCTGGACCTGCGATTATATCCGCACCAGGGAGGGCTACAAGGCCACTGCTGATGTCAGGCGTGAGTTTTTTGGTAAGAGCTTCCCGGCATCCACCGGCATCGTGGTCAAGGAACTGCTCAGCAGGGACGCCCTCATCGAGATGGATGCCATAGCCATTCTGGATAAATAAAATGCGAAAGATCCTCAATATAGCCCACAGAGGCTTCACCCGCGATTTCCCGGATAACACGATTGAAGCGTTTAAGGCGGCGCTCCAGCTTGGCGTGGACGGCATCGAGTTCGATGTCCAGGAGACCGCCGACGGGGAGTTCGTCGTATTTCACGATGATGAGATTGATGCTGTTAAGATAGAGTACATGTCACTTGAGCAGGTGCGACTGCACCTGGTGGATGGTAAATATAAGGTTCCCACATTTGTAGAGTCGTTGGTGCTATGCAGCGGGGATATCTTACTGCTTATTGAACTTAAAACGGTTAAAGCTATTGATCGTTTCCTGGAAATCCTGCGCAATCACGCAGCTTTAGATAGGGTAGTGCTTGCGTCCTTCAGCCGTGAGATCATTTCCTCCCTTTCCCGCCTCGCTCCGGATATTATGCATGCGCTCATTACGGATTTTGCCATCGATGACCCATCAAAGATATCCTCGCTCTCCCAGTCTCGCTTCATCGGCGTCCACTTCTCTCATCTCACTGAGAATCTCGTCTCCGCTGCCCACAACCGGAACCTCATAGTCTTTGTCTGGGGCTGTGCCGATGCCGGGAGCGTGCGTAAAGCATTGAGTTTCGATATCGACGGCATAATCTCCGATTTTCCCGACGTGGTAGAAGAGGTGCTCGATGATAAAAGTAGCTGATTGCCCCGGGCAAAGGGTGAGAATCTCCTGATATAATGCGGTTGTTATGAAGAACGATGTAGCATCGCAGATCAAATCCTTTATTCTTCCTGTAACGGTACTGTTTGTCGTACCGCTGACTATCCTGTGGTCTACGGGCGGATTCCAACTGGGCTGGGGATTCAGGTTACCCTGGGACCCGGTTCTAATCGCGATCGGTGCGGTGCTGATGGGCTACGGACTATATTTGCTATCCGTTACTATCCAGCTTTTTGTCAATATAGGAAAGGGCACGCTGGCGCCCTGGGCGCCGACGCGGAAGCTGGTTGTTATCGGGCCTTACCGCTATGTGCGCAACCCTATGATCAGCGGGGTGCTTATCACGCTGCTGGGCGAGACCATCGTATTCGGCTCTGCCGGTCTGCTCATATGGTTTGCCTGTTTTTTTGCGTTGAATTACGCCTATTTCATGCTTTCAGAGGAGCCCGGGCTGGAGAAGCGGTTCGGAGAGGAATACAGCCGCTACAAAAAGAACGTACCTCGCTGGATACCCAGGTTAACGCCCTGGACGGGTGCAAAATGAAATGTCATTGCGAGCGAAGCGCGGCAATCCTACGATCGAAGGAGCATGGCCTGACGTAATGCGGGGAGATTGCTTCGTCACTATGTTCCTCGCAAAGACATCTTGAAGATCTCACTTGATTATATAAGGTTAGTAAATGGCCGTTCAAAAAGCCGACTATTTTAATTTCTATTCGCATCTTACAGGCGCGGTCGCGTCATTGGCCGGTTACGGGGTATTGCTGTATAGCTCGCTCGACTCCGTTCCAAAGATAATCCTTTCCACTGTATACAGCCTGTGTGCCATCTTTGTGTTTGTCAGCAGTTCGGTTTATCACGGGCAGAAGAAAGAACAGGACGATACCAACCCGTGGCGCAAGCTGGACCACATAGCCATCTTCTTTATGATAGCCGGCACGTACACGCCTATAAGCTATATCTACCTGGACGGCTGCTGGCGCTGGGGTATCATAGGTGCTCAGTGGCTGCTGGTCTTCCTGGGCCTGTTTTTTAAGATTTTTTATGTGCATGGGCCACGCTGGCTGACCACTGTCATTTATATTTTGATGGGATGGATGGTGCTGATACCGCTGAACCAGTTTCTGGCCGCCATGCCACTTAACTCGATAATCCTGCTGTTTGCAGGCGGTATCGCCTATTCCATCGGCGCCGTGATTTACGCTGTGAAAAAGCCCAATCCCTGGCCAGGCGTATTCGGTTTCCACGAGATATTCCACCTGTGGGTACTGGTTGGAGCGGTATTGCACTATCTAGTTGTATATGCGGCTATCGCCTGAGTGTAGTGCTGGGACGGACATAAATGTCCGCCCGCCTTTACCACGTCGTTGCGAGGCCTCGAAGAGGCCGCGGCAATCCCTCGATCGAAGATATTGGTTTGACCCAATGCCAGAAGATTGCCGCGTCGCTGACGCTCCTCGCAACAAATTAAAAAAATAGTCATCGCGATGACACAGTACTTTGTTACTTTAACTCTGAAATATCAAACGGTGTCTTCTTGCCGTCCGGCGTATAGTCGTAAAAGCCCTTGCCGACCTTCCTGCCGAGGCGTCCTGCCTGGACCATCTTTTCCATCAGCTTTGACATAGGCGCGTAGGCGTCTGCTCCCAGAGCCCTGAAAGCCTGGCCGACGCGCAGGCAAGTGTCGAGCCCGGCGTTGTCAGCTATCTCGAAGGGGCCTACACGCCAGCCGAAGCCGTATCTCATGCCCATATCGATGTCCTCCACAGTCGCGATACCCTTTTCCAGGAGGTCGAGGGCCTCGCGGGAGGCTACGCCGTTGACGCGGTTCATGATGAAGCCAGGTATGTCCTTCATGACTTTCACCGGGTATTTATTGAGGGACAGAATAAAATCCACGCTTTTCTTGAAAACCGCATCAGAAGTTTTTTCGCCTTTTATCACCTCCACCAGCGGCATCATGGGAACTGGGCCGAAGAAGTGCAGCCCTACAACACTCTCAGGGTGCTTTGTGGCTGAAGCGAGGCGGGTGATGGGTATGCTGGATGTGTTGCTGGCCAGAATAGTCCCCGCGAGGCAGATTTTTTCCAGCTCTTCGAATAGTTTTTTCTTGAGCTTCTCATCTTCATAAACCGCCTCGATGACCCACCGGCACTTCGAAGCAATGGACAAGTCCTTCACAGTATCGATTCTTTCCTGCACTGCTTTAGCGGAATCCTTGATCTGACCCTTGCTCTCCAGCTTCTCGGTTGACCAGCGGATTTCGCTGAAGGATCTCTCAACAGCTTCGGGATTAGAATCCTGCAGGTAAACGTGATAGCCTCCCTGGGCTACAACCTGGGCGATGCCACCGCCCATAAAGCCGGCTCCGATGACCAGGACATTTTCCATCTTCATTCTCCTTTCGCGATTTGATGTTGAAGCGAGGCTTACATATTTTACATAAAATTCAGTGATTTGACAATGGGCAATGTTGTCATTGAAAGGTAAGGATGTAATATAATTCAAACAATTTACATGACCCATTCAGCAACTTGAAGACCGAGGAGGTGTTTCATGGGCAGCGTTACCAGGACTGAGAAGACTCTGCTTATATTTATTATCGTATTATCTCTGCTTTACATATCCCTGATACCGGTGATAAAGGCAGTCCCCGGGCTGTACTTGCTCAAGGACATACCCGATCTAACCCTTGCCATCCTTGCCATTATCGCTATTGCGGGGATCAGGGGCAAGCTGCTTTTCGTCACGTACATACTCTGCGGCCTGGCCGGCCTGGCACTCGACCTGCCGATTGAGAACTCATTTATCCTGGGCCTGGTGCTTTTCTTGCTGGGACACATCGGCTATAGCGTTGCCTTCTCCCGTGACTTTAAGTGGCAACCTTCCCGGCTGTGGCTGGTGATATTTTTAATAGTCTACGCGGTCATTATGGGCGTAGTCATGCAACCCTTCCTGGGCAGTATGATGATACCCGTGTACTGTTACATTGTGGTGATCATTACCATGTGTATCTTTGCGGCTTTGAGAAAGTTAGGCAATAACTATATTTTATTGGGCGCGCTGCTCTTCCTCGCCTCGGACTCTGCCCTTGCCGTTAATAAGTTTGTGACACCGGTGCCCGCGGAGGCTTACATCGTCATGTTCACCTATTTCGCTGCCCAGTTCTTCATCCTGTACGGGTTCCTCAGGGAGAAATACTCGCAGAGCACCTGAACCGTCCCTTGGTTCAATTCTTGATATTGACGAATTCGGTAAAATATGGTTAAATAAAATCCATCATTTAATCGTAATGCGGAGGTGAAATCATGGAAATACCTAAGATAAGTGATGCGCAATACAATAAACTCGTAGCTGACTACGAGAAGAAAACTCTAAAATCCAAGAAACTTCATGAAGAGGCAAAGAAATACATCGTTCCGATGGGTGTCCATAATTACACCACTTGGCATAGGCCTTATCCAATCTTTATTGATACGCCTTTGGGGTCAAGAGTCACCGATGTAGATGGGAACGAGTATGTAGATTTGTTCCTCGATAATGGGGTTTCCTTTATTGGTCACAATCCTCCTAAGGTTAGAGAGAAGATAGCCAAGACTATGGATAAATATGGCATCCATCTGCAACTTTGTGAAGAATTGCAGATTGAATGGGCGAAAAAAATAACTAAACATTTTCCCTCTTGCCAGAAAATAAAGGTTGTGAATACAGGGAACGAGGCGACCGAGTTGGCAGCTCAAATAGCACGTGCCTACACTGGTAGGGATACAATCATAAAGTTTCAAGGTCATCATCATGGTTGGAATGCGGTGTTGTCTTATGATATTTTGGCACCAGGCACAGGGATATTTTTCACTCGGGGGATCCCAGAAAATCATTGGGAGAATATTATAGCAGTACCGATAAACGACATAGATAGACTAGAAAAAACGATTAAACAAAACAAGAGCAGAATTGCTGCTGTAATCATGGAACCCTTAGGTCAAGCAACTGGATCAATGCCCTTAAGGGATGGCTTTCAAAAAGTAGTCAGAGAATTAACTCAAGAAAATGAGATACTGCTAGTTTTTGATGAAGTAGCTACTGGATTCAGGGTGGCTCTTGGTGGAGCCCAAGAACTTCTTGGCATCAAAGCCGATATTACGTGTTTGGGGAAACATTGCGGTGGTGGAATCCCAATTGGAGCTGTCGGGGGAAGAGAAGATGTTATGTCAGTGGTTGGGTCATTAGACCCAAAAGCCGAACATTTTGGCCCGGTATTCCCAATGGGCGCCTTTTGTATGCATCCGCTTGCTATGGCGGGAGGCATAGCAATGATAGAAGAACTCGAACAGGGAGATTATATCAAAAACGCAACCCTAAGAGCGGAACAGCTAGTCAAAGGTATAAATAAGGTGGCGAGGGATCTTAAGCTGCCTCTCTCAGCAAGCAATACTTATACAGTAACTCACTACTCACTAACAGCAGAATACGATGCTAGTGATATGGGCACTGCTTTGGCTATACTCGATTTTAACCAAATGGTTAGATTTGGTCTCCTTCTTAGCGATCCAGGTGCAGTAGTAGGATTGCCGGGTAATATGTATATGTGTGGTGTGCTCACCGAGGAGGACATCAACAAATCGATTTTGGCGTTTGAAAATTGCCTGAAGCTATTCGAGGTGTAACCGACACTTTTTTGTTTTTGTGCCAAATCAAAACTGTAATGTCCATGATGAGTGAGGTATCTGTCGAAAACGAAAGAAAAAGTCGTTATCACGGTAGCACCAGTCGGCGTATTAACGTTTGTTGAGAGAACCTCGTTTGTGCCGATCACTCCCGAGGAGATTGCCCAAAAGGCTTATAGGTCTTACCAAGCTGGAGTATCAATTGTACATATACATCCAAGAGATGTAAAAACAAAATTGGCTACCCCGGATTTAAAGGTATATGGCGACATAGTCAGGCGAATTAAAGAAAAATGCAACATAATAACACAAATAGGGGGCGGAATAGGCACTTGGTATGACCCCATAACAAATCAACCAGTCAACGCCTCAGACGAACAAAAAATGGCTTTATTGAATATCAACCCAAAGCCAGACATGCTTACAGTGAACTTGGGTACGTTTGATTTTACACTGCCTGGTTATGGTTATCTGACCTTTTTCAACACACCAGATTTTCAGCGAAAAATTATAAAGGGTATTATCGAAAAGAAATTAGGTATGGAATTCGAAATCTACGACGTCAGCCATTTATAAAATGCTTTTCGGCTGGCAGAGGAAGGGGTCTTCGACAAAGATATGCCTTTTGATTTAGATTATGTGATGGGTATAGCTGGCGGCATGCCAACAACCCCCAGACAACTTATGTATATATCAGAAGAAGGAAAAAGATTGTTCCCAAGGGCAATCTGGCGGTGCTGGTTGGTGGTATCCTCCAGCGTAACGACAAGGTCTTTGACGCCCAGTGGCTTCTGGCTCAAATTCGTTAATTTCTTGAGCTCACACTTGGAATAGCGCCGGTGACCGCCCGGTGTCACAAAGGCTTTGAGCTTGCGCCCTCATCCGTCCACTGGCGGAGCGTGGCCTCGTTTACCCCGAGCATCTGGCTGGCCTCACGGATGCTGATTAAGTCTGAATGCTTCAAAGTAGCTCTCCCCATGGGAATCGGCCTGACACTGAAAACTGTGTGATGCTAAAGCATATAGAATTCTATAGAATTAGTGGATAATATTGGGGGTGCCATTTTGCGGCCGGCCGATTTAAGCCGGTTGCAGCATCTTCAGTACACTGGCGGCGGCTTTCAGCATGCAGTCGATGTCCTCCTGGGTATGCGCCAAAGAGAGGGATGGCACGCCCGTCGGGCTCATGAAAACGCCGTGTGCTATCATACCGATATAGAAGTTTAGCAGCTTGAGAAGGTCTTCTTTATAGAAATCGCG
>Ga0315294_10003621_pt1 | contig 16848 bp, 19 predicted proteins | sample YL17G13_40_MG_FD_203626 | JGI IMG/M metagenome (GOLD analysis project Ga0315294, IMG submission 203626) | Sediment microbial communities from Yellowstone Lake, YNP, Wyoming, USA - YL17G13_40 | ecosystem: Environmental > Aquatic > Freshwater > Lake > Sediment | place: USA: Wyoming | collected... | reverse complement strand
CGGGGCCCTGAATGGAGGCGGACCGTTCACTTCCACATCATCAGCGCGAGGATGCGCGGCTGGTACGCATCCCTCCTGTTCCGCGACTACCTTCTCGCGCACCGTGGCTGTGCCAGGGAATACGGCAAGTTCAAGACCAGACTGGCGAAGCGATACCCCGACAACCGCGGCGCTTACACGAACGGCAAGACCGCGTTCGTCAGGGCGGTCCTCCGGAAGGCGTCGCGCCGATGGCCCGCCCGCGCCTTCGCCGCCCGGTACCGGCCATGATCTACCACGACGCGATCGCCGAGAACTACGACGCGGATCGCCGGGGGAGGGAGCACTACCCGCCGAACCGCCTGCTGGCCGAGATCCTTGAACGGCAGAAGCGGGCGGCGGTCCTGGACGTAGGCTGTGGGACGGGGCTGTGGCTGGCCGCCCAGATGGCGTCCTTCGCCGGGCGGGACGTGCGATGGGCCGGCATTGACCCTTCCGCGGGCATGTTGGCGATAGCCCGTCGCCGGATTCCGGACGCCGATCTTCGGCAGTGCGGCGCGGAAGCTCTGCCTTTCCCCGATGCGAGCTTCGACTTCGTGGTTTCGATCACGGCATCCCATCATTTCTCCGACAAGTCCCGGGCGCTGGCCGAGATGGCGCGGGTCACCGGGGCCGGCGGGACGATCGAGGTCGCGAACATCGAACCGTCGAAGATGCCCGGCTGGTGGCCATACACGCGGTTCCCCAAGACCCGGGCGATAGATGTGGAGCGTGACTGCCCGGCTGACCGGGTGGTGCGCGAGCTCGAGGCGCACGGGTTCCGGGCCACCATCAGCGGCCAGCCGGGTTCTGCGCGGATTCGACTGGCCGAGATCCTGGCCGAAGCGCGGAGGCGGACCATTTCCCAGCTCGCGCTTCTGGACGACGCGTCCTATGCCGAGGGAGTCGGGGCGCTCGAGGCGGACGTCGCGGCGGATCCGGACGCCGAGATCGACAACGAGTTCGCGTTCCTGACCGTGACCGCAATCCAAAGGAGGGTCAGGGCTTGACATTTGACATTCGGCGACGGGCCGGGGCGCGGAAGATCAGGGGACGATCCGGAACCCTCGGCGTCCGCTGAGCCGGTAGGTCGAGAACCCACGGCGGTCAAGCGTAAAGACACGGTCACATCCGAGATCCTCCGCCAGCACGACCAGCGATGCATCTGCGTAGTCCATGGGAGTATCCCGATACTTTCTGACGAGGACCAGGGCGCGGCGAAGCGATTCGGCGGTGGCCGGGGCGATGGTCACGCCTGCCTCGAGCAGGAACTCGAGGCAACGTTCGGCTCCGCCCGGGGCCCTCGCGAGGAGGTGGCAGGCCTCGGTAACGACCGCTTCGGTGGTGACGACCGGGCCATCAAGGGATTCGTAGACGATGCGGCACGCGGCATGGTCGGATTGGCCGCGGTCGAGCAGAGACACCAGCGCGCCGGTGTCCAGCAGGATCTCAACGGGCACGGCGCAGGGATTCGATCAGGTACTCGCGATGCCGTCTCGCCAGGTCGGGGAACCCCGTGTCCACCGAGCCGATCAGCCGTTTGGCCCGTTCCCGTGCCGCACGTCCGTTGCCGTTCACGTGTGTCGCGACCCACTGTTCCACGGCGATCCTGACGATATCCGACCGACGACGGGCCAGCCGCTTCGCCGCCTCGTCAACCTCGCGAACCAGCTTGTCGGGCATCCTGACCACGACCTGCGATGACATGGGTAGTCCTCCTGCATCCCATTGTAATGCATCTCGTTGTTGTTGGCCACTGCTAGATTGATTGGTGTCATGGGGGACCTGATCGAGGAGCAGAAGGCGTACTACGAGGCGCGCGCCGGCGAATACGACGAGTGGTGGGAACGGCGGCGGAGATACGACCTCGGTCCCGACGGCAACCGGGCATGGGGTGAGGAAGCGCAAGCCGTGGTCCGGATGCTTGACGCGCTTCCCCTGGACGGCGAGATCCTCGAGTTCGCGGGCGGTACCGGGGTCTGGACCATGTACCTGGCCCGCCGGGCGAGGCACGTCACCGTTCTAGATGTCTCCCCGGCTATGACCGACATCGGCCGCGCGAAACTCGATGCCGCGGGCCTTCTCGGCCGCGTCGAGTATCGGATGGTCGATCTCTTCACCTGGAAGCCGTCTGAGCAGTTCGATCACGCGTTCGCGGGCTTCTGGATCTCGCATGTACCGGCTGACCGGCTGGACGCGTTCCTGGAAACCGCGGCGTCAGCGGTCAAGCCGGGAGGAACGTTCTCCATTCTCGAGGGCCAGGGCCAGCGGCTCAGGTCCCCGCTCCAGTACACGACCCGCGAGGACAATGACGTCGAGGTCCGCACCCTCAACGACGGGTCGACCTACCGGATCGTGAAACGCGACATCGATTCCGCGGATCTCACGGCGCGGCTGGATCGGGCCGGTTTTCAGGCGCGCGTTCGGCAAACCGCCCGTCAGTTCCTGCTCGCGATCGCCGAGCGACTACCCTAGCGTGATCTCCTCTAGGCTCAATCAGCGGGACGGCTGGCTTTCGGTCTGGCGGGAGGACCGGGATCCGGCCATCGTCTCTGATGAGGCTGCCCGGCAGTTCCACGAGTACATACTCAAGAGCGGCGTCGCCGCCCCGGAGATGGCGGGCATCCGGCCGGCAACGAAGGAAGACGCGGCAACCATCAGCCGCATTCTGGACGACTCCTTCGGGGAAGCCATGACGGGAGTCTACAGCGGATCGTCCTGACTTGCGAGTCGCACCGCACTCGCGCCCTCCGGCTGTACGCGCACTACGGCTTCAAGCCCGCCGATGGTCCCTTCGTGAACGTCAGATGGGTCAAGCCGTGATCTGTGGGCCCGCCGCTCCCTCTGACCATTCCAGGCTGTAGGAAGTCTCGCCCGGTTCGAACCCGACCGACTCGTAGATGCGGGCCGCGTGGTACCCGGGGTCGGCTTCCATGGCTAGCGTGGAAAGCCCATAGTCCCGGAGAGCCAAGGAAGACGCCGCATGGACCAGCGTCCCGCAGATTCCCTGTCGCGCGAACTCGGGATGCGTGGCGACATCCAGGATCAACCCGGTCTTCCCGTCGTGGAACAGACCGAGCTGGCCCGCCAACCGGTCACCGAGGAAGGCGCCGAACCAGTTGCCCATCCCCGCCTGCACCATGCCGCGGTAGACGGCCAGGCGTCTCCGCGTGAACTCCCGGTAGGCGGAGGGGGCGAAGCCTTCGCCGCTGGTCAGCAGATGGAGCTCGATCGATTGCCCGAATTCCTCTTCGCTCGCCAGCGGGCGAATCTGCACCTGGTCGTTCCGCTTCGGCGGGGGGGTCACCGTGGTGGCGTAAAGAGAGAGAGACTCGTCCACCGTGACCCCGGCACCCTCGAACTCTCCGGTTTCGCCCTGGTCCGGGACGGCGAGATCCCACGCGAACGCCATGTGCGTGATCTTGTCGTAATACGGGAACTCCTCGCGATAGACGGACGACCAGCGGGCGAGATCGCCCTGGCGCGGAGCCGCCGAGAACATGATGTAGTTTCCCCAGTAGTAGTCGGCATGTGTCGGTGTCCTGACCACGGTGTACTCGCCCCGGTCGAGGACTTCACTCTCGAACCGCGAGAGGTTGAGCTCGGTCCGGTGGAACAGGGAATGCACGATCATGGCTATGAAGTCATTATCGGACCTGAATCCGTGGGGGCACAACACCGGCGGGGTGAGTAAAATACGCACTCGATGATCAACTACGACCAGCTCGCGGAGAACTACGGGAAGTACCGGCAGGTGCATCCCGAGGTGTTCAGGGCGCTTGCCGCCGGGTCTGGCGTGACCCGGGAGTCGAAGGTGCTCGAGGTCGGATGCGGGACGGGGAACTACATCATCGCCCTGCAACAGCTCACCGGGTGCCAGGCTTGGGGCGTCGAGCCCTCCGAGAAGATGCTCGAGGTAGCCCGGGGCCGCACCGGGGAAGTCACATTCTCGGCCGGCCGGGCCGAGGAGATCGGGCTGGAAGGCATCGAGTTCGATCTCATCTTCACCGTGGACGTTATCCACTTCATCAAGGACAGGAGCGCTTATTGCAGGAATGCGCTCGCCCTCCTGCGCAGCGGGGGCCGGATCTGTACGGTCACCGACGACCACGAGATCATCATGGCCCGGAGGCCCCTGACCAACTACTTTCCGGAGACGGTCCCGTTCGAACTCGCGCGGTACCCAAGGGACGGGGAAGTGCAGGGGCTCATGCGGGAGGCCGGGTTCAGGGAGATCGTCGAGGACCGCGTGCGTTACGAGAAAGACTTGACGGACATCGGGCTATGGAGGAACAAAGCCAGCTCGACGCTGAACCTGATCCCGGAAGAGGCGTTTCAGCGGGGCATCGCGCGGATGGAGGAGGACCTGAAGAAGGGACCTATCCGGTGGGTATCACCCTACCTCCTGATCTGGGGGATGAGGTGAACAAGACCGACTACGAGGGCGAGTTCTACAGCCGGTACGCGGAGGCGCGGAAGCTTCTCCCCGAGACCGAGCGGGTGTGGATGGACAAGGTCCGCGAGTATACGAAGGGGCGGACGATCGGCAGGGCCCTGGATGTCGGGAGCGGGACCGGCCGGTTCTCGCCATTGCTCGCGGATGAGCTCGGGGCGGAGGTCGTGGGCGTGGAGCCGTCGGACCAGATGCGGGCGGTGGCGGAGGCCGGGAACCGGCACGCGCAGGTCACGTACCTAAAGGGATCGGCCGAGGCCCTGCCGGTGGGAGACGGCGAGTTCGACCTCGCGTGGATGTCCATGGTCATCCACCACATTGCGGACCGGGACAAGTGCGCCGGGGAGCTGGCGCGGGCACTCGCGGCCAAGGGCCGTGTCCTCATCCGGAACGCGTTCCGGGACCGGCTGACCGGCGGGCACGGGTTTCCGTTCTACGATTTCTTCCCGGGGGCGCTGGAAGTGGACCGGCGGAGGCTCCCGTCGGTCGCCGAGGTGACGGCCGCGTTCGAAGAAGCGGGATTCTCGACGGTAGCAACGGATGCGGTCCGGCAGACACTGGTGCAGAGCCTCAAGGCCTACCTGCCCCGCCTGCGCCAGGGCGGGATCTCGACGCTGGAATACCTGACGGAAGCCCAGCGAGAGGAAGGATTCCGACGGATGGAGGAGGCGGCGGCAAAGGAGACAGGGGACAGTCCGATTCTCGAGACGATCGACTTGCTGGTATTCGAGAAGCGATAGGCGGGCCGTCAGCTCCCGGCCAGCCCCAAGTCTCCGGCGATCCCCTGCATGGCGGCGAGGGCGTGACCGGCGTGCGTCCACGGGTCGAGCGATCCGGCGAAGCACGAGGCCGAGAACGCGGCCACGGCCTTCTCCACTTCGACGTCCGCGATCCGCTTCGAGGGCCGCACGAGCGCGGTGGCCGTGATCAGTCCCGTGATCTCGTCGCAGGCGAGGTGTGACGGGTGAGCCCCAGATCCTTGACGTGCTCGGTGACGACGGCCATTCCGCCCGCGCGATCCATAGGCTCCATTCTGACCGCACCGGCAAAGGGGAGGCGGCGGCAAAGTGCCCTGGTACCCCGGGGTCGGTTATCCTTGGACGATGGACAGAGCACAGGCGCGGGCGGTGACACGCAAGCTCGTGCGGAAGGCCCTCGCGACCGGGGATCTATACGGCTGGAACGATGCCCTCTACCGCAAGGCCGCGCGGCAGGCGGACGCGATCCCATGGGCCGAATGCGTGCCGAACCCGAATCTCCAGGCGTGGCTGGCCGGGCGGGACCTCGCCGGATACCGGAAAGACGCCCTCGTGGTTGGAAACGGGCTCGGCGACGACGCGGAACTGCTTGGGGCGCGAGGCTTTCAGGTGACGGCCTTCGACGTCTCGCCGACGGCTGTCGAGTGGTGCCGGGAACGGTTCCCGGGCTCCCCGGTGCAATACCGGGTGGCGGACCTGTTCGCACCTCCGGCCGAGTGGGCGCGGGGGTTCGGGTTCGTCCTCGAGAGCTACACGCTCCAGACCTTTCCGGCGGCCCTGCGGCAGAAGGCCATGCGCGCCATCGCCGCGCTCGTCGCCCCCGGAGGTGCCCTCCTCGTGATTGCCCGGGGCCGCAACACGGAGGAGCCCGAAGGCGAGTTCCCGTGGCCGCTCACGAGGGGCGTACTCGACGCCTTCGAGGGGGCCGGGCTGCTGGAGGTCTCGTTCGAGGACTTCCTGGACGCCGAGAATCCTCCGGTGAGGCGATTCCGGGTCGAGTACCGGAAAGCAGCGCCGTGATCTCGTGCGCGCCTCTTGTCGTCCTGGCCGCTCTGGCATGTGGCCGGGCGGACTCCGGGTCGTTCGTGGCTTCTCTTCGTGTCGGTCCCGCGACTGCGACCCGGTACGCGGCGGTCGAGTTCGAGGTCGAGCATCCGAACGCGTACGTGAACCCGTTCCGCGAGGCGGAGCTTTCGGCCGAGTTCACGGCTCCCTCCGGTCGGCGCGCCAAGGTGGGGGGATTCCATGACGGAGGCGACAGGCAGGAGACGTGGAAGGTCCGGTTCGCCCCCGATGAGACCGGTCGCTGGTCCTACACGTGGGAGATGGCCGGTCCGGAAGGCGGCCGGGCATCCGGGCGCGGGACCTTCGATTGCGTCGCGGGGGCGCGCCCTCTCCCGGGGTTCATGCGGCGCCATCCGTCGAACCCGTACCGCTGGATCTCGGACGACGGCCGGGCCTTCTTCCCCGTGGGGATCCAGGAATGCGTCGGCGACGGCAACCACAACGGGTCGGTCGTGGACCAGATGTCGATGGAGGGTCCGTTCCGGACGGACCTCAAGAAGCCACCGAAGCTTCCGGCGGGGCCGCTGTTCCGGCGGGGCCCATCGATGAACCCGGTGACCGGCGAAATGTACTTCCGGAGGTACGGATGGGCGGGGTTCAACCTCTTCCGGTTCTCGCAGGCGAACTGCTCCTTCGACCTCTACGAGGACCCCGACCGGCCGAATCTCGCCGCGTGCCGGATGGTGGACGAGCTTCTGCGGCACGTCCGCGGGCGCGGGTTCCGGGTCGTCTACGGGATCTTCGGGTACAAGCCGGTCTTCAACCAGGATCCCGGGAACGCGGAGGGAATGGCGGCCCTGAAGAGGTTCGTCGCCTACAGCGTGAGCCGGTGGGGGGCGTTCACGGACGTATGGCAGTTCCTGAACGAGCAGGACGCATCCGACCAGTGGTACGCGGTCATGGCGCCGTTCCTGCACTCGATCGACCCCTATGCGCACCCGGTCACGACGAGCTGGGAGCGGCCGCAACTGCCGGGCATGGACGTCAACGCGCCGCACTGGTACCAGCGGGAGGACGAGCTGGCGTCGGACACGGAGACGACGGGCCGCGCCGCCGATTGGAAGCGGCCCGGCAAGCCCGTGATCGTGGGCGAGCAGGGGAACTTCGTCGATCCCAAGAAGCCCCGGCCGCCGGGCGTGGGGGGCGTCTGGGACGACCGGAGCGAGGTCAGGATGCGGATCAGGCTGTGGGCCGCCCTGTTCTCCGAGATCTCGCTCGTGTTCTGGAACACGAGCTACGCCCGGGACGGGCACTTCATGAACATCTGGCTGGGCCCGCGGGAGCGGGAGGCGGTCCGGGCGCTCACGAGCTTCGCCGACCGGCTGGACCGGGATGTTGTCCCGGCCGCCGTCACCGTCTCCGCCCCCGAGGCGGTGCGGGCATACGGGCTGGCCTCGGTGGACCGTGTCGGCGTCTACCTCCACCACTTCCGCACTCATGCCGCTTCGCAACGGGAACTGCGCGTCACGCTGGACATGCCGCGGGGCGGCCAGGCCTGCTGGTACGATCCCGGAACCGGACGGGTGGTGGAGACGTTCACGGTCACGGGAGGGAGGCAGACGCTGGTGGCCCCGGCGTTCACCGTCGATCTGGCCCTGCTGGCGGCACCCGGGGGCCCGCCGGACGCGGACGGGGACGGGCTTTCCAACGATGTCGATCCCGACGACGACAACGACGGGGTCGCCGACGCCGCCGACGCCTTCCCGCTGGAACCGGAGGAGTGGGCCGACCGGGACGGCGACTTGATCGGGGACAACCTGGACGCCGACCTCGACGGCGACGGAGTGCGGGACCGCCCTGTAAAGTAGATTGCATGCCGGACGCCGAGTTTCCGATCCTCGAGTTCGATCCCGCGCCGGAGGCCGTGATCGAGCCCTCTAAGGTGAACCAGGCCGGGGTCCTTCCTTCCCACGGGGTCATGTGCTTCTTCCGGGAAGTAATCGCCAAGGTGGCGGAGGAGCACGGGGCGGAGGTCATCCACTCGTTCAGGTGCGAGGCCGGGGACCACCCGATCTACCGGATGCAGTACCAGGGCAAGCCCGTGGTCTTCGTCCAGCCCGGCGTGGGCTCAGCCCACGCCGGGGCGTGCTTCGAGGAGTTCATCGCCCACGGGGTGAGCAAGTGCACGGCATGCGGCGGAGCCGGGGTTCTGGACAAGGCGATCGCCGTTGGACACGTCCTGGTGCCCGAGTCCGCCGTCCGCGACGAGGGCACTTCCTACCACTACATGCCGCCGTCGCGTGAGGTCGCGGCGGACCCGGAATCCGTGGCCGCCATCGAGCGCGTGCTCGTTCGGCACAAGGTGGCGTATCTCAGGGCGAAGACCTGGACCACGGACGCGCCGTATCGCGAGACCACGGCAAAGGTAAAGCGTCGGCGTGAGGAAGGATGCCTGACGGTGGAGATGGAGGCGGCCGCGTTCTTCGCGGTGGCGCGGTTCCGGGGAGTCCGGTTCGGCCAGCTCCTTTACGGGGGCGACGACGTCAGCTCCGAAACCTGGGACGACAGGAAGTGGGACACGCGCACGACGATTCGCGAGAAGCTCTTCTGGCTCGCGGTCGAGTCCGTCCTGGAGATTCCGTGAGCGTCCTGAAGCGGTATATCGACCCCGCGGCGTTGGTGAGGCACCGGTTGGGCGGCCGGCCGTCGCCGCCGTGGCGCACGGCCGTGGTCGCGTTCCGGGATCATGGGGGGACGCGTCAGATCGCGAGGGCCTTCCGGGCCCGACCGTGGTATCACCGCATGCTGGGAGCCAGCAACCAGGTCAGGTCGCGGTGCGACGTGTTCGAGGGGCGGGTCAACGGCAGGCGCGTCGGGATCGCGGGTTACTGCGGATGGGGAGGTCCGCAGACCGCGATCCTGGTCGAGGATCTCGCGGCCATCGGGGTCAGGCAGGTCATCGGGATCGGCGCGTGCGGGGGGATTGTGCCGGCCCTGCCGCGGGGGGCGGTGGTGGCCGTGGACCGCGCTCTCCAGACCGACGGGACCAGCCGGGCGTACGCGCGCGGCACGTCCCGGGCTGACCCGGGACTTCTACAGACTGCGGTTCGCGAGGCGCGGAAAGCCGGGATCCCGTTGAGCGTCGCGACCTGCGCGACCGTGGACGCGATCTACCGGGAGACGCCCGCCGCGGTGCGCGGGTGGCGGCGGCTGGGCGCCGAGATCGTCAACATGGAGACCACCCCGTTCTACGCCGCCGCCCGGGCGTGCGGGGTGAAGGCGCTCTGGCTCGGGTACGTGAGCGACCGGCTCCTCGGCGAGGCCTGGGACGACTGGTACCAGAGCAGTGGGGGCGGGTCCGGGAACGCGGCGCGGCTGTGCGTGGAAGTGGTCCGGGCTACCGCGCGATGAGGGCGTTGAAGCGGCACCGGGACGCCGGGTGGGACCGGCTGGCGGCGGCGTGGGACGCCGAGGCCGGGGACACGGGCGTCCGGAACCAGCGGCTCGTGATCGATCCCGTCCTGCTCGACGTGCTGGGGCCGGTCAAGGGGAAGCGGGTCCTCGAGATCGGATGCGGGAACGGGTACCTTTCGCGCGTGCTGGCGCGGCGGGGAGCCAGGGTTACGGCCGTGGACTTCTCGCGCAAGATGGTCGAGTTCGCGGCGGCGCGCGAGCAGGCGACGCCCCTGGGGATCCGGTATCTCCGGCGGGACGCAGCCCGGCTTTCCGGACTGCGGTCCGGGTCCTTCGACGCCGTGGTCGCGGACATGTGTCTCATGGACATCCGGGACCTGGCCGGGGCGGCCCGGGAGGCGTCCCGGGTGCTGAAGCCCGGCGGCCGGCTCGTCTTCTCGATCACGCATCCCGTGTTCGCGGACTGGGGTCAGACCTGGATCTGGCTCCGGCACGAGGGCAAGCGCTACTTCGCGCGCGGGATTCCCACGTACCTGACGCCCACCGCGAAGGTCGTATGGTTCCCCGTGTTCGGGATGACGAACATCTACAAGACCACGTATCACCGTCCGGTCGAGACGTACCTCCGGACGCTCGCGGCGACGGGGCTTCTCGTGGACGACTACCGGGACATCCGGAGCGGGAAGCCGACGGTGAAGGCCCGGCCGGGGGACCGGGATGTCAGCCGGCGGCGGACCCTGTACCGCACCGAGGCCGAGAAGCGGGCGAAGGAGCGGGCCCAGCGCGAGATCCCGGTGTTCCTCGTGGTGGGCGCCGTCAAAGGTGCTCTGTTATGATCCGGATGAGATACGGAGGTGAACGAATGAACAGCCGGATACGGTTCCTGGCAATCGCCCTGATCGGTTTCGCCGCCGCCCTTCCGGCGGCGGCCGCGGACGAGACGGCGTCCCCGTCGGCCCTCGAGCAACAGCTCGCCGGGATGCGGAGGCCGTATGACGCCTATCGCTGGCGGATCCCGATGATCTCGTCGGTGGAGTCGTTCATGCTGGGCTTCCAGTACCGGGCCTGGGCCCACAGCGGGCTGGGGCTCAGCCTCGAGGGTTCGCTCCGCGGCACGCCCTCCCGGGCGAACCTGCGCAGTGATGCCGAGTGGGCGGGATACACCAGCGGCGGGCTGGCGTTGCAGTACTGGATCGAGCAGGAGATGCGGCTGGTTCCGATGGTGACCGGGCTCAGGTTCGGGGTGGGTGTTCTCGGGACGGCCTACAGCCTCCTCTTCGCTGGCGGCTCGAGCACGGACGTCGCGTCCAGCGGCGGCCTGTTGTTCACGGTGGCAGGATATGCGACGCTCCCGCTTGCCAGCTACCTCGTGAACCGTCCGGCCGGAAGGTGGTGGCCGCATCTACAGGTCGAAATCTCGTGTTTGTTCGAAGGGTTCGGGGACATGAGGAACACCCGGGATTACGATCTCGACGGCGACGGGATCGTGGACCACGTCAACGGGGAGGAATTCCGCGACCCGTCCGGCAAGAACCCGAAGGGCGCGTTCATCTCCAGCCTCCGGTTCGGGCTGGTCTGGATTCTCTGACCACTGAGGCCGCGTAGCGCGACGTGAGGGCCTGTCTCGGCGCTCTCCTGGCCTTTCTCGTCGCGCTTCTCCCGGCCGTGTCGGCGGCGGACAGCGCTACGCCCACGGTCGCCGGGCCGGCGTCCCGGGACGTCTACCGCGGCGGGTACTTCCTGGACGGACTGCGGGATGCGGGGCGGACGTTCACGGCGCCGGTCCGGTGGAACGGCCGGGACTGGGCGATCGCGGGCGGGACAGCGGCGGCGACGTGGGGGTTGATGACCTGCGACACCGGCGTGCGGAGGGCGATCCGGAGCAACCGGACCAGGACGACGAAGCGGCTGGCGGCGTTCGGGAGGGGGTTCGGCGAGTGGGACTACATGGCGGGGGGCCTCATCGTCACCGGCGTCGGCGCCGACCTCGCGGGCGCGTCCAGGCTCCAGCGGGCGGCGTGGCTGGGCCTCGAGAGTTTCGGGATCGCGTCGGGGCTCTGGACGACGCTCCTCAAGTGCCTGGCGCACCGGCACCGGCCCTACGCGGGGGATGGAGCGCACCGTTGGGATGGGCCGGGCCGGCCGGTCGACGACTCCAACTTGTCCTTCCCGTCCGGCCACGCGGCCACCGCCTGGTCGGTCCTCACCGCCGTGTCCGCGACATACGACGACAGCCCGTACGTGGCGCCGTTCGCCTACGGGATCGCGACGCTCACCGCGCTATCCCGGGTCCATGACGACAAGCACTGGGCGTCGGACGTGTTCTTCAGTTCCACCTTGAGCTTCTTCGTGGCCCGGGCGGTGGTGAAGTGGCATTCGCGCGCCGGGTCCGAGCCGCTGACGCCCGCGATGCTCCCGGGCGGCGGGGTGGGCACCGCGGTTACGTTCCGGTTTTGACCTCGACCTCCTCGGGGTTGAGGCTGCCGGTCTCCGTGCTCTGGCCGCGGCCGGCCTCGGCCGACCGCAGGAACCAGAGGCCTCCCGCCAGGCACAGGAGTCCTCCCGCTTCGACGGTGACGGGAGCCCCGAACCGGGCGGCCGCGGCGCCGGCGAGGAGGGCGCCGAACGGCGACATTCCGATGAACATCATGCCGTGCAGGCTCATGACCCGGCCCCGCATGTCGTCCGAGGTAAGCGCCTGCAGGAGCGTGTTCGTCCCCGCCAGGGCCGTCACCATCCCGAAACCGACCAGCGCGAGGAGCGCCATGCTGAGCGGGAGACTGCGCGACAGCGAGAAGAGCGCGAGCATCGCCCCGAAGGCGGCAGTTGCCCGGCCCACCGTCCGGCCGAGGCCCTTCGGGGTCTCGCGGCGGGCGAGGGCGAATGCGCCCACGATGGCTCCGATCCCGACCGAGGACATCAGGATCCCGAGCGCCCTCGGTCCGCCGTGCAGGATGTCGCGGGCGAAGACGGGCATCAGGACGCCGTAGGGCATGGCAACCAGGCTCACGAGGCCGAGGTTCGCGAGCGGCCGGCTGATGGCGGGCCGGGAGCGGACGTAGGCCAGTCCCCGCGCGATCGCGTCGAGCGGGGAGCCGCGCGGCCGGGCCGTGCGGGGGGGGTGCGTGGGCCCCATGCAGGCCAGGCTGACGAGGACCGCGCTGAAGGAGAGGGCGTTCAGGAGGAAGCACACGCCCTCGCCCCAGGCGGCTATGCAGATTCCCGCGACCGCCGGGCCGATCATGCGCGAGAGGTTCACGTTGAACGAATTGAGCGCGATGGCGTTCCCGAGCACGGCGCGATCAACGGTCTCGATCACGAACGACTGCCGGGTGGGCATGTCGAAGGAGTTGATGAGGCCGAGGAGGGCCGCCAGGGCGAGAACGTGCCAGACTTCCACCGTGCCCGTCAGCGTGAGCACGGCCAGGACCACGGATTGGAGGGCAGATAGCGACTGGGTGATGTAGAGGATGCGCTTCTTCGGGTACCGGTCGGCGGTCGCGCCGCCCAGCAGGACCAGCAGGAACATGGGTATCTGGCTCATGAACCCCGTGAGTCCGAGCAGGAACGACGAGTGCGTGAGCCGGTAGACGAGCCACATCTGGGCGGTGCCCTGCATCCAGTTCCCCGCCATCGAAATCCCCTGGCCGGTCCAGTAAAGCCGGTAGTTCCGGTGCCCGAGCGACCGGAAGGTGTGGGCGAGCCAGGCGCGCATACAACCATGATGGCACAAGGTCTGGTAAGGGTTTTGGGTTGGCCGCTGCCGGACCTTGCCGCCGAAGCGGCGGTAAGATGGTTGTACCATGAACACGCGCGCATTCCGCTCCCATACCGGATTCCTCCTTTCCCTGGCGGTTGCCTTCGTCCTGCTCACCCGTCTGGGCGAGAGCGCGGCGCAGAGCGTGATTCTCTTCATCGGCGACGGCATGGGGCCGGGCGCCGTCCAGTTCGCGAGCATCAAGCTGCACGGCCGCGACGGCAAGCTCGCGATGCAGGGACTCCCGGTCAAGGGGATGCTGTGCACGACGTCCTACGGGGGCGAGGTCACGGACTCGGCCGCGGCGGCGACCGCGCTCGCGACCGGGTACAAGACCAAGGACGGCATGGTCGGTATGACCTACGACCGGTCGCTGGTCCGGAGCATCCTCGAGGCCTGCCGGGACGTGGGGAAGTCGACCGGGCTCGTCGCGACCTCGGCGGTGACCGACGCGACGCCGGCGTGTTTCGCGTCCCACGTGGCGAGCCGCGGGATGCAGTACGACATCGCCGAGCAGTTGCTGGCCGCCCGCGTGAACGTCATCCTCGGCGGCGGGAAGTCCATGTTCCTCGAGCGGCACGGCGAAGGATACGTGGGGGTGGATTTCCTGGACGCCAAGGGGGAGAAGATCTCGTCCTCGACGGACCGGGTCCGCTGGATGGCGGACCAGAGCATCGAGCACGGGTTCACGGCCCCGCCTGGCACGGCGAAGGCCTCGATCTGGATCTGGCGCGACAACGGCGGGACCGCGGGAGTCTTCGACGACATCCGGTTCGAGCCGAAGAAGGTGAAGCCGAGGACCGGCCCGCCGAACCTGGTCGTCAACGGTGACTTCGAGAAGGGCGACACGACCGGATGGAACGTGTGGAGCGCGTGCGCGGTCACCCGGGAGGGTCCCTCGCAGGCCCTGCGGGTCGGGGACGGCGGCGGGTGCGACCAGGCCGTCGCGGCGGAACCCGGTGTCGAATACGAGTTCGCCTATCGCGCGCACATCGCCGATCCGTACGCCGGCGGGGACAAGAGGACGGCGTGGGATGTGGCGGGGAAGTCCGGCTACACGTGCCTGGACCGGAAGGAGGATCTGGCCCGGGCCAAGGGGCCGTACGTCCTCGGGCTGTTCGCGCCGGGCTCGCTCGAGAACACCCCGGAGGAGCCGTCCCTGCCCCAGATGGCGGCGAAGGCCGTCGACATACTGAAGGCCAATCCCGCCGGGTTCTTCCTCATGGTGGAGGGCAGCCAGATCGACTGGGCTGTGCACGGGAACGACCCCGTGGAAATGGCGAAGAGGATCTCGGCTTTCGACGATGCGGTCAGGGCGGCGGTTGCCTTTGCGAAGAAGCGGGGCGACGTCCTCGTCGTGGTGACGGCCGACCACGAGACCTCCGACGTGTCGGTGGAGGGCGGGAACCGGGCGACGCTCAAGGTGAAGTTCGGGGGCAAGGGCCACACGGCCAGGATGGTGCCCCTGTTCGCCTTCGGGCCGGGGTCGGCGGCCCTCGCCGGGCCGCACGACAACACCGAAGTGCCGGGGCTGATCGCGAAAGCGCTGGGCCTGTCCTTCTAGCTCCCGGCCGGGTGGGCCGCGATCCGGTCCACGACGGCGTCGAGGGGGGCGGTCGCGAGGCAGATGGCGGTGTCGCAGGCGCCGTAATAGACGCTCAGCGTGCCGTCCCGGACGACGGCTCCGGTGGGGAAGATCACGTTGGGGATCAAGACTCCCTGCTTCTCGTAGGGTTCCTCCGGTTCCATGAGGAAGTCCGGGCACCGGGCGACGACGCGGCGGGGGTCCCCGGCGTCCAGGAGCATGCCTCCCATCCGGTAGCAGACGCCGTTGACGGCCGGATCCTGGGTCTCGACGCCGTGGTAGAGGACGAGCCACCCGCGGCGCGTGAGGATGGGTGGCGTGGACCCGCCGATCCGGTTGCTTTCCCAGCCGAACCGGGGTGCGGCCACGAGCTCGGGTTCGGACCAGCGTTCCAGATCGTCGCTGAAGCTGATCATGATCCCCGGGCTCCCGGTTCCGTGGCTCGTGTCGGTGCCCACGAACGAGACCGGCCGCCGCAAGACCGCGTACCGGCCCCCGATCCTCTCCGGGAACAGGATCACGTCCCGGTCGTCGATCGTCTCGGGCGTGATCCAGGACCGGAACGACCAGTGAATGCGGTCCGGGGAGACTGCGAGCCCGGACCTCGTCTGGTTCCTCGCCGTGGCGGGATCGAACCCGGGGTACGCCGCGACTTCCGACCGGGGCACGCCGACGCCCGTCGGGAAACAGCTCCACGCGAACGGGCGGAAGGCGAAGGTCATGCAGTAGCGCCCGTCCAGCTTCACGACCCGCGGGTCCTGGACGCTCCCGTACGGACTACCGGCCATCTCCGGCGTGAAGACCGGGTCGGGAACCACGTGCCGGAACGCCACCCCGTCCGTGCCGGCGAGGAGGCCGATCACGCACCGGAACGGAGCCAGTCCGGCGGCGGCCCGCTCGTAGAGCCAGTACCGCCCTTCGTCGAAGAGGACGCCGGGGTTGAACGTCACGGCCTGCCGCCAGGGAAATCCGCCCGCACGCACTATCGGGTTGCCGGGATGACGGGTGAACATGTCTCCCTGACGATACCCTATAATCCGCTCATCCCGGGAGGTGGATGACGCATGAGAGCGATCAGCAGTGTCGCGCCGGAGTGGTGGGACTACACGACGCTCGACCGCCGCATCCTGGACGACGCGGCCCGGCTGTCGGCCGAGGACGTGCTCCGGCTGGGGCGGCCGGGGTTCGCGATCGCGGCTTACGACACGCTCGAGGACTTCTACCTCGCCGAGGCGCTCGAGTACATTAGCGCATGGCGGACGGCGACCGAGCGCGAGCCCGCCGGCATCTGCGGCCCCATCGGTCCCACGGAGCAGTTGCCGCTCGTGGCGCGGCTGGTGAACACGCTGGAGCTGGATCTCCGGCGCTGCCACTTCTGGGGCATGGACGAATGGGTCGTGGACGGGAAGGAGGCGGGGATGGGCTTCCCGATGGGGTTCGCGCGGACGGACATGGAGCTGTGCTTCAACCGGATCGACCCCAAGCTCCGGATGCCGGCCGCGAACCTGCACTTTCCCGGCGCGGATGCGGGTCCCTATATCAAGAGCTGGACGGCGGCGAAGTGCCGGACGATGCAGGGCGGACAGGGCGAGGTCAAGCACTGGGCGTTTAACGACCCGCCGAAGCGGGAGGGACGGTGGAAGGATGAGCCGCCGCCGCCCGCCGAGTACCGGAAGCTCACGACCCGGGTCGTGGATCTCCACCCGATGACGCTCATGCAGAACGCGCGCACGTCGGGCGGGGGGGTGGTTCAGAACGTGCCGCGCCAGGCGATCTCGGTCGGGCCGGTCGAGACCTGGCAGGCGGAGAAGGTCTCGATCTGGCACGCGGGGACGCACGACAACCCGTTCGGGATGCA
>Ga0315294_10003620_pt1 | contig 16848 bp, 12 predicted proteins | sample YL17G13_40_MG_FD_203626 | JGI IMG/M metagenome (GOLD analysis project Ga0315294, IMG submission 203626) | Sediment microbial communities from Yellowstone Lake, YNP, Wyoming, USA - YL17G13_40 | ecosystem: Environmental > Aquatic > Freshwater > Lake > Sediment | place: USA: Wyoming | collected... | reverse complement strand
TGTAAAGGAAACGAATAAAAAGTAAACAAAGTTTGAATTGAAACCGGAAATGAGAATGGAGAAAAGATCATGAGAAAACACGCAAAGTCACTGATTCTTACCGTAATCGTCCTTCTGTGCGTACAGTCCCGGATAAGAGCTGCCGAACCGATGGAGTTTCGCGAACTATTCAACGGTAAAGACCTCTCGGGCTGGATCAATGTCAATACCGAAAAGGATACGTGGTCCGTTCGAGACGGCCTGCTCGTATGCACCGGCCAGCCCATCGGGGTCATGCGCACGGATAAGCAATACGAGAACTTCATTATGCATATAGAATGGAGGCACATGGAGGCGGGTGGCAATTCCGGCACGTTTCTTTGGAGCGAAGGAACCGTGCCCGAAGGCAGGCGCCTGCCCAATGGGCTTGAAGTACAGATGCTGGAGCTTGATTGGGTCAACCTGAACAAGCAAGAAGATGGCACGCCGCGGCCTATCGCTTATGTACACGGCGAAGTCTTCGGCGCAAACGGTTTGGAGACGGTCCCGGACAATCCGCGCGGCAGCCGGAGCAAATCCATAGAGAACCGCTGTAAAGGAAAAGGCCAGTGGAACACATACGATGTTGTGGCCGTTGACGGCGTCGTCAAATTGTCGGTGAACGGGAAGTTCGTTAATGGAATCAGCAAGGCTTCGGTCAAGAAAGGCTACATCTGCCTGGAGTCCGAGGGCGCCGAGATCCATTTTCGCAATATCAAGATCATGGAATTGCCGCCGGGCGTCACAAGCGCCGAGCAAACCGCACCTGTTGTCGAAAACAAATAGGAACCTTTGGTACTGCTGGAAAAGCCAAGATTGCTTCGTCGCTGCGCTCCTCGTAATGACAAGAAGCACACGTCCGTGTCATTGCAAGCGATTCGAAGAATCGCGCGGCAATCTCAACCGTTGCTGTGGGATTTTTTCAACAGGCTCTTTTGGCCGTTACTTTCTGATCTTGTCGGGATTGCGATCGACCGCACGGCCGCCCCTGTCACGCTGGAGCGGAATCAGCATGCCGTCGGTTTTTTCCAGCCATTCGAACATGCGATCGTTGAGCTGCTTAATCAACTTCTGATGTTCGGGACTGTCGATGAGGTTGTTCATTTCCCGGGGATCATTCTTCAGATCGTAAAGCTCGTCAATGTCCCAGATGCCGTGATAGTGAATGTACTTGTAACGGTCGGTGCGTACGCCATGGGTGGTCGGAGTGTGGGGGAAGTTGCGCTCCCAGTAGTATTCGTAAAAGACGGCGTCACGCCATGGAATCTTTTTGCCCTGCAGGATGGGCAGGAAGGATTTTCCGTCCATACGAGCCGGGATTTCGAGACCGGCCACATCCAAAATAGTCGGGGCGATATCGATGTTCTGGATAAGCTCTTCGATAACCGAGCCGGGTTTGATCATGCCGGGACACCAGGCCAAAAACGGCACACGCATGGATTCTTCGTACATGTGACGTTTGTCGATAAGCCCATGCTCGCCGAAGACGAAGCCGTTGTCGCCCATGTACATCACGAGCGTGTCTTCGGCAAGATTATTATCTTCGAGATACTTGATGACCCGGCCGATGCTCTCATCGACACTGAGCAGGGTTTCGCAATACCGGCGATAAAATGTGTCGAAATCCATCTGGCCGTGATACATGTAATCCACACCGTGCCAACTGTTGCGCTGTTCCCTGACCCATTGGGGTTTACCCTTGTAGTTTTCTTCGGTATCAGCCATGCTTTGGGGATATTCGAGTTTGACATTTTCGTATTTGCCGAGGTGTCGTTTGGCCGGTTCGAACATGGCGTGAACGGCTTTATGAGAAAGGTACAGCATGAAAGGTTTGTCCCGGTCGCAGTCTTTTTCGATCCAGTCCAGCGCATAATCGGTGAGCAGGTCGGAGACGTGGCCCTCGCTTTTCACCTGCTTGCCGTCGATGTTAAAAGTGGGATTGAAATAGACGCCCTGCCCTCTGAAGCTGATCCACTTGTCGAAGCCGGGCCGGGGTTCGTCGCTGGCCTGGCCCATGTGCCATTTGCCCATGAAGGCGGTTTGCCAGCCAGCCTTCTGCAAGTCCTGCGGGAAGAAGCGTGTGCCTTCCGGCACACGGGTGTTATTATCGACGACACGATGTTTATGGGCGTATTGGCCTGTCAGGATGCTGGCACGGCTGGGCGAGCACAGAGCCGTCGAAACGGTAGCGTTTTTTATGTAAGCGCCTTCGCGAGCCATACGGTCCATATTCGGGGTTTCGAGGAATTTGGGTTTATTAAGAAAGCCCATGAAATCGTAGCGATGATCGTCGCTTAGGATAAAGATGACATTTCGGGGTTTTCGCCGAAAGGCGTCCTGTGAACTGCCGGCATTGGACGACTGCTGTGCGACAGCAGATTCGACTGCGAACGGCAGCGCCGCGGCGGCCAGGCCCAGGGTTTTAAGAAACTCTCTGCGATTAGTTGTTGTATGCGATTCTGTCATTGCAATTACCTTTCTTTAAGCATTAAGTTGTGATCAACATACTTTATCATTTTTCATGGTGATTTGCACCTTTCATATTCAAGATGGGTTCGTAGCATCACTTTATCCTGACCAACGGCGGCAACTTTCCCGCGAGACCTACCCGGGCACCCTTGATAATCATCACACCATCAACGCCTTCGATGGCAGCGATATTCTCCAGCGCCGGGTCTATATCGTCAACAGTCCTGACAAGGTTCGCGGCCTGAGTAGCGGCTGCGTCCGCCAGCGCGGCATCTTTCGCTACAACAGTGGCAAGATCACATTCTCCCAGACTCATCGAGTGCCCCATTTTTCCCGACGAAGAGCATATTGAGATCGGCGACTCGTCCGGCTGCAGCGAAAATGCAAGCCGGTCGGCCAACTCAGCCGTGCCGGTCTTGAGGCCGATGATTACCGGCACAACGGCACAAATATAGATGTCCCCTCCGTTGTCCACGATGACCTCGCGGGCTCCGGCATCGAGAGCCGCCAGGCCCGCACACTGCGCCATAGCGCCCGCGACGGCAGCCATGGGCCCGACACCCGCAAGCTTTGCAGCCCGGGCCATACTTTGTGCCACCTCAGGCGCGCCGGTAAGAAGTTCAAGCGGTTCGAGGGATTGGCGAAAATCCGGATGGCGGCCGATATAATCCTCCAGTATCCGCCGCTGCCGCACGATCTCGGCAGTGACGGCATCGAACCGGTCGCAACAGATGCGGAAAACCGCCTCTCGATAAGTGAAAGTCCTGTAAGTTCGTTTCCGACTCATGAACGTACGTAAACCGTTACGGCAAAGGCTTTTCAAAACGCCGAGGCCAACGCGCCGAACGGGCAGACGCGAATGCATGCCATGCACTCGATACAGTCGGCTTCACTGTAAATGACCTCTCGCGTCGCCTTGTCGGCTATACGCAGGGCGCTCGTGGGGCAGTGGGTGATGCAGTGCCCGCAGTGCGTACAACTATTTTCGTCGCGTGTCACTCCCTTGCCGCTGTAGTTGATGGATACGTTAAATGTTTTTACGAAGGCCAAGGCCCGTTCGATATCATCTTCTGTCCCGGTGACATCCAGCACGAGATAACCTTCCTCCTCCGGAGTGACCTTCGCACGATACACGTTTACCACGAGATTGTAATCTTTCACCAGATGGTAAATTATCGGCTTCTCGCATTCGCATCGAGGAAAGAACAGCATCAATTTCTTCGTTACGGTTTCACTCATGACGGTTTCTTCCTTGTCACAAGGGGTTTCATTTTCGTATCTTTCGGAAGAGGCGCAATCGGCTCGGCAAGCCTGAAATCGCCCCGCCTGATCTCGTCGGCAAGCAAATTAGCTATCTGAAGCGCCATGTAGTAGGATGACAGCGAGCCGACTGCCACCTCTTTGCCTTCCACTTCGATCCGGCCGCTTCGCAATTGTTCGTAGGTAACGTAGCATATGACCTTGCCGGTATTCTGCGGATAATCCTGGCTGTAGTCAACTACGGGCGCCGGAATGTCACGGTCTCGCACGCAGGTTCGCTTCAGCACATCTTCGTTCAAAATAGGAATAGGCACACCGACTCCGAGCGCCAGTGACACACCGTACCCGCGAAAAGTCACTCCCCGCACGAACTCCGGGCGCATCTTCTTCATGTCGCAGGTCAGTGCCAGAGTCCCCGCCCCACCTTTGGGAATCCCGCCGGGCGTTCTCTCGCAGCCGCCGGCGTGTTGGGTCCCCTCTGCGTAAACGTGCCCCTGAGCGCCGGCCATCCAGACTTTGGTTCCCACACCGATCACCTCGTAATAAGGATCGTTAAGCAGCGGCGATAATTGACCCGCAGAGCAGTAATTCGCGTTTTTTCTGTCAGGCTCGAGAGTTCCCATGTAGGTATATATCGTACTATCCGAATCATTGACTGCCACGTTATAGTTCTGGTAGCAGTTTCGTGGATTTACCATGATGGCCTGATTCAGATCGTTAATGGTAAAGTACGTGCGGATCTCACGCAGCGGGTAGCAGTCGGTTCCGTAAGAAAGCGCGAACAACTGAAGTTTCTTACCCGCGACGATGTCCTCGATCACGTGGCCGCCCCCGTATCGAAACTCTCCCGGATGGTACATATTAGCCGGGTCTCCGTGTCGCAGTTGAGTCGCGCCAAGATAAACATCGACAGCGGCAACACCCGTGTAGACAAGAACATCCTCGACCCAGGCTTCCGACATTCTAATTTTGGGTTTGGAATGCCCGAAGTTGAGAAAACATCCCGAGGAGCACATTGGGCCGAACGTCGCAGTGGTGACGACATCGACTTCTTTCGCTGCCGCCGCGAGACCTTTCTTGTCAACGTAATCCATAATTTCGTCTGCAGTCAGAACGACAGCCTTGCCCGACTCGATGCGATTGTTGATTTGTTCATATGTTTTCACGATTCGTTCCACTCCATAAATCGAACTCTATATGGTCCGGATTCATTGCATCAAATGAAAACTTTGAATATATGCCATCAAGATGGCCTTGTCAATGCTCACTTCCAGCAACAATCACCACAATTAATCAGGGGATTCTTTCACATAATCCGCGTTCTATGGGCTAAAGGCCTGATAAACCTCCGTAAATCACGCGACACTCGCCGGACGATTACGGGCCGATTATCACCTTGACTTGCGAACACCGGAAACTTATAATCGTATGGTATAATTACTAAAGAACTTATAGTGAGGAACCGAAAGTTTCTCTAACGTAAGAAAACCGTTGAGGTCGGGATTTTAATAACGCATAAATGAAATCGGAAAAGACTGCTACTTCAATACTTGTTGTTTTGCTCATTTACGTATTTATGGCGGGCAATACATCGGGCGAGCTTGCCCTATGCATAGGCGTAAACGTTCATGTCGCCTTGGAGCCGGCCATTCATGAACATTGTCATAACCACCCGCATATCGAACAGAACGAACTGTCTTCGCTGGGACATGAACACGATGGACATGTGGAAAGTCCCCATTGCAAGCCCTGCATCGATATCCCGATTTTCATAGGCCCGACCGACAATCGACTTGCACTAAAGCCGGTCAAGCCGAATCCGGATATACCCGTTTGGCTTTTAGAAAAAGAAGTAATTTCCAATGACTCATTCATACTACCGGCTGTTCCCCGCCGGTTTTACTCCGCTACGGATGAAATTCGCCTTCTGCGCTGCATTATCCTGTTAGTGTAGTCTTACATAATCATTCCGAATTTGTCTTGAGAAAGTCTCGATGAAGGCCGCTGCAGTCTTTTGTCGGCGGCTTGTAATTTCTCCAATCGGAACCAATAAACTCCGTCGAAGATTTTTGGGAAATTCCGTATATGTTAAACAAAAACTCAATATTTCTTATAATCTCATCGGCAATTGTATTTTGCGGCTGCGGCCATCAGAATAACAAAGCTGGCCCGCTTGACAGAAACTGTCTGAGACAAGAGACGCAAACCGAATACTCGCCGGACAAAACAAACGCGAACATTGCTCCGGCCTCACAATCGGATGATCCCACAGGCACTATCACTTTGCGTGACGCTGTAACTCTTGCATTGGTTAACAATCCAAAGCTCAAAGCGTTCTCGCTGGATATAAGGGCTGCCGAGGCACGAAAACTACAGGCCGGCCTCTTGCCGAATCCCGAAATTGATCTGGGAGTCGAGGAATTCGGGGGCACAGGCGGCCGGGCCGGTTTCGATTCTTCGGAAACCAGCATCCAGATCGGTCAGTTGATCGAGCTCGCGGATAAACGCTCCAAGCGAACGCATTTGGCAACTCTTGAAAAAGATCTTGCCGAATTGGATTTCAAGTCCAAACGCCTCGACGTAATGAGTGACGTGGCCAGGGCTTTTATCGATGTGTTGGCGGCACAGGAGCAATTAAGCCTTTCGAAAGAGCTGGTTGATTTGTCCGAAAAGGCTTTCTCAACCGTTACCGAGCGGGTCAGGGCCGGTCAGGACTCTCCCGTAGAAGAGACGAAAGCGAAAATCGCTTTATCAAATACACGGATCGAATTCGAAAGGGCTGGCAAAGAGCTGGTTTCAGCGCGTCATCAATTGGCGGCCACATGGGGCAGTTCGAATCCCGCATTCGAAAAAGTTTCGGGAGGATTCTACGACCTTCTCGCCGCTCCATCCCTTGAGGAGCTGGCCGGTCTGATTTCACAGAATCCGGATATGGCCCGCTGGCCGGCAGAAAAAGAAAGAAGCCGTGCCGCTCTGGAGCTGGAGAAAGCCAAGGCCGCTTCGGATATAAAACTCGGCGGCGGCGTTCAGTACTTCGACGAGGGGGACGATTCGGCATTTATTTTGGGCCTTTCAATTCCCATGCCCCTGTTTGACAGAAATCAGGGAAATATCCAGGAGGCCATGTACCTGCTGGCAAAGACCGAAGAGCAGCGCAAAGTAGTCGAAACCGACCTCCGGGCCGCGTTAGCCAAAGCTTCGACGAAGCTCTCAAGCTCATTCAGCGAGATAACTATCATCAAGAACGATGTATTGCCGCTGGCCAGGAGCGCCTTCGATGCCGCCGGGCAGGGATACCGTGAAGGCAAGTTCGAATACCTGGTGGTATTGGACGCCCAGCGAACGTTTTTCGAAGTCAGGGGAAGATACATCGAAGCTTTAGCCGGCTTTCACAAAACAAGGGCCGATGTAGAACGTTTGATCGGCCTGGACCTTGACAGCTTAAAAATACTCAAAACAAAAGATCAGTAAAGTAATTTAGGAGGACTTCACAATGTCCGAAAAAAGACGCCATAATAATGCTTACAACTTACTAAAAACAAATAACCTTGGTACGGCGCTGTTCATATTTATCGTTCTAACCGGGACTATACTTTGGTTTTCCGGGTACCTGCATTTCGGATCCCGAAGTTTCGCCGACGTCGGGATTCTCGATGCCGGTCATGGAGATGAGCACGAATCTCAAATCAATGAGCCTATATCTCGTGAACATAGTCTCGAAGAAGCTATGTGTGAGCATGGGATACGCACGATTGACTGCGATAAATGCCGGTTCGAATTAGGCGTGGTTAAACTTCAACCTTCGGTGGTGAACGCATTAATCGAAACAACCGTCGTTCAAGACAAGCCGCGGACGACAACCTTGAAGCTCACCGGCCAAGTACAGTTAGATAAGACAAGAACTGTGGATGTAGTCTCAACCGGCAGCGGCCAGGTCAGACGGGTGGAAAAGCTGCTGGGCCAGGAGGTGGCAAAAGGAGACACGCTGGCTGTTATTCACTCGGCCGATCTGGGGGCAGGCAAAGCGCAGTTCCTGGAGGTCCAGGCAAGGCTGGAATTGGCAATTTCGACATTCGAGCGAGAAAAGGAGCTCTACGAGAAAAAAATCAGCAGTGAGGCTGATTATCTCAGCGCTTTAAGCGAGCTCAAGGCCGCCCAGGCTTATTACGCGGCGGCAGAAAAAAGACTGCGTCTTTTCGGCCTTGACACTGAGCAAATAAGCACGATCAAAGATGAAAAAGAGAACGGTCTATTCGCGGAACTGGTTCTGCGAGCTCCGCAGTCCGGTACGATCATCGCCCAGGATATCTCTGCAGGCGCACTGGTCGATACGATTCAGAGCCTGTATACAATAGCCGATTTGTCCAATGTCTGGGTCTGGTACGACCTTTATGAGAAAGATTTGGCGGTGCTTCACGGTCGGCTCTCATCAGGTCGGACGGTTCTGGCAAAGGTGCGGGTAAAGGCATTTGAAGGCGAAGTGTTCGACGGAGTAGTTGACCTCATCGGCAGCCAGGTGGATGAACATACACGCACCGTTAAGCTCCGCGTCCAGGTGAAAAACGAAGAACGCAAGCTCAAGCCGGGAATGTTCGCAAGGGCCGAAATATCCGTTCCTCTCGAAGGCAGCATAACGGCGGTTCCCTCCAGCGCTGTCCTTTCCGACGAAGGCAAGGCTTTTGTTTTTCAACTCTGGAAAGAGAATCTGTGGGTACGCCGGGATGTGAGGGTGGGAGAAGATCAGGGAGGTATGGTTGAAGTGCTAAACGGTATCACCAAAGGAGCCACGGTCGTTTCCCGCGGCGCTTTTATGCTCAAGAGCGACATCCTGAGAGAGAAAATGGGCGCCGGCTGTGCCGACTAAACGAAAGGAAACCAGCTTATGTTGGACAAATTACTGCACTTTATCCTGCACCAGCGGCTTCTGATTATCCTCGCTGCAATATTATTGCTGGGAGCCGGAGTTATCTCATGGAATCACCTGCCGATAGACGCCTTCCCGGACGCAACCAATCAGCAGGTTATGATTCTTACCGAGGCCCCCGGGCTGACGCCGACTGAAGTCGAGAGACTGGTAACATTTCCCATCGAGATAAACATGGGCGGCCTGCCCGGCGTAAGACAGGTTCGCTCCCTGTCCAAAATCGGATTGTCACAGGTTATCATCATTTTCGAAGACAACATCGACACATATTTCGCCAGACAAGTCGTTTTTGAGCGTCTGGCACAGGCCGCGGATCAACTGCCGGAGGGAATTGAGCCGGAATTAGGCCCTATTTCGACGGGACTCGGAGAGATATATCAGTACATACTTGAGGCCGGCTATTACTGCCCCGAGCACAAGCAGGTTTGGTCGCATACGGAAGATAAGTGCCCCGAATGCGGCGATGCTCTGACCATGAGCCAATACAGCCTGATGGATTTGAGAACGATTCAGGATTGGGTGGTCAGCCCCCAGCTTCGCCGATTGGCCGGAGTCAACGAAGTGAATAGTTTCGGCGGATTCGTCAAACAATACCATGTAATTCCAGACCCGGCCCTTCTGCTTAAATACGGAATTTCCCTGAATGACATTCTGGAAGCTCTCGGGTCGAACAACGCTAATGCCCCGGGCAGTTACATCGTCAGAGACTTCGAGCAGATCAACGTGATCGCCAAGGGTTTGGCGCAAGGTATCCCGGATATCGAAAGAATCGTGCTCAAAGCAGAGAAAGGGACACCTGTTTATCTAAGAGATGTGGCCGAGATCCGGATCGGCCACCAGACAAGAAACGGAGTTGTCACGAAAGACGGACAGGGAGAGGTCGTATGCGGGATGGTCATCATGCTAAAAGGAAGCAATTCCAAGCGTGTGGTGGACCGTGTCCGCGCGGAGATACCGGAAATCCAGAAATCTCTTCCGGCGGGCGTTAGAATCTCCCCATTCTACGACCGGACCAGCCTTATTCAGGCGTGCATTCGGACCGTCTCAACCGCCCTCGGCCAGGGAATAATCTTTATCATCCTGGTCCTGTTCATCGTTTTGTGGGATATCCGTGCCGCCCTGACAGTTGCCGTCTCGCTGCCTCTGACCGCCGCGGCAGCTTTTATACTGATGGACTGGCAGGGAGTAACGGCCAACCTTATGAGCCTTGGCGGACTCGTAATTGCCATCGGAATGATTGTGGACGGCGCCATAGTGGTTACCGAGAACATCGCCCGGCACATGCAGGACAAGGCCAATTCGGATATGCCGAGAATTGCCGTCACCCTCGAAGCCGTACGAGAGGTAGCCAGGCCGGTAATGTTTGCAATACTGATTATTGTGGTTGTTTTTCTGCCGCTATTTACGCTTCAGGCAATGGAAGGCAAGATGTTTAAGCCATTGGCATTGACTATATGTTTTGCCCTTGCGGGCTCGCTGGTAGTATCGCTTACCATCGTACCGGTTCTGGGATCACTTATAATCAAGCGCTCTACCGGCAAGACGCGTGAAAATCCTTTGATTCGAATCATACATGCGGTTTACACGCCTGTATTGATCCTTGCCATACGCGGGCGTTGGATTACTATTGCCATCGCCGGCGCTCTCATGGTCGGAGCGTTTTTCGTGCTGCCCAGGATTGGAACAGAGTTTCTGCCTCCGCTGGACGAAGGAGCGCTGGCCATAAACGTTGTACGTTTGCCTACCGCCAGTGCCGAAGGTTCCGCCAAACAAGCCTCGGAAATCGAACGCAGACTGCTTGAGAAGTTTCCTGAGATTACCACGGTCGTATCCAAAACCGGTCGTGCCGAAATCGCCGAAGATCCGATGGGGCCTGAGCAAACCGACGTATTGATTATGTTTAAGCCTGGTTACGAAAAGGAATTCGGCCGGTCAAAAGAGCAAATAGTACAGGCAATCAACGACGAGCTGGCTGCATTTCCAGGAATCAGGCCTGCTTTTTCACAGCCGATTGCGCTACGGGTAAATGAACTGATCAGCGGCATCAAATCCGACGTAGCCATAAAGATATTCGCGGATGATATTGAAGTCCTGTCCGGCACGGCTGAAAAAATCGCACCGATTCTCGCAGGCATCAAGGGGGCGGAGGATATCAAGATAGAGCAGCTATCCGGCTTTTCTCAGATCGAGATACAGCCGGACCGTGAGGCTACGGCCCGGCACATGATAAACATCACGGACATAAACCTGCTGGTCGAGACGGCAATTGGAGGCAAAGTCACAACCACCGTTTTCGAGGGGCAAAGGAGATTTGCCGTACAAGTACGTTTCCCTGCGGAAAAACGAGCGGATATCGGTGTCATCAAGCAGCTTTTAGTACCCTCTCCGCTGAGCTATAACGTTCCTCTCGGAGAGTTGGCCGCAGTTCGAGAAGTCGAAGTGCCAGCCCAGATAAGCAGGGAGGACTCCGGAAGAAGGCTTATCGTCGAATGCAACGTCCGAGGCCGGGACATCGGGAGTTTTGTCGGAGAAGCCAGGCAAAAACTCCAAGTCGTTGAAGACGGCCTGCCGGCCGGATGCAGGCTCGCATGGGGCGGACAGTTCGAGAACCAGCAGCGGGCAATGGCGCGTCTTAAGATTGTCGTGCCCGTCGCACTACTGCTTGTCTTCGTGATGTTGTTCAACTCACTGAATTCCATCAAAAGCTCGCTTATCATCCTCACAAACCTGCCCTTCGCAGTCGTCGGGGGCATCATGGCCATCTACCTATTGAACATACATCTAAGCGTCGCGGCGTCTATCGGATTTATCGCCCTGTTGGGAGTCGCGGTCGAGAATGGACTGGTTCTCGTCAGCTTCTTTGATCAGTTGCGTAAACGTGGAAGGAACATGTATGACGCCGTCTTAGAAGCCTGCCGGCTACGGGTACGGCCCCTGATAATGACCACAATGACCACTCTTATGGGGCTTCTGCCGATGCTCTATTCCACCGGGTCAGGTTCCGAAATCCAGCAGCCTCTCGTGGCGGTGATCTTCGGAGGGCTTATAAGCTCGCTGGTATTGACTCTTATCATATTGCCCGTCCTCTACCTGTTATGCAACCATGATAAAACCGTCGCCGACGCCGAAGTTATGTAAGCACAGATAACTCATGTTAAAAAGGAACGAATAGTCAAAACATGGAAAGGTCCTTAAAGAAGCTCGAACACCTGATATTTAAATTCCCACGTTTGTGCCGGGCAAAGGTATCACATGGAAGCGTTTTGAGATGCGTTTCCCGAACATACCCGGAAATTTCAGTGTAAGGGCGGCGGCACACAGCAAATAACACGAAACATATAAATTGAGGGCTATCTTCGGCTCGAAACAGCCGGCCGGAACATAAAACGCCGCGAGAGCTTTTTTGTCAATAATAGAACAATATCCTTGCTTCGGCAGTAAATAGCAATATAATAACAGTGAGAAATATTTCGAATTGTAATGATCGCGTAGCAAAGCCTTGAAGCAAAAGCACACGGTATAATTTAGTACCCGCCTCAAGACCAATCTTCCGAATCATTTGGGTTGTTATAATTGTGCTTTTGAAAGTAAAGGTTTATGCATCGTGACAAATTTCACGCCCTGAAAATCGGGAACATGCAAATCAATCTACCTATAATCCAGGGAGGAATGGGAATTGGCATCTCTCTTTCGGGCCTGGCATGTGCCGTGGCCAATGCGGGCGGCGTCGGCGTTATAGCCACGGCCGGAATAGGCCACACCGAAGCCGACTGGAATACGAACTCCAAAGCGGCGGACAAAAGAGCCCTGAAAAAAGAGATACGAAAGGCGAAAGCCGGAACCGATGGAATCATCGGCGTAAACATCATGGTGGCTCTTTCCGATTTCGACGATCTCGTGCAATGTGCCGTTGACGAAGGGGCTGACATTATCTTCATGGGCGCGGGCCTTCCGATAAGCCTGCCAAAAACGCTGCCGTTCGACAAGCTCAGCGAGCTGGCCACCAGGTTTGTGCCCATAGTATCTTCCGCCCGGGCTGCGGAAATTGTATTTAGAGCCTGGCAAAAGCGATACTCTCACGTTCCCGACGCGGTGGTCGTGGAGGGCCCCCTGGCCGGAGGACACCTCGGCTTTAGAAAAGAGCAAATCGATAATCCCGACTATGCGCTGGAAAAAATTCTGCCGGAAGTCATCTCCGCAATAGAACCATACGAGCAGCGATTTGGCAGAAGCATTCCCGTAATCGCCGCCGGGGGGATATATACGGGCGCTGATATTCATAGATTCATGAATTTGGGAGCCAAGGCCGTGCAGATGGGAACCAGGTTTGTCGCAACTCATGAGTGCGATGCGTCCGCCAGGTTCAAGCAGGCGTATATCGATTGCAGCAAAGAAAACATCGTCATTATCGACAGCCCCGTCGGACTGCCGGGAAGAGCAATTAAAGACAAGTTTTTCGAGCGGCTGGCCTCCGGGGCCAAAGAGACTTTCAAGTGTCACTGGAAGTGCCTGAAAAGCTGCAATTTTAAAAATGTGCCGTATTGTATTGCCCGCGCCCTGACCAATGCCAAAAAAGGCAATCTTAACGAAGGATTTGCTTTCGCGGGAGCGAACGCTTACCGGGTAGAGCGAATCATCAGTGTCAAAGAGGTTGTCGAGACGCTGGTGGCAGAATATATGGCCGAGCAGTGTAAAGAACCAATCGTATCTGGAATCCGGGACACACAAGAGGCAGAAGAAATTACACAACCACGTTGACCACCCTTATCATCAGCCTATCCAGCCTTGTGTTTATCCTGCTCGTGCAGTATCATCAAGCATTTAATCGAGTAACTATTTTAAGAGTTTATTATGCATTCGAATTATATTCGTAACGTAGCGATAATCGCCCACGTCGATCACGGCAAAACAACGCTGCTTGACCAGCTTCTATACCAGTCCGGGATGTTTCGGACCGAAGATCTCGACAAGCTGGCGGGAAGTGAGCATGGATTGATTATGGATTCGAATCCCCTCGAACGGGAGCGAGGTATAACAATCTTGAGTAAAAACTGTGCGATTTACCACACGAATTCCCAGGGCAATGAATACAAAATCAACATAATCGACACACCGGGGCACGCCGATTTCGGCGGCGAGGTCGAACGGGTGCTGAAAATGGCGGACGGCGTACTGCTCCTGGTTGACGCGTTCGAAGGGCCCATGCCCCAGACGAGATTCGTGCTGACCAAGGCGCTCGAGCACAAGCTGCGACTTATTGTCGTTATCAACAAGGTGGATCGGGAAAACAGCAGGCCGGATGATGTCGTCAATGAAGTATTCGATTTGCTCGTCCAGCTCGACGCCAACAATGAATCGCTCGATTTTCCCCTGATATACGCCTCAGCCAAAGAAGGATGGGCCACGACCGACCTCGATACTAAAACCGACAATATGCAGGTGGTATTCGATACAATCATAAACAAAATTCCCTCGCCCCGGGCGGATCATGAAGCTCCGCTTCAAATGCTGGTGACCAGTCAGGAGTATTCGGATTATGTCGGCCGAATAGCCATAGGCAGAGTTTTTGCCGGACAGATAAATGAAGGCCAGAGAGTTACCGTGATCGACAGGCAAGGCCTGCATACACAGCAAAAGGTCATGCAGATTCACCAGTTCTACGGCCTTGGCCGAAAGCAAACATCCAGCGTTCAGGCCGGTGATATATGTGCAATATCCGGGCTCGATCCGGTTGAGATAGGCGACACCATCGCCTGCGCGGATAAACCTTCGAGGCTTGCCGTTATCCCCGTTGACGAGCCGACGATGACAATGACATTCAGGATCAACGACGGCCCCTTCGCCGGCATAGACGGCAAATACCTGACGAGCAGACATATCGGCGAAAGGCTCGAAAAAGAGCTCCAGCATAACGTCGCCCTGAGAGTCGAACCCGGCCGGACGCCCGAAGAATTCAACGTCTCGGGAAGAGGGCTGATGCATCTCGGGATTCTGCTGGAGAACATGAGGCGTGAAGGCTATGAGATTTGCGTGGGCAAGCCGAACGTCATCCTGAGAATCGTCGAGGGCAGACGCCACGAGCCGATAGAACTGCTCGCTGTGGATTGCCCGCTGGATTGCCAGAGTTCGGTAATGAGCCTTCTGGGTGACCGGCGAAGCGAAATAATCAAAATGGACGCCAAGAGCGGAGCAAGCGATTATATTCATATGGAGTTTATGATACCGTCGCGGGGCCTCTTCGGCCTTCACGCCCGGGTATTGAACGCTACCAGCGGCAGAGCGATTATGCACCATACGTTCGAAAGATACGAGCTGATGCGGGGAACGATACCTCAGCGAAAGGCCGGCGTCATGATTGCGACCACTACCGGGCAAGTAACCGCCTACGCTCTGGACGCTTTATACGACAGGGGCCTCTTTTTCGTCGAGCCAGGCGAAAAAGTTTACGAGGGGCAGGTCGTTGGAGAGCACTGCAAGGAAAACGACATCCCGGTAAACGTGGCAAAAGGCAAGCAGCTTACCAACGTACGCGCCGCAGGCAAGGACGACGCCGCCAAGGTCAAGCCGGCAAGAATAATGAGTCTTGAGGTGGCCCTGGAATACATCCAGGAGGACGAGCTTGTCGAGATTTGCCCCGGTTCAATTCGAATCCGTAAACAACTTCTGAAAGAAGCCGACAGACGCCGGGCCCACCGTTAACCTCACCGGCAGCTTAAATTCCCGCAAATTCACTGCCGAGTCCCCCTGCCGGCAGATGCAGTGAGTTTCACAACAGCCCTACCGCTTCAATCGAACTTACACAAAAATAATTACATCAAACCGCCCGAAGAAGGATTTGAACTATACCATACATTCTGTTATAATGAAGATTTAAATCTAACCTCAGGCTATAACCAGGTTATTCGGGAAAGGTAAATGAAAAAGTTCTTATTAGTCCTGCTTGTTCTGGCAATCGTCGCAATGGCCGGCTGGCAGCTATACAGTCGGGTCACCGGCTCGGATGTCGAGAAAAAGCCGGATCGTCCCGCAGTCTCGGTGGCCGTCGAGACCAGGCCAATCTATAAAGATTCAATTCGTGATATCGGGGTCTTTACAGGTTCTATCGAGCCCAAGTCACGGTTCGACGTCGCGCCAAAGGTGGCCGGCTGGCTTAAGGAATTACTCGTCGACGTCGGCGATATGGTTGAGCGCAACCAGGTCATTGCTGTCCTGGACGACGAGGAATTCGCACAGGAGGTGGAACAGGCCAGGGCAGAACTACAGGTTGCCGCGGCGAACGCGGCAAACTATGCCAGCGACCTCGACATAGCCAAGCGCGAATACGAAAGGGCAAAGGCGCTCCGCGAAAAGCAGATCGCCTCGGCTTCGGAGCTGGATGTATCGGAGGCCGCGTTCAACGCCAGCCAGACCAGACACAAGGTCTCGCTCGCCCAGGTGACCCAGAAAGAAGCGGCTTTGAAAACCGCCCTTGTGAGGCTCTCCTACACGAAAGTCCGGGCCTTCTGGGAAGAAGGCGACCAGATCCGCGTCGTAGGCGAGAGATTCGTGGATGAAGGCGAGCTGCTTCAGGTCAATAAATCCATTGTCTCGATTCTCGAAAACAATCCGCTGACGGCCGTCGTTTACGTCATTGAGAGGGACTACCCGAAAGTCACGATAGGCCAGCAGGCCATTATCACTACTGATGCCTATCCCGGCAGGACTTTTGCCGGCAGCATTACCCGGATAGCGCCGCTGCTGAAGGAAAGTAGCCGCCAGGCAAGACTGGAAATAGAAGTGCCCAACTCCGACCTTACGCTCAAGCCCGGGATGTTCGTCAGGGCCAGGGTCGAATTCGCAAGGCACGAAAACGCCACGCTGATTGCGCTTGCCGCCCTGGTCAGAAGAGATGACAAAGAAGGGATTTTTATCGCCGATACGCAAAATCTCAAAGCCCATTTCGTTCCCGTGACAACGGGCATTATTAACGGTGAGATTGTCGAAATAACAGAGCCGGAGATTTCAGGCCTCGTGATTACAATGGGCAATCATCTTCTCGAAGACGGTTCCGATATCACGCTGCCCAAAACCGAGCCGCCCACGGATGCAAACACAGGCTATAAAGCCGTCCCGGCAATGATTAAGTCAGGAGATTCCCGATGAGAATCTCACGCTTCGCGGTCCACCGGCCTATCTTC